>Ga0209702_10001263_pt1 | contig 49136 bp, 44 predicted proteins | sample FRY01_FD_187210 | JGI IMG/M metagenome (GOLD analysis project Ga0209702, IMG submission 187210) | Freshwater microbial communities from Lake Fryxell liftoff mats and glacier meltwater in Antarctica - FRY-01 (SPAdes) (version 2) | ecosystem: Environmental > Aquatic > Freshwater > Ice > Glacier... | reverse complement strand
ATTTAGTCAAAGAGCGTGGTTTTACGTTGGATGGTGCCAAAAAGAAGCTGCGTGAGAATAAATCTGATTCAACTCCGAATGAGGAAATTGTGGAACGCTTAAAGGAAATTCGTGGTTTTTTGGTTGAGCTGAGGGATAATCTTTAAAATGATTATCCGCTTTCCCCCTTCCAAACCGGCAGATTGGGTCATGCTGTGCGCCTCAGGCGCATCAGCATCTATCAGCTATTGCATTCAGACCCTGAAACAAGTTCAGGGTGACGCTATTTGAAAGCCGCGTGGGGAAAGTTGCGGACAAGCATAATCTTTAATTAGACGGCATAACTCAGATGCAAGAATTGCGTCTTTACGCTTGCGTCATCGTAGCCTTTTCACGCACCACTTCGCCAAAATCTCTTCCCGTTGATTTAGCCTCAGCCCAAGAAATAAAATCGAAATACTCGAAAGCACTGCTTTCCAGTTGGTCGTCCTTCAGTTCGCGCATTTTTTCCAAAAACACTTCATATTGCTCATTTTCCGAGATTCTGTCAGGAGATTTTAGCAGTTTACCAATAAGGTCTAAGAACGAGGTTTCGAACTTGAAATAACGGTTTCGCGTGCTCAAATACCGCTCGGTTGAGCGGAGCGCGTAGGGCAGCAGGTTCTTGTTGTTCAACTCTATATGGATGAGTAGGTTGAGCAACTGTCCGAAGCAATAGATGTCCAAACTCTTCGAAATATCTATGTCGTTGAGCAATCGATTGGTCCATTTTAGAGCATCGTTATACTTCTTGGCCCCAAAATAAATGATGGCAATATTGAAGTAGAAGAAAGCCTTCCGAACGCTGTTCAGTTGGTTTTCATACAGTATCAGTCCGGCCTCTATCTGCGGGATAATCTCCAGTCCTTTTTCAAACTCACCCGTGAGGAAATAAATGGTCAGTTCAATGCTGTTCGCGCTGGAGAAAAGCTTGATCTCCAAATCCTCATTGTTTTTGATTTCCATGGTCTCAGGCAATTCGCGCAACTTCTTTAAATAGAAGAAAACCGCCTTAAAATCCTTGACCTGACTGGCCACATAAACGATGTTGGTCAGAATGGAGAAGTAAATGTTTGGCTCCTCCTGAAACTTGTCAAGATTGGCCTCAATATGATCCACATTCGCTTTCAGGTACTTGAACGAATTGGCATAATCGCCCACCCCGAAATAATACGCACTGTATATATGATTGTACAAATATTCTGACTGATGAAAAATATGCTCCGCTTCGCGATTAAGCAAAGTATCATCAATAATTGATTTCAACTTGGTCAGACCCTCCTCCGTGCGCGCCTTCCCTTTCTTATTCAGGATATTGAACAGACGGCTTTTGATACCCCAGAAATCATTGTACACCTCTATCATTTTGGTGATGCGCGTATTCTCCAACATCATCGCTTCCAACTCATCGTCTCCAATGTTCTCGTAGTTTTCCTTTTCTATAAGGAGCTTTTCCCACATAAAAATTTCTAGTAGAGAAGTGTGCTTGTCATACTTATAGGCCAATTTTTTTGCTCCGTTCAAAAGCTTTTGGCTTTGTTCGTAAAGCCCTCTTTTGTAAAGTATTTCTGTGCAGTGCAACGAGCGTTTCAATTGCGCATCAATGGAACTGTTGGAATGGAAAGAATCGAGCGACCGCAGAATGACATCATAAAGCCGCGTTTTGGCAATGGGAAGTGCCTTTGCCAAGGCCTGATTTTTCAGATTCTTCTTCATCAAAGCCTCATCATATTCGTCCTGTTTATCCACGGCATCGAACAAAAGTTGGTGATTATTCTTGTCGCCCGCCTGTTTGGACGTATAAATCTTGAAGTACCGTTTCTCGGCCTTGCTCAGCGACTTGATTAGCTGAAATACTTTATCTGAAGAGGTGTTAGACATGTAATTTAAAGTAACAGTTTTGTTTCCAATAGATGGCTTAGAGAAGTAATAAATAGATGATGCCCTTATTCATTCCGCTATTCGGTTGCATCGCCTTGCTCTGGCAGTTTGAACTCAGTACAAGATAAAAACGTGTTTTCATTTACGGGTTCATTTCGTTACTTTTAAGGTAACACATAAAAACCATCGGTTAGACATGTAATTAATCAAATGTTGATGGATGGTTTGGACGTTAGATGTGTAATAATTGCATGATTTGTTGAAAACGCTTAGAAACGTAATTCATAATAGATGTTAAAAGTGAATTAACGTATTGATAATCAATAGAATATAGAAATGAAAAACGGGGTTGTAGTGGTTTTGATATGTATAGAATGGTCACTTACGTGGTTTGCCCGTCCCAAACACCTTGCTTAACTTTAGCCTACCGATTAGGAAAAACAGAAGTCGAATCCTTTAAATAAGAACATGATGAAAAACATTTACAACAATTACAAGGGTCACAAAGCAGTAAAAGGTCTGCTACGTATTTCTGCCATTCTCATTCTGGCCATGGTGTGGATACTTATAGACAAGGGAAACATCTACGGTCAGAGCTTTTCAGAGAAGAGCCAACTTTCCAAACTTTCGTTGGAGCAATCAACGACTTCTCAAACTCCGCTATTTAAGAATGGCGATGGAAGTCGGGATGGAGATTTGCCATTAGAAGGCGATGAAGACAATGAGTTTGTGGTGAAACCTAATCCAGTGGAAGGCGAGCTCGTTTTTGATTTCGAGTTCACAGTAAAAACCTCCATTCCTTTTGAGATTTACGATCCACTAGGAAAACTGGTAGACACAGGCGGTTTTGAACCAGGCATCAAATCACAGAAACTAGATTTTTCGAAATACCCAACTGGAATGTATATCGTTCGATTGAACATTGGCGGAAAGGTCGAGGTTAGGCGGGTTATTAAGAAGTGATAAGTTGATAAAGAGATAAAGTTGATGGAGCGGTGAGGGTTGCGTTCAATCGTAAATCGTAATTCGTAATTCATAATTGGTTCTTTGACATACTGATAAGAAGAAGAAAAGACTGAAATTCAGCACTTTCTATCAGAGATACTTGCCTGTTAGCAGATACTTGCCAACGTAATCGGCAACGCCTTCCTCCAATGTGTGGAATGGTGTGGTAAAACCGATTGATCTCAATTTGGTCATGTTGGCCTCTGTGAAATACTGGTATTTGTCTCTGATATCCGCTGGAGTGTCCACAAAACTGATGTTCTCGGGTTTGTCCATGGCTTTAAAAGTGGCCTTGGTCAAATCGAGAAAGGTTCGGGCCTGTCCCGTTCCTAGATTGTAGATGCCCGAATGTTTTCGGGTCTCCATCAGAAAGATGCAGGTATTGATAACGTCCTTCACGTAAATGAAATCTCTAAGTTGCTCGCCATCTTGGTAGTTCGGGTTGTGCGAACGAAAGAGTTTCATCTCACCAAATTGGGTGATTTGGTTGAACGCGTGAAGGATTACAGACGCCATTCTTCCTTTATGATATTCGTTTGGGCCATACACGTTGAAGAATTTCAACCCCGACCAGAAAAATGGCTTGGTACGCTGGTCGGTGGCCCACTGATCGAATTCGTTTTTTGACTCTCCGTAAGGGTTTAAGGGTTTGAGGTTTTGTATCACGGAATGATTGTCCTCAAATCCAAGTTCTCCCAAACCGTAGGTCGCAGCCGATGACGCGTAAACTAAAGGAAGACCGAATTCAGCACACAGGTTCCATACTCGTTTCGAGTAATCGACATTGAGTTCTTGGAATATCTGATAGTTGAATTCGGTGGTGTCTGTTCTTGCACCTAAATGAAAGATGAACTGAATGAAACGGTGATTGTCTCCAATCCATCTGAAAAAGTCCTTTCGGTCAACTTTGGCCGTCAGTTCTTTCCCATCAAGGTTTTTGTTTTTGATGGGATTGCTGAAATCGTCAACAGCCACTAGATCAACGTAGCCAGCGTTTTTCAGTCCCGCCAGCAGGCAACTTCCAATGAATCCAGCAGCTCCGGTTACAACAATCATTTAATTGAAAATGAAAAGAGTGTTGCCGTCAAAGTCGGTGTTGTATTGCTGAAGTCCAATAGCTGCCGGACCGTCAATGGGAGCACCGTCAATGATGAGGAATTTGGAATCGCAACATTCGGTGTCAACCGCGCTGATGTCGGTGTTATCCATTGTTACGCGGCAATTGTCATCAACAATAAAGGTGCAATGACGGTCGTAGGCACGGAATTCTTCAGGAGAGAACCGATAAACAATGATTCCTTGCGAACCACCAGCAATGGTTACAAAGCCGCCAACAGCAAGCAAAGACGAAAATTCTGGGTTGGAAACCGTAATCTGAAAGTTTACGGGTACGTAAGGAATACCACTTCTGTTGGTTCGGTCGCAGGCCGAAAACACCAAAAGGACTAGCAGCATACTAAAACCCAAGAAAGTTCGTGTCGAATTCATACGGCAAAGTTAGCGGTTACAGCCCATTTGGTTTTGGCTTTATTGCACGGCAATCGAATCTTAAATAATAGACATGAAGTAGTCATAGATGCACGAATTTTTCACGGATAATCTGTTTTATTTCTGTAAAAACCCGTGCATCTGTAGTAGAAAATATGTTTTTCAATAGTTTTTGGAAATAACACCCAATTTATGCGATTTTTTTGTGAGTAATAAGTTCCGGATATGACAGGAGGTATTACTTTGTGCTGCTTGAAACGATTAAATCATGCGCCAATTGTGTCCGTTCTTGTACATTCGGAATCTCATTTGCAGAACATATTTGAGCCATGAATTTTTTGAAGCAAGTCTTACTCACCATCTTCTTATCAGTAATTGCAAGCGCAGGATTTGCGCAAAGTTCTGCCACCAAGGCACAAAAGGAGGCTGATAAAAAGCAGGACGCACTAAAGAAAGAGAGTGATGCTGCCCAAGAAAAAGCCATTAAAAGGCATTGGAAAGGACAGGATAAGGAAACAAGAAAACGAATGAAACAGACCCAGAAAAAGTCGAAGAGAAATCAACGGACTAAGAAGTGGTCGGCAAAAAAGAAAAAAGAATAAAATGGATGATTTCGGAAACATAGTTTACGTGTTGGCAGCCATAGCATGGTTTGCATGGAACACTTATAAGAAGTCTCAGAATGGAGGCGAGAAGAAATCTAAGCCTCGCTCAGAGCAAAGGCGGAATGTTGAAACTCGTAAAGAGCAGCCATCTCGTTCTCTGGAAGACATTATTATGGAACAATTGGAGGGAAGGAAAGCTCCTAAGCCAGAGCCAATTCCAGTTGTGCGAGCCAAAAATAATCAGGACAAGTTTTTGAAAACTGATTTGACCCATTCCCATCTTTCTGAAAATTATAAAATGTCATCAGGAGAAATAACAAGACATCGAGTACAGCGCCAAGTACCGAAAGTTAAAATGGAGGTTATAGAGGAAGAAAACCTAATGGATAGTTTGATGCCCAATGGCTTTGATTTGAGACAGGCGGTGGTACTCAATGCTATACTCGAAAGACCTTATAATTGAACTCAAATTAACACCCGTTAACAATTGTTTAACAAATATTGACACACGGATTGATCTTTGCTACTTTAGCCGCGCTTTTTCAGGAAGCATAATTGAAAAGTAAATTGGTATGATAAAAAGACTTCTACTACTTAGTGTACTTATCGTAAATGCGATAGGCATTTCTCAGGCCCAGATTGGTACTGGTGGTGTTTACGGATCTATTGTCGATGATAAAGGCGAGCCCATTCCATTTGCCAACGTGGCCATTCTCGAAGCTGGTCAAGTGGTGACTGGTAGCACCACCGATTTTGACGGTAACTACAAAATCAAATCCATTAAACCAGGTAACGACTACACCATTAAAGCTTCTTCTGTTGGTTTTACTGCTCAAGAAAAAAGAGGTGTCGTTATTAAAGGAGGGTCAAACATTGAGGTAAAGTTCGAAATGTCGGCTGGTGTTAAACTGGATGAAGTGGAGATTGTGGCCTATGTAATTCCCTTAATTGAAAAGGATGGAGGCAATTCAGTAACTGTTTCTGGTAAGGATATAGAAAAGATGGCTGGTAGAGGTGCTGCCGTGGCCGTTACTACCGTGGCCGGTGTTCAGGACAACGATGGTCAGATTGGTAGTATCCGTGGAACGCGTGAGGGGTCAACAAACACATTCATTGATGGGGTTAGAGTGCGAGGATCATCGAATATTCCACAAGCTGCAATTGAGCAGGTTACGGTCGAAACTGGTGGTATTTCTGCTCAGTACGGTGATGCAACTGGTGGCGTTATTTCTATTACAACCAAAGGAGCTTCTAGGGTAACGTATGGTGGAATTGAGGTTGTAAGTTCAGGTGGCATTAAGTATGGCGATCAGAACAAATACCTTTTTGACCCACAAGGGTATCACCTAATTGCAGGAAATATTTCTGGTCCACTCATCAGTATAAAGGACAGAACTGACCCTGAAGGCAAGGCAAAGAAGCCGATTATGGGTTATTTCCTAGCTGGCGAGATTAACTATACTCAGGATCCACGTCCTTCAGCCATTGGGTCTTACTATGTTAAGGAAGATGTGCTTCAAAGTTTACGAGACGAACCAATCGTTCAGTCTTCTACTGGGGCTTCTATTCTACGTTCGGAGCTTATCCGAAAAGGCGATTTGGAATGGACAGAGCAGCGAAGAAATACACGAAGCAGAGGAGTTGTTGCATCAGGAAACCTAGATTTCTATCTCCCTGGCGATGTAACTCTGAAAGTTGGTGGTAACCTGGATTTTAATGATAACCGCATTTACGACTATAATGGGTCACTATTCAACTTTGATAATAACGGAGAGGTGGTAAATAAGACTTGGAGGGTTTATGGCCGTTTTACGCAGCGTTTTACCCCAAAGGCTCCTGCCGAAGGTGAAAGAACAAAGAAATCAGCCATCGGTAGTGCTTACTACAGTATTCAGGCAGATTACTCCAGTACAACACAGAGAACTCAAGATGATGAGCACGAAGATGAACTATTCCGATATGGCTATGTGGGTAAATTCACCACCTTCAAAGAAAAGACGTACGGCTTTGGTATTGATGAGGTAACAGGTCTTCCTGGTTTTATTCAAGGTCCAGACCGAGATACATTGATTGCATTTGAAGGATCCGATGTCAATTCGTCTCTATCAGCTTACACCGAACAATACTACGCTCAAAATCCTGATCCAGATGGAAAGTACCGTAATATGACACAAATCGATCAGGATAGAGGCGCCCTAAGAAACGGTGATCTTCCGCGAAGCGTATATGCTCTTTGGGACAATACAGGAAATCAGTATAACAGCTTTAGCAAATTAGATCAAACTCAATTCAGAGTTATGGCAACAGGTTCATTTGATATAGGAAATCATTCTATTTCTCTGGGTTTTGAATATGAGCAACGAAGCGATGCGTTTGTAGGCTACTCGCCATATACCATTTGGACACTTACTCGGTTATATGCGAATAGTCACCTCGCGCAACAAGACACGGATAATCCAATTATCCATTTTGATTCGAATGGCAACTATACGGATACCATTTCTTACAATCCACTTTACACTCCAGATAACGAGTATTCTCAACGAGGAGAAGGTCAGTATTATATAGACCACAACATTCGTGAGGCTCTTGGTCTTGATCCTACTGGAACCGATTGGATTGATATTGATTCGTATGACCCTGATTTTTATGACATCAGTTGGTTCAGTGCAGATGAACTCCTAAATAACGGAAATAACTTGGTCAATTATTTTGGATTTGATCATACTGGACAGCGATTAAAAGGACGTCCATCTTTCGATGATTTCTTTACAGAAAGAGATTCTTATGGCAACCTAACACGAAAGATTGGTGCGTTCCAACCAATCTACATGGCTGGATATATTCAGGATGAATTTACTTTCAAGGACCTTATCTTCCGTATTGGTGTTCGTGTTGACCGATATGATGCCAACCAAAAGGTATTGAAAGACCCTTACCTACTGTACGAGGCATTTACCGCAGGAGAAGTAACCGTTCTAGATGGTGTAGCTCAAACACACCCAGGTAACATATCAAATTCTGCTGTTGTTTACGTAAATGATGTTTCAAGCCCAACCGCTATTGTCGGTTATCGTGAAGGGAGTGTTTGGTATGATGCGCAAGGAATTGAACTGTCAGACCCATCAATATTGCGAACTGGAAGCGGAATAGCACCGTATTTAATTAACCCAGATCAGGAAGTAATCTCTTCAGGAGCATTCAAGGATTATGTACCTCAGATTAACGTGATGCCCAGAATCTCATTCTCATTTCCTATTTCTGAGAATGCACTCTTTTATGCTAACTATGATGTTCTAACACAACGTCCGCTTGACGGGAATAGATTGGATTTGATTGATTATCTCTATTTGGAGAATAGAACAGATCGAGTAAATAACCCTAATCTGAAGCCAACAACTACGATTGAGTATGCTATCGGATTTAAGCAAACACTTGGCAAACGATCGGCCATCGAATTAAATGGTTTCTACCGTGAGATGAGAAATCAAATAGCCACGGTGCGTGTTACTGAGGCATATCCAAGAACCTACACCACTTTCGGAAACCTGGATTTCGGAACGGTAAAAGGACTTACTGTGTCCTACGACCTTCGTAGAACCAAAAATATTCAGATGCGATTGGCATATACACTTCAGTTCGCTGATGGTACAGGTTCAAGTGTAGAAACAAGCGTTGGCCTTGTAAACGCAGGGTTTCCTAACCTTAGAGTTATTCAGCCACTCGATTTTGATCAACGACATAACATTGTTGTTTCTGCTGATTACCGATTTGGTGAAGGAAAGAACTACGATGGCCCCAAAACCGTTACTAAGGGAGGAAAAACCATCAACTGGTTACAAAACTTTGGTGTCAATGCCATTATCCGCGCAGGTTCTGGTAATCCTTACTCACGTCAATCCAACACAATTCCAATAGCCCTAGGTGGTAACACATCCTTCATTCAGGGTTCAGTTAACGGCTCAAATCTTCCATGGCAGTTTAGAATTGATATGAGAATTGACAAGGATGTTAATATCAAGTGGAACAAAGGCAAAGAAGGTAAGCCAGCAAAAAGATCCACCTTGAATATCTACGTGGATCTTCAAAACCTACTTAACACGGCCAACGTGCTAGGTGTGTATCGCAAAACAGGTAATCCAAGTGACGATGGTTATTTGGCAGATGCCGCAAGTCAAACCTCAATTCAATCTCAAACTGACGAACAATCATTCCGTGATCTGTATGCAGTAGCTATTAACAACCCATTTAATTTTTCGCGCCCGAGAAGGGTTAGATTGGGTCTTATGTTAAACTTCTGATAGTTTGAAACGAAAAAATTAAAGGTCATGTCAAAACAAGTTAAAGTATTAGTAATTGCAGCGATTATGATTAGCATCGCTAATCTATCATTCGCAGAAAAGACAAGAGGTCTTGGAGATTCTGGCAACAAAACATCAGGGCCTAAAGACCTTGCTGCAGATTGTGCTCCTCCGGCTGGGAATATTAATCTCGAACTCAATAATGTTCGCGCCAAAATTCAGACTGGAGGAGATATGTGGCAGGATCTTGCCACAGGAAATCCATCTTATGAAGTGCCAAAGAATGGAGGCGTTCATTCCATATTCTCTGGTTCGCTTTGGATGGGAGGAGTGGATGCTAACAACCAATTGAAGGTGGCTGCCATGAAATTCCGTCAGGGAGGATATGACTTCTGGCCTGGCCCACTAAATACGACAACTGCGGAGATTGACCCACAGACCTGTGCCCAATATGATAAGTTTTTCCGTATTACAAGAACCGAAGTGGATGAATTTGTGGCATGGTACCTCTGTTCTCAAGATCCAGATTGCGATGAAGGCATCGACTATGCAGGCTATTCAATCCCCGCTTCAATTCTAAACTGGCCAGCTCACGGAGATGTGGCCATGGGACAAGACTACAACTTGGCTCCGTATCATGATGCGGATGGTAGTGGAAACTACAATCCAGAAGATGGTGGTGATTATCCATATTACGACCTCAATCCATCAGAATTTAATTGTTTGATTGATAGAGAAGTTAAACTTTTCGGTGATGAAACACTTTGGTGGGTATTCAACGATAAGGGAAACATCCATACCGAGACAAATGCAAACCCTATTGGTATGGAGATTAGAGCTCAGGCTTTCGCATTCTCTACCAATGATGAGATAAATGACATGACCTTCTATAACTATGAGCTTATCAATCGAGGTTCATTTACTCTGAACAATACGTACTTTGCGCAGTGGGTTGATCCCGATCTTGGATTTCCTCAGGATGATTATGTTGGTTGTGATGTAAGACGTGGACTAGGATATTGCTACAATGGAGTTGCGGTTGATGGAACTGGTGGGCCTCAGCAATATGGTGCCAATCCTCCAGCCGTAGGGGTTGACTTCTTTCAAGGGCCATACCAAGATAACGATGGAGTGGATAATCCGCTATACACCAATGGTGAAGTGGCACAGGCCATTAGCGAAGGCGGTATCGTTTATAAAGGTATCGGTGTTGGATACGGAGATGGTAAAGTAGATAACGAGCGTTTTGGTATGAGAAGGTTCGTATATCACAATAACGCAGGTCAAGGAAACCAAGCAACTCAGGATCCGAATACCGGAGCGGATTACTACAATTACATGCGTGGTATTTGGTTGGATGGCGCTCCTATGTGCTACGGTGAGACAGGACATCCAAGTGGTGGTTGCGATCAAGGAACATTGGCAGGCTATATGTTCCCTGGCGATTCTGACCCGTTTGGTTGGGGAACCGGAGGGTCAATCCAGCCTACCTGGACCGAACAAAGCGCAAACACTGTCCCTTTCGATAGAAGGTTTATGCAATCAGCTGGTCCGTTCACCTTGGAGCCAGGTGCGGTTAACGACATTACGGTAGGTGTCGTTTGGGCGCGTGCCACAAATTCATCTGACCCCTACGAATCGGTAGAAAAGCTTCGAGTGGTAGACGATAAGGCACAATCGCTGTTTGATAACTGCTTTGTTCTTATTGACGGGCCAGACGCACCCGAATTGAGCATTGTAGAATTGGATAGAGAATTGATTCTTACGCTGTTTAACCCATCTTCTTCAAACAATAAGAATGAAGATTATGCGCAAATCGACCCGTTCATTGCGTTAGACCCACCAAACATCACAAACAATATTTTCAGGTTTGAAGGGTATCAGATATTCCAATTGAAGAACGAAAGTGTTTCTTCATCTGAGCTCAACAATCCAGACGTTGCACGTATGGTAGTTCAATGTGACATTAAGAACATCGACCCACTTACCAATCAGCCAATTGGTCAGCTTGTAAACTTTACTTTTTCAGAGGAGTTGAATGCGAGTATTCCAGTTGAAATGGTAGATGGTTCGAATGACGGCTTGAAGCATTCATTCAAAATCGTACAAGATCAGTTTGCAACCACCGACCGACAGTTGGTTAATCACAAGAAGTACTACTTCATGGCGGTGGCCTATTCTTACAATAACTTTAAAACATACGATCAGACCGATCCACTACAATTAGATGGTCAGAAAGCACCGTATTTGGCTGGACGTAAGAATGCTTTTGGAGGTGCAATTGCTTCAGTAGTTGCCATTCCGCACAAAACCGAGCCAGAGCAACGCGGAACCGTTCTTTATGCTGAGTATGGAGACGGCCCGATGTTAACACGGGTCGAAGGTCAAGGAAACGGAGGCCGCAACCTTACACTTGTTCGGCAGAGCATCCGAGACATTCTTGCTAGCCCTGATGGGCGTGCAAAAGAAATTACCTATGCTAACGGTGCAGGCCCAGTTGATATTAAGGTTATCGACCCTAAAAATCTTCCTAACGCTGATTTCGTGTTCAAAATGAACGATTCTATCACACTTGGAGACCTCAGCGATGCATATTGGACATTGGAATGTATCGGAGGCAATTGCCCCCCACTAGTGTCTCAGGTTTCTGACTCATTGAAGGTTTGGTCTTCAAAACCGATTGGACTTTCTAACGGAAATGAGCAATTGATTCCGCAGTGGGGGCTTTCCGTTTTCTTAGAGCAGACAATAGATCCGGAGTGTAACAACAACGAAGCGGTAATAGACGGTCGTATCAGCTTTTCAGGAACAAAATTTTGGTTGACTGGAATTCCTGATGTTGATGGTACATCTCCCCTTAACTGGATTCGCAGTGGTACTGTTGATGGAATTGATTACGGGTGCGATGATGAACAGATTTACGAAAAAATACTGAACGGTACATGGGCACCCTACAAGTTGGCAAGCCACGCTGATAGTGTGATGTCTCCAAGTTGGAGCAAGTTCAAAACACTAAACGATCTTGAGAATTTGGCAAGTGTGGATGTGGAGATTACGGATGATAAATCAAAATGGACACGCTGTCCAGTATTTGAAACGGGTGACTCGTATAATAGTCAGGGAGTTCCGTATCTGCCTTCTATCGGAGGGGCAAAACGCTTCAACCTGCGGATGAGTCCATCTGTGGATAAGGAAGGAAAGCCAGACGGATCAGGCACAATGGGAATGGGATGGTTTCCAGGGTTTGCTATCAATGTTGAAACTGGCGAGCGATTGAACATGGCGTTTGGTGAGAATTCTTGGTTGCAGCAGAGCAATGGTGCAGACATGATATGGAATCCAACGGATGAGTTGTTCGGAAACTTCAATCAGGATCTTGGCTTCCCAGATCCAATTTTTGGAGGAGGTCATTACATCTACGTGTTTGGACATAATGGCGATAGCCCGAATGACGATGTGCCAGCTTATGACGAAGGAGCTTTCATCTACAGCAAACTATCTGAAAACAATTTCGATCCGGGCGATCCGTCAAAAAGACGTGTGTTTAAGGATGCTATGTGGGTCGGCATGCCTTTGCTTGCTCAAAATGGCAAATTGCTAGAGAATATTGTGAATTTCAGCTTGAGAGTAACCAAACCTTATAGGCAGAATTTTGCTCCGGGTTGGTCAGTTGCTCAACCTGAGAACGACAACCTTCCGATGTACACCTTCTCAACATCTGATTTTGCAACAGTAAGAACCGATTTGCCAACTGCTGAGAGTGCTTTAGACATTATTCGTGCTGTTCCTAATCCTTACTATGCACATTCTGGATATGAGCAAACACAGCTTGATAATGTTGTAAAAATCATCAATCTACCAGTAGAATGTACGGTTAGTATCTACACGGTGAATGGAATTCTAGTGAGAAGGTTTAAAAAGGATTCACCAATCACATCATTGGATTGGGATCTTAATAACCACCAGAAGATTCCGGTAGCCAGTGGAGTGTACCTGATTCATATTGATGCTCCTGGCATTGGAGAAAAAGTGATAAAATGGTTTGGAACCATCCGACAACTCGATTTGAACTCGTTTTAAAAGGTTAGTCCGAATAGTTTCCATAGAAGAATAAGAATATGAGAAGAATAGTAAGAATAGGTTTCATTGCACTCTTTAGCGGTGTGTTTGCATTCCCATCGTTTGCAGGCAATTCAGACCGTGCCGGACAGGCTGGGGCTACGGAATTGCTCATCAATCCTTGGGCAAGGAGCTCTGGTTTTGCCAGCGCAAACACGGCTTCGGCAAGAGGTTTGGAGGCTCAATTTCTCAATGTGGCAGGTATGGCCTTCACCACAAAAACAGAAATTCTGTTTTCAAACACGCAGTGGCTGGTCGGGTCTGGTGTAATGATTAATTCTTTTGGTCTTTCTCAGAAAATCGGTGAAGCGGGCGTTATTGGTGTTAGTGTAATGAACATGAGTTTTGGCGACATTGACATCACCCCTTCAGAATTGCCTGACGGTGGAAATGGAACCTTCTCTCCTAATTATCTCAACATTGGAATCTCCTACGCTAAGAGCTTCTCAAACAGTATCAATGGAGGAATTACTGTTCGGGTTATCAATCAGAACATTGCTAACCTAAGTGCCTCTGGAGTTGCCTTTGATGCTGGCATTTCTTATACCACCACATTGGGAAACAGAGACAAAGAGAAAAATAAGGATAATGTTCAGTTTGGGATCTCGTTAAAAAACGTAGGTCCACCAATGAAGTATAGTGGAGATGGGCTTTCTGTACGAGGCACAGTTCCGGGAGGAGATAACAGCTTGACTTTGGAGTACCGTTCTGCGAAGTACGAAATGCCATCATCTCTCAACATTGGAGTTACGTATCATTGGAGAGACTCCAAATTGGTGAATAGAGTTACCGCTGCTGGTAACTTTACATCAAACAGCTTCTCTAAAGATCAATTTAACTTCGGACTCGAGTATTCTTTCAAGGACATGTTTATGCTAAGAGGTGGATACCAACTTCTATTCGGCAAGGGAGGAAACGACATTGCAACTTCTGCTTTGGTTGGCCCAACCGCTGGAGCAACTGTTGAGTTTGGTCTTGGTAAGAAGGGTGCCGACAAAAAGACAAAGTTGGGTATCGATTATTCTTATAGACTCACCAATCCATTTACAGGAGTTCATGCAGTAGGGCTTCGGTTAGCATTCTGAGCATATATTCTTAACTTTATTGAAAGAATCCCGATATAATTCGGGATTCTTTTGTTTTACACACCACTAACGTGAGCGACCATGAGTACCTATTTAACGCAGGAAGGACTAGATAAGCTAAAGAAGGAGATTGATCATTTGAGAAGAGTGGAGCGTCCGTCCATTTCGCAACAGATTGCAGAAGCAAGAGATAAGGGAGACCTTTCTGAAAACGCGGAATACGATGCCGCCAAGGAAGCACAAGGCTTGTTAGAATTGAAAATTTCTAAGCTAGAGGCTACGTTGAGCGATGCCGTGGTGATAGATGAATCTAAGTTGGACACCGATAGAGTGCTTATTCTTAGCAAGGTGAAGCTTAAGAATCAGAATAACGGAATGGAAGTAGAATACACCATCGTTCCGGAAACAGAAGCAGACTTGAAGGCCAAAAAGATTTCGGTAGAATCGCCTATTGGCAAAGGACTTTTAGGAAAGAAGCTAGGTGAAATGGCTGAAATTCATGTGCCTAACGGAACCGTGAAGTTTGAGGTTATTGCCATTGGCAGATAGAATGGCAAGCATTTTTACCAAAATTATCAATGGCGAAATTCCGTGCTACAAAGTAGCCGAATCGGAAACCTGCTTTGCATTCTTAGACATCAATCCACTTTCAAAAGGGCACACGCTTGTAGTTCCCAAAAAGGAAGTTAACTACATTTTCGATGTAGAAGATGAACTTTACTTGGACTTGATGCTATTCGCCAAAAAAGTAAGCAAGGCAATGGAAAAGGTGATTCCATGTGCACGAATTGGTGTTACCGTAATTGGACTGGAAGTGCCTCATGCACATGTTCATCTTATTCCCATAAATGGAATTGGCGATATGAATTTTGCGAAGCCAAAATTGAGCTTTTCCAAAGACGAGTTGGCAGAAGTGGCACAGAAAATAGCAGCCGAAATTCGCTAACCTTTCCTGTCGGGATTTTCTTTAATGAAGGAAGCCCAACCCGAATAACTTTTGGAGCTTGATGATACGCCAGAACTATTGAAATGATGGCAAACAGCAGCGGCCAGTCCATCGGTTGCATCAAGCGGAAACCCTTCCATTTTTGTTTGCAGAAGCGTTTCCAACATGCCGCTTACTTGCTCCTTGCTGGCATTTCCATTTCCGGTAATTGACTGCTTTATCTTCTTAGGCGAATATTCCGAAATGGGAATGTTCTGAGACAATGCAGCTGCAATGGCAACGCCTTGAGCTCTACCTAGTTTGAGCATAGACTGCACATTCTTGCCAAAGAAAGGTGCTTCAATGGCCAATTCATCAGGATGATACTCGCGGATTATCTCAATCGTTCGGTCAAAGATCTTTTTCAGTCGGGTTGGATGATCTTTCATCTTATCCAACTTTATTACACCCATGGCCAGCATGGTCATTTGCTTTCCTTGGATATGGATTAACCCATAACCCATGATTACCGTTCCAGGGTCGATTCCTAATATGACCTTATCCGTTTTCATGCAGGACGGGACAATTCAGAAAGAATGATGGAAGTGGCGATTCCAGCGTTCAGCGATTCCACTTTCTGCTGCGTCTCATTGTTCGGAATAAATGCCAACGCATCACATTTTTCATTGACGCGAGCACTGATTCCGTGAGATTCGCTCCCTATCACTAAAGCTATTCTTGAAAATTTCGGTAGTTTATAAATTGATTCGCCACTCATGGCAGTTCCCAAAATCGTAAAATCATGCGCCTTGCACTCATCCATAATTACCGAAAGATTTTCATAACGAATGTTGACATGAAAAAGCGCACCCATCGTGCTCTGAACCACTTTTCGGTCATAACCATCAGCACAATCTTCTGAGCAGATAATCGTATCAACCCCAAACCATTTTGCGGTTCGGATAATGGTGCCCACGTTGCCAGGGTCGTTGATGCCATCTAGGATGAGAATCAACTTTGAATTCCAATCTATTTCCTTGGTTTTAGGAATTTTGGCAACTGCCAAAATCCTATTCGGACTTCGTAATCCCGAAATACGCTCTAATTCGTTTTGCTTGATGAAGTGAACGAGCGAATCATCCGTATCATTCAGAAAATCTAGGGTTTCCGTGGTATAAATTGCGCCAACATCAAAACTAGAGTTGATTAACGCTTCCACCGTTTTTACACCTTCTACCACGAACAAACCCCTTTCCTTCCGGAACTTTTTCTGTTGCAAAGCCCGTATGTCTTTGATGTCTGAAGCGGAGATTGGCAAGGCTTGGTGCGGTTTGTGGTAAGTAAGAAAGCTGTTCTAACTTTGCCCAAAGGTCAGAAATTCAAAACAATTTGACGATCAAACACCTTTCGTGGTATTTCTTGCTGGTCGTTTCTGTTGTTGCAGTGTCGTGTTCGCCTACACGAAAACTGGCAGAAGGTGAGCATCTGCTCGTTAAAAATGTGGTTCGCAACGATAGTAAAGTTGTTTCCAAAGGCGATATGGAGAGCTTCATTCGCCAAAAACCGAACAGGAAATTATTTGTTTTGGCATTTTTCAGATTCCATTTACAGGTGCATAATCTGGTAAATCAGGAAAAGCTTGAAAAACGTGTTGAGGTTCTTGAAGAGAAGAACGAAATACGCAACGCCAAGCGAAAGTTGAAAGGTAAAAAACCGAAGGATAGGCGTAGGTCTTTTTGGGAATGGTTGGCAGATGTTGGTGAAGAGCCGGTTATCTACGACCCGCTTATTACTCAAAAATCTGCCGAACAAATTGAAATTTATTTACGGGGAAAAGGCCATTTTAATGCAGTTGTAACTGATTCGGTAGTATTTAACGACAAACGGAAGAAGGCGAAAGTCTATTACAATGTGAAAAGCGGAGTGCCGTATACCGTAAGGAATGTTAACTACGAGATTGCAGATTCGCGATTGGCACGATTGAGTAGGCCCACACGAGGCCGTGACCGTGTTCTCAAGGACGGAATGAGCTATGATGTAGAGAAATTTCAGGAGGAACGGGAACGAATTGACCGCAACCTCAAGAGCAATGGCTACTATGCCTTTTCGGATGATTACGTTCGTTTTAAGGTCGATTCTAATCTTGGCTCTCATCAGGTTGATTTAGAACTATCCATTGCTGACCCTGAAAGAAAGGATACGATAAGGGTAAAGGAAACCGGTCATCATACCTATAACATCAGATACATATACGTACAAACAGACTATAACGCCAAAGGCGGAAATGCAACGGATTCTGACACGCTCGTTTACAATGGAGTTCAATTCATCTATAAAGGAAAGTTCCGTCACCGGCCAGAAATGTTGCTTGATAAAATCTTCTTTAAAACCGGGGATCTGTATAGAGTTAAGCGTGGTGAGCTGACATATCAGTATCTCTCAAGTTTACGTGCATACAAATTCATCAATATCTCCTTTACCGAAAATGTTGAAGAAGATGGGCAGCATGTTTTAGATTGCTATGTCAATCTAACACCAGGCATGAAGCAAGCGTATGCCATAGAGGTTCAAGGTACTAATACAGAAGGAAATCTTGGGGTTTCGGGCTCTTTGGTTTATAAAAACAAGAATCTTTTTAGAGGAGCCGAAATTCTTCAATTCAGGTTTTCTGGCGGTCTTGAAACGCAGGTGGTAGCGAGCAATATTGAGACCAATAATATTGGTGGCATATTCAATACGGTCGAGCTTAATCCAGAAATTAGTTTGGTGTTTCCGAAGTTGCTTGTGCCCTTCAAGCCGCAGCGCGTGGTACGTTATGGCGACCCCAAATCAACGGTTTCGGTCGGATACAATTATCAGCAACGACCCGATTACACTCGCTCTATTTTTACAGGGAAGTTCGGTTATCAGTGGATGCAAAATCAGAATGCAAGACATTATCTCAATCCCATCGAAATAAACTTTGTTAAAATCTATAACGAGTCAGATTCGTTCATAACTCGGATAAACAACCTTGGTGATAACCTATTGCGAAACACCTTTAGACCGCACATTACAACCACCACCAACTATACTTACATTTTTACCAATCAGCAACTGAATAAAAAAGGAAATTTTAGCTATTTCAAAGCACGATTAGAAAGTTCGGGCAACATTCTGCGTGGCATTATGGCTGTTGCACAAGCTCCAAAGGACGCTGATAACAGCTACCGAATCTTGAATATTCCTTTTTCGCAGTATCTCAAATATGAGATTGATTACCGTAAATATGTGCAGGTCAACAGCTTCAGCCAATTGGTCTTCCGCGTCAATCAAGGAATTGGATTGCCCCTTCTCAATCTGGGCGTGCTTCCGTTTGAGAGTGCCTTTTTTGGTGGTGGAGCAAACGGAATTAGGGCATGGCCAGCGCGGTCGTTGGGGCCAGGTGCGCTCCCTAAGGCTCTGAATCTTCTCGATCAGTTTGGAGATATTAAGATTGAGTTTAACCTAGAGTATCGTTTTGACATCTATCGTTGGTTCAAAGGCGCTCTCTTTGCCGATGCTGGTAACGTCTGGCTCATCAGAAATGATACTGATCGACCTGGAGGGTTGTTCAAATTCAAGAATTTCTACAAGGAGTTTGCATTAGGTGCTGGGGTGGGTATCCGTTTAGACTTTAGCTTCTTCATCATACGTTTTGACGTGGCAACTCCGTTCCACGACCCTGGCCGCCCCGAAAACGACCGCTGGGCTATTCAATATTTTCAATGGAGAGATGTAAATCTCAATTTGGGAATCGGTTATCCGTTCTAGACATTCTTTAGCGGGCGTATTCAACTGCTGTGGCGAGCATCTTCGCTGGTGAACAGATGCCAAGAGCGTCCTCGCTTTTAGTTTGTCATTCACTTCCTAACTTACCGCCTGCTTTCATAAGCATCCTCTCCCATGAGCTCTCAAAATCTCGGTTCGAGAATTTCTTAGATTTGCACCCCAAAATTTATTTAGAATGACCTACGATAAGATTGCAGAATTACTAGGAGATAACGCAGATTCGCTGCTTAATCATAAAAGCACAACTATTCCAAAAGAGATGTTTACGCTTCCTGGCGGAGATTTTGTTGGACGTGTTTTTTCTGACACCAACAGAAGCAATCAGGTTCTTGGAAGTATGCAATCTATTTATGGTCACGGCAGATTAGGAGGAACAGGATATGTTTCCATCCTTCCTGTGGATCAGGGAATCGAGCATTCGGCAGGAGCAAGCTTTGCTCCGAATCCGATCTACTTTGATCCAGAGAATATTGTGAAGCTGGCGATTGAAGGTGGCTGCAACGCTGTTGCCTCAACCTTTGGTGTGCTTGCAGCATGTTCAAGAAAGTATGCGCATCAAATCCCGTTCATTGTAAAGATCAATCATAACGAGTTGATGACTTATCCGAACACCTATGATCAAATCATGTTTGGTGATGTCAAGAGTGCCTGGAACATGGGAGCTAAAGCCGTAGGTGCAACCATTTATTTCGGTTCAGAAGAAAGTGATCGTCAAATTCAAGAAGTTGCTGAGGCATTTGAGTACGCTCACGAACTTGGAATGGCAACCGTACTTTGGTGCTATTTGAGAAACAACGGATTTAAGAAGGACGGTGTAGATTACCATGCTGCCGCTGATCTTACGGGACAGGCAAATCACATCGGTGTTACTATTCAAGCAGACATTATAAAGCAGAAATTACCAACCAACAATGGAGGTTTTAACGCCATTGGATTTGGTAAGACGCATCCAGATGTTTACAGCAAATTAAGTTCAGACAATCCGATTGATCTTTGCCGTTATCAAGCTGCCAACTGCTACATGGGCAAAATTGGTCTGATCAACTCAGGAGGAGAATCAAAAGGTGCTAGTGATCTTGCTGAAGCGGTAGAAACGGCAGTGATTAATAAGAGAGCTGGCGGTCATGGATTAATTTCAGGCAGAAAAGCGTTCCAAAAACCAATGAATGTTGGTGTTGATTTGCTTAACGCTATCCAAGATGTTTACTTGGAGAAGAAAATCACCATTGCGTAGTAAGGGTTCGATGCATCAAACCCTAACATAATGAGCTGGTTTAAACGCATAAAGGGAGGAATTACCACTTCAACCAAAGAAAAGAAGGAAACTCCTGAAGGTCTTTGGATCAAGTGTTCCGGAAAGGATTGCGGTGTCGTAATTCCCACTGCCGAGAACGAGGAGAATCTGTGGGTCTGCAAGAGTTGCAACTATCATCAGAAAATCGGTTCAAGAGAATATTTTCATATTCTGTTTGATGAAGGTCATTTTGAAATCTTCAATGAACATTTGACCTCTGCTGATCCGCTCCATTTTACAGATAGTAAGCCTTACGTTAAACGACTGAAGGAAACCACAGAAAAGACCAAACTCAATGACGCCATCAGAACCGCCATCGGAAAGATGGAAGGTGAACGGATTGTCATCGCGTGCATGGATTTCAACTTTATTGGTGGTTCTATGGGGTCGGTTGTGGGAGAGAAGATTGCCCGTGCGGTAGATAAATGTTTGGAGGAAAAAGTTCCGTTGTTAATTATTTCCAAGTCGGGAGGAGCACGAATGATGGAGGCAGCTTTCAGTCTGATGCAGTTAGCAAAGACCTCTGCAAAACTGGCGCAATTGTCAAATGCCAAGATCCCTTACATCTCATTACTTACCAATCCGACTACGGGTGGTGTGACTGCTTCTTTTGCCATGCTTGGCGATTTGAACATAGCTGAACCAGGTGCATTAATCGGTTTTGCCGGCCCACGCGTAATCAAAGAAACCATCGGAAAGGAACTTCCTGTGGGATTTCAAACCTCTGAGTTTGTGCTTGAGCACGGATTTCTTGATATGATTATTGAACGAAAGGAACTGAAAGCGAAGCTGTCGCAGGTGCTACAGTTGCTGCGGGATTGATTGAAGTCTGTTATCACCGAATTGGTTGACTGCTACAGCGATGACGTTGGCTACGAAGCGCACCGCGTGAAGGACGGAAGCGGCATCCTTTTTTCCGCCTCAGGCGGACAAAAAAGATATAGCGGACGGCCTGACCCGATTGTGGGTGGGGTTTTGGGTAGGCGAGGGGCACGCCCAAAAACTCCTTGAAAAACTTGCTTTCGAGTGGATTGCATAACTAAAACCCTTTTCTATCTTTGCGCCTCGAATTTTTGACGACTAATAAAGAAGCAGATGTATTTAACATCAGAAGTAAAGAAAGAGATTTTTAAGCAGCACGGAGGTTCTGAGACGAACACAGGCAGCACAGAAGGACAAATTGCTTTGTTCTCTCACCGAATTAACCACCTTACAGGTCACTTGAAAAAGAACCGAAAAGATTTTGGCACACAAAAAGCCCTTCTTGACCTTGTAGGTAAAAGAAGAAGTTTGTTGAGTTATCTGAAGGACCAGGATATTGAAAAATATCGTGCTCTGATTAAGGAACTCGACCTCAGAAAGTAATCATATCGTTAAGGATAAGTTGAAAAGGCAATTGTTAGATTGCCTTTTCGCGTATTTAGACGTTTGGTTTGCGCCAAGCACAGATGAAGAAAACAGATAGAAAAGAAAAATAAATAGACGTAAATAAAGAGGAAAATGAAAGCACCAGAAGCAATAAAAACAACAATTGATGTAGGTAATGGCGTACCCATTACGATTGAAACAGGCCGATTGGCCAAGCAGGCCGATGGCGCTGTTATTCTAAGAGCAGGAAACTGCATGTTGATGGCAACCGTTGTGTCTAACGTAGGCGCCAAAGAAGGAACTGACTTCTTGCCGTTGTCGGTTGATTATCAAGAAAAATATTACGCTGCCGGAAAATTTCCAGGCGGATTCTTTAAAAGAGAAGCAAGACCATCTAACGCAGAGATCTTGGTTTGCCGATTGGTTGACCGTGCATTGCGCCCGATGTTCCCATCAGATTATCACTCAGAAGTTCAGGTTATCATTTACCTTATCTCTCATGATGAGAACGTGATGCCAGATGCTTTGGCTGGATTGGCTGCAAGTGCTGCCATCTGTATTTCAGATATTCCTTTCGGTGGCCCAATCTCAGAAGTGAGAGTGGCACTTATCGATGGCAAATTCGTTGTAAACCCATCCAAAGCTGCTTTGGCAACTGCTGATATGGACATGATGATTGCGGGTACAGCGGCCGACATCACCATGGTTGAAGGCGAGATGGAAGAGTGTTCAGAGGATCAAATGTTGGAGGCTATCCGTGTTGGACACGAAGCCATCAAAAAGCAAATTGCTGGTCAAGTTGCTTTGGCAGATCAAGTTGAGAAGTCGAAAGTGAAGCGTACGTATTCACATGAGAAGAACGATGAGGCTTTCAAGCAAAAAGTATATGATTTTTGCTACCCATTGATCTATGATATGGCGAAATCAGGTTCTGCAAAGCAAGAGCGTTCTGATAAATTGAGCGAGATTAAAGATGCTTTTGTAGCTACACTTTCTGACCAAGAAAAAGAATTGCTTCCATTGTTGGGAGGATACTTCAAGTATGCTCAAAAGAAAGCTGTTCGTGCTTGTGTTCTTACAGAAAGAGTTCGATTGGACGGTAGAAAAACCGATGAGGTTAGAGGAATCTGGTCTGAGGTTGATTACATTCCTTCAGCTCACGGTTCAGCTGTTTTCACAAGAGGTGAAACGCAGTCGTTGACTACCGTTACACTTGGTGGAAAATTGGATGAGCAGCGCGTTGATAGCGTAACTCACGAAGGATTCGACAATTTCTACTTGCACTACAACTTTCCTCCATTTTCAACTGGAGAGGCTAAATTCCTAAGAGGAGTTGGTCGTAGAGAAGTAGGGCACGGGAACTTGGCCGAAAGAGCTTTGAAAAAAGCGCTTCCAAAGGATAATGCTTACACAGTTCGTGTTGTTTCTGAGATTCTTGAATCAAACGGTTCTTCTTCAATGGCAACGGTTTGCGCAGGTTCACTTGCGTTGATGGATGCTGGTGTGAAAATCAAAGGAGGCGTTTCGGGCATTGCCATGGGACTTATTTACGATGAAGGAAAATATGCCATCCTTTCAGATATTCTTGGAGACGAGGATTTCTTAGGAGACATGGACTTCAAAGTAGCAGGAACCAAAGATGGTATCACAGCTGTTCAAATGGACATGAAAGTGGATGGACTTCCATACGCTGTTCTTGCTGAAGCCTTGAACCAAGCAAAAGAAGGTCGTCTTCACATCCTGAACGAGATGAACAAGACGCTTGATACTGCTAAGACTGACTTCAAACCACATGCGCCACGTATCGTTGCCATGATCATTCCTAAGGATATGATTGGAGCTGTTATCGGACCTGGAGGAAAAATCATTCAAGAGATGCAAGCCGTAACTGGTGCTACCATCAACATCGAAGAAGTTGACGGAATGGGACGCATCCAAATCATGGGTACCAACAAGGAATCTGTTGATGCGGCTGTTGCACGGATCAAAGCAATTACTGCTGTTCCTGAAATTGGTGAAGTTTACAAAGGACGTGTGAAGAACATCATGCCGTTCGGAGCCTTCGTTGAGATCATGCCAGGAAAAGATGGCCTACTTCACATCTCCGAAATTGAGCACAGAAGATTGGATAACGTTGAAGATGCTTTGAAAGAAGGAGACATCATCGAAGTAAAGCTCATTGCAGTTGATGAGAAAACTGGAAAACTGAAACTTTCACGCAAAGTTTTACTTCCAAAACCAGAAAAAGCAGAATCGTAATTACGTTCTGAGTTAATATTAAATCCCCGTTCCGATATTCGGAACGGGGATTTTTGTTTCAATCCCAGAGGAACACCATCAATGAGAAGCTAGAACTCGGCTGACAAATTTTAGGATTATTCAATCAGGAATATCTTGCAACAGAAGTTTGAGTTCAGCATCCGAAAGACTGTCTTTATCTGCTTTGTCGTAAATAGAAAGTAGATAAACGGTATCGTGAGTAACCACGAAATTGGTTATCACTCTAGCGCCACCCGATTTGCCTTTTCCTTTAGAGGCAATTGCCATTCTAATCTTGAAACAACTATTTCCAAGCGCAAATCCTTGCTGTGGGTCTTCTTTTAGGTTTGCCACCAATGTGGTGAACTCCAATTTGATAGAAGGATATTTTTTGGCGAGCTTTTTCAAGCTCTTCTCAAATTTGGGGATAGTTTTTACACTATAGCTCATTAATCAAGTCCTCGGCATCACGTGCTTTCAGTTTACCCGCCCGTACCAACTTCAATTCTTCCACGGCTTCTCTAATGTCTTGCATTAGTTCGGCTTTGGCATCTGAAAGTGGTGTTGCCTCCCTCACAAATGAAAAATTCTTGAGAACCTCCATAAAGAAGGTGGCCTTACTGTCTTTTATGTCGAGAAGTATTTTCATTGCTTTCTGAATTCAAAGTTACTAAAATCAGAATATGCTTGATTGAATGGAAAAAGGGAGAAATCCGCGCCACCTCTCGGTTTAAATGCTGTTTCTTTGCCACCCAAAACCAAGAGAATCACATGCCAATCATCGCCCCATCCCTTTTAGCTGCAGATTTCACCAAACTAGGTGAGGAGATTGAAATGATAAATAGGAGTGAGGCCGACTGGCTTCATGTCGATGTGATGGATGGCGTTTTCGTTCCGAACATCTCGTTCGGAGAACCAGTGATGAAGCCGTTGAAGAAAATCTGTAAGAAGCCCTTCGATGTGCATTTGATGGTGGTTGACCCGGATCGCTACTTGCAGTACTTTAAAGACTGCGGAGCAGATATTCTAACCGTGCATTACGAAGCCTGCCCGCACCTTCATAGAACTATTGGAGCCATCAAAGAATTGGGAATGAAAGCGGCTGTTTCGCTCAATCCACATACGCCCGTTTCTTTATTGGAAGATGTTCTTGCCGATTTAGATATGGTTCTCATCATGTCCGTAAATCCTGGTTTTGGCGGACAGAAGTTCATTGAGAACACCTATGAGAAAGTTCGTAAGCTTAGAGCAATGGCTGATAAACTCAACCCGAATCTCATCATTGAAGTAGATGGTGGCGTGAACTTGGAAAATGCTCCAAAGCTTGTTGCCGCTGGCGCAAACGCACTTGTTGCTGGCAACGCAGTATTCAAAGCTGAAAATCCAGAAGCGGTTATTGCTGGGTTGAAGAAGGCCTAACCTTTCCCATCAACGTAATCCTGCAAGTAGCTGAAATACTCCGTCAGCTTGCCATCTCGCGCAATAGAAGCACGTTCCAGTATCTTATCTGGGTCGTTCCCTAAGAACAGCGGAATAATCTTATCAATCAAATCCTGTCCAAAGCCTGAAGAAGCATCCTTAGGCACTTCGCACGGAAGATTGTCCACTGCCATAATTGTGATGCTGTTTTCCGCATAAGCCCCCGCTTCCTCACCAGTAGTTCGGTCATAGCCGTAAATCGGATCCGTAATCGTAGATGGACGAAGCGTAGTCGGAACAGAACCTTTGATGTCGCAAGTAATGTCCGCAATCACCTTCAACTTAAAATCATCAGACCTCACATTTTTCTCCGTGAAGAAATGAGCCGACTTGTTGTCCCAAAAGTGTGCTGAAATAAAGATGTCAGCCACTTTGGTAAACTTGGTAAATGTGTTCTCCCATACGGTGCTGTCCTTCACGAATTCAGCAAAATTTGCTGGAGGCTTACCATCCTTTTCGTGATAATCGAGAATATCTGCATTGCAGTAAACGGGTACGCCAAATTCCTCATTCAAGAACTCAGAAATGGAAACCTGTCTGATGCCTGCCGTCTCCATCGTTTCCTTCACACCGTTTGCCACTTTGCCTCCGCCCGATACAATAATCTTGATGTTCGGAATAGTAATCTTGCGTAACTCATTCCCCATTTCGGTCATGTCCTCGCAGAGATAAGCAGGCTTCATGTCAAAGCTTTTGTAGCGTTTTCCGTGAGCAATGAGAGCATTATACGCACCTACAATTCCAGCAAATCGGCCAAAACCCAGCACACGGAATCCGTTGGCATAGGTGAGGGTTTCGTAATCAATTAGTCGGATTTTTTTCTTCAGAACCTCGCGAAGCAAATCCCGATTGTAAGGTTGTTTTTTGATGGTGTGCGAGAAGAAAAGCATGGTTTTGCCTTCTGCAAGCATTTCGTACTTCACTTCTTTTACTCCGAAAATGACATCGCAATCGTTCACGCTATCCGCCAACTCAATTCCAGCTTTGGCATAATCCTCATCCGAAAAACAACGGATAGGACTTCGCTGCACCCGAATCTCTAATTCTGGATATGTTTCCTTTAAATAAGCACAATGCGCTGGAGTTAAGCCAACTCGCTTGTCTGGTGGCGTTTTGCCTTCTTTTATGATGCCGATTTTCATCTTACGAAAGTAGTAACCTTATAAATGAGGATTTATGTTCAGATTGTCGTTTTCTTTCTAAAATGAATTCGTATGTTGGTAAACTGTTATTTTAGCAGCGTGCTTTTATCTTATTCCCTTTAAACCGTTTTACTTATAAAAAAGGCCTTCCTGCTAGAGTTAATCCTTGGTTGTGTTATCGGAATCACGCTTAGTTCGTGCCAAATAAACGCCAATGCCGACTTTGATTTGGAGTTAGACCCAGTGGTTCGGGGTAAGGTCAACCTTATCAATAAATCAAGCAACGCCAAGAACTTTCAATGGAATTTAGCGCTGAGCGAAACGGAGAACGGTAATTACGGTTCGTCTTCCGAGTACGGCAATTACGGTTATTTCGATGGGGAAGTCTCCCATGTTTATATTCAGGAGAATACGTGGATAGAGGTAACGCTAGAAGCAACGGGTCTCAATTCAGCATCACAGACCAAGAAATTGCATGTAAACAATATTCCAACTCAGGTTGCTATTGGCGATATTGTCATTACCAAGGTGAAACTGACCGATGAACTTGGATACGAATGGGATGATACCGATGGAACTCCCAACAGTGGTTCGTATGATGTAGTAGCGGAGTACCCAGATTTGCTCGTCAACAATTCGAATTTATACACCACCTACCCTGCTAATAATGTATTGTGGAATGTGAATATTGAAACAGGGTTACCCGTAACTCTTACAACCGAACACGAAACCTTCGATAATTTAAATGGTTTTTCAAGTGCCAACTACTATTTAGAGCTGGTAGACTTTGATGGACAACCAAGCTCTATTTTCTTGGAGCCAGGCAAACGCATTGGCGTATTGAATATCGACCTATATCGACTCACTCATAAGCAGAATGGTGGCCGCGATGACAACTACCCCGAAATCTACAAGATTGTAGAAGTAGGTTTCGAAGCCGACCTATACATGAATTGGGATTAGCGCGTATGTGCTACTCTTCAATATGAAACGACTCCAGCACCCGTTCGGTATAACTGTCGCAGCCAAAGGTTGCGCTATACCAATAGGTAGCCCGTATCACACCTACATTCTCAGCAAATTGCTGGTGAAATATGCCGGAATATGTTCCGCATCGCGTAGAATCTTGGAATTGTGTAATCCATTGATAGTCAATGGTCTCATAGATGCCTGACGGTACCTGAGTAGGTTCCAAATCCTGATAAAGCTTCTTAAATCGCGTAAGGGCAGAGCTGGATGTGTCTAAGTCAAATGTGTCCGTAAAGTTCAGATAGGGTAAAATGAGGTGAGAACGATTATCTATCAGGTTGAATGCCGAGTCCCTTAGACCGAATCGCCCAGGAATAGAGTTATATGGAAAAAGAAGCGACCCCTCATAGTAAGCAAACGTATTACCATCAATAACCGTGTCGCCCAGCACCCGAAGCGTATCTCGTTTCCATAGAGTTACCTCCCCAAACCGATCATGGTTGTAGATTGCATACGCCCACCAACTACCTTCCTTGGTAGATAGATACGTTTTTCCAAGTTGTTCTTCAGGAGTGTCATCGCAGTTCTTCTTGCACCCAACGGCAGCAAACAGAACAACGGCAGAGAGGGAGATTATCAATTGTTTCATAGCTGGTAAACTGGCTTTTGATGGGATTATTGTGTTTGAACGGACTCCTCTCTCCATGAACCACCCCTCGGCATCTCCGCTTTCCTATCTTTGGCCAAAATGCAAGACGTATGAAATTGTTGGAAGGCAAAGTAGCCTTGGTTACGGGCGGTACGCGCGGCATTGGCAAGGGTATTTGCACTCAGTTTGCCAAAGAAGGCGCCACTGTGGTGTTCACCTATCTCTCATCAGAAGAAAAAGCCAAAGCCTTGGAGGCTGAATTGGCAGCCTTTGGTGGTGCAGTGCTGGCAGTAAAGTCAAATGCATCCAATTTCGAGCAGACAGAAGCGTTGGTCAACCAAGTGATAGCGCAATTTGGGCAGTTAGATATAGTGGTGAACAACGCAGGCATCACTCGCGATAACTTGCTCATGCGCATGAAGGAAGAAGATTGGGACGCGGTGATGGACACCAATTTGAAATCGGTTTTCAACGTGACCAAAGCCGTTCAGCGTCCCATGCTGAAACAGCGTAGTGGAAGCATCATCAACATTAGTTCTATTGTGGGTGTTCAGGGTAACGCAGGACAATCGAATTATGCGGCCAGCAAGGCAGGCATCATCGGTTTTACCAAGAGCATTGCCAAGGAGTTGGGTTCGCGCAACATCCGTTGCAACGCCATTACACCTGGGTTTATAGAAACAGAAATGACAGAAGCGTTAGACGAGAAAGTGGTGGAAGAATGGCGTAAGAGCATTCCGCTCAAGCGCGGTGGCACGCCAGAAGATGTGGCCAATGCCGCAGTATTCCTCGCCAGCGATATGTCGAGTTACGTAACTGGGCAGGTAGTTTCTGTCTGTGGAGGGATGTTGACGTGAGAGAGTTGAAATTTGAATATGACCACCCCGGCCCTTCGGGACACACCTCCTTTTCAGGAGGGGAGATGGCACTTCGATTCAGCTTACTTCCAGATTTTAATCAAGGCATCAACTCCTCCCCTGAAAAGGGGAGGTGGCCCGATTTTTTCGGGACGGAGGGGTCAGATCAACAAAGGTGGAGTGTCCGCCAGAGTTGGCAGAGGGGAGCAATGTCTAACAAATTTTCAATTCAAGTTTGAGCATAATCTTCCAATATTCAACATGGTTTTTGCTGCTGGCCCTTGTGGTTGGGGTAGCCTACGCCCTCGGAATGTATTTCCGCGAAAAGCGTACAGCCACAATGCCCATTTGGATGCTGCGTGGCTTGGCGGCAGTCCGCGGTATCACCATTTTTATTCTCGTTGTACTGCTGATTGGTCCGTTGATCAAATCAGTCACCAAGCGCACCGAAAAACCAATTGTAGTTATAGCACAAGACAACTCTTCCAGTATTCCGCTGAACAGCGATAGCGCCTTTTACTGCACCGAATACTTAGAAGGACTGGCGGCATTGCGCGCTTCTCTTTCGGACGAATACGAAGTGCGGAGCTACGTGTTTGGTAATGCAGTGAACGAAACCGAAACACCAGATTTCTCTGATGGCAGAACCGATATGTCAGAACTTTTTGAGGAGTTGGATAATGTTTATGCCAATCGTAATGTGGGCGCGGTAATCCTTGCTTCGGATGGATTGTACAACCGAGGCCGCGACCCTATTTACAGCCCGCTGCATCTCAATACGCCCATCTATTCCATCGCCTTGGGCGATACAAGTATCAAGCGAGATGTGATTTTGAAAAAGGTTGACCACAACCGATATGCCTACTTGGGAAATGAATTTCCGGTGGATATAACCATAGAGGCTGAGAAGTTCCAAGGAAAGGACGTAACCGTTCAGCTTTCGGGCGATAACGGCATACTGTGGGAGCAGCGCGTGAGCATCAACAGCAACTCATTCCGCAAGGTAGTATCAGCCAAACTAAAGGCCCAAGTGCCTGGATTGAATCGAATTCGTGCCAGTGTAAGCGTACTAAGCGGAGAACTTTCGCGAAGCAATAACACGCAGGATTTCTTTGTAGAAGTGCTAGACGGACGGCAGAAGGTGCTCATTCTTGCGGCCAATCCGCACCCAGATATTGCAGCCATCAAACGAAGCATCAGCGGCAACGATAACTACGAAGTGGATGCGTTTGTATTGGGCGAAAAGGAGTTCAATACCGAGCAGTACGACCTTATTATTCTGCATCAATTACCACAAACAGGAGGGAAGGGAAGACCCGACATGGATAAAATCCGTGCTTCAACCGTTCCTGTGTTCTGTATTGTGGGTGGCAAGACCGACCTACGCTGGTTCAACGATATGAACTTCGGATTGCAGATAAACGCAGCAAGACAAAGCAAGAACGAAGTGCTTCCTGTTTTTGCCAAAGGTTTTTCGCTTTTCACCTTAGACGAGAATGTGCGAAGAATGCTGCAACGCTATCCGCCACTCAACGCACCTTTTGGGGAATACGCAGCAAGCGGTTCGGCTCAAACGCTCTTCAATCAACGCATCGGAAACGTGGAAACACAGAATCCGCTTCTGCTTTTCAATGATGTATCTGGAAGAAAGACAGCTGTGTTGGTTGGCGATGGTATTTGGCGATGGCGAATAAGAGACTTTGAGGAGAATGGTTCTCACGAGATATTTGATGGAATGCTCTTAAAAGTGGTGCAATTCCTTGCGCTCAAAACCGACAAGAGTCTGTTCCGAGTAAATACAAAAAACCGCTTTTCAGAAGATGAGGTGGTTGTATTCAACGCAGAACTCTACAACGAAACCTACGAGCCCATCAACGAGCCAGAAGTCGATTTGACCATAACCGATGAGCAAGGGAAGGTGTACGAGTACAAATTCAACCGAACAGACAACGCCTATCGATTGAATGCTGGAAGCTTCAAGGAAGGAAACTACCGTTACAAGGCGCAGGTAAGCAATGGCGGAAAGGTGCTCGAAAGTTCAGGCCAGTTCATGGTAGCCGCTCTCAAACTAGAAACCACCCGCACCACTGCCGACCACGCTTTGATGTATAAGATTGCCAACGGTTCAGGCGGTTCGCTTTTCTTCCCACGCGAGTTAGACAAGCTGGCAGAGGCCATTAAAGCACGAGACGACATCCGCAACGTGGTGTACGAACAAACGTTGTTCAAAGAAGCCATTCATTTGAAGTGGATATTCTTTCTCATCCTTGCCTTGCTCAGTCTTGAGTGGTTTGTGAGGAAAAGAAATGGGGCTTACTAATTAGCGAATTGGATAATTAGCGAATATGCTAATGGAAATCCGTGTTAATCAGTTCAATCTGTTTTCTGTCTCACCTCAATAGGTCCAAATTTCAGTGGTTGCTCCAATACGTTTAGAACCTGTGAGGAAAGATGATGTAATGTCAGATAAGAGTTGTCTTCGGCATTAAACACAATGACGCAGATTGGATACTTCTCAAAGTTCTGCTGAAACTGCAGGTTCTTGTCAAAAGTAAGGAGTACTTCAAAATTCTTACTCAACATCAGTTCCAGGAGTTCTCCATTCTTCTTGCTGTTCCACCCCATGTCACGGACCGTGTATACCTCATGGGCCGAAAGGTCGGTTTTGAGCTTTTTCGGAAGATTCTCGTCAAGCAACAGCTTCATAGAACTTGCCTATCTGGTCTGAACCAATGAGTTTATTGGCAATTTCCAACACGCCATTTACCTGTTTGCGCGTAACGCTGGGGAAATCATCCAAGAAATCATCAATACTGATTCCCTTCTCCAAATGCCAAAAAAGACTCTGAACAGGAACGCGGGTGCCGCTAAAGACCGGCTGGCCACCTTGAATTTCCTTATCGATGGTAATATGGTCGCTTAATAGGCTCATTACCTCAAAGATAAGCTTTAGGTTCTCGAAATAAGTTACTGAACGGTTATATTCAATTCCCTCACATTTCATACCGCATCTGTAGCTGAAATACGGAAAGTGTTCTACGAAAAACCAACATTAAAGAAGCTATTCATTTGAATTGGATCTTCTTTCTCATCTTTGCCTTGCTCAGTCTTGAGTGGTTTGTGAGGAAAAGAAATGGGGCTTATTGATTTGATGATGGACGGATTATCCAAGATTCGAATTTTAGCAATTGTGTTTCTGTTCTCGGTTTATGCAACCGCGCAAGAAACCAAACTGACCGATTCTAAAACCTTTAAGTTCCAGAACGGAGACTTGCTTTTTCAAGACTTGGATTGTGGAGGTTTATGCACAGCTATTGAAACCGTAACAGAAGGGGTTGACGGAAAGTCGTTTTCGCACTTAGGTCTGGTTCATATTTATAATGATTCCGTAGTCGTTATTGAAGCCATCGGAGAGGGCGTTCAAGTAACACCAATTCAGGTATTCGTTAATAGGAACTCGAACGCAGCCGGAAACCCTAAAGTAATTGTGACTCGATTGGTTGATGACAATTTATCTCTGAAAAAGAAGGCACTGGATTTTGCGGTAGCTCAACTTGGAATGCCGTACGATGATGCTTTTCTCTACAATAACGGAAGCTACTATTGCAGCGAGCTGATTTACGATGCATTCAAATTCGCCAATGACGACAAGCCGTTTTTTGAGCTCCGTCCAATGACTTTCAAAGATCCCGCAACCAACGAGATGTTTCCAGTTTGGGTGGAATATTACGAGAACTTAAAAATGCCTATTCCCGAAGGAGAGTTGGGTTGTAACCCCGGTGGGATTTCTAGAAGCGAGAAGCTACACGTGGTGGCTTCGTTCTATTGAATCATCACAACCAATTTCTGCACATTCCCAACTTTGTCTTTTGTCTATATCTTCGTACAAAGCTTAGAATTATGACAACGCGAGAAGAATTTCACAAATTGATTGATACGATTGAAGACGATGAAGTGCTACAGGCGTACTATCAACTTATCAGCGGACTCAACGCAGGAAAGAACGGGCAAGTGTGGAATTCGCTGTCTGAAGAAGAGCAAGAAGAGGTTTTAGCCTCTTATGAAGAAAGCTTGGATAAGCATAACCTGATAGATCACAGCTTGGTAGCAGAAGAGCACGCTAAATGGTTGAAAAAGTAATCTGGACACCACGGGCTACCGCAAAGTTAAGAGCGATTATTCGGTATCTAGAATTGAATTGGAACGAGAAGGTAACTCGTGAGTTTGCCCAGAAAACATTCGCGTCAATTCAGTTGATTTCAGATCAGCCAACAATGGGCGAATTAGTTGATGAGAAGAAACAAATTCGTGGTTTTCGAATTACCAAACACAATCGGCTTTTCTATACTGTTGCAGACAAAGAGCTGATTGTCCTCAACATGTTTGATAATAGACAAAGTCCCAAAAACAAACGATACTGAGATTTATTGAACCGTTATGTTCAACTCCCTCACGTTACCCACAGCATCGGTAGCTGAAATACGAAACGTGTTTTGTCCGCTGATGAAATGCTTGCTCAAAACATCTTTCTCAGTCGAGAAGGGTCTTGGCGACAATCGAAAATATCTGCCACTCTTATCTGTTCCAATTCTTCATTGACCGTATAAAGGATTTTGAAGTCGCCCTCAACTACATACCTATATTCGAGTTTTCGATTCTCCAGCAACGGTTCTCGTTGCCCAGAATAAGGCGTGTTCTGTAAATGAATAGTTGAGATGAGGAGTTTACGCGCTAACTCAAATGCTGCGGTTTCTGAGAAGTGCTCTGTGTAAAAATCAACAATGTCCGATAAACGATGTTCAGCAGATCGTGACCAGATTACTTCAAAATTCGTCTGTACTTCGCAAGAAGATCAGTTGCGGAAACGAACTCACCAGCTTCAAATTCTTTTTCAGAACAATCAAGTCGCTTGTGAAGTTCCTCTAATGTAATCGGTTTAAACTCAATATTCATTCTCACATTTCGCAACAAGTCCTCCACTTTTTGAAGCAGACTTTCATCTTCCAGTTGGAGGACTGATTGGGCTAAGTGAATTTTGCGTTGATCAAGTGTCATGTATCAAAGATAAGTTTTTGGTTCTCGAAATAAGTTACTGAACGGTAATATTCAGTTCTCTCACGTTACCCACAGCATCGGTAGCTGAAATACGAAACGTGTTTTGTCCAGTAATGAAACGCTCGTCTTTGGTGTAATAAAGCAAGCTGTTCTTCGGGTCTTGTTGCAGAAGTACCCATTTCCCGTTGAGGGTTGCGGTCACGGTCTTTACACCCGCAAGGTTGTCGGATAGCGTGAATTCCAGACGTGCAAGACCAGCAGTGGAGGTTTGATCTTTGAAATTCTTCGGTGTGACACGAGGAGCGATACTGTCCAGCATCACGGCATAGTCGCCAAAGCTGCGGCTCTTGGTGGTCATCCAATTCCATTTAGCAGAACCACCTTCGCTAATCGGATTTCCATTCTTATTGAAGGAAACCATCAAAGCTTTCGAGGTTTTGGTTTCCGAGAGTTTGTTCATCTCGATGGAAACCGTCATGTAACTGTCTAAAGGAGTATCGAGAATCTTGCCAATGGAATGAACGGGTGACACACAGCCTTTGCAAGCTGGTTTGAGGTCGTATTTGAATTTGAGCGTATCGTAGAGACAGCCGTTGGGAATGTTGAGACGAAGTGAATTGTTGGTGAATGCGTTTTCCTGAAGTGGGTAGAAGAGGTCGGTGATGTCTTCTTTAGGTGCTAAAACCGAGGCCGAATGTTCGTGTCCGAGGATAGAGAAATTCAAGGTTGATTTGTTTCCTGCGTAATCCAATACCTCGATGGAGATTTCGTAGGTCTTTCCTTTTTCAATCTGTACGGTTCCTTGGTCTTTGACTGTTGGATACATGCTTAACTTGTTTCCGGGAGCTATGTAAGAGCGATAAACCTTCAAGTTGTCAATCTTGTTCTTCTGATAGTCGGTGTGGCAATTGACCATGCGTTTCTGGTCGAAGGAAACTTTATCCAATCTCTGCTCGTGGATGATGACTCCATTCACCTTAACCTTCATACCATAAATACCACAAGGGTTGGTGGCATTGCTGAAACGGTCTAGTGCCGCAATTCCAAAACTGAGAATGCCCGAAGCTTTGATGGGAGCAGCTGCGGTGAGGGTGTAATTACCAGTTGTACCTTGAATAGCAAAACCTTTATCGTGGATGAGTCCTTCTACATGGCCGCTTATAGCATGGTTGTAAACGAAGAGTTTTTGAAGTTCGGGTCGCTTATCATCCTTCACTTTGAAACCGTAGTTGAGCGGATTTTCGGGATGTTGCCCGATGGTTTCGCGAATCTCGAAGTGGAGGTGCGGTCCGCCCGAACCACCTGAATTGCCGCTTTTGGCTATCAGTTGTCCTTTCTTGATAGGAAATTTGGAGGAAGTGAAAGCCAAGTCAACTTCGAAAGATTCTTTGGCGTATTGCTGTTCTTTTACATACGCAGCAATTTCTGGTGCAAATTCGCGCAGATGACCGTAAACCGTGGTCTTTCCGTTTGGATGTTCGAGGTAAACGGCCTTGCCGAAACCGCCACCAGCCACGGTGAGTCGTGACACGAAACCGTCAGCCACAGCATAAATTGGTTTGCCTTCCACGCCTCCAGTTTTGATATCCAATCCCGAATGGAAATGATTGGTGCGCACCTCACCGAAGTTGCCCGAAAGGATGAGTTCGCCATCCATAGGGTTTCGGTATTCGGTTTCTTGCGCGAGCGAGGGAAAAATGGATGAAAGAAAAAGGAAAAAAGTGATGCTTCGCATGAAGTTCAAATTTCAGCTATCGTGCTAAGTTGCGGAAGATGGATGATGAGAAGATATGAGTAGTTGGATGTGAGTAGTGAGGTTTGCTCGGAGTGCCGCGTTAGGGATTGGAGCGGCATCCTTTTTTGTTTTTCACAAAAAAGATACAGCGGAAAACCCGACCCCGATTTTTCATCGGGGAAACGCCCAAAATATTCTGTTGTTTGAGTTTACGATTCTGACATCTATAAACGGTATGTTTGTACATTCAATCTTGGATGGAAAACTTGAACACATACATCAGTTCGCTGGCCGGTAGGGTTGAAAAACTGGCGGGGTCTCACGCACAATTGCATGACGAAAACTTGAAATTGAAGTCGAAAAACGATGAATTGGAGCAAGTTGTAACTGAGCAAAAAAATGTGCTGAGCAAGCTGGAGGAACAGAATAAAGTTGTTAAAATTGCAAAGGCGGTCACGGAAGATGATGACGACCGTAAGGAGCAGAGGAAGAGGTTGAATGAATTGGTGCGGGAGGTTGACAAGTGTATAGCACTTCTTAATAATTAAGGACATTCTTTTGAATGGGAACTCAAGCGATAACAGTAAGAATAGCAGGGAAGAGTTACCCGATGACGGTGGAAACACCACAGGAAGAAGAAACCATAAGAAAGGCTGAGCGGCAGATACGGGAGAGGTTGAAGATGTACGAGGATAAGTATGCCGTTACAGATATTAGGGATTTATTGAGCATGTGCGTGTTGCAATTTGCTACCGAGGCGATGGAAGGTGAGGAGAAGGCAGGTGGTGCGGAGCAGGATGTGCTGAAAAGACTTAAGGCGATTGAGCTTGCGCTCGATGCCAACACTTGATTTTAAGTAGTTCGTTCTTTACATAAGTAATACGTAGCGCTGCGAAGCGTTACAACGATTTCCCGCATAGATCGATGTTTGTTAAACTCAACGTTTAAAAAATTGGGATTAAGCTCATGGGTGTTAAAGAAAGGCCTCAACCACATTTAGGTGTGGTTTCGTTCCAGTTTACTGGAGCGGACAGTGGACCTCTGATGCGCTCGGCAGTCCCAATCATGTCATAATTGGAGTTTAATTAGACCAAGGATTTGTGCGGGTTTTTTTTTAACCAAAATGAAGTAAGAAGATGACAATGATAATTGGAGTGGTAGCAGCCTTGCTCGGGATAATTCTGGGAGGCGTGGGAATGATGGTCTACAATAAAAAGGTGGTGAGCGCGCAAGCGGAAGCCATCTTGGAAGAGGCCAAGGAGAAAGCTGAGGTGGTTCGTGAAAAGCGGATTTTGCAGGCGAAGGAAAAGTTCCATGAGCTGAAAGATGCGCATGAGAAGGAAGTCAATCTGCGCAATCAGAAAATTGTGGAGGGCGAAAATCGCATCAAGCAGAAAGAAGGTTCTCTAAACCAAAAGTTTGAGGATGTGAAGCGCGATCGTGAGAACGCGAGACGCGAAATGGAAGATGCCAAAAAGAAGCAGGAAAAGCTTGATGGGCAGTTGGAAATCTTCAATAAGAAGATTGAAGAGGTAGAGCGCGACCGCCAAAAGCAAGTTGAGCTATTGGAGAAAGTGGCCGGAATGAAAGCCGAGGAAGCCAAGGCGCAATTGGTTGAAGCTTTGACCGCTGAAGCAAAAACAGCTGCCATGGCTGCCATTAACGAAACGGTTGAAGAAGCCAAACTTCAAGCTGATAAGGAGGCGAAAAAGATTGTTATTCAGACCATTCAGCGTGTAGCTACTGAGCACACGATTGAGAACGCTGTATCGATTTTCCGTATTGAAAGTGATGAGGTGAAAGGCCGCATCATTGGTCGTGAGGGAAGAAACATCCGTGCGCTGGAAGCGGCCACTGGAATAGAGATCATTGTAGATGATACACCTGAGGCAATCATTCTTTCAGGATTTGATCCGGTAAAGCGTGAACTGGCCCGTTTGGCTTTGCATCAATTGGTTACGGATGGTCGTATACATCCAGCTCGAATTGAAGAGGTGGTTGCCAAAACTTCTAAGCGGTTGGAAGAGGAGATTGTAGAGATTGGAAAACGAACTGCAATTGACCTTGGTATTCATGGTCTTCATCCCGAATTGATTAGAATGGTGGGACGTATGAAGTATCGTTCTTCTTATGGACAGAATTTGCTGCAGCACAGCCGTGAGGTGGCAAATATGTGTGCCATCATGGCGGCCGAACTTGGACTGGACCCGAAGAAAGCGAAACGTGCAGGTCTGCTTCACGATATTGGAAAGGTGCCGGACGAGGAGCCAGAATTGCCACACGCAATCTTGGGAATGAAGTTGGCTGAGAAGTATGGCGAGAAGCCAGACATTTGCAATGCCATTGGTGCTCACCATGATGAGATTGAGATGACAACGATGATCTCTCCAATCATTCAAGTGTGTGATGCTATTTCTGGTGCAAGACCTGGGGCAAGACGTGAGATCGTTGAAAGCTACATCAAGCGTATCAACGAACTTGAAGCGGTTGCTTTGGCTTATCCTGGTGTAACCAAAACATACGCCATCCAAGCAGGTCGAGAGTTGCGAGTTATCGTGGAAAGCGATCAAGTAACGGATGCACAATCAGATCAATTGGCGCTTGATATCTCGATGAAGATTCAGGATGAGATGACTTATCCGGGACAGGTTCGTGTAACTGTTATTCGTGAGAAACGAGCTGTGGCTTACGCGAAGTAATCGATTTGATAATTAGCCGACATGCTAATGAGACAATGAAGGGTTTGCGAAAGCAAATCCTTTTTTGTTTACAGGAATTTCAACAACTTGGAATCCGTTTTCCGGATCTCGAAATAGGGCGTTTGCTTGGCCCCGAAGGAACGGAAGAAACGTTCAACAGGTTCAATCATGCTTCCTTCAAAGTTGAAAGCATTGGAGACACTTGAAGAGAAAAGGATTGCCGTCCACATGAGTAGACTCATGGCACCTGTGTTCTTGTTTTTCGGGTCAACTGCTCCTGCCAAATAGTAGGCCGATTCATCGTCCCAAACGAGTAGGAGAGAGGCGATGGGATTTCCTTTAGCATCACTCGCTAACCAGGCCTTACAGGCATCTTTGGCCTTCAGTTTCTTGTAAATGTTGGAGAAGTAAGCTTCAGAATAATTGATTTCTTGTCTCTTGACTGCAAAATCCTTCAACTTCAAGTTGTGTAGAATCTTTACATTTTCGCATTCAGTGATTGTGAGCACTTTCTGTGCCTTCGTAATTTCCCGTCTGATGTTGCCTTGAAGATTTTGGTACAGAACATCTGCATCCGACAGGTCATCAATAATGTAGGTGTATCGGGTTGATTGTTCAAAACCGTTCCAATAGAATGGCAGCCAATTGGTAATCTCAGGATGAAAATACTGAGTGAACTTGTCAGTTTTAGGAAGCTGAGCAATGAGTTGCTCCATCATCTTTTTCTCGAACGAAAGTCGCGTGGCTTCTTTTTGTCCTTCGGGATAATGAATCCACGGACCCATGTAAGGAGTAAGTGGCGGAACGGTAATGATCTCGAACTGGAGTTTTCGTTTTTTGAAGTATGGCAAAAATGCCTGAACTTCAGAATCCGTTCCTACAATCGCAACATCCCATTGTTCGGGCTTGGCCACAATTTGCATCCAATCATATTGCAGGAACAACGGAATTTCAGGATGCGAATCACACCATGCCTTCAAAATTTCCTTGTTGTTCATATTGATTTTTCCGTGTTCAATACGGATGGTTGGCAAAGATATTGTTGCTCAGAGAACACTCAGCAATTGATTGACCTCTTCCATCTTTCGGTATTTACCCAATTTCTTATAGCACTGCTTTAAGTCCGTCAGTAGACGTGCTATTATTTGTTCGTTGGAAATCGGTTTCAGATCCTCGGTATTCAATTCGATTCCCATTTTATCGATATACCGCTCAAGTTCGCTTTTCCCAAAAACAGCTCCCTTGCTGAATGGATTAATGTAGAACAGCAATTCACTAGAAGTGTGATTGTAAACGTCCTTGTATCCGAGAATAAAATGGTCAGGAAGGTCGATGCCAACGATGGGAAGATCCAGTCGGTCTGCAATGGCCATGTACAGAATGGCCATGGTGGTCGGACTTCCTTTGTGGTTGGCTAAAACATTTGAGATGAACCAACTTTGATCAGATGAGAGATATTTTAAATGAGGCCCGAAATGGTGTACATCATATAGAATATGATTCAACACACGAACTTTCTCCAATGAAGTCAAATTGTCGTTTAATTCTAGCCAGACATCCTTTCTCAATAATTCTAGTTTCGATAACATCAAATCAACGGGCTGATCCGGATATTGAAACATAGAAGCTTTGACGGCACCCTCAAAAATATCTATGGCTCCTCCTAATTTCCATTCAGCGAGAGCTTGCTTGCCTATCTCGAATTCGATTTGATGAATTATCTCCTCGATACGTGATTGAATCGCATTTTGAGCATTAATCTCCCATTCGGTCTCCAAGTGCGGAATTACATTTTTTCCGAACGAGATAAGTTTGTCGCTTACATTTTTATAAATGGTGTCGTCAGGATCATCCAATAACTGAATGAGCGCTCTAACCTCCCGATCTGCCAATGAGAAATGCATCTAGTGCAAATTACGGTAGAGGTGAGGCAGCATAAATGGTTGGAGATCACAGTTTTCATCAGTCAGTTGTTAATTATCTGAATCCGAATTATTTTCACACTTAGAAATTCAAAATTGATGAAGGCTTGGAATGCGTTTCCGATGGTGCGCCTCGTTCTGCCATTCATGGCGGGAATTGTCCTGTTTTCGTTTCTGTTGGAGGAGGTTGAATTTGGTACGGAGCTGATTTTATTAGGGCTATTATTCGCAGGTATCCTTATCGCATCATTGGCAATTGCCCATGGCAAGGGGAGGCGGCCTCATTTGTTTGGGCTGTGTCTCATGCCGCTACTTTTTTTACTGGGAGGGCTCCTTACTATTTCAGGTTCTAACTACGTTTTTCCTGAACATTTGAATGAAGAAAAGTTAGGAAATACTGCTCAAGTCTTCTCGGCAAGGGTGTCAGAACAACCTCAAGTAAAGGAAAAGTCTGTTAAGGTTGTTGCCGATCTGGTAGACAAAACCGAAACCATGAATGGAACGGCACTACTTTACTTTCAGGTTGATTCAGCTTCGCTCTATCCGAAGTACGGAGAAGAACTCTTGATTAAAACCCAATTACAACCGGTCTTAGAGGTAGGAAATCCGAATGAGTTCAATTATCCGAGGTATCTGCGTTTCCACGACATTCTTTTTAGAGGATATGTGAAGTCAGATGATTGGAAGCGTTTATCACGTGGAAGTCCTGGAGTTACTGGCTGGTTTGCGGATTTTCGGTCAAAACTTATTGGGAAGTTCAAGGAAGCTGGACTGGAAGGAGATGAACTTTCGGTGGCATCAGCACTTATTTTGGGACATAGAACAGAACTGGATAAGGACCTGATGGCCGCGTATGCAGGTGCGGGGGCTACCCATGTATTGGCTGTTTCAGGGTTACATGTTGGTATCGTTTACCTAATTCTGAATAATCTTCTCCGTTTTCTTGACAGATATAAGTTTGGGAAGATTCTTAAGACGGTGCTCTTAATTGCCTTGCTTATGGGCTACGCTATATTAACTGGTCTATCGGCTTCGGTATCCCGAGCAGCCGTCATGTTTGTCTTTGTTGCTTTTGGAAAAGCAATGGATAGAGATTCGAACATTTTTAATACCCTGGCAGCATCAGCATTTTTCCTTCTTCTTTATGATCCCATGATGATAATGCAGGTTGGATTTCAGCTTTCTTATTTGGCGGTTATCGGAATTGTGGTCATCCATCCAATCTTGTTCAACTTAAAAACAGTTGAAAATAGGTTGGCCGATTGGATATGGTCAATTTCCTGCGTATCAATAGCAGCCCAGATTGTGACGTTTCCGTTGGGATTGCTCTATTTTCATCAGTTCCCAAACTTGTTTCTCTTGTCAAATCTTGTTGTGATTCCTGCGGCAACCCTAATTCTTTACCTCGGATTTGGTCTGCTTGTATTCGGTCTTTGGACGCCTTTACTTCCGGTCTTTGGTTTTTTGCTGAAGTGGGTCATTCTGATTCTGAATCAAGTTGTTGTTTGGATTGAGCAGATTCCATATTCTGTCCTGTCTGGAATTGATATTTCAACTGTTGAAGCCCTAATGATCTATTTTATAATCTTAGGGATTCTCGTATTTATAATTCTACAACAACGAATTGGGTTTTATCTGAGCCTAGGTGTTGCATTCATCTTTATGATCTTTCAAACGGTTGAGGTTTACGAACAGAAGAATCAAGAATTCATCACCGTCTACAACGTGAAGGGACAAACTGCTGTAGCACTGGTGAATGGAACAGAGGTAACTTTCATTTCAAGGAAAGAGCTTTATGAAAATGAGCAAGCCATGCTGTTTCATATCCGCCACCATTGGTGGAACAAAGGAATAGAAGACGAAAAATTTATTGAGTTGAATGACTCTTTAATGAACCGTAGGCTGGCTTGGGGCGGTAAGTCGCTTGCCATCCTAAATCTAAAAGATAGTTCAGGTCTAAAGATGTTACAGGAAGAAAATATCACTCACTTTATTGTTGATGCTTCAGATTGGAAGAACTGTCAAACTTTGTCTGAACTCAACGGAGAACTTATTATTTCCAATCGATTCGGGTTTAAAACTGCGGATAGAATCAGACATCTGAATCCTGAGAAAGCACGGTTCGTTTCAGAAATTGGTGCGCTTACTATTGATTGATAATAGGGTGAAGAAGAAAATCTGATTCCACATCAGCATATCAGCACTGGATTATCGGATAAATAAGCGGATTGTTTTCCTGTCCGGAAGTAAACATATAATCTATGGTTTCGCTACTTGTTTCGCTGTGATGGCTGCTGTTTTGAGTTCTTATCGAAGGGCGGGCGACTTAGGATGTGTTTTTATTGAAATGCCAAGTGATTCTGAAACAAGCAACCTTACCCTGATTGAATCTGGTAAACAATTGGTATATCAAAAAAGAAAAAGCCGATTCAACTGAATCGGCTCATCTTAAATTTTTATGAAACCTGAATGTTTATTTCTCAGCAGTTTTAATGTACTCCGAAATTGCTTCAACACTTGCCTTTAACACACCAAGCTCCTTGCTTTGAGAATTGATAATGTCTTGTTGTTCTTTGATTGCTTCTAAAAGCAATGGAACCATGTGGCTGTATTGAACGGATTTGTAGCCATTCTCATCTGTGCTAACCAATTCAGGAACGAATTTCTCAATCTGTTGGGCTATTACACCATATTCCATTCTGTCAGTAAATGATCTTTCAGGGAATTCTTCTGTTCTCCAGTTGTAGGTTACTCCTTCCAAACTCAAAACAGTTGACAATGCATTTGAAATACCAGCGATGTTCTTCTTGAATCGAGCATCTGATGTTTCCTGAATTCCCTGAGAATTGAACTTGCCATCGATGGTTAAGTTACCCGCGTTAGATAAAATCAAACGTTCCTGAAGAGTGCCACTTGATAGGAGCGAAATGTGAAAACCACCAGCATCAGCTAACGAACGTGTAACTCCGATACGGCCAAACGTAGCGGCTGGAGCAAAGGAGTTTTCAAAGTCAATAAAACCAAGTTCCCTCGTGTTTCCTGCGCTTGGAGCACTTCCTCTGTTTCCAATTAATCTCATTCCTACGCCATTGGACGCAGCAGTATTTTCAATTGTATAAGCCGTATTAGTGTTGTCTGAGTTAGGATTGCTTCCAGAAGTAGTAATAGACACTTGCATCTGTTTTACAGGAAAAACTTTGATGTTTTCCGTAGTTGCAGTAGCGTCAAACGCAATTCTTGGAAGTGCAGCACCTCTACCAATCCAACCTCCATCAACAGTGGTTAAAATGTTTCCTTGTCCAGCAGCTGGAGTAAGAGCAGCATCACCAACTCTAATACCTTGCCCAACGGCCAATGTTGATGCGACAGATGCCGTGGTTCCAACAGTCAAAGTCGTTCCTATTCTTCCTGTTGCGCTAATATCGAAGCTTCCTGGAGTTTGTGTACCAGGGGTAATACTTGTGTTGATTATAAAACCTCCTGTAACGTCATCTTCACTAGCAAGATATTTCCAAGTAGTACCGTTCCAAAAAGTGTATCGTCCAGTCCCTGTAGATAATGGTGCATCAGTAGTATAAACTATCATGCCCAAATCTCCTGAAGCGGTAGGACCAACACCCAATGCCCCACCCCTTTGCGCTGTTGTCATTCGAGGTAGCAAGACACCTTTATATCTGTTGCTTGCAGATGGTACATTCACATTGATGTCTAGAAGCGAGTTCGGATCTGGAGTTGCACCGTTGTCACTTATCCCTACAGATTGTCCAAGCGCATCGTTAAGCGTCAATGAGGTGACAGAAGTTAAGATCAGGCCAAGTAGGATTTTGTTTATGTGTTTCATAGTCGGTATTTATGATTTCATCTTTATTCAATCAAACAGACCGTTGTTCTGTCATTGATGGAAACAAATTTACTATTTCATTCAACAGTTTTTGTCTAAAGTGAAACAACTTGAAACGATTTTTTAACTTTCAGACCTGCAATTTGTCGATAATTTAGTTTTACTCAACGTAAATAACTCATTCTATGTCTAAGGGCGATCGCTTGTTTGAATTGGTTCAATCTCTGGAGTTGAACGAAAAGAGATACTTTAAATTACAGGCATCCCTTCAAAAGAAGGATAGTAATCTAGCTCGTTTGTTTGATTACTATTCCGATTCAAAAGGATTTGACGAGGATGAAGTAAGAATTCGGTTTGATGGAGAGAAATTTCTCGAGCAGTTGGCGGTTACTCAGAATCATTTGTACGAATCGATTTTGAAGGCTATGCGGCTTTATCACTTAAAACGTACGGTCGAATTTAGACTTTACGGAATGATTCAAGATGTACAGTTTCTGTATGAAAAGGGCTTGGTTGAGCAATCGTTCGGACTCTTAAAAAAGGTTCGTAAGATGGCTGAGAAAAACGATAGTTTTCAGGTGATTCTGTTGGTTTTGGAATGGGAATCTCGTTTTTTGTCGGAAGAGTTCTACATTGAGAAGGACGAATCTGACATTGATACCATATCAGAAGAATATTACGAGATACTTGGTTCACTACAAAATGAGCGAGAGTATGGTGATTTGCAATCCAAAATTTTCAACAACTATTATAAGATAGGAATTGAGAGAAGGAATGAAGATTACAAGACCAATGATCAGATTGTAAATCAATTTGCACTTAAAAATCCGGACAGGGCCTTAACTTTTCGTTCTAAATGTTGCTTCCTTAATATTCACGCTCAGTACAATAAAATCAATGGAAATTGGGAAGAAGCGTACCGATACAGACAAGATTTACTCAATTTAGTTGAGCAGAAATTTGGAACAGCATATAGTAGAAGCATCGTACATAGCTATTTTGTGGCTCTCAATAACTTAATTCCCATATGTGTTAAACTGCGTAAATGGGATGAAGTGGAAGAGTTGATTGATAAACTCGAGGCAATTGAAGGAAAATCGTTGAAGAGCCATTTTTCGGATGAGATAGGAACGAGAGTATTTCTTCAAGCATCTATAGCAAAGTTGGCTCTTTATACGCGCTTAGGAAATCGCGCAAAAGGGCTTGAGTTGGTTGGCAGAATTAGGGATTTGCAAGAGAAAATTGATGGATACCATCGGAAATATGTTGTGCTGCATCTTTATTTCAATGTGTCTTATTTTCTATTCAGCATTGGAGAATACTCTAGATCGCTAAGGTGGTTAAACATGATACTGAATGATACGGCCATCAATTCGGTCGAGGATCTTCATGCATCAACCAGACTTATGACTATGATTCTGCAATTCGAACTGGGACGAAGCGAAATGCTGGAGTATCTCGCTAGATCAACATATAGATACCTTAATAAATTGGAAGGACTTTATGCTTTTGAGGAAATCATGCTTACGTTCATGAAGAAGTTTTCGAAGAATGATTTATTGAGACGGGATAAGGACATTTTTATCAAGCTTAAAGCTGATCTAATGACGGTGAGCTATGAGCCAGGAGAGCGGAATGCTCTTTCTACCCTCGATCTTATATCATGGGTAGAGTCTAAAATTTCAGACCAACCTTTGCACGAATTGCTGAAAGCGAAAAACTATGCAAAAGACTAAGTTTACTATAGAAAGCCTTTCAGAATTGCTGGGCAGTGCCAAGCTGGAGATTCCTAATTCGGCCCTTACTGATATTGAGCGTTCTTACGAATATTTGAACGAACGCGTAGCTCGAACGGGCGAAACCATCTACGGAGTAAATACTGGTTTCGGTTCGCTAAGTGATATACGGATTGATGACGATGGACTTGAAGCGCTCCAATCCAACCTGATTCTCTCTCATGCCTGTGGTACTGGAAAGCGCGTTCCGAATAATATTGTGCGCGCCATGCTCTGCCTAAAGGTGTGGAATATGCTTTACGGTAATAGTGGTGTTCATAAAGAAACGGTGCTTCGTTTGGTCGACCATTTTAATTTTGATATCCTTCCTATTATATACACGCAAGGTTCACTTGGTGCCAGTGGCGATTTGGCTCCTCTTGCGCATTTGTGTCTTCCGTTGATTGGCCAAGGCGATGTGATAATGAACGGGAAGCAAGTGTTGGCAAAAGATGCCTTAGCCGAATTAGGGTGGAAACCTCTTCAACTGCGGATGAAAGAGGGATTAGCGCTTCTTAATGGTACCCAATTCATGTCGGCCTATGGTGCGTATTGTGTTTTCCATGCTGAACGACTAGGATTATTGGCCGATTTGATTGGGGCCATTGCTTTGGATGCTTACGGTGGTTTGACCGCGCCATTCGATCCTTCTGTTCATGAAGTGAGACCACATCCTGGTCAAATCACTTCTGCAAAAAGACTGCGGGCATTTTTGAATGATAGTCCACTTGCAACCAAACCAAAAGAGCACATACAGGATCCATATTCTTTTCGCTGTATGCCTCAAGTGCATGGGGCAAGTTTGGATGCCATCGAGCATGTGAAACAAGTGGTTGAACGCGAATTGAATTCAGTTTCGGATAATCCGTTGATCTTTCCTGATGAGGACAAGATTATTTCAGCAGGCAACTTCCATGGACAGCCGTTGGCCATAGCTTATGATTATTTGGCCATTGCATTGGCGGAATTGGCCAACATTTCTGAGCGAAGAACCTTTCAACTCATCATGGGAAAGAATGGCTTGCCAGTTTATCTAGTAAAAAAGCCAGGGCTGCATTCCGGTTTTATGATTCCTCAGTATACATCTGCTGGAATTGTAAGTCAGAACAAGCAATTGTGCACTCCCGCTTCTGTTGATAGCATCGTGAGTTCTAACGGGCAAGAAGACCATGTGAGTATGGGGGCAAACGCGGCTACCAAACTATATGAAGTGGTTGAAAATGTATATCAGGTATTGGCAATCGAACTCTTCACTGCGGCTCAGGCTTTAGATTTCAGACGGCCAGAAAAAAGTTCGCCCGTTATTGAGAAATTCATGAAACAGTACCGTAAACTCGTTCCATTCTTACACGAGGACGAGCAAATGCATCCGCATATGGTTGGAACGAAGGACTTTTTGATGAAAGTGGATTTGCCTAAAACCTAATCAGAGCTTATCTGGGTCGTTGCCCATCAACACATACTGAACAAGGTTGGATCCCATTTGAAGGGCTTTGGTTCTCGATTCATTACTGTCGCCATGAACCGCTGGGCTTTCCCAGCCATCCCCGAGGTCACATTCGAAAGAATAGAATAATACTAATCGCCCATTATGAATGATTCCCAAACCTTCAGGACGTTTCTCATCGTGCTCATGAATTTTTGGGAGTCCCTTTTTGAAATCAAATTTTTGGTGATAGATAGGATGCGAAAACGGTAGCTCAATTAGTTCATACTCAGGGAACACCTTCTTTATTTCAGTTCTGACAAATTGATCCATCCCATAATTATCGTCAATATGCAGAAAGCCACCTGAAAGCAAATACTTTCTCAAGTTCTGAGACTCTTGATCGGAAAAAATCACGTTTCCGTGACCAGTCATGTGTATGAAGGGATATTTGAATAACTCTTTCGAACCGATTTCAACTACTTCTTGTTCAGGATCTATTTCAGCATTCAATTCCTTATTGCAAAATTCAATCAAATTAGGAACGGATGTGGTAAGATTCGCATACCAATCGCCACCTCCATTATACTTCAGAACGGCAAGTTTGAAGTTCTGCGCATTCAGAGCAAAAGTGTTTAGTAGTACTAGTACTGACCCGAGAAGTATGCTTTTCATTGTTTCAAATAATTCATCACCGAAAGTTAATACGGTAATTAAGTTCTTGTTTATCAATCACTTACGATAAAATGATTTTCTCAAGGTACAAATAGGGTACAAAACACTCTAGAAACAAGGGGTTAGTTGCTCCGCTTGGTGTTTAATTCAAGTCAAATTTGATTACCAATCCGAGTTCTCCTCAATTAATGGTTTTCTAACGTGATTTGAATATGAATTTACCATCGATTGAAGTTCAGCTTTTAAAGTTGACATAAGTTCTAAATATCTAGCTTCATTTACTCCCGTAGTTATAAGCCCTTTACTATCAGGGTATGTATCTGCTACTGGCATACGAGGCCATTCATACGACCCAGTTCTAGCGGCATCACAGTAAACATTATCGACAATAATGCGGCATTTATTATCCTTTATCATAAACGTAACGCTGTATGCATACGTCCATCTATGGTTATTCATTTGATAAAAAACGTCTTGAATACTTAAACCTTTTACTAAAATCACGCCTGATTCAGCATCATCACTCTGAATAACATTTTGTGCAGATTTCCAAGTCTGTCCAATGAATAGTTTTGTCTTGGAGTACAGTTCGCTTTTAGAATTATCCAATGAATCAATTATAACATCCCATTTAAAACCAGTTGGATAATCGCGAATAACAGTCCTAACCAAATCTTTAGGAACTTTTGAGGTTCGCCCGTCTGGCTTTTCAAGTGTGTAATAATCTCCTTCTAAAGTGGATTTAACTACTTCT
>Ga0209702_10001260_pt1 | contig 49182 bp, 48 predicted proteins | sample FRY01_FD_187210 | JGI IMG/M metagenome (GOLD analysis project Ga0209702, IMG submission 187210) | Freshwater microbial communities from Lake Fryxell liftoff mats and glacier meltwater in Antarctica - FRY-01 (SPAdes) (version 2) | ecosystem: Environmental > Aquatic > Freshwater > Ice > Glacier... | reverse complement strand
CAAGTGGTGAAAAAGGCCCGAGTGGGCGGTAAAAACGGTCGGATTTCTGGAGCTTGCGCGTGAAATCTCGTCATTTGAAAAATATCGACCCCCTACTCGACGTGGCGGTGAGTTATTCAGACCATCCCTAGGCGTTGATGGACTGCGCGCCAATCAATCGCCGCTTTCCTGGTCTTGAGCGCAGCCGGTTCATGCGTGTTCATGTGCGTTTCCTCCTTATGCGTTCGCCGCTACAGCGTGCGGCAGGCTGGCCAACACGGACGTGACGATTTCGACGAGCCGCCCAGCGGTCAGCCCCTCCGACTCCGGGAGTACCTCGTCATGCGGGTGCGCCTGCAGTGTCGCCAGCGTATTCGTGAAATGGCGCTCGGCTTCCCGGCGCTTGCCCTGCGACAAGCGAAGATTTCCCAAAGCGAAGTGCGCCAGCACGAAGCCGGAATCGAGATACAACGCACGGTTCAGCGACTCTGCGGCGGCGTCAAGCTGTCCCTGCTCCTGCTGAATGGCGGCGAGCAAATAGTGGCGCGCAGGATTCATTTTGTCGGCGGCGATCGCCTTTGCGCACCACTCGATCGCCTCGACTAGCCGGCCCTGGTTGGCGCAGTCTCGTGCATTGAGGGACAGCGCCTCGCAATCGTTTTGCTCTTGCGTGAGCGCGTTATTTGATGCCATCGTCGCCGTTTGTCCCGGCGGCTCCGCTGGCATTTCCGGCGGGAATAATTCCAATTCCATTTTATCGGTGACACGGTGTTGGCTTCCTCCCTCATTCCTGGCCGTACCGAATGTACTATCTTCGTCGTCCGCTCGTCGCCGCCTTGTTTCACCTTCGAAATGGAATTGGAATAAGGCTGGTTGGAGCGCCGGGGGCTGATAGTGCGTCGCGGCAACACCTGCTGCGTTGTCTTGCGCCTTGCGGTAGAGCACGGCCCCGTGGAAATTGACCGGCGTGAACAAGGGAAACAGGGCAGCCGAAGTTTCCGTCGCGTTGACGATCAGCCAGCCGTCCTCCACCAGCGAGCGGTGAAAATTCCGGGTGACTTTCTTCGCTCGCTGCGCGGTGAAATACATCAGCACATTGCGGCAAAAAATCACGTCCATTGCGTTGGTGTTGTTCAGCAGCGAGGGATACGCATCGTCGGCGAGATTGAGATAGGAAAAAGTCACTTTGCGCCTGATATGCGCGGACAGCTCGAAGCGTCCGTCTTTGCGTTGCTTGAAATACCGCGCTCGAACCCATTTCGGCGTATCACGGAACGACCATTCGCCGTACACGCCCTCTGCCGCCTTGCGCAGAAACCGCGGGTTGATGTCCGTCGCCAGCAGGGTGATGGTCCAGTCGGTTTGATCGGGGATCAGCCGGTCGAGGAGTATGGCGATGGAGTAGGGCTCCTCGCCGGTGCAGCAGCCCGCGCTCCAGATTCGAAGGTGCCGCTCGCCACCCTGCCGGGCGCGGAGTAGTTCCGGCACGATCTGCGTTTCGAGAATTTCGAGACTTCTTTTCTCGCGAAAAAAATAGGTCTCGCCGACGGTCAGGTGGCTGGCCAGAATTTCGATATGGCTTTGTGTCAAAGACGCTTCGAGTAGCCAACGCGCGCACGATTGCGCATCCGGCTGGCTCCACTCGGGCGTGGCGGCGATCAGGCCTCGTTCCAGATCCCGCCAGCGTTCTTGCGGAAAGTGCAGGCCAATACGCGCGGCAACAAAATCGCTCAAGCCGGAGAGAAGCGAATCGGGAAGTGTGCATCGCATCTCCATCTCAACCGCTCTCCATCGCATGATCCAAGGATGTTTCTTCTTCCAAGGAAAGAAACGTGTCCAGATTGTGGATCAGGATCAAGCCGTCGCTGAGCTTTACCACGCCTTCGATGTAGTCGGCATCGGCAAGAATGCTTTGCGCCTCGGCGAGGCTGCTCTCGGGGTATTCGAGCACATCGCTCACCGTATCGGCCACCAGGGCGACCGGCCGCCGCGCCGTGTGCGCGATGATCAACTGATCGGTGAGGACTATCTCCCGCTCCGGCAAGCGGAAGCGCCGGCGCAGGTTGATCACCGGAATCACCCGGCCCCGCACGTTGACCACGCCGAGAACGATATCCGGCGCCTGCGGCAGGGGGGTGATGTCTACCGCGCGCACCACGCTGTCGACCGCCGACAGAACCAGGCCGTAGCGCTCGCCGCCCAGGGTCAGGACAAGGAGTTGATTCGGTTTCCCCATGACGGTTGCGGAATCGGTGTTCATGGATAAGGACGCGACCAGCTTCGGAGGAGAAGGTAGGGCATGCGCGCACTGAAGTCGCCCTTGCGGTAGGCGTCAAGCACGGTGAGAAGCTGTTTCAGATTGAGTTCGCCTGACGGCGTTTGCTGGGGTGTGGCCATGATTTATTCATACGGGGCAGCTGGTATTCGCGCAACTGATGGATCATCTGCCACTGACGGCTAGGAAATTCAACCGCATGAACCCGAGTATCTGACCGTATCACGTCCTCAGAATACGTGTTTACCCTCGGGTGGCAGGCTGACGCGCGAAGATTTTTTGCCTCATTGGGCACAAGCGGCGTGCTTAGCGCTTGTTCAGAAATAACTTGCACATTTGGCACGCCAGCTTTGGGCGCACTGCGTTGTTGCGAATCGCTGGGGGCAGAGTCCGATTAATCCACGCCTTCGACCACGCGTATGTCGCGCTCCGCCGAGCCCTTGCCCAGCGCCTTGAGCGCCTCCTGGTAACCCGCCCCGTCGTACGTCGCGAGCGCCTGCGCGAGGCTCGGGAACTCGACTACCACCGTGCGCTGGTTCAGTCCGGCCTCGTAGGTCTTCGCGGGCGTCGGGGCGCGCACCAGGAACTTTCCTCCGGCGGCCAAGATCGCGGGCCCGGCCAGCTTCGCGTACGCCGCGAGTGCTTCGGTGTTGCTGATCGAATGGTAAGTGGTGATCCAGTACGCCTTCGCCATCGTCATCTCCTCGGATTCAGGGATTCAGCTTCGATTAGGGATAGGAAATTCAACCGCATGAGCCCAAGTATCTCACCGTATCGCGTCCTCAGAATACGTGTATACCCTCGGGCGGCAGGCTGACGCGCCAAGAATTTTTGCCCCATTGGGCACAAGCAGGGTGCCGGTCAGAGAGTCAGATGCTGCTGATTTGTTGGCGCCGACGCCGATTTGATCAGGTGGGGGTGCGGCGTAGTATCCTCACAAAACAACAGGAGACAAACATGATCCGCAGACACTTTAACGCACGCCGAAACCAAGCTGTTAGCCAGGGACCCTCTGTATAACTCCCTGCGGTCTATGATTGCGCGGGCTTGAGCGGTCCGCTGCCTCGCTGGCGCCGCCACAGCAGCAGATGAGCGCCGTGCAATCGGGCATTTTGGACGTGGATTTTATCGGCAATCCCTATAGACAGAGGACAACAGTATGACAACAACATGACAACAACACGCACACAAGTCATCATCATCGGCGGAGGCCCCTCGGGCCTGATGCTGTCACATATTCTGCAACGCGAAGGCATCGACAACATCGTGTTGGAGAGGTCCTCGCGCGACTATGTGGTGCAACGCATTCGCGCCGGCGTGCTCGAGGACGGAACGGTGCAGATGCTGCGCCAACACGGCCTGGGTCAGCGCCTGGACGCCGAAGGCAGCGTGCACAACGGCACAGGCATTGTCTGGGCTGGTCACGAGCGGTTTTTCATCGACGTCAAGAAGCACACCGGCCGCACCATGATGGCTTACGGCCAGACGGCGATTACCGAAGACCTTTACGCGGCGCGAGATGCCGCAGGAGGCGTGATCATAGAGCAAGCCGCAAACGTGGAACTGAACGACATCGACACGGCCAAGCCGTGGGCGACCTACCAGAAGGACGGGGTGATGCACCGCGTCGATGGCGAATTCATCGCCGGCTGCGACGGATTTCATGGCGTCAGCCGCAAGTCCATGCCGGCGTCGGTGCTCAAGACCTTCGAGAAGGTTTATCCATTTGGCTGGCTGGGCATCATGTCGCGCACGCCGCCGGTGCCCGAGATCATCTACGCAAACCACCCGAATGGCTTTGCGATGTGTTCGCAGCGCAACCCGATGCTCAGCCGCTACTACGTGCAATGTCCACTGACCGACACGCCGGAGGACTGGAGCGACGACCGCTTTTGGAGTGAACTGACGACGCGCATGGGCCCCGACATTGCGGCTCAGATCCAGACCGGGCCGTCGATCGAGAAATCGATTGCGCCGCTGCGCAGTTTCGTCGCCGAGCCGATGCGCTGGGGCAATCTGTTCCTGGTCGGTGACGCAGCGCATATCGTGCCGCCTACCGGCGCCAAGGGCCTGAACCTGGCCTTCTCCGACGTGTTCTACCTGGCACGCGGAATGGTCGAGCACTACCAGGGGGGTAGTGACACGTACCTGGACAGTTATAGTCAGACTGCGCTCAAGCGCGTCTGGAGCGCGACCCGCCTTTCATGGTGGTTGACCAATCTGCTGCACCGATTTCCCGACCAGATGGAGATTGATCAGCGACTGCAGGAAAGCGAACTCGATTTTCTGCGCCGCAACGAGGACGCACAACGCGCGCTCGCCATGCCCTATGTGGGCGAACCCTTCTAACCCAGAAAAAGGAACTGAATATGAAATTGGGTGAGAACCGCATTGCGGCCAGTGGGCTGCCGTTGATCTGCCGCGTCGACAACGCAAGCGATTTGGGAATGGGTACGGCTGAACTGCGCATGGGAGATGCCGTCCGAACGCTGGTGCAGTCGATGTCCGGCTTCCAGAAGGAAGCGCTGGTGGCATCGACCCGATCAGGACGCACCTGGCGCATGGTCAGTGACGAAGGCAAATACCTGAACGGCCATGATGCGGCACCGCCGCCGCTGTCCTTCCTGACCGTTGGGATGATCGCGTCGTACATGAATGAAATCATTGCGCTGGCCAAACTCGAAGGGGTCGAGATCCGCAAGCTGCGCCTGATCCTGGACAACTACTATTCGATGGTCGGCTCGATGCAAAAGCGCACCATGGTTGCCGGAGCGCTGCCCGTCGAGATGGAAGTGGAGATCGATTGCGACCTGGAAGGCCGGGCATTGACCCAGTTCCTGATGAACGCGGTCCACGCCTCGCCGCTCAACGGCCTGATGCGTGGCGAGCACGACAGCCTGTTCACGCTGGCCCGCAACGGTGTCGAGATTGCTCCGAACAAGGCCCACAAACTCGATCGGCCCATGCTGCCAGATCCGAAGGACGCGGCCTCCCGGGCCAACCTGGACGCTCCAGATATGGTATTGCTGCAGCCACTGGGACTGACCCCGAAAGAGGAAGTCGCCGGCGGAACCCATGCCGTGGGTTCATCTCTCAGCGATCACCAGGATCGGCGCCTGAAGATATCGGCCATCGCCGTTCTGCGCGATGACGGCATCAAGGAGATTCGCCAGCAGCTCTATTCGCCGCACGGCACGGAATGGCTGTTTCTCTCCGAAGAAGCGCCGTCCGATGGTGGCCAGGGCCGCGCACCGGATGCCAACAGCTATATCTCGGCAGGAATCGGACTGTGCTTCATGACGCAGTTCGGACGCCAGATACCCACGCTCAAGGTCGATTTGCCAGACTACCAGATCATCCAGGATACTCACTTCAGCCTGGGCGGGGCAAGTGGCGGAACCCGCAAGGCGGGTGAAGCGATGCCGGTGGAAACCCACGTCTACCTGAACACCGAAGCCAGCGACGAAGTGGCACAGGACATGCTCGATTTGTCCGAGCAGACGTGTTTCCTGCATGCGTTTTGCCGCACGGACCTGAAGACGAAACTCAAGATCACCAGGCTCGCTTGAACGCGAGCCTGGCCAATCCGTTTGCGGCGCGGGCATTGGCAACAAACGGACTTCCGACAGGGCCGGGACTGGCGCAACCTTTGATGTCATCAACCCGTCGAACCTGTAGGTGACGATGTCGATTTGACCACGGGGGGGTGCCAATTTTGGTGTGGTTCAAAAAGTGCCGGTTTGGGGTAACACGGACCATGTGAATTTTGGATGGTTTGCCTATGACTCAACCGATGGCCACCCGAAAAACGTGCTCTGTCGCAATAGCGTATAAGGGCCGTTGAAAGGCGACGATGGAGCTTGGAGATCAGAAAGCCAGGCTATAGAGCTGGACACCCGCACTACAGCCGCTTGGATAACATGCTCACGTAGTCGTGCAATTGGGTGTTGATGGTTGAAATGCGGTATTCGACCGGCTTGTCGCCGAAGGTCAGGGCCGTGCGATGCACCTCCAGCACCGGCTGGCCCTGCGGCACACCGAGCACCCGCGCGGTATTGCGATCCGCCGCAGCCGCGCGGGTACGCTCCTGGGCATGCAGCACGGTGATGCCGAACTCGGTCTGGTAAAGGCTGTAGATCGTGCTCTGGCGATCGCGCAGCCGCTTTTCGGTCAGGCCCTTGAACATCAGGGCCGGAATCGTGATGTGGTCGTGCACCACGGCCCGCCCGCCCAGCGATAACCGGTTGCCAAAGCGGATTACCGGGTCGCCGGCCTTGATGCGCAGGGCGCCGGCATCGATTTCGCTCGCACGCTCGCGCTCGAAGCCCAGGCTCTCGACATGCGGGTATTCGGCCGCCGGGGGCAGGGCGCCAAAACGCACATCCTGGCGCGGTTCGACATGAAAGAACTGGAACAAAAAGCGGTCGTTGCCATGCCGCGCAACAAAGGTCCCCTTGCCCTGGCGGCGCACCAGCACATGCTCGTGCACCAGTTCGTCTACCGCGCGGCGCAAGGTGCCAATGCTGACCTGCAGTTTCCCGGCGATGACGGCCTCGTTGGGCAAGGCGAGGCCGGGGCGGCACCGTCCGGCCTCGATGGCACGCTGCAATTGCTGCTTGACCTGGCGGTACAGGGGCGCGGCGCCGGTGTCGGTCAAGGGGGTGAGTTCGAGGGTTTCGATTTTCATGGTTGGCGCCAGTGTAGTGGCGGCTGGCCATTCATTCATGTCATATGAATGACTTGGTTGACAGTCGGATATCGGTCCCTACAATCCAAACTTTTCGCGGCCCCAATAAGTGGAGAGAACCCATGATTCATTTTGTTTTGCATGACGCCAAGGACACCGTGGCTGTCGTGGTGGTGGAAGGTGTGACCGCCGGTACCGACATGACCGGCTGGATCATGGACGAGGACAAGACCATCAAGGTGCAGGCCAAGCAGGACATCCCGATCGGCCACAAAGTGGCACTCAAGGACATGGCCGTCGGTGACACCGTCATCAAGTACGGCATCGACATGGGCAAGGTGGTGGCGGGCATCAGCGTGGGCCAACATGCCCACGTGCACAACATCAAGACCAAGCGCTGGTAAGCAGGCCAGAACCTACCGCCAACCCATCCATCATTGATCAGAGAAACACACCATGTCCGTCATCGACAAAGACACCACCTTCCTCGGCTACCGGCGTGAAAACGGCCGTGTCGGCATCCGCAACCATGTCATCATCCTGCCGTTGGACGACCTGTCCAATGCCGCAGCCGAAGCCGTGGCGCACAACATCAAGGGCGCGATGGCGATTCCGCACCCCTACGGTCGGCTGCAGTTCGGCGCCGACCTGGACCTGCATTTCCGCACGCTGATTGGCGCTGGCTGCAACCCCAACGTTGCTGCCGTCGTCGTCATCGGCATCGAGGACGGCTGGACCCAGAAAGTGGTGGACGGCATCAAGACCACCGGCAAGCCGGTCGTGGGCTTTGGCATCGAGCTGCATGGCGACCACGACACCATCATGCGCGCCAGCAAGGCCGCCAAGGAATACGTGCAGTGGGCCAGCGAGAAGCAGCGTGAGGAATGCCCGATCTCCGAGTTGTGGGTCAGCACCAAGTGCGGCGAGTCCGACACCACCAGCGGCTGCGGCGCCAACCCAACGGTCGGCAACGCATTCGACAAGCTGCACCCGCTGGGCAATTACCTGTGCTTCGGCGAAACCACCGAACTCACCGGTGGCGAACACATCGTGTCGGCGCGTTGTGCCAACGACGACGTGCGCAAGAAGTTCCAGTTCATGTTCGACCGCTACCAGGACGTCATCAACCGCCACAAGACCAGCGACCTGTCCGACAGCCAGCCGACCAAGGGCAATATCGCTGGCGGTCTGACGACAATCGAGGAAAAGGCACTGGGCAACATCCAGAAGATCGGCAAGATCTGCACCGTGGACGGTGTCATCGACAAGGCCGAAATGCCGACCCATCCGGGCCTGTGGTTCATGGACTCGAGCAGCGCCGCCGCCGAGATGGTCACGCTGTGCGCCGCCTCGGGTTATGTCGCGCATTTCTTCCCCACCGGCCAGGGCAACGTGATCGGCAACGCCATCCTGCCGGTCATCAAGATCTGCGCCAACCCGCGCACCGTGCGCACGATGAGCGAGCACATTGATGTCGATACCACCGGTCTGCTCCAGCGCGAGATATCGCTCGACCAGGCTGGCGACAAACTGCTCGAATGCATGCTGCGCACCGCCAATGGCCGCTTGACGGCTGCCGAGGCATTGGGCCACCGCGAATTCGTGCTCACCCGCCTGTACGAAAGCGCATGACCTAATATACTCACTAACACCTGTGCGCCAGCGGGCAGCGATTCGCATGCGCAGGTGTCCCGTCGATAGGGCCGGCCGACAGGTCGGTCTGCTTTCACAACCACCAGGAGACAGCCCATGACTTTTCGTTTTCGCACCACCTTGATTGCTGCAACCGTTGCATTCGCCGCGCCTTTGGCCTTCGCTGCCGGATATCCGGAGAAGACCGTCAACTACATCATCCCGTTTGGCCCTGGCGGTGAGTCCGACGTCTCGGCACGCTTCCAGGAGCCGGTGTTCAAGAAAATCACCGGCCAGGGTCTGGCGATCCAGTACAAGGCGGGCGCCGGCGGCGCGGCGGGCTGGTCGCAGCTCAACAGCATGTCCGGCGACGGCTACACCGTGATGGGCACCAACCTGCCCCATATCGTGCTGCAGCCACTGGAGAAGAACGTTGGCTACAAGACCGATGAGATCACCACGGTATTCTGGTTCCACTACACGCCCGACGCGTTGCTGGTGCCGACCGACAGCCCGATCAAGAACCTGAAGGACTACATCGAAGCGGCGAAGAAGGCGCCGGGCGCCACCACCCTGTCCGGCTCGGGCACCAACTCGGCCAATCATCTGGCGCAGCGCCAGTTCGACAAGATGGCGGGCATCAAGACCACTTATGTGCCGTTCGGTGGCACCGGTGCATCGAACACTGCGCTGCTGGGCAAGCAGGTCAGTGGCAGCTGGGGCTACACCACGGTACAGATGTCGCTCGGCAACCAAGTCCGCTGCCTGGCCGTGGCGATGGAAAAACGCCATCCCAAGCTGCCGGACTGCCCGACCTTCAAGGAACAGGGCTTCAACCTAGTCGGCGGCGCGTATCGCGGCGTGGCGGTGCCCAAGTCGACCCCGGCTGACATCCAGAACAAGCTTGCCGCCGATCTGGCCAAGGTCAATGCAGATCCGGAGTTCATCCGCAAGATGGAAGAAGGTGGCTTCGCCATGCTCAACATCGGTCCGGCCCAGATGGGCGCGTTCATGACCGACGTGAAGGCCCGTTACGAGGCACTGGCCAAGGAAATGGGCATCGTCAAGAAGTAAGCGACACCCCGACGCCACCGCCGCCAGCACCCCATGGGCAGCCTAGACTTCCTCCTGGCGGCGCTCTCGCCGCTCAACCTCCTACTCGCCCTGGGCAGCGTCGTGGCTGGCACCGTCATCGGTGCGCTGCCAGGGTTGACCGCCACGATGGCGGTCGCCGTACTGGTGCCGTTCACATTCACGATGGCGCCTGCGGCGGCGCTGATCGCCCTAGGGGCGATCTACACCGGGGCCATCTATGGCGGCGCCTATGCCGCCATCCTGCTCAACACGCCCGGTACACCATCATCGATCGCCACCACCTTCGATGGTTATCCGATGGCACGCAAGGGCGACGGCGACCTGGCGCTGACGCTGGCCTGTCTGTCGTCCGTGGTCGGCGGCTTGGTCGGCGCCGGCTTTCTGCTGGTGCTGGCACCGCCGATGGCGACTGTGGCGCTCAAATTCGGCCCGGTCGAATATTTTTGGCTCGGTCTGTTCGGCCTCACCTTGATCGCCTCGCTGGGCGAAGGCAGCACCATCAAGGGGCTGATTGGCGGCGGACTGGGTCTGCTGTTGTCCATGGTCGGAGTGGCCGAGGTGGGCGGCGACATCCGCTTCGTCGGTGAATTCAAGGCCTTGCTGGGCGGTGTCGACGTGGTCTCGGCATTGATCGGCCTGTATTGCATACCGGTGCTGATCGATCTGGTCGCAACACCGGTCGCGCACCTGGAAGCCGGCAAGCAGGTGGCAAGTTTCCGACTGGCCGAAGCATTCGGCATCCTGCGCCGCTCGCGGGTCAACCTGTTGCGCAGTTCGATCATCGGCACCGTGGTCGGCATTCTTCCCGGCGCCGGTGGATCGATCGCCTCGCTGGTGGCTTACTCCGAGACCAAACGCGGCTCTGCCCGGCGCGAGCACTTCGGCAAGGGCGAACCCGACGGCGTCATCGCCACCGAATCGGCGAATAACGCCACCGTCGGTGGCGGTTTCATTCCGACACTGGTGCTGGGCATTCCCGGCACACCACCGGACGCCATCATCCTGGGCGCCTTGCTGGTACAGGGCATACGCACCGGTCCGACCCTGTTCACGCAGCAGGCACCCATCGTCTACACCTTCATCTGGGGCCTGATCCTGGCCACATTGATCATGTTGCCCGTCGGTCTGCTGATCGGCCGGTTCGCATTTCGCTCCATCGTCGCGATTCCAAAAGCGGTGCTGGTTCCCGGCGTGGCACTGCTGACCGTGCTGGGCAGCTTTGCGGTGCATAACAACATCCATGAAGTGCAGCAGATGGTGTTGCTCGGCGTGGCCGCCTGGGGTGTCGGCCGACTCGGTTTCAGTGCCTCCCCGATCGTGCTCGGTCTGATCCTGGGCACCATCGCCGAGCGCGGCTTCGTGCAAGGCCACCTGATCGGCGGCGCACGCGGCAGCATCCTGGCCGAATTCTTCGCCAGGCCGATTTCCATAGCCATCATCTTCTTCATCGTGCTCGGTCTGTTCTGGCCCTGGTGGGCCGCACGCCGCATCCGTCTCGCAGGGGAACGCAATGCCTGAGATCCGACCTGATATTCCCGGCGCCATCGGCAGCGGACTGATGGTGTTGCTGGGCGCCGGCGCTATCTGGGCGGCACGCGACTATTCGGACCTTGGCGCGGTTTTCCCGCGCACCGTGGGCGCGCTGCTGGTGGCACTCGGCTGTGTCTACATCCTGCTTGTTCTGATCGGCCGCACCCGACAGGCCAGTGCTTCGGACGGCTCGTCGATGCGCCGCACGCTGGTGGCCGTGGTCATGCTCGCCTGGGGCTTCGCACTCGGACCGCTGGGCTTCCTGCCCAGCGGCGCGGCGGCCATGGCCGCCCTGCTGCTGATTGCCCATCACGAACGCTGGACCTTGCGGACTGCCTTGCTCTATGGCCTGTCGACCAGTGTCATCCTGCTCGGGATGTATGCCTTGTTCAAGCACGCCCTGCAGGTGCCGCTGCCCTGATGGCGTGCGCCCGATCCATTGACTGTTTCACTCCTGACTGAAGACGCATGAAGATACTGATTTCCGAGTTCATGGACGAACGCGCGGTGGCGCAGCTTGCCGCCCACCACGACGTGGACTACGCGCCGACTCTGGTGGATGACATGCCGCGCCTGATCACGCAGGCCGCGCAGGCCGATGCGCTGATCGTGCGTAACCGCACCCAAGTCCGTGGTGACCTGCTGGCCGCGCTGACACGCTGCAAGGTCATAGGACGCCTAGGCGTGGGCCTGGACAACATCGATGTGCCGGCCTGCGAAGCGCGCGCCATGGCGGTGATACCGGCCACCGGCGCCAATGCACTGAGTGTGGCCGAGTACGTCATCACCGCATCCATGATGCTGTTGCGCGGGGCGTTCGTGTCCACGCCCGACGTTGCCAGCGGCAAATGGCCGCGCAATGCATTGGGCAATGGCCGCGAGACGGCTGGCAAGGTGTTGGGCATCATCGGATTCGGCTCGATCGGCCGCACCACCGCGCGACTGGCGCAGGGCCTGGGCATGCAGGTCATCGCGTTCGATGCGATGCTGGGCGCCGACGCGCCCATGTTCCAGCAGAACGGGGTCAAGTATGTCGGGCTGCAGGAATTGATCGGGCAGGCCGACGTGGTCACGCTGCATGTGCCGTTGGTCGACGCCACGCGCGGCCTGTTTGACGCACGATGCATTGCGTCAATGAAGCCTGGGGCGATTCTCATCAACACCTCGCGCGGACATATCGTCGACATCGCGGCCGTGACGGCATCGTTGCGAAGCCGCCATTTGGGTGGTGCGGCCATCGATGTGTTCGATGCCGAACCGCTGGCCACCAGCGCCGATCTGCAGGACTGCCCCAACCTGTTGCTGACCCCGCATATCTCGGGGGTCAGCGCGGAGTCGAACGAGCGCGTGTCGTTCCTGATCGCCGAGAAGGTGCTGGAGGCTTTGCGCTGATGCCACAACTGAGCATCCAGCAAGCCACCGATTTGGTGACGCAGGCGCTGGCAGCGGCGGGCGCGAACGACACCATGGCGCGCTCGGTCGCGCGCGCCCTGGTGCTGGCCGAATCGCAGGGGTTGTCCGGCCACGGGCTGAGCCGCGTCGGCCAATACAGTACCCATTTGCGCAACGGACGCGTCAACGGTGCGGCCATCGCCAAAGTGGTGCGGAAAAAAGGTGCCACCTTGCTGGTCGACGCTGGCACCAGTCTGGCCTTCCCCGCCTGCGATCTGGCGATTGAAACAGCCATCGCCACCGCACGCGAATTCGGCGTGTGTTTTGCTGGCATCACCAACAGCCATCATGCGGGCGTCATGGTCGACCATCTCCGGCCGGTCGCGGCGGCCGGCATGGTCGCGCTTGCGTTTGCCAATTCGCCGGCGGCCATGCCGGCGGCCGGCGGCCGACATCCGGTGTTCGGCACCAACCCGGTGGCGGCGATCTTCCCGCGGCGCAACGGCGACCCGTTGATGATCGACCTGTCCCTGAGCGAAGTGGCACGCGGCAAGCTCATGGTGGCAGCCAAGGCCGGTCTGTCGATTCCGCTGGGATGGGCTCTGGACGCTGATGGCGAACCCACAACCGATCCGCAGAAAGGCATGATGGGATCGATGTTGCCGGTCGGCGCCGCCAGCAGCCCCAAGGGCGCCATGCTGGCGCTGATGGTCGAGCTGATGGTCACCGCCGTCATCGGCGCGCAATTCGGCTTCGAGGCCAGTTCGTTTTTTGTCGACGAAGGCAACCAGCCCCGCATCGGCCAGGCCTTCATCGTCATTGACCCTGGCGCATTGGCCGGCACCGATGCGTACTACGACCGCATGGAAACCGTCATCACCGAAATGCTGCGTGACGATGGTGTGCGGCTGGCCGGAGCGCGGCGACTGGCGCTGGAACGCAAGGCCCAGGAGACCGGTCTTTCCGTGCCTGACGCCATGCTCAAGCAATTGCAGTCGTTGGCCCAGCCGTAGATGGCATCTGCGAGCAGGCACGCCAGGCTCTGTCGCAATAGCGTACAAGGGCCGTTGAAAGGCGGCGATGAAGCTTGGAGATTAGAAAGCCAGGCTATAGAACTGGTCAGCTGCGGACATGGCTTGTCCAGCGGGGCAATGCAACTGCCCCTTCTTGATCATGTGCATGGTTTCGATTCCGGCGATCAACCTCTTGGCACTCCAGAATAACTCCGGGTACAGGTATTTTTACTGACCAGCGACTTTGATGTAGGTCTCATCCATACGCCAACTCAGCGGGTAGGCTGCGTACCAGCGAACGCACACCAGCATGACCTCCAACGGGTAGTGCAGGCGTTTGGGCACCTTGCGTAGCTCGCCTATCATCGCCATTGAGGTTGTCTCGATGATACCGATATTGTCAGGCATGGCTTATTGCGACAGAACCCTAAAAACGGCTGTGCCTCAATAAATACGGGCGTGATAAGCTATTAAAAACAGAGCACTTCGGCTTACCTAACTGTCGCTTACTGATTGGAAAAGCTTTCTTGAATAACTCCCCAGCCTCGCCTGATTCTCCAAAACCTTTTCGTGTCGCTGTTATAGGTGGCGGGCCTGCTGGCTTGATGGCCGCCGAGGTGCTGGCCAATGCCGGCGTGCCCGGCTTGCAGGTACAGCTCTACGATGCCATGCCCTCGGTGGGCCGTAAGTTTTTGCTGGCAGGCAAGGGCGGGCTTAACCTGACGCATTCAGAAGGGTTCGTTGCTTTTTTGAGCCGCTATGGTGAGCGCAGCGTGCAGCTACAGCCGCTGCTGGCTGGTTTTGGCGCGGCGCAACTTTGCGCCTGGGCCGAAGGGTTGGGCATTGAAACCTTCGTCGGCAGCTCGGGCCGGGTTTTTCCAAAAGACATGAAGGCCGCGCCGCTGTTACGCGCCTGGCTGCATAGGCTGCGTGCGTCTGGTGTGCAGTTTTTTATGCGGCACCGCTGGACCGGCTGGGCTGATGACGGTGCGCTGTTGTTCTCAAGGCCTTCAAGCCATGAAGGGGATGTGCGGGTACAGGCCGATGCCGTGGTACTGGCATTGGGCGGCGGTAGCTGGGCGCGGCTTGGCTCGAATGGCGCGTGGGTGCCGCTTTTGAAAGAGCGTGGCGTGGCGGTAGCAAAGCTTTTGCCATCTAACTGCGGCTTTGATGTTGCCGCTTGGAGTGAGTATTTTTCAAGCCGTTTTGCGGGCCAGCCTTTCAAGTCGGTGGCCATCAGTTTTACCGATTCACAGGGCCGCAGCTTTAGCCGCAAGGGGGAATTTGTTGCGACGGCCACGGGTGTTGAGGGCAGCCTGATCTATGCCGCGTCAAACCTGCTGCGGGACGAAATTGCTGCCTCAAACGGGAATGGTAGTGCCACCTTCATGCTCGATTTATTGCCCGACAAAACGTTGAGCCAAGTGCTGGCCGAAGTGCGGTATCCGCGTGGTTCGCGATCCCTCTCCAGCCACCTCAAAAGCCGCCTGAAGCTCGACGGCATCAAGGCGGCGATGCTGCATGAGCTGCTGGGCAAAGACGCTATCAATGACCCGGTGCGGCTGGCCCAGGCCATCAAGGCACTGCCGGTCACGCTGGTGGCTGCACGGCCGCTGGATGAGGCCATCAGCAGTGCCGGCGGTGTGGCGTTTGAAGCCATGAATGGACAGCTTCAGATCAAAACGCCAGCTGGCCTACTGTCACATTTACCGCCTTTGTTCTGCGCGGGTGAAATGCTGGACTGGGAAGCGCCTACCGGGGGCTATCTGCTCACCGCCTGTTTTGCCAGCGGGTATTTGGCAGGGCACGGTGTTCTGGGTTATTGGGGTCGGACACCAATAACCCCCGGTTGAACCGCTGTAACACGGGTTTCACCTTTGCCCGCATACAATCACGCACTGCGCATTTTTCGCCTTCATTTCCCCGTGTGTTGTTATTTATAAATTATGGAGTTTGCCGTGTTTATTTCTTCTGCCTTTGCTCAAACCGCTCCTGCCGCCGCTGCCGGTGGTGGTGACATGTTGTCTTCGTTCACCGGCATGCTGCCGCTGGTGCTGATGTTTGTGGTGCTGTATTTCGTCATGATCCGCCCGCAGATGAAAAAGCAGAAAGAGCATCGCTTGATGATTGATGCGATTGCCAAGGGCGACGAGGTGGCCACTGCCGGTGGTCTGCTCGGCAAGATCACCAAACTCGGCGAGTCTTACCTGACGCTGGAGGTCGCAGCAGGCGTTGAAGTACAGCTACAGCGTAGCGCGATTATCCAGGTCTTGCCAAAAGGTGCCATCGCTACCCGCCAGTAGTCGGCAAGCGGCCATGATGCGGGCTTGCCGCGTGTATGGTGTCTTTCACATTCTCAATCAGCCTACCCGGAACAGTCTTCACATGAACCGTTATCCCGTCTGGAAGTACGCAATCATCGTTGTCGCGTTCTTGATTGCCGTCCTGTACGCGTTGCCCAACTTTTTTGGCGAATCCCCGGCGGTGCAAGTCTCCAGCCGCAAAGCCAGCGTCAAAATTGACAGCACGACCGTTGCGCGGGTCGAGCAGGCGCTCAAGGAAGCCAATATCGCCGCCGATGTGGTGAGTTTCGATGGCACTTCCGTGAAAGCGCGTTTTGGCGACACGGATACCCAGCTCAAGGCCAAGGATGCCATTGAAAAGGTTTTGATACCCGATCCGGCCGCGCCGTCTTATATCGTGGCCCTCAATTTGCTGTCGCGTTCGCCCGCATGGCTGACGGCGCTGAACGCCAGCCCCATGTACCTGGGGCTGGATTTGCGCGGCGGTGTCCACTTCATGTTTCAGGTGGACATGCAGGCCGCCCTGAGTAAAAAAGCGGAATCCCTGTCGGGTGACCTGCGCCTGTTGCTGCGCGAAAAAAACATTCGCCACGCCGGTATCAACCGCACTGCGCAGGCCATTGAAATCCGTTTCAGGGACAGCCAGACGCTGGCGGCGACCAAGGTCCTGATACAGGAGCAGTTCCCCGATTTGCAAACCACCGATGCGCCCGATGGCGCGGAGTACCGTCTGGTGGCCAGCATCAAGCCAGAGGCGGCGCGCCGGGTGCAGGATCAGGCGCTGAAGCAGAACATGGTCACGCTGCACAACCGCATCAATGAGTTGGGCGTGGCCGAACCAGTGATACAGCAGCAGGGGCTGGACCGCATCGTGGTGCAGTTGCCAGGTGTGCAGGACACGGCCAAGGCCAAGGACATTCTGGGACGCACGGCCACGCTGGAGATGCGACTGGTCGATGAAAGCGCCGAGGGACGCGCTGCCGAGAGTGGCGCCAGCGCCGTTCCGTTCGGCTCCGAGCGATTTCTGGAACGCGACGGCCGGCCCGTGATTGTTAAAAAGCAAGTCATCATCACCGGTGAAAACCTGACGGACGCCCAGCCGGGTTTTGACTCGCAGAATCAGCAGCCCAAGGTGGACTTGACGGTCGACGCCAAAGGCGGGCGCATCATGCGCGATACCAGCCGCGAGAACCTAAAAAAACGCATGGCTATCGTGCTGTTTGAAAAGGGTAAGGGCGAGGTGCTGACTGCCCCGGTGATTCAGGGCGAGCTGGGCAACCGCTTCCAGATCTCCGGCTCGATGAACGTGTCCGAGGCCAACGATCTGGCACTGCTGCTGCGCGCCGGATCGCTGGCCGCGCCGATGGAGATCATTGAAGAACGCACCATTGGCCCGTCGCTGGGTGCAGAAAACATTTCCAAGGGCTTTCACAGCGTGGCCTGGGGTTTCGTCGTGATTGTGTTGTTCATGGGCGGGTATTACATGCTGTTTGGCATGATCTCGGGCATTGCACTGGCCGTGAACCTGCTGCTGCTGGTAGCCGTGCTGTCGATGCTGCAGGCGACGCTGACGCTGCCGGGCATGGCGGCCATGGCGCTGGCGCTGGGCATGGCGATTGACTCCAACGTGCTGATCAATGAACGGGTGCGTGAAGAGCTGCGCAACGGCGCTGCGCCGCAGGCCGCCATTCACACCGGCTACGAGCGCGCCTGGGGCACCATCCTGGACTCGAACATCACGACGCTGATTGCCGGGCTGGCGTTGTTGGCCTTCGGTTCCGGGCCGGTGCGTGGTTTCGCGGTGGTGCACGTCATTGGTATTTTGACCAGCATGTTCTCGGCGGTGTTCTTCTCGCGCGGACTGGTCAATCTCTGGTACGGACGGCAGAAAAAACTCAAGTCGGTGTCTATCGGTACGGTGTGGCGCGGTGCAACAGCGCCGAGCATTGAAAAGGCGAGGGCTTAAGTCATGGAATTCTTCAAAATTCGCAAAGACATTCCGTTTATGCGGCATGCGATGGTCTTCAACGTGATTTCATTCACGACCTTTGTGTTAGCAGTGGTTTTCCTGTTTTCACGGGGTCTGAATCTGTCGGTGGAATTCACCGGCGGCACCGTGATGGAGGTAAGCTATTCACAGCCTGCCGACGTTGAAAAGGTGCGCGGCAGTGTGTCCGGTCTGGGCTTTACCGATGTGTTGGTACAAAATTTCGGGACAGCACGCGATGTGATCATCCGCTTGCCCGCCCAGAAAGGCTTGACCACCGCCCAGCAAAGCGACAGGGTGATGGCGGCACTGAAAGCCGATGATCCCCAGATCGTCTTGCAGCGGACCGAGTTTGTCGGTCCGCAGGTCGGCGAAGAACTGGTACATGATGGTCTGAAGGCCTTGGCGATGGTGGTGGTCGGCATCATGATTTACTTGGCTTTTCGCTTCGAATGGAAGTACGCCGTGGCGGCCATCATTGCCAACTTGCATGACGTCGTGATCATTCTTGGGTTTTTTGCATTTTTTCAGTGGGAGTTTTCGCTCGCTGTGCTGGCCGCTGTGCTGGCCGTGCTGGGCTACTCGGTCAACGAATCCGTGGTGATTTTCGACCGTGTTCGTGAAAATTTTCGCCGTTACCGAAAAATGAACACAGTGCAGATCATTGACAGCGCCATCACATCGACGATCAGCCGTACCATCATTACCCATGGCTCCACGCAGATCATGGTTTTGTCCATGCTGCTGTTTGGTGGGCCAACCCTGTTTTATTTTGCGCTGGCGCTGACCATTGGTATTTTGTTTGGTATCTATTCCTCGGTGTTTGTGGCTGCGGCCATCGCGATGTGGCTGGACATCAAGCGCGAAGATCTGGTCAAGACTGGCATCCGGAAAGACGAAGATCCCAACGACCCTAACGCCGGGGCTACCGTTTAGCTAGATTCTGAATCAGTGTCCCCGCCGTTGCTCGGCGTCGTCGCACAGCTCATCCAGCACCAGCGCATCAGGCTCTTCGCCGAAGCTCCAATACACCATCAGCACGATGATCTTCAGGTCATCCAGATTCACCGGATTGCCGGGTGAGGCCATGGCCCGGTCAATGACGATCTCGCGCATGTGCGACGGCAATACGCCGGACGACTCCAGAAAACTCACAAACCCCAGTGATTCAGCGCCCAGGTGCTCCTGCTCCATGGTCGAGTAAACCCGCAGGCTGCCAGGTGACTGATTCTGAACGTTATCAACGCTGCTGCTGGCCGTGGATACCTGCGAGTCACCCGGCGGCAGGCAGATCTGGGTGCTTTGTGCTGCCAGGTTCAGGCCGTCCAGCCAGACCAGAGCCTCGTGGATTTCATCGGCCTCAAAACCCACTGCTGTGAGCTTGCGGCCCAGTTGTGGCAGTTCGGGGCAGGCGTCCCCTTGCCAGTAGTTTTCATAAACATAGACAAGTACTTCAAACATGCTTTCAATATAACGCAGATAACCCGTTCTAAAATCACCCAAACATAACATTGGAGCGCAATGGTCTTTTTCAGGTACGCACTGGCAGGCGGCATCGCCACGGCGGTGCATTACGCCGTACTGTTGCTGCTGGTAGAAGTATTTGCATGGCCCGCAGCGCCTTCGGCTGCATTTGGAGCCCTTTGCGGCGCTGCCGTTTCTTATCTGGTGAACCGGTACATGACCTTTCCCGGTACCACGGCACGCCACCAGCAGGCCGTTTCCCGGTTCATGCTGATCGCGCTCGCTGGCGCTGCCCTGAATGGCGGCCTGGTATGGGGCGGTGTTCATCTGCTCAACTGGCATTACCTTGCAACACAGCTTGTAGCGACTCTTCTGGTGCTTAGCCTGACCTTCCGTCTTAACCGTTCCTGGACTTTTGTGTGACCCACTTGACTACCCAAACAACGGCTTTTGCAAGCCAGCCCCCATTGGGGATAGCGCCTTTGCAGGCACCTTGCGCCTTGAGTATCATCGTGCCCTGTTACAACGAAGAAGAAGTGCTGCCCATTTTTCACAGTCGCCTCGTGGCATCGCTGTCAGGTATTGAGGGCGGCTGGGAAGTCATCTACGTCAACGATGGCAGCAAGGACGGCACGCTGCGCATCATCAAAGAGCTGCAGGCGGCAAACCCCTGCACAGGCTTTGCGGCACTCAGCCGCAACTTCGGCAAAGAGGCCGCCATGAGCGCCGGGCTCAGGCTTTCGCGCGGCAGTGCCGTGATACTGATTGACGCTGATCTGCAAGACCCGCCCGAATTGATTCCCGACATGCTGGTGGCCTGGCAGCAGGGCGCTGATGTGGTCAACATGAAGCGCAGCAGCAGGCAGGGCGAAACATGGTTTAAAAAGGCCTCGGCCAGCTGGTTTTACAAAATGATTAACTGGGTGTCGGAGGTGCCGATTCCTGAAAACGTCGGCGACTTCCGTATGTTAAGCCGTCGTGCGGTTGAAGCCCTGAACCAGTTGCCCGAGCGCCACCGATTCATGAAAGGCCTGTTCGCCTGGATTGGCTACAAGCAGGTCACGATTGAATACGACCGCCATGCACGTGCGGCGGGCGAGACCAAATGGCCTTACCTCAAGCTGCTTAATTTTGCGATTGAAGGCATCACTGATTTTTCAGTTGTGCCGCTCAGGTTTGCCAGCTACGCCGGGTTTTTAACGGCTGCCGGTGCATTTCTCTATGCGCTGTATCTGCTCGTCAAAACCTTGACGATAGGCGAGTCGGTCAAGGGCTTTCCGACCTTGATTCTGACCATCCTCATCATTGGCGGTTTGCAACTGATGGCCATGGGCATCATTGGTGAATACCTCGGGCGTCTGTTTATGGAAAGCAAACGCAGACCGCTGTATCTGCTGGACGAACATCAGAACGCCACTCTTGACACGCCAACAACGCCTAGCCAGCAATGATGAGCGACGGTAAACATACCGGTAACAGCCGGATAGTGTGGGCAACGCTCGCCATCGTCGCGCTCGGCAGGCTGCTGACGCTGGGCCTTTACCCGCTGACTGACACCACCGAAGCGCGCTACGCCGAAGTGGCGCGCAAGATGGTCGAGCTGAACGACTGGATCACGCCCTGGTACGACTACGGCGTGCCTTTCTGGGCCAAGCCGCCGCTGTCAACCTGGCTGACGGCGATCAGCTTCAAGCTCTTTGGCATCAACGAGTTTGCAGCGCGCCTGCCGTATTTTTTGCTCGCTGTGTTGATTGCATGGCTTGTGTGGGACTGGGTTGCGCGCAGCGCAGGGCCACGGGCCAAGCGTGAAGCCATGCTGACTGTCGCGCTGATGAGCGGCACCATGCTCTACCTGGTTGCGTCAGCCGCCGTGATGACCGACTTGGCGCTGGTACTGGGCACCACGCTGGCCATGCGCGGCTTTTGGGCTGCGTTTAAAGAGTCCGATAAAGAGTCTGAATCGTCACGGCCAAAAGAAGTCTGGCTGCTGTTTATCGGCCTTGGTATCGGAATGCTTGCCAAAGGGCCGATTGCGCTGGTGCTGAGTGGTCTGCCTATCGGCATTTGGGTGCTGGCTAGCGGTAATCTCTTCACCGTTTGGAAGCGCCTGCCGTGGATCAAGGGCACGCTGCTGACGATTGCGATTGCACTGCCGTGGTACTGGCTGGCCGAGATGCGTACGCCGGGTTTCTGGGAATATTTTTTCATTGGTGAGCACTGGAAACGTTTTACCGTCACCGGCTGGGCAGGCGACAAATACGGCACTGCCCACGCCACTACACGCGGTGCTATCTGGCTGCTGGCGCTAGCGGCCTGTCTGCCATGGACGCTGTTGCTGCCGTTTATGGCCATTGGTCGCAAGATTGCAAAAAACCCGCAAATACAAGCTGATGCGCCTGCAAGCAAAGCCAAACGCGATTGGCTCATTTATCTGCTGGCCTGGGGTGCTGCCCCGTGCCTGTTCTTCACCATGTCCGGCAACATCCTGTGGACTTATGTGCTGCCCGCGTTGCCGACACTGGCCATACTCGTAGCCGGCTGGCTGGCGCTTGATTCACGTCATCGCAGCGTCGATGCAGTGGTTGCCAGTGGGGTGCTCATCATGGCGCTGCTGATTGCCAGCTTCTTCATCAAAGAACAAGTGGCTGACTCGTGGAAGTCCGCCAAAACCGCAGTCGCCGAGCACCGCGTGCGCGCCACACAACAGCAGCCGCTGCTCTTTGTCGGCGACCTGCCTTATTCGGCATCGTTCTACAGCCAGGGCAAAGCCAAAGCGGTGCTCACCCATGCCGACCTGTCTGCACGGCTGGCCAACGCATCGGCATTCGTCGCGCTAACGCCTGCACAGGTGCTGGCGCTAACGCCAGAGCTGAAGGCCAGGCTGCGACTGGAAGCCAAATCGGGTGCCTACGATTTGTTTTTTTTCAAAAGGCCACCATGATCGTCCGTTTCCATATCGACCCCAGTGATGTGATGCAGCAAGGCAACTACGACTACCGCGTCAGCTATGAAGGCGAAGACCTGATTTGAATGAGGTGACGAGCCTTGACCCCGGCACTGGCTCCACAGTTAGGGCTGCTTGGTTCCCCATCTGACCCGGTTGGCCGCTTTACCATGCGGGAAGGCCCGTCACCCGTGATTGTAATTGACTCACCAATGTCCCTTGCGGTAGATGGCTTGCCGGATGGCCGGTTTGGGCTTTAGTTAATGCAAGCTGTGACTTTAGAATGTAGTGATGTCCTATCTCGTTCTTGCCCGCAAATACCGCCCCAAAGATTTCTCTGAAATGGTGGGGCAATCGCATGTGGTGCAGGCGCTGAGCAATGCGCTCACCACGCAGCGTTTGCACCATGCTTACCTGTTTACCGGCACGCGGGGCGTTGGCAAAACCACCATTTCGCGCATTCTGGCCAAGTCGCTTAACTGCATTGCGCCAGACGGGCAGGGTGGCATTACCGCTACGCCGTGCGGTGTTTGCCAGGCGTGTACTGATATTGACAGCGGGCGTTTCGTCGACTACACCGAGCTGGATGCTGCGTCCAACCGTGGTGTGGACGAGATTGCGCAACTGCTGGAGCAGGCGGTCTACAAGCCCGTGGTTGGCCGCTTCAAGGTCTTCATGATTGACGAGGTTCACATGCTGACGAACACGGCGTTTAACGCCATGCTCAAGACGCTGGAAGAGCCGCCCGAATACCTCAAGTTTGTACTGGCCACGACCGACCCGCAAAAAGTGCCGGCCACCGTGTTGTCGCGCTGCCTGCAGTTCAACCTGCGGCCCATGGCACCTGCTTCGATTCTGGAGCATTTGGGCCATGTCTTGACCATTGAAAACGTGCCGTCTGAGGTGCAGGCGCTGCGCCTGCTGGCGCGAGCGGCGCGTGGCTCGATGCGCGATGCGTTGTCACTGACCGATCAGGCGATTGCCTTTGGCTCGGGCGAACTGCTGGAGGCCAGCGTGCGCCTGATGCTGGGCAGTGTTGACCGCAGCTACGTCTTTCGCCTGCTCGATGCGCTGGCGCGGGGCGATGGCAAAACGGTGGTTGAAACCTCTGAAGTCTTGCGCCTGCATGGCCTGAGTGCTGCGTCAACACTTGAAGAAATGACCACCGTGCTGCAACGCATGGCGGTGTTGCAGGCCGTGCCAGAGATGATGGCTAAAGCGGCTAAAGCGGTTAATGTGGCTAAGGCTGCTGCTGAGCGTGTTACTGACGCTAGCGCCAGCGACGACGATGCAGACCCCGAAGCCACTGAAACCGCCCGCCTGGCGCAAACCATGCCTGCTGATGAAACCCAGTTGCTCTACAGCCTGTGCCTGCACGGCCGCGCTGAGCTGGGCCTGGCACCCGATGAATACGCGGCGCTGACGATGGTGCTGCTGCGTTTGCTGGCCTTCAAGCCCGCTGGTACGCCAGTGGTCGCGGCGACTATGCCAGCCGTGTCTATCCCAGCGTTCAGGCCGGGGAGCGCCGCCGAGCCTGCAAAAAAGCAGCAGCCTGAGCAGCAGCAGCCCCAACCGCATCAGCCAGCAAAGCTTGCGGTACAAACCGCGCTCGGCAACACCTGGAGCGATCTGGTCGGCAAGCTGGTGGCGGCTGAGGCCATTGGCGCGATGGTGCGCGAGCTGGCCTTGCAGTCAGAGCTGGTTTCGCAAGACGGCAGCAGCTGGACCTTGCGGGTTGAGCGCCAGTCACTCAAGCAGAGCGCGGCCTGCGAGAAGTTGCAGCTGGCACTGCAAACGCTAACCAGTGCTGACCCTGCGGTCAAGCTCATGGTTGAGGTAGGCCCGATTAGCGATTCACCCGCCCGCCGCAACCTGGAGGCCCAGCAGCAGCGCCAGCGTCAGGCTGAAGACATCATTCACAACGACCCGTTTGTACAAGGCATGATGCGCAACTGGGGGGCAAAAATTGGCCCCATCAGTGTGACCTCGTGAAAAAGTGCTTCAAGCACCATCAATACATTCCGGGCCGATATGATAGCCAGCGGGGTTATTGGGGTCAGACACCAATTTCGCTGCGGTGCATCGCACCGCGCCCTCCGGGCGAGCCGTAGGCCCGGCGAATTTGGGCTCTGACCCCAAAAAACCCACTCACAGCGTATTTTTAAAGGAAAACCATGTTCAACAAAGGACAACTCGCCGGCCTGATGAAGCAGGCGCAAGCCATGCAGGACAACCTGAAAAAAGCCCAGGACGAGCTTGCATTCATTGAAGTGACCGCAGAATCAGGCAACGGCCTGGTCAAGGTCACCATGACTTGCAAGCACGATGTCAAGCGGGTGGAAATCGACCCCAGCCTGCTGGTTGACGATAAAGACATGCTGGAAGACCTGGTGGCCGCAGCGTTTAACGCCGCCGTGCGCAAGGCCGAAGATTTGAGCCAGGAAAAGATCGGCAAACTGACGGCGGGTATGCCTGCCGGAATGAAACTTCCGTTTTAGCCCTACGTGCCCACCTCCAACGCCCTTGAAGGCCTGACCCAGGCCCTGCGCAAGCTGCCTGGCGTGGGTGCCAAGTCGGCTGCCCGTATGGCCTTTCATTTGCTACAGCACGACAAGCCTGCCGCACTGCAAATCGCCAGGGCGCTGGAACATGCGGTGGACAGCATCAAGCACTGCCTGCTCTGCAACACATTGACCGAGCTGGACGTTTGTAGCACCTGCGCCAGCAGCCAGCGTGACCGCAGCAAGCTGTGTGTGGTCGAAACCCCGGCCGATCAGGCGGCGCTGGAGCGCACGCTGGCTTACAAAGGCTTGTATTTTGTGCTGATGGGTAAGTTAAGCCCGCTCGACGGCATAGGCCCCAACGACATAGGGCTGCAAAAACTGTTTGACCGTGTGGTGCCCAAAAATGAGAGCGGCCAGCCCTTGGCGACGGAGGCGCGTGAGGTGCAGGAGGTTATTTTGGCCACCAACTTCACGGCTGAAGGCGAAGCGACGGCGCATGTGATTGCCCAGGCCTTGAAAAGTCGCGGCGTGCAGGTCACACGGCTGGCGCGCGGCGTACCTGTGGGCAGTGAGCTTGAGTACGTAGACTTGGGTACGATTGCCCATGCGCTGGTGGACCGGCGTTGAGAGTTATTGGGGTCAGACACCAATTTCGCAGCGGTGCATGGGTTATTGGGGTCATGGGTTATTGGGGTCAGACACCAATTTCGCAGCGGTGCGAAGCACCGCCCCCGGAGGGCGAGCCGAAGACTCGGCGAATTTGGGCTCTGACCCCAAAAACCCAGCCGAAGACTCGGCGAATTTGGGCTCTGACCCCAAAAACTCGTACAAACCCGCAAGGGATGATACCGATGCGGGTTTTTTGATGCATTGATAAGCTGGGGTGGAATAAAAAAACAAAGAGATCCATCGATGCCTGCTCCATGCAATCCGCCCCGTCCGCACCAAATGACCCGCCGAAGTTTCGCAGCTGGCACGGCACTGACAGTGGCAGCGCTCGCTATGTCTGCATTGCGCGCACAGGGCAAGCTTGAAAAAACCAAAATCACCCTGTCAGTCGGTGGCAAAGCCGCACTTTACTATTTGCCGCTCACCATTTCCGAGCAGTTGGGCTATTTCAAGGCCGAAGGCCTGGATGTCGAAATCAGCGACTTTGCCAGTGACACGCACGCCTTGCAGGCGGTCGTTGGAGGCTCTGCTGATGTATGTTCTGGCGCGTTTGAGAACACCATCAACCTACAGGCTAAAAATCAGATGTTTCGCGCTTTTGTGCTGCAGGGCAGGGCACCGCAAATCGCCTTCGGCATCTCGACCAAAACGCTGCCTAACTACAAAACAATTGCTGATTTGAAGGGTAAAAAAATCGGCGTATCGGCACCTGGCTCATCTACCAACATGATGGCCAATCTGGTGTTGTCACGCGGTGGCCTGCAGGCCAGTGATGTGCGCTTTATTGGCGTGGGCACAGCCGCCAGCGCACTCACCGCGCTGCGTTCTGGCCAGATTGATGCCATCAGCAACACCGACCCGGTGATGACCATGCTGGAGCAAAAAGGCGATGTCAAAATCATCAGCGACACCCGTACTCTCAAAGGTACAGTGGAGGTGTTTGGCGGTGCCATGCCGGCAGCTTGTTTGTATGCGCCGCAAAATTTCATCCAGAAAAATCCCAACACCTGCCAGGCTCTGGCCAATGCCATTGTCCATGGCCTGAAATGGCTGCAAACTGCCGGGCCGGGCGACATCATCAAGACGCTGCCAGAAAGCTATTTTCTGGGTGACAGAGCGCTGTATCTTGCAGCGTTCAACAAGCTGCGCGAATCCATTTCGCTTGATGGGATGATTCCCGAAGATGGCGTGCGTACCGCGCTCAAGGCGCTGGCCAGTTTCGATGCCAGCATCAAGGTCGACAAGATTGATTTGAGCAAGACTTATACGAATGAGTTTGCACGTCGTGCCAAGGAACGCTTCAAAGCTTAGGGTTATTGGGCTCTGACTCGAAAAACCCCTAACGTTTTTTCTTCTTCTTTGACACGGTTTTGCTGCTACGCTTGACCCCTTTGCCAGCACTGCGGCTACTCGACTGCGCCTTGACGGGCAGAAACACCACCACCTGATGCCCGAGCTTAAAAGTCGCCGAGGTGCCGACATTGTTCCATTCGGCCACGCTTGCCGCACTCAGGCCGTAACGCCGGGCGATGCTGGTCACGGTTTCGCCCTTGCGCGCATTGACGGTTCTGCGGCGCGTGACGCGCTCCGGCGCCAGCGTCATCTGCGCGGTGTCGGCGACATGGCTGGTCACGTCATTGAGCACCTTTGCGGTGCGCTGCACCAGTAAGGTGGACCCCACCTTGATCAGCATGCGCGGTGGAATGTTGTTGACGCCGCGCAGGTCCGCCTCGCTCATGCCGACACGCCTTGCGGCGTCGCTGACGCTTAAGGTCGCGGGTGCAGTCCAGGCCGTCCAACTAGCGTATTGGCCCTTCGTGTAGGCCTCGAAGTTGCGCTGGAATATCTTGGCGTTGTCCCAGGGTAGCAGGATGAGTGGTGTGCCGGCGGCCAGAATCACCGGGCGGTGAGCCGAAGGGTTGAGTGCCTTGAAGTTGGTGATCGACACATCGGCCAATTTGGCGGCCAGCGCCACGTCGATGTCGCGGGTGATCTCGACTTGCTGGAAGTAGGGATGGTTTTCAATTAGCGGCAGCTCGGTCTGATAAGCCTGCGGGTTGGCCACGATGTTTTTGACGGCCTGCAGCTTGGGCACGTACAGCCGCGTTTCGTCGGGCATGCGCAGGTCGGTGTAGCTGGTGCCCAGGCCGAGTTTCCGGTTTTTGGCGATGGCGCGGCCCACGCTGCCTTGGCCCCAGTTGTAGGCCGCCAGCGCCAGATGCCAGTCGTCAAACATGGCATGAAGTTTTTGCAGGTAATCGAGCGCGGCGCGGGTGGATGCAAGCACATCTCGCCTGTCGTCACGAAAGGCGTTTTGCTTCAGGTCGAAGGATTTACCGGTGGCCGGCATGAATTGCCACATGCCGGCGGCCTTGGCGCTGGAGACGGCTTGTGGGTTGAAGGCGCTTTCAATATAGGGCAGCAGCGCCAGCTCGGTCGGCATGTTGCGGCGCTCCAGTTCTTCAACGATGTAGAACAGGTATTTGCTGGAGCGCTCGGTCATGCGCTGGATGTAGTCGGGCCGACTGGCGTACCACTGCTCGCGGTTGGTCACCAGATCACTTTCGAGGTTGGGCATGGCGAAGCCGAGGCGTATGCGTTCCCATAAATCGGCGGGCGGCTGCAGCTGGGCGACGTTGCTCGAACTGGCCTGCGCCCGGTCAATGGGCGACAACGGTCCGCTGGGGAAAACCGGTGTTAGCGCGGGCACGGTCAGAGGTGTTAGCGCGGGCACGGTCAGAGATGTTAGCGCGGGCACGGTGAGAGGTGTGAGCGCGGGCACGGTCGGAGGTGTGAGCGCGGGCACGGTGGCCGTCGAACTGCTTAGCACCGGATCGCCGGGCATGCCGGGCGATCCGGTGCTGGCGCAGCCTGCGAGAACGGCCACCGTTACGGCAAGAAAAAAGGCTTTCAGCGGACAAGCCAGTCGCACAAGGCCTGACAGAAGGAGGGGGGGCGGGGTGGAGAACGTTGGCTGCGGCTCGGTCATTTGAATTGGTTCTTCCACTGCCTGATGGCGGCAAATACGGTGTTGTCGTCATGTGCCGCCGGATCAAAACGCTGGGCGGCGGCCATGACCGTGGCCTGCCGGGTACGCAAAAAGGGATTGATCAGCAACTCCTGGGCAATCGAGGTGGGCAAGGTCGGCTCCCCATTGGCTCTTAAAGCAGCACAGCGTGCATGGTAACCAATCAGCGCGCGGTTGTCAGGTTCTACCGCCAGCGCAAAACGCAGGTTGCTCATGGTGTATTCATGGGTGCAGCATACCTGCGTGTCGCTGGGCAGGGCGGCTAGTTTGTCGAGTGAGGTCAGCATTTGCGCCGGCGTACCTTCAAAAAGGCGGCCACAGCCACCTGAAAAAAGCGTGTCGCCGCAAAACAGCAGTGGGCGATGGTTCATGTCTGGAGGCGGACGCAGCGACGGGCCGCCCCTAGCAAGGCCAGCCCCCTCGGGGGGCAGCGCATTACACGAAGTGAAAAGCGTGGGGGCACAAAAAAAAGCAATGTGACCCGAGGTGTGACCTGGGACCTCGATCACTTCAAAATTCAGATCCATTGCTGTGACACTATCGCCCTCGACCAAAGGTGTATACGGTGCTGGAATACGCTCCGCAGCCGGGCCGTAGACCTTCGCGCCAGTAGCCTCTCGCAATTCATTAACACCGCCGGTGTGGTCAGCATGATGATGAGTGACTAAAATCGATTCGAGCTGCAACGCATGCGCTTTAAGATATCGCGACACAGGCGCTGCATCGCCAGGGTCCACCACGAGGGCGCGCTTGCTGTCATGCAACAGCCAGAGGTAGTTGTCGGCAAAGGCGGGAATGGGTATCAATGTCAACATGAAGTGGTCCTGATGAACTCTGAAATTATAGGTTTGACTGACTGGCTGAAAACCCCGCCCGGCGAGTACCTGCTGGCCTGGGAGCGTGCACAGTTTGACGAGGCTGTCAGCGACATCTTTGGCTACCACGCGCTTCAGCTGGGTTTGCCAGAACTCGACACCCTCAACAGCAACCGAATGCCGGACAGATGGCTTGCTGTTCCGAATCTGACCCCTGTGCCCTTGGAGAGTTCCCCCCTGCGCGCTGCGCTGGTGCTGGATACCGAAGCCCTGCCTTTTGCCGAGTGCAGCCTTGACCTGGTGGTGTTGCCACACACGCTGGAGTTAAGCCGTGATCCGCACGCCACACTGCGTGAAGTGGAGCGCGTGCTGGTGCCGGAAGGTCGCGTGGTCATCAGCGGCTTTAACCCCACCAGCTTGTGGAGTCTGCGCCAAAGGCGAGCGCATTTTTTTCAACGCCTAGGTTACGGGGATTTGTTTTTACCTGAAGCGGGCGAGTTTATTGGCCACTGGCGGCTGCGCGACTGGCTGCGGCTACTCAGCTTTGAGGTAGAGTCGGCTCGCTTTGGCTGTTACAGGCCAGCCTTGAGCAGCCAAAAGTGGCTGTCCCGGTTTGAGTGGATGGACAAGGCTGGCGCGCGCTGGTGGCCTATTTTTGGTGCCGTGTATTTTTTGGTGGCTGTCAAACGTGTGCGCGGCATGCGCTTGCTGGAGCCAGCCTGGAAATCGCGTCAGGCGGTTGCCGCTGCATCTGCGGCTATAGCCAACAAAAACCCACTTCCCCTGAAAAAATGACCGATACCACGCCACGCCAAGTCGTGATTTACACCGATGGTGCCTGCAAGGGCAATCCGGGGCCGGGCGGCTGGGGTGCACTGCTGAAATCGGCGGACTCGCAAAAAGAATTGTTCGGCGGCGAGCTAGTCACCACCAACAACCGCATGGAAATGCTAGCGGTGATTGAGGCGCTGACAGCCCTGAAGCGCCCCTGCCATGTGACGCTGCACGTGGACAGCCAGTATGTGCTCAAGGGCATGACCGAGTGGCTTGTGGGCTGGAAGGCCAAGGGCTGGAAAACCGCCGCCAAACAGCCGGTGAAAAATGTCGACCTATGGCAGCGGCTGGACGAACTGGTCAGAACCTCGGGCCACAAGATTGACTGGCGCTGGGTCCGGGGTCACAACGGCGACCCCGGCAACGAGCACGCCGACATGCTGGCCAATCGGGGTGTGGCGCAGGCGCTGCGACAGCGCTGAGCGTCAAAATTCGCCGAGCCTTTGGCTCGCCCCTAGGGGACAGTGCTTGCACTGCGGCGAAATTGGTGTCTGACCCCAATAACCCCCCGCAAATTTACAACAATGCTGCTACATTGAGGAGCTGATTTGCTCGTTTCTGTCCCCTTGCTTGGGTTTCCCCTGGCCGATTGTTGAAAAAAATAGCGCTTATGTCTAAAAAAATTATCTACCGGATCGTGGCTGTGTTCGGCATTGCGGTGGCATCCGGTGCGGCCTGGTGGTACCAGGCGATACCCAAGAGTCCCAAAGAGGCGACTGGTGCGCCTGCGACAGTTCCGGCGGTTGGGGCTGCGCCGACCCGGCCTGCGAGTGTGGAAGTCGCTAAGGTCGAAAAAATGGCGCTACAAGACGATGCCAAGTCGGTCGGTAGTTTGCGCTCGCGCCAAAGCGTCATGGTGCGCCCTGAGATTGCCGGTCGGATCAAGGAGCTGGGCTTCAGCGATGGGGCACGGGTGCGCAAAGGTCAGGTGCTGGTGCAGCTCGACGACGTGTTGCAGCGCGCCGAGGTCAAGCAGTCGCAGGCGCAGGTATCGATTGCGCAGGCGACCTTCAGGCGCAATCAGGAGCTGGTGGCGCAGAATTTTGTGGCGCAGAGGGTGTTGGAGGAGAGTGCGGCCAACATGCAAGTGGCCGAGGCGCAACTGGCGCTGTCAAACGCTCGCCTGTCGCGCATGGCCATTTTGGCGCCGTTTGACGGCACCGTGGGCATCCGCAACGTCAACCTCGGCGACTATGTGAAGGATGGCGCAGACCTGGTGAACATCGAAGACATCAGCAGCATGTATGTGGACTTCCGCCTGCCCGAACGCTTTCAGGGCAAGCTCAAAGCCCAGCAGGTGGTGGAGTTGACTCTTGATGCCTTTCCCGGGCGCGTTTTCAAGGCTCGCGTCGAGGCCATCGACCCGCTGCTCGACGCCAATGGCCGCTCTGTGAGTGTGCGCGCCGTGCTGCCCAATACCCTCGGTGGGCCGATTTTGGGCGGTAAGCGCTCGGCTGGGGCTGCGGGTGCTGCCGCGGTGCCCGGTGCCGCAAAACCTGCAAGCACTGCCAGTGCGTCCGGCCCGGCCCCGCTGCGCCCCGGTATGTTTGCCCGCGTAACCGCGGTGTTTTCTGTCAATCAGGCCGCCCTGGTGCTGCCCGAAGAAGCGATCGTGCCGCAAGGGGGGCGTCAGTTCGTGGTCAAGGTGGTGGAGCCGTCGGCCGTGCCCGCCGCCGCGACGGCGACGCTGCCGCCCGACACCAAATTCGTTTCGCTCCGGCAAGAGGTCAAGCTCGGCGTGCGGCGGGCCGGCAAGGTCGAAATCACCGAGGGTCTGACGCTGGGGCAGACCGTGGTGGTGGCAGGGCAACAGCGCTTGCAGCGCGATGGCACGCCGCTGCGCATTGTGGTGCTGGGGCCGCCGCCGCGGGGCTCAGCGTCGACACCAGGAGTCGCTGCTGGTGCCTCTGCCCCGGCGTCGGCATCTGCCCCGGCCGTCAGTCGTTGAGCTGCACCGGAGCCCCTCATGCAATTGGCTGAAACCTCCATTCGTCGCCCGGTCTTTGCCACCGTGCTGACGCTGCTGATCGTGCTGATCGGCGCCGTGTCGTTCAACCGGCTGACCGTGCGCGAGTATCCCAAGATCGACGAGCCAGTGGTGTCCGTCACCACCACGTTTACCGGTGCATCCAGTGAGGTGATGGAAAGTCAGGTCACCAAGGTACTGGAAGACTCATTGTCTGGCATCGAGGGTGTTGATGTCATCACCTCCACCAGCCGTCAGGAGCGCAGCCAGATTACGGTCCGCTTTGCACTGACCCGAGATGCGGATTCAGCCGCCGCCGATGTGCGCGACAAGGTCACGCGGGTGCGCCAGCGGCTGCCCCAGGGGATTGATGAGCCGGTGATCGCCAAGGTCGAGGCCGAGTCCTTTCCGGTGATTTTCCTGGCCCTGAGTTCGGACACCCAGAATGCCCTGCAGTTGTCGGCGATAGCCAACACACTGGTCAAACCGGTCCTGCAAACCGCGCCGGGTGCCGCGGAAGTCAACATTTATGGTGAGCGCAAGTTTTCCATGCGCATCTGGGTCGATCCTGACCGGCTGGCCGCCTATCGACTGACGATTCAAGACGTTGAAGAGGCCCTGCGGCGCTCCAACCTGGAGGTGCCGGCCGGGCGCATTGAGAGCCGGCAACGCGAGTTCAACGTCACCGCCGCTACTGACCTGCAGCGTCCGCAGGAGTTTGCCCAGGTTGTCATTCGCAACGTCAACGGCCTGCCGGTGCGTATTGCCGACGTGGCGCGGGTACAGGAGGGGCCGGTGGACGAGCGTTCCAGCGTGCGCTTGAATGGCCGTGATGCCATCGGCGTGGGCGTGATCCGCCAGTCAACCGCCAACCCGCTCGAATTGTCGGCCGGGGTACGCCAGTTGCTGGGCAAGGTGCAAGGGGAGTTGCCGGTGGGTGTGACGATCGAGGTTGCCAATGACAACTCGGTCTTCATCGAACAGTCGATCAAGGCCGTGTTTCGGACTATCGTGGAGGCTTCGGTGCTGGTGGCGCTGGTCATTTTTGTGTTTTTGCGCACGCTGCGGGCCTCGCTGATTCCGCTCATCACCATTCCGGTGTCCCTGATCGGCACCTTTGCCATGATGGCGCTGGCGGGCTTCAGCATCAACACCCTGACGTTGCTGGCGCTGGTGTTGGCGATTGGTCTGGTGGTCGATGACGCCATCGTGATGCTGGAGAACATCTACCGCCATATTGAAGAGGGCATGGCGCCATTCCAGGCGGCCATCAAGGGCGCCCGTGAGGTCGGCTTTGCGATTGTGGCCATGACCATGACCCTGGTGGCGGTCTATGCGCCGCTGGCCTTTGCACCGGGGCGCACCGGGCGTCTGTTCACGGAATTTGCGCTGGCCCTGGCGGGCGCGGTGCTGGTGTCGGGGCTGGTGGCGTTGACTTTGTCACCCATGATGTCCTCGCTGCTGCTCAAACACAATCCCAAACCATCCCGCTTTGATCGGGGCATGGAGCGTGTGTTGCAGGCGGTGACCCGCGGCTACGGTCATGCGCTGGCCTGGACCTTGCAGCACCGCTGGCTGGTGCTGGTGGTGATGCTGGGCAGCGGGGGGGTGTCCTGGGCGGTGCTGGGCGACATCAAGCGCGAGCTGTCCCCGATCGAAGACCGGGGCGTGGTGCTGGCGCAGATCAACGGGCCCGATGGGGCCACGCTGGAGTACACCAACCGTTATGCCAAAGAGATTGAGCGCATCAGCCAGAGTTACCCTGAGTTTGACCGCGTGTTTGCCAACATTGGCAACCCCACGGTGGCGCAGGGCAATATCTTCTTTCGAGCCAAGCCCTGGGAGGAGCGCAGGCGCACCACACTGGAGATGGCGCGCGAGATGACGCCGCGGGTATCGGGCTTGTCCGGCGTGACCGCCTTTCCGATCACACCACCCTCCCTGGGGCAGGGCTTTCGCGAGCGACCTGTCAATTTTGTGATCATCACCTCGGATAGCTACCAGAACCTGTCACAAACGGTGCGTGCCTTTCAGGACGAATTGGCCAAGAACCCGGGTTTGGTGCAGGTTGACACCGATTTGCGGCTGAACAAGCCCGAGATCAAACTCGAAGTGGACCGCGAGCGCGCCGCTGACATGGGGGTGGGCGTGGACCTGATTGCACGGGCGGTAGAAACCATGCTGGGTGGGCGCAAGGTCACGCGTTACAAACGCGAAGGCGAGCAATACGACGTGATCGTGCAGACCAACCCGAGCGGGCGCGAAACCCCCGATGACATCGAGAAAATCTTTGTGCGCGGTAAGGGCGATGCCATGATCCCGCTGTCCGCCCTGGTCAAGATACGGGAGGTGGTGGTGCCGCGCGAGCTCAATCACTTCGGGCAGCGCCGATCTGCGTCGATCACCGCCAATCTGGCTGCCAATTACTCGCTCGGTGAGGCGCTGGACTTCATGGACGCCACCGCCAAAAAGGTGCTGAAACCCGGCTACGCCACCGACCTGAACGGCACTAGCCGTGAGTTCCGAAAGTCCTCGGACTCACTGACGCTGGTGTTTGTGCTGGCCTTGCTGTTCATTTTTCTGGTGCTGGCGGCGCAGTTTGAGAGTTTTATCGACCCCTTCGTCATCTTGCTCAGTGTGCCCTTGTCGATGGCCGGCGCCCTGCTGGCCTTGAAGTGGTCCGGCGGCACGCTCAATGTGTTCAGCCAGATCGGCTTGATCACGCTGGTGGGGCTGATCACTAAACACGGCATTCTGATTGTGGAGTTTGCCAACCAGTTGCGTGAGCAGGGGCAGGGCACGTTGCAGGCCGTTACCCGCTCGGCCTCGCAGCGCTTGCGGCCCATTTTGATGACCACTGGCGCCATGGTGCTGGGCGCCGTGCCGCTGGCCTTGGCGACCGGGGCGGGCGCGGAGAGTCGGCGTCAGATTGGCTGGGTGATTGTCGGTGGCATGAGCCTGGGCACCTTGCTCACGATATTTGTGGTGCCCGCCATGTACACGCTGCTGGCGCGCAAACACGCGCCCGGTGCCATCAAGACCGTGGTGGTGGACCATATCCACGATGCGGAGCCTGTCCCGGTGTTGAATGTCAACCAGAATTGACCCCTTAAAAGCCATAATTTTCATTCAAATTTGACCCCTGTTAGAAGTTCTGTGCGTACGCAGTTATGCACAGGAGAAACAGGAGTGATCAAAGTGGGAACATTAGCGAAGATACGGCGTTTGTACTTTCGGGACAAACAGTCGATTAAAGAGATTTGCCGGCAGACCGGCCTGTCGCGCAACACCGTGCGAACTTGGCTACGCGAGCCAGAGATGATGGAGCCCAAGTACCCGGTGCGAGTGGTCGTGAGCAAACTCGATGCGTATGCAGACACCCTGCGCCTGTGGCTTAAAGCAGATGCAGGACGAGGCAAACGCGAACGGCGCACCAAAGGCCAGATGTGGCAAGCGCTGCGCGAGATGGGTTACGCGGGAAGCTACGGCCGCGTCTGCGCCTGCGCCTTTGCACGCTAGTGGAGGCAAAGCCAGAACACGGGTGGTGTTGCCAGCACCAAAGCCGCTTTCATTCCCCTGAAGTTCAAACCAGGCGAGGCCTTCCAATTTGACTGGAGCACCGAGTACACCTTCATAGGCGGCCTTCGCAGGCGCGTCGAGCTGGCCCACACCAAGCTGTGCGCCAGCCGCGCCTTCTGGCTGGTGGCCTACCCCGGCCAAGGCCATGAAATGCTGTTTGATGCCCACGCCAGAGCTTTCGAGGCCTTTGGCGGCGTACCCCAGAGAGGCATTTACGACAATATGAAGACCGCTGTCGATCAGGTGCTGCGCGGCAAGAAGCGCAAGATCAACAACCGCTTTGAAGTTATGACCGGGCACTACCTGTTCGAGCCCGAGTTCTGCAACGTCGCCAGCGGCTGGGAGAAGGGAATCGTCGAGAAGAATGTGCGCGACAGGCGTTGCAGCATCTGGAGCCGCGCCAAAGACCGGCGCTGGGCTGATTGGGCAGAACTCAACAGCTGGCTGGCCGAGCAAAGCCGCGCCGCCTGGAGCGAGTTGAACCACCCCGAGTACCCCGCACTCAAAGTGGCCGATGCGCTACAAGACGAGCAAGCCCAGCTCATGCCCGTGCCGCGCGCCTTTGACGGCTATGTGGAACTGCTGGCCAGAGTCTCCAGCACGGGTCTGATTCACCTGGAGCGCAATCGTTACAGCGTGCCGACCGAGCACGCCCACAGCGCGGTCAGTTTGCGCATCTATCCGGACCGGATAGCCGCCGTCGCCGACGGCGTGCGGGTAGCTACTCACAGCCGCAGCGTCGAGCGCAGCCAGATCATCGCTAGCCTGAAGCAGCTCAAACTGCACGGCATGGCCGCCAGCTTCCCGGAGGTGGCGGCCCAGGCGCGCCATACCGAGTTCAACCCCGAGAGCTTTATGCACCAGCTCATTCAAAGCGAGTCGGCCGAACGCTGCGTGCGCTCAACTGCTTACCAAATGGGTGCGGCGCGGTTTCCTGCACATCGGGACTTGGCAGGCTTTGCATTTGAGCAAGCCAGCGTCGATGAGGCGTTGGTGCGCAGCCTGCACAGCGGGCAGTTCACGATGGCCGCACACAACGCGGTACTCATCGGTGGGCTGGGCACCGGCAAGACGCACCTAGCCACCGCCATTGGCGTGGAGGCTATCCAAAAGCATAGCAAACGGGTGCGTTTCTTCTCTACGGTGGAGCTGGTCAATGTCCTAGAGCTGGAGAAAGCGCACGGCAAGGCGGGCCAGATCGCTTTGAAGCTGATGTACGTCGATTTGGTGGTTCTCGACGAGCTGGGGTATTTGCCCTTTAGCTAGGCCGGCGGTGCGCTGCTGTTTCATCTGCTGTCCAAGCTGTATGAGCGCACCAGCGTATTGATCACCACCAACTTGGGCTTTGCCGAGTGGGCGCAGGTGTTTGGCGATGCCAAGATGACCACTGCGCTCCTCGACAGGTTGACGCACCATTGCCATATGGTGGAGACAGGTAACCAGAGCTGGCGGTTCAAACACTCGAGCAGTAAAACCAAAATCGCCGCCGGGGTTGCAACCCCGGCGAAACCAGCACCGAAAAGCAAAACGGCCAATACTGAGCCACCCCAAGAAGGAGAATTGACACCAGAAACAATAACCTGAACACACTTATACACAGCCGTTTGCCAGGGCTTTAAGCTGTCATTGGTGGGGTTAGATTTGGATGGAAAGATGGGGTCAAGTTTGGATGGAAATCAACACCATGGAAGCGCAAGGCTATATAAGCCGTAAAGAACTGCCGACGAATAAAAAGAATATCTATATACACCTGACGGCCAAAGGGCGCGGGCTGAAAGCCAAGCTGGTGCCACACGCTGAAGAAACTAACCTCATCAGCAGCCGCAATGTAGATGCCGCAGACCTTACCATCGCACGCAAAGTGCTGTTGAACATAATTGCCAATCTGGCAGAAGATGAGCTGGGGCAGGTCGAGCTATCGCCACGAAAACCAGTCAGGCCGGCACGAACGCCGACACCTTAAACCAGCAGCTTGCGCTGCTCCATCCAGTCGATGTAACTCGTCGCGGCCAGTGCCAGCAACTCCGGCTGGCCAACAAAATAATGCGTCGCGCCCTTGATGCACTGCATGGTCTTGTCCTTGCTGCCGGCCGCGTCATAGATACGTTGGGTATGCGGCTGCGGCACGGCATCATCGGCGCTGTGCTCAATCGCCAGCATGGGCACCGTGATGCCTGCAGCGCTCTTTTCACCGTGGGCATTGGTTTCTGGCGACCATTGCGACATCCATGAGCGCAGCGTTGAAAACCGCGCCGAACCCACCGGGCCGTTGTTGACGGTTTCCGGCTTGCCCATGAAGCAGGTGCCGATCGGGCGGTCGTTCGGGTCAATGCTCGCATCCAGGAAGCGCGGCTCGGCCATGGTGCGGTGGGTCACAAAACCGCGTTCCATTTCCAGCCCGCCTTTTTTTCGCAGGTCTTCCAGGGTCTGCTTGACCCAGTCGGTGCGGCGGCGGATGCGCGCCTGTTGGCCGGCACGAAAACGCGTGAGGAACTTGGCCGTGTACGGCGGCTTGATGTCGGGGTTGTAGAGATTGAGGTCCTGGTCGATTCTGTCTGGGTCGTTCTCGTCGATGACCGATGGATCAATCCAGTCGGCCAGCACCACAGCGCGCGAGATATGGGCCGCCTGGAAGATTAAACCGTCTGCAGGAATCAGCTCCGCCGCCATGATGTTGCACGGATCACCCGCCGGCGTATGCGTGACGCTGGGGTTTTCGGCCTGCGATTGGTAAAACAGCGACAGCGAGCCGCCGCCCGACCAGCCGGCCATGACGATCTTCTCGTAACCCCACACCACTTTGGCGTGGCGCACATAAGCACCGAGGTCCACCACCACGTTCTCCATGATGAGGGCGCTGTCGTTGCGTGCATACCGGCTGGCTGCACACAACACGTGCACGCCCCGCTCGGCCATGGCGCGCGGCATGGGCAGCAGTTGCAGCGTCGATGCCGGGTGCATGTAAATTACCAGCGTTTTGGAGGGCTTGCCCTTTGGCAGGTAGCGTATGCCTTCCAGGTTGATCACCCCCTGGTTGCCGGCAAAACCATAGACCTCCTTAAAGGTAGTTTTTTCGGCGAACTTGACGTGCACCCACTCGGCCTGAACCTCAAACTTTTCTGCGATCGAAGACATCTAAAAAATCCTTAAACAAACTGGTTTCAAACGGTGGCAGTGGCATTCAGGCGGGCGGCCTTGTCTTTCATCCATGCATCGCAATCGGCACGCGCATTGCGACGAAAGACTTTCCGTTCATCGACCGACGTGGTGTTCACGGTCAGCTCCAGTCTGATGCCGTTGGGGTCAAAGAAATAAATCGACCGGAATTGCCCTTCATGCAGCTTGGGGCCCAGCACTTCAACGCCGGCCGCTTCCAGGCGTTTTTTCGCTTCATCGACTTTCGCCTCTGACTCGACCTGCAGCGCTAGGTGGTTGACCCAGCCCGGTGTATTGGGCGACGGCTCGCCAGCGACGTTGTCGCCAAGGTCAAAAAAGGCCACGCAGCTGCCGTCGGCCATCTCGAAGAACAGGTGAAAAAAAATCCCCTGCTCGCCGGTACTGACGACATCGCCGCGCACGACGTGAATGAGCGGCAGGCCCATCACATCTTCATAAAAATGCCGTGTTTCCTCGGCATCGCGGCAGCGGTAGGCCACATGATTGAGGCCGTTGACGGCTACGAAATTTCCCATGACTTTCTCCTTAGGTATTGACGGGTGTTGAGTAAAAATCTGACCCTGGCGTGCCTTCAGGCTGTTTCGCGCTCTGCCGGCAGGTGGGCGGTGACACGCTCAAGCCAGGCCTTGTCGTCGGACAGCGATGCCAGCTCGGCCATCGCCTCGGCGCGGCTTTGTGTCCAGCGCTTGACCACGCGGACGTCTTCGCCGTCTTCTTCCTGCCAGGAAAATTCCAGGCGAATGCCGTTGGGATCAAAGAAATAAATCGACCAGGTGCCGGCGCCCACATTGACCGGGCCAATCAGAGCAACGTCGGCGGCCTTCAGGCGTGGAAGCAGTTCATTGAAGTGATCTTCTGTCGCGGTAAAGGAGCAGTGCTGCATGGCCGCCAGCGCGTCACGGTCGCCTTTGATTTTGGTACCCTTGGGCATTTCAAAAAATGCCACCATGGTGTCGCCCCCGGCATCAAAAAAATAATGCCGCAGATTTTCAAACGGTGGGTTGCCACGATTGGCTGGCCCTATGCCCACACCCGGCGGTACCTTGAGTGCATGTACCAGCGGCATGCCCAGAACCTGGGTGTAGAAGTCAATCGTCATTCTCATGTCGTCGGTATTGAGCGCCAAGTGGTGAATGCCGCGGCTGAGTGGTGTTGCGCCATGTTGTAGGCGCATGGAATGGTTGGCCATGCTTTGCCTTTATGAAGTTGCTTTGCTCGGAATGCCTGACTGCGCCAGATCAAAATAAAGCTGTGACAAATCTGGCCGGGCAGCCAGCGTTGCGCTGGCCTCAACCAGCGCCACATGGCCCTTAATGAGCACATAGGCACGGCTGGTAAATGGCAATGCAATGTGCAGTTTTTGCTCGACCAGCACCATGGTCAGGCCAGCTTCACGCAGCAGGTTGAGCGTGCGGCGGATTTCTTCAACCACCATGGGAGCCAGTCCCAGAAACGGCTCGTCCAGCAACAGCACACGCGGCGAGGACATCAACGCCCGGCCAATCGCCACCATCTGCTGCTCGCCGCCGGACAGCGTGCCCGTCAGCTGGGTTCGCCGTTCAGCAAGGCGCGGGAAAAGTTTGTAGACGTAGTCAAAACGTTCCTGCACGGTCTGCGCATTGCGCCCGACAAGACGCACCGTGCCCAGCCGCAGGTTGTCCTCGACCGACATGCTGGCAAACATGCGCCGCCCTTCCGGCGCCTGAACCAGACCATGCCCCACGATGTCATGCGTCTGCATTTTCATCAGGTCTTCACCATCCATCATCACGCGCCCGCTGCGCTCGCGCAGTGTGCCCGACAAGGCCGCCAGCAGGGTGGACTTGCCAGCGCCATTGGGCCCGAGCAGCGCAATCGCTTCACCGCGCGCGATCAGGATATTGACACGCTGCACCACCGGGCCATGCCCGTAGCCTGCGCAAAGGTCTGATATTTCAAGCATTGGCGAGCACTCCACTCGTGTCAACTTTCACGTCACGCTTGATGTCGCTAATTTCACCCAGATAGGCCGATATAACCGCCGCATCAAGCTGCACCGCTGCGGGCGTGCCTTCCGCAATCTTGCGGCCAAAATTAAGTACTACCACCCGATCGGCCAGGGCCATTAAAAAGCGCATGTCATGCTCAATTAGCAGCACGGCGATACCGCGCTGCGAAATCTGCCGGATGATGACTGACAGGCGTTCGCACTCGGCAGGTGTCAGACCGGCAGCGGGTTCATCGAACAGCATCAGTTTGGGTTTGGCCGCCAGCGCACGCGCAATCTCCAGCAGGCGGCCCTGGCCAAAAGACAACGTAGCGACATCGGCATTGCGCCATTCGCCCAGGCCGACAAAGTCAATCAGCTCTTCAGCCTTCCTGGCCGCCTCGCGCTCGGCCTTTGCCGCGCCGCGCGTACCCATCAGAACCTGCCATAAAGGGCCTAAGGAGCCAGGTGAGCCAGCAAAGCCGATGTGCATACCGACCATCACGTTCTCGCGTACCGACATACTGACAAACGGCTTGTTGTGCTGGAAGGTACGCATGATGCCGCGTGCTGCCATGGCGTGGGTCGGCAGGCCAGTCAACACTTCGCCGCTGAAAGTCAACGACCCAGTCGAGCAGGCAAGCGCGCCGGCAATCATGCTGAAGATGGTGCTTTTGCCCGCGCCGTTTGGTCCGATCACGCCGAGGATTTCACCCGCACGGACTTCAAGATCCACGTCAGCAACAGCGACCAGGCCGCCGAAGCGCTTGCCTAGCCCCTTGCAAACCAGCAACGCTGTATCACTCTGTTTGCTCATGCTCTGCTCCGCAACTTCATCCGCAGCTTCAGCCAGTCCCAGATGCCGATAAGACCCTTGGGCTGAAACAGCACCACAGCCACCATGAAAACGCCATACACCAGCGCATGGTGATGGCCGATGATGGGCGACAAGAGCAGCGGAATAAAGTACAGCAACACGGCACCGATAATCGCGCCCGCATGTCTGCCGCTGCCACCGACGATGACCATGAACAGCAGTATGAAGGAGTTCTCCAACCCGAAGATGGGCGGGTTGACGGCGTTGTCTACAAATGCGTAGACCATGCCCGCAATACCCGCCATGGCACTGGTCACGGTATAGGCTATGATTTTGGTGCGCACCACATTCACGCCCATGGCCTCTGCAGCCTCGGCATCATCACGTACAGCGCGGCAGGCGCGGCCAAAGTAAGACCTGTCAAGCCGCCACAGTGTGGCCAGTGTCGTCAGCATGAGCAGCACAATCACCACGGTGTACCAGGGGCCGTTGACCTTGATGCCAAACAAATCAGGCAAGCGGTAATTGGCAAGGCCGCCAGCAGAGCCAGTCACTTTGCCGCCTGCATCCAGCACCACGATAAAAAGCTGTGCAAAGGCCAGCGTGGCCAGCGCCAGGTAAAAACCGTCCAGCCGGGTTGCGGGAATAGCCACCACCAGCGCCAGCACGACGCAAATCGCAATACCTGCCAATATGGCCAGCGGCAGCGGCAAGCCGACCTGAAAAATCAGGATGACGATGGCGTAAGCACCAATGCCATAAAAAGTGAAATGCGAAAACGCAACCTGTCCGGCAATGCCGAACAAAAAGTTGTAGCTAAGGGCCAGCGTGACCCACAGCAGCACCTTGCGGTACACGTCGGTCTGGTAAGAACCGAGCATGAAAGCGATGCTGGATAGCAGCACCGCAGCGACGATAAATTTAAGCAGCGATTTCATGTTTTGGCTTTCAGCAAGCCCGTAGGCCGCACCAGCAAAAACAATATCAGCAATACCAAGGGTACCCCTTGCACCAGGCCCGGCGGAATGGGCGCGTAACGCACGGTGAACTGTTCGACAAATGCCAAAATCATGCCGCCCAGCAACGCGCCTTCAACCCTGCCTACCCCGCCAATCACCAAGGCGGTAAATCCCTGAATGGCCAGTGGCACGCCCATCAAGTAGCTCGCTGCCACATTGGGTGCGACCAGCACGCCAGCCAAGCCTGCCACAGCCGCACTGGCCGCAAATGCCAAGGCGGTCACGCGGCGCAAGTTAATACCCATCAGCGAGGCGGCGCGCCTGTCAATCGCTACCGCCTCAAACGATTTGCCTGCCAGCGTGCGCTCAAAAAAATACCAGACGCTTGCAAACACCACAGCCGTAACCGTGATGATGAAAAAACTTTGATAAGACCCCGCTACAAGTCCCAGCTCCAACCGACCAAAACCGAATGCGGGCGGTACAGGTTGCGGATCTGGCCCGACAGTCACAGAAATGATTTCACGAAAAACCACCAGCATGCCGAGCAGTGCGAGGATGGGTGCGAGCGCGGGGGCACCGCGTTCCACCAGCGGCCTGACCGTCAGGCGCTCGGTTGCCCAGCCAATCAAAAACATCCCGGCCAAAATCAGCACCATGCTCACCGGATACGGCAGCCCGGCACGCGACAAAACCAGAAAACCACCAAACGCACCCAGCATGGCCCACTCGCCAACCGCAAAATTGATGATGCCGGTTGGCCGCGTTATCAGCAGGTATGACAGCGCTACCAATGCGTAGACGCAGCCGCTGGCGGTGGCCCCGACGATCAACTCCAGAAAATCGTTCACGTTTTCGCCTTTGGAGTCAAAAAACAGCCTGAAAATATGATTTTTAGGGCATAAAAGTAGCCATAACGCCCTATTTACGGGCGTGACAAGCTACGGAATTAATAGCAACTACTTGATGCCAACGTGCACAACCTTGCCCTGCACGTCGCCCACATACACCCGTACCACCATGCCGTTGACATCGAATCCGGTACGCTTGCCGACAGCAAAACCATAAGCGGCATCAGTACCACCCATCACGCCCTTCAAGCCCTTGGTGGCCTGCATGGCAACGCGGATTTTTTCGGGGTCGGTGCTGCCTGCACGCTTGATGGCATCGGCCACCAACATGATGCCGTCATAGCCGTAACCGTTCAGGTTGTAAGGCTCGGTGCCAGTGTCTTTTTTGAAAGCCTCGATGAAACGTTTGGTCTCAGGCTTGGCCGGGTCAAACGCATCCACAAACGTGATGCCATCAAGCAGGCCCTTGGCCACTGTCATGTAGATCGGTACCGACATGTTGTAGTTGGCCAGCACGGGCGTCTTGAGACCAAGCTGTCTGTAGGACTTGAGGATCAGCAGGTTGGGGCCGGTTACAATGCCCGTCATGAACAAGGCGTCAGGATTGGCCGCCCTGACCTTCTGCATCTGCGGATCAGCGGTGGTCGAGCCGCCCGCCACCACTTCTTCGGCAACGATTTGTATGCCGGCTTTTTCCAGCCCGGCCTTAAAGAACCTGTTGGTGAGCTGGCCGAGGTCAGAGTTCTCACCAATCAGCGCTACCCGCTTGTAGTTTTTGTTTTTGGCATACGACAGCAGGGTTGCAATCTGGGTCGATGCCAGCGGCCCAGTTTGCCAGAAGTTCGGATTGTCAACCTGCGTTGTCAGCGTATCGCCGCTGTTGGACGGTGTCATGTGCGGTGTCTTGCTGTCCTTGGTGACCGACTGCGCCTGCTGGGTTGCTGGCGTGAATGACACCGAGAGAATGAACACCGCACCGGCATCAACCAGCTTGCGCGCCACCGTAGCCGACACGTCGGGCTTGGCCTGGTCGTCTTCCACCATCAACTCAATTTGCTTGCCCAGCAAGCCGCCTTTGCTGTTGATCTCTTTCACGGCAAAGCTCACACCAGCAGCCACTGGCTCGGCATAGGCTTTTGCAAAGCCGACCTTATCGGTAATCATGCCGATCTTGATGGTGTTTTGGGCAAAGGCCGGCATGGCCATCATGGCCGTGCCCACTGCTGCCGCGGCGATCGCTGCGCACGTGAAGGTAAAAAGATTGCGTTTCATGTTGTCGTCTCCTTAGTTAAATTTCAAATACCAAACAGAAATCGTGAAGCGGTAAAAACTATGTCGCAGCCGGCGCAAGCCGTGTGATCCAGGCCTGCAGCGCCACCATCTGGTCGCCGATGAATTTGCGCGTGGTGGCATCGGTCAGCTCGCCCTTGTCGTCAAAGCGGTTCTGGCACATGCCCATGAAGATTTCGGGCTTGTGCATGACGAACGCTTCCAGTCCGCCGAGGATCTTGCGCAGCTCGTACTGGTTGCGCGCACCGCCGACTGGGCCTTGGGTAGCGGACATCAGGGCAACGGGCTTTTCCTTGAAGAGTTGCGGCGAGGTGCTGCGTGACAGCCAGTCGATGGCGTTCTTGAGCACGCCGCTGACGGAGAAGTTGTACTCGGGGCTGGCGATCAGCAAGGCGTCGGCGCCGACAACTTTTGCGCGCAGGCGCTCCACCGCAGCCAGCGTCGCGGGCGATTGATCGTCCTGGTTGTAGAGCGGGATGTCGGCGTAGTCAACGATCTCGAGCGTCATGCCCTCGGGCATGAGCTGCTCCGCGGCCTTGAGCGCCATGTGGTTATAGGATTTGGCGCGCAGGCTGCCGGAGATGCCGAGAATCTTGTAGCTTTTCATGGGTGCTTTCTTTTAAAGGTTTTGTGAACAACGGTTAGGCATACTCAGGCGCCACGCGAATAGAGAATTGCCCTATGGAATTGATGCCCGCTTCAATCAGGTCACCAGGCCTGACAGGGCCCACGCCCTCGGGTGTGCCGGACATGATGATGTCGCCCGGCATCAGCGTATAGAAAGACGAAGCAAACTCGATCAGGCGTGCAATATCGTAGACTAGAAAGCTGGTGTTCGACTTCTGCTTGGGCTCGCCATTGACGGTAAGCCACAGGTCCAGCGCATCCGGGTCGGCCACTTCATCGGCTGTCACCAGCCAGGGGCCGATTACCGAGTAGGTGTCTATGGATTTGCGAAAGCACTGGAACTCCGGCCCACGCAGGGTCATGTCCAACGCCACGGTGTAACCGGCGATGTAGCCCATGGCATCGGCGGCCTTGATCTGGTTGCCCTGCTTGCCGATGATCACGCCGAGCTCAATCTCGTGGTCATTGCGGCGCTCCGGAAAGCGCAGCACGATGTCGTCGCTGCAGCCGATCAGGGAGGTGCCCGCCTTGAGAAACATGCCCCAGTCGCCGATGGACGTGATGTTGCGGCCGTGGCCTATGTTCGCGTCGGCCTTGCTTTCCTCGACGTGCGCCTTGTAGTTAATGGGTGCGCCAATAATCTTGCCGGGGTTGGCTACCGGCGGCTCAAACCGCACGGAGGACAGCGCATGGCTGGTGCCTTTTTTGGCCTCGGCCTCAATCGCGCCGCGCAACTTCGGCAGGGCCTCAATCAGCAGGTCTTTCTGCGGCAGCGGGTAATGTTGCGCGGGCAGCAGGCCCAGGACAGGCGTGACGTCAATTACCTGGTCGCCTTTAACCAGGCCCAGGTTGCCGCCGTTGAATCTGCAAATCATCATAAAGTCGTCTCTTTCTTTTCTTCTTCGCGCAGGTAACCCATGCTGGCCACCAATTCGCGGTCGCTCATAAAAAACAGTTTGGCGCTCCCGCTGCTGGCCTGGTGCGTGGCCCACTGCCAGTGCGGCAGGGTGAACACGTCGTTGCGTTTCCAGTTGAAGGTGGCATCGCAAATCGTCGATGTGCCCTCGCCGTCGGCGACCACGCATATCGCGCTGGATGTGCTGCGGCGTGCAAACGTGGGCTGTGATTTCTCAAGTCCCAGCAGGTAGCAGTCCAGCGTCGGCAACACCGCGCCCTGGCTGACGGCATCGACATAACGCAGCAAGCGGCTGCCATCGGCGCGGGGCGTGCTGCCGGCGAGCGCTGCATAGGCGCGCTCCGCGCTGAAACGTAAACGGCTGGCCTGCGAGCCAGCGTAGGCAGGGTCACGGGAATCAGGCAGCAACGTGATGCCTTCGCTCGCAGCAACGGGCGCACGCGTCTGCGGCGGCTCAACTGTGGCCAAACCGGGGCCACCCATTTCAAAAAACATGGTGTCGAAGTGATGCGACAGCGGTAGGTCCAGTCCATCGAACCAGACCATGCGGCCCTGGCCGGAATGGGTGTGCTCATGCCAGGTCCATGAAGGCGTCAGCACGAGGTCGCCTTCGTTCATGGTGCAGGGCTGACCATTGACGGTGGTGACCGCGCCGTTGCCCGACATGACAAACCGCAGGGCAGCCAGCGTATGACGGTGCGCATGCGCAACTTCACCGGGCATCAGGGTTTGCAACCCGCCCGAAATATTGCGCATGGTGGCGACCGACTGGCTCGCCGCAGGGTCAGCAAACAGCAGCACGCGCCTCTCAGCGTCAGCCATGGCTACTTCAGCAACGGCGCGCTCAATGTGCGGCTCCATGTCGGCCCAAGCCCACAGGTGCGCCGCAACTGGGCTTTGCGGCTGATGCGTGGTGATGCGGTGATACCTGTCCCATAGCGGCTGCGACTGCACTACAGCGAGCGAAGCTATGAAGTCAGCGTAGGGGCTGACAGCGTGTGCTGGCGAAATCGTTTGATCCACTTTGTCTCCACGCGGCCCAATGGTTTTGGTCTTGGTTTTGGCTTCTAGGCAGCTTTTTTGTCAAGCCAGTCTAGTGCAATGCCATATAAACTACTAATCAATCGGTATATCAATAAAATCAATACGATTGATATCACGTTAACCCTGCCCACTGGACAACGCTCATGGAACTGCTCGATTTCGACATGAACCTGCTGCTGACCTTTGATGCCATCTACCGGCATCACAGCCTGTCTGCGGCAGCCATCGAACTGGGCCTGACGCAGCCAGCCGTCAGCGCGGCGCTTAAAAGATTGCGTCAGCGTTTTGACAATCCGCTCTTTGTACGCACATCGCACGGAATGCGGCCCACACCGTATGCCGACAACATGTCCATCAAGATTACGAAGGCACTGGACATCGTGCGCGATGTGGATCAGCCCACAAAATTTTCACCGCAAACCACAACCACCAATTTCAGGGTTTATATCAATGACGTGGGTATGCTGCTGGTCATTCCGCAGGTTTTCAAATACCTGAGCGAACACGCCCCCAACGCCAAGCTGACGATTCTTGACCTGCGCCCGGACGAAGTGGTGGGGGCACTGGACAATGGCACGATTGACCTTGCGGTAGGTTACTTTCTAAATATGCCCAACTGGGCGCACCAGCAATCGGTTCGCAACACTGCTTACGTTTGCGCGGTACGCAAGGGCCACCCGGTCATTCACGACAGTCTGTCACTTGAACAGTTCTTGAGCACCAAGCACGGCATGTACTGGACCAGCGGCTCGCCACATAGCGCGGTGGAAGAAGCCATGGCCAGGCTTGACCTAGCGCGTCACGTGATACTGCGGGTACCGCGTTTTTCAGCGCTGCCATTTTTAATTGCACAGTCGGATCTGATCGTCACCATTCCGGAAGACCTGGGCCAGGCATTCAGCAATCTGGTCGATATAAAACTGTTCAAGCCGCCACTCAAATTACCCAACTTCGAGATACGCCAGTACTGGCATGAGAGGCATCACGCAGACCCGGCAAACAAATGGATGCGCACCCTTATCAAGACCGAAACAGCGAACATGGCTCACCTTCGCCCCACAACGCCAGATAACCATCGCCTACAGCCGGATTCATCGCGTTATGCAACGGTTTTAAAGAAGGTGTGAGCCAAGGGCCGTTGATTGAAGATGCCGCTGTAACCAAAGTGCAGCGTCATGTTGACGACGCGATTGCCAAAGGCGGCAAGCTGCTAACGGGTGGTCGCAAATTACAGGGCCAATTTTTTGAACCAACGGTTGTGTCTGATGCCACCGCCGACTGCTGTGCGCCAAGGAAGAAACCTTTGGTCCGTTTGCACCGGTGTTCAGGTTTCACAAAGACCAGGAGGCGATTGATGCCGCTAACAACACCGAGTTTGGTTTGGCCAGCTACTTTTACAGCCGCGACATTGGCTGCATCTACCGCGTCGCCGAAGCGCTGGTATACGGCATGGTCGGCATCAAGACTGCTACGCTTTTTATAGCTCTTCGCACAGTCTAGGCAAGCGCTATCTAACGATCAAGAATCGCCCAATCCGATCGGCGCCGGTGCCCTCATCAAAATGCGCGTGAACAGGCGGTCATAAGCCGGATCAGGCGGGTATTTGCCGGTCAACGGGTCGCAGTTCTTCTCGAACGCGGCGTCCAGCTCCTTCCACTCGGCATCGGTCAGCACTTTTTCAGCTTCGGGCAGGATTACGGTTTCTTCCAGGTGCATGTGCTCCAGATAGAAGTCCACGTACTGCTTGCACTGGGCTATGAAAGCAGGCCGACGCGGCTCGCCCAGCAGTTCCCAGGCCAGCAACAGGTGCTGAAGCTCCCGCACGGCTTTCTCGCCGAT
>Ga0209702_10001259_pt1 | contig 49220 bp, 51 predicted proteins | sample FRY01_FD_187210 | JGI IMG/M metagenome (GOLD analysis project Ga0209702, IMG submission 187210) | Freshwater microbial communities from Lake Fryxell liftoff mats and glacier meltwater in Antarctica - FRY-01 (SPAdes) (version 2) | ecosystem: Environmental > Aquatic > Freshwater > Ice > Glacier... | reverse complement strand
ATGTGGCATCAACCGAGCCATTAACAGGGTGAACATGGACGATTTCATCTTGATCATCTAACCTATCGTTATTAGAGTACAACTACGATACACGAACCCGAGGTGCATTGATGATTAACCGGTTGATTTATCAAAATTTTTGGCTTAAAACGCTGTTATTAGCCTGCGTTTTAAACTTCGCTGGCCTCGCCCACGCTCAACTTAAAGTGGGTGATGCAGCCCCCTCTTTTCAAGCAATTGGGGCGTTAGCGGGTGAAGTCGTTGAATTTAATTTAGATGAGGCCCTTAAAAAAGGGCCTGTTGTACTGTATTTTTACCCCAAAGCTTTCACCAGCGGCTGCACCATTGAGGCACAATTATTTGCTGAATCAATTAATGACTTTAAAGCCAATAAGGCAACAGTGGTGGGCATGTCAGCTGACAATATGAAAACTTTAAAAGAGTTTTCATCTGGCCCTTGCGCTGGCAAATTTATTGTTGCTGCTGACGAAGATCAAGCCATTATTAAAAAATATGATGCTGCTCTCAAGGTCTGGCCAGGTGTGGCAGACAGAATTTCATATGTCATCACCCCCGATAAGAAAATTTACGAGATGTACGAAGGCTTTAACCCCGAGCAACACGTCAAGCGCATGTTGGCAGCGGTTCAAGCTTTTGCTAAAACCCAAGTACCAAAATGACAGCACTTTGTTGGTTTCGCACTGATTTACGTACTGTAGACAACCCTGCACTAACGGCTGCTCTGCAGTCAGGGCCGGCCTATGCCGTATTTGTGGTTGCACCCGAACAATGGCGCTTACATCACGACGCGCCAGCAAAAATTCACCTTTGGTGGCGCACGCTTGATTACCTCGTACCCGAGCTTGAAAAAATTGGGGTTGCACTTAAGATTTTGCGGGTACAAACTTGGCAAGAAGTGCCTGAAGCGCTCAGTAACTTTTGCCAAACGTTAAAAGTTAACAGCGTACATTGCAACCGTGAGCATGGCTTGTACGAGCGTCAACGCGATCAAGCAAGCTATAAAGTTTTAGCGCAAGCAGGCATTCATTTAGTGGGCCATGACGGCAATACCTTGTTACCTCCCGGTACAGTTAAAACGGGCAACGATGATTATTACCGCGTTTTTACCCCTTTCTCAAAAGCGTGCCGCATTAAACTTAAAGCCAACTTAACAAATTTTTTGACGCCGCTAGAAACTTTACTGGCACAACCATTACCAAAAGATATGGTTGCCGACGCCCTCTCAACACAGTGGCCTGAGTCAGAAGCGGCAATGGGTTTAGGTGAAGAACAGCGTTTAAACATGACTAAATGGTGGCCTGCGCGTTCAGACGACGTCTTAGCCAGTCTAAACACTTTTACACAAGCGCCTATTCACGAATACAAAGTGCAACGTGATTTGCCAGCCCAGCCCGGTACCAGCCAACTGTCGCCCTACTTGGCGTCTGGTTTGGTGTCAGCCCGCATGTGTTTGTACAAAGCACTAAAAGAAAATACCGTTGATATCGAAAAAACAGGTGAAGGCGTTCACACTTGGGTTAGCGAAATACTGTGGCGTGAGTTTTATCAGCACTTGCTGCATGGCTACCCCAAGCTTTCAATGCATAAGCCGTTGCGTGATGACACCCTCGGTATTGTTTGGCGCGATGAGCCCGATGAATTTGAAGCGTGGTGCACGGGCCGCACGGGCATACCGATTGTTGATGCTGCCATGCGGCAACTCGTCAACACCGGCTGGATGCACAACCGCCTACGTATGGTTGTGGCTATGTTTTTAACTAAAAACTTATTAATTGACTGGCACAAAGGTGAAGCATTCTTTATGCAACACTTGGTTGATGGTGACTTAGCCGCCAACAACGGTGGTTGGCAATGGAGCGCTTCAACAGGGGCAGATTCTGCCCCCTACTTTCGTGTTTTTAACCCAGTCAGCCAATCAGAAAAATTTGATGCTGATGGGGTGTTTATAAAAAAATGGTTACCTGAACTGGCTAGCCTTGATAGCAAGTCTATTCACGACCCTACACCTTTGCAACGCCAAAGCCTAAACTACCCCATGGCCATTGTTGATTTGAAATCAAGTCGAGTGCGTGCCATTGAAGCGTTTAAAAATCATTTGAAAAATGATGCCAAAATTGCCGATGACGCTTTAAATGTTATGAGTTAACCCACTCAATAACAAAGACACACTAAAACAATACTTATTTTATAAACTCACATTGTCCAGTGTAGCTGACTCATTACTTAATAATTAACTTATAAAGTATGTTCTAAAATACTGTTTTAATTAGATAAATTATCTTTCTTGAGAAAATAATGACCTTACCTACTTTAGACCTTAAAACAATTGAAAACCAAACTCAGCCTTTGTCTCAATACCAAGGCCAGGTGTTATTGGTTGTAAACGTTGCATCACGCTGCGGTTTTACAAACCAATACAAAGGCTTGCAAGCCCTTTATGAACAATACAAAGAACAAGGCTTTAGTGTTTTGGGTTTTCCGTGTAACCAGTTTGGTAGCCAAGAGCCCGGCGACGAAGCAAGCATTAAAACGTTTTGCGAAACCAGCTACGCCGTCACATTCCCCATGTTTGCAAAGGTCGACGTCAACGGCAACGAGGCTGACCCATTTTTTAAATGGTTAAAGTCGTCTAAACCTGGCATATTGGGTACTGAGGGTATTAAGTGGAACTTTACTAAGTTTTTAGTCAGCCGTGAGGGTGAAGTACTTAAACGGTTCGGCTCAAATGACTCGCCTGCATCGATCGCTACTGATATTGAAAGTGCTTTAAATCAATCACTTTAAAACTTGATAATGAAACAATTACCCGCTCTACTACCCTTAATCGTTAACGCGATAAAGCTAAATATTTTTTTACGTTTTAGCAGCAAAGTTTTTTTAACTCTTTCTTTGCTCATGCTAGTAACGGCTTGTGGTAGTACTAAAGTGGCATCAGACATCACCCTACCCGCGCGCGACACCTCAACGCCCCAAGCGCCAACCCCTCGCACTTCATTTGGCGGACAAGGGGGGCCGATAATGACTGCTTCGACAACCCCTGTTATCGTAGCGCCGCCAGAACTGGCAACCAAACCAATCAATATGACGTTTAAAGGCGCTCGTTGCCTGAACAAGCAATGTGGCACACTCACCATTCGCAGTGTGGTGTTTAATGAATTTAAAGATTTTTCAGCTTTTATCGATATATCGCTATCAACCATGGCAGCGCTTGATAGCAACACAGTCACACCATACCGAGGCTTAGAGTCACTAGGCATTTACTTTACTGAAACAGCGTCACCCAAAAGCGACGTTGTACTTGAAGCAAAAGTATTGCGTAACAGCCCAACCATCGTTGTGGTTGCACTAAGCAGTTACATATTTAGCGGTGGCGCAAATGGCCAATCGTCTACACAATACTTAAACTGGCTGCCCGACTTTAATCGCTTGATTGGTTTACAAACAATGCTCATAGCTGAGGGTATGCCTGCCTTTACAGCGGTTCTTGAAAAAGCACATCAAAATTGGTTAGAACAAAACCGCGAAGCCATCGGCAACATTGAACAGTTTAAAAAACAATGGCCTTTTAAACCCAGCGACAATGTTGCCTTACTAGCCCAAGGCCTAGAGGTATCGTTTGACCCCTTCACCATTGCCCCTAAGTCATTTGGTGAGCCTAAAATCTTAATACCTTATGCCCAACTTGAAGGTGTGATGCGCCTAGAATACTTACTGATTGCTAATGGGTTGTAAATTGAGTATTTAAAACACGTTTAAATCTTGCGATCATTAAGCAAATGTTAGATAGAATAGAATTTTAAGAATAGTCAATTACGCGTATTTTAAGGATTTTTGATGAAACCATCTCTTGCCCTGCAATTAAATCGTGCTGCCATTCGAAGAGTGGTTGAACATCATCGCGCTCGAAATGCTCGTGTTTTTGGTTCTGTTCTACATGGTGAAGACCATGAAGGCAGCGACTTAGATATCTTGATTGACCCAACATCAGAAACAACACTTTTTGATATTGGTGCCATTCGTCATGAGTTGTTGCAACTATTGGGCGTACCTGTTGATGTTCTGACACCGAATGCTTTGCCTGATAAATTTCGAGAAAAAATTATCATTGAGGCTCTTGCAATATGATGAGAGACCCTCAAAGATTGAGCGACTACTTAGCGCACATTATTGAAGCAATTGATAGAATTGATGAATACATATCAGACATTGATGAGGTGATGTTTCTAAACAATAGGCTTGTTCAAGACGCAGTGATACGCAATCTTGAAGTTATTGGTGAGGCGAGCAACAATATTGAAAAGCAGTTTCCAGAATTTGCAGTGGAACACCCTGAACTACCCTTTTCATCAGCGTATCAAATGCGTAATGCCATTGCTCACAGTATTTCAAAGTAGACTTTGAAATACTGTGGAAGACTGTTTGCAATGATTTACCTAAACTTTACAAGTCAATCAAATTAGTAATTGACCGAGTAAATCTTTAATTTTCATGTGTCCACTTCACCATTGCCCCTAAGTCATTTGGTGAGCCTAAAATCTTAATACCTTATGCCCAACTTGAAGGTGTGTTGCGCCCTGAGTACTTACTGATTGCAAACGGGTTGTAGAAAACTAAGGCTTAAAGCTACTTTCCGGATGTTTCAACATCCATGTTTTAAGGGCGCCAACCAATTTTGTATTACCCCGGTCTTTACCTTCGCTGATCGCAGTATTGGCATTGGCATCAACAATATAGGGGTTCGCCCCTGCGTTAAGAAGCAATTGCACAACCTCTTCATGATTATTTGACATGGCCATCATCAATGCTGTGGTGCCATTCGGTGACAAGGCATTAGGTAGTGCACCTTCTGCTAGCAAGTATTTAACAATGTCGGCATGGCCTTTTACGGCGGCGTAATGTAGGGCTGTCCAGCCGTTTTGATTCAGCTCAGCACCCTTGGTGCGCACTTGCTTCACGCGAGGTAAATCGCCTACTAAACTAAGATACATGATGGGTGTTTCAACATAACCGTTTGTTTTATTGACATCGGTTGCGGGTTGCGACAGCACCAAATCAAACACGCGCCACGAACCATCACGCACCGTCTGCATCAGCAATGGTGTACCAATAGTATTAACCGTATTGGGGTCAAGTTTCTTTTCAACCAATAATTCGCTGACTTCTTCAACACGATCGTTTTTTACGTAGAGCCACAAATCATCGACTTGAGCGGCTTGCACGGCAGACAGACCAGCCATCAGCGCAACACACATAAATAATATTATTTTTTTAGCTGACAATAAATGCGTCGCGAGAGGCTGCAAAGACATAGTTTTTATACCGAAAAAGGTTAAAATCAAAATTTACAATTTTAAAAATTTAGATGCATGAAAGTTTAAACGTTTAGAAAATTTAAATAAGAAATAGAAAATACGGTTAAGGCCGTTGAGCTTTGCTAAACAACTGGTAAAAATTATGGGTCGTCGCCTCTGCAACGGCTTCGAAACTGATGCCACGTAACTCAGCCACTTTTTCAGCAACATGACGCACCAAGGACGGGTCGTTACGCTTGCCCCTGAAGGGCGCGGGGGCTAAATAAGGTGAATCAGTTTCAATTAATAATCGTTCTAAAGGTACGGCCTGTGCCACGGCTTGTAAGTCTGTGGCATTTTTAAATGTCACTATGCCCGACAGTGAAATGTAGAAGCCTAACGTAATACTGGCCTCGGCCACCGCCAAAGACTCAGTAAAGCAATGCATGACCCCACCAAATTCGTCTGCACCCTCTTCCCGCATAATCTTTAACGTGTCTTCACTGGCAGAACGAGTATGAATAATGAGTGGCAGCTTTGCCAGACGCGCCGCACGAATGTGCACCCGAAAACGCTCACGTTGCCAGTCAAGATCACCTTGCAAGCGAAAGTAATCGAGCCCCGTTTCACCAATCGCCACAACTTTAGGGTGATGACTACGTTCTACCAAGTCTTCAACAGTGGGTTCAACCTCGTTTTCATAGTCAGGGTGAACACCCACCGACCCCCAAAGGTTGTCGTGTTGCTCAACAAACTGAATTAAATTGGGCCAAGCAGTTAGGTTCACACTGACACATAACGCACGTTTGACGTTATTTGTTTCCATGCGTTGCGTAATATTTTCAAAATCTTGTGCCAACTCAGTAAAGTCAACGTGGCAGTGTGAATCAACCAACTCAATCATAAAAAACACTCATTTAAATAACTCATAAAAAAACACTCATTAAAACGAATAACACTTAAACACACAACGCTTACAAAACATTTGATGTCCTCCTCGCCCTGAACGACGGGGTTTTACGCGCAAACTTGATAAAACATACATTGAAAACGTTTAAAAACTATTTAGAAAAAGCAGCCGCACAGAAACGATCAAGGCAATGATGCGCAAAAAGTTTTGCATTTAAAGGGTGGTGAGCCAAACGCATTTGATCAGTTAACCAGTGGGTAAAGTTTACCCACGCCGCAGCGGGAACAAAAGCACACAGGCGACCTAACAACTCATGTAACTGCGGAAAATACCGAATTGGTAACCCATTTGCCAACCAAGACAAATCAATCGCTACACGTTGCAGTGTATCTAACCATTGACTGGCTTGTAGTGTCGCTAATTCATCTGCTGTGCGGCCCACATCAGGCATCTGTTGGCGGCTAAGTTGCGTTAGAACGTTGACCAACCAGTCGGGGCAAGCTTTTCCACCCTGCTCTGCCAATTCTAGGGCTTTAATGGGCGCGCCCCCCGATAAGGCCAACCATGATTCAGGGTGATCAACCGACCGTTCTGTTAACCAAGCCAAACTTTGATGCTGAGTGGGCATGGGTAACGTGAGCTTTCGACAGCGCGAAACAATGGTCGGCAACAACGCATCAGGTGAATCAACCACCAGCAAAAAAAAAGTATGAGGCGGTGGTTCTTCAAGTGCTTTGAGTAACGCATTACCTGCAATGACTTTAAGCGCCTCTGCAGGGTAAATCACCGCGACGCGTTCGCCACCGCGGTGGGTTGCACGGTTGTACCAAGGCTCAAGGGCCCGCACTTGATTAATACTGATTAAATCTGACTTCTTTTTGGAAGCCCCTGCAGCGGGTTCTTCAGCTGCGCCTATTGCATCGCTTGGGGACACTACCGCATCGTCAGCAAGACGATCGGCCTCACCCTCTTTGACGGCCATGGCATCAGGTCTGACGCGCATTAAATCAGGGTGATTGCCGTGTTGAAACCAACCACAAGCTAAACAATTTCCACACGCAAACCCCGTGGGTAATAAAGGTGCCTCGCAAAGCATGGCTGCTGCGGCTGCCACAGCAAAATGCCGTTTACCGATACCCGCTTGACCATTGATCAACCAAGCATGAGCAAACCGGTTGCGCGACTGAGTGCCTAACCACTCTTGAGCCACATTTGTTTGCCACGGCAAAAAGTCGGTATGAATCAACGTAAGGCCCCATTTTGCTGACCATTGTGCTGTATAAGCCCAAATAAATCAGTATTTAACACATCTCTGATTGATTCAATTGTTTGCGTACCATCAATCGTTTTAAAACGGTCGGGGTATTGTTTAACAAGGTCACGATAAGCATTTTGTGTACGCACAAAAAAAGCGAGTTCTTCTTGTTCAAACCGGTCTTGAATACGGGTGCGATTTAACCGCTCTTTGGCCACCGCAAGCGGCACGTCAAACAACCATGTTCTGTTGGGTTGTAAATTAGGGTGAACCCAATTCGCTAGGGCTGTGACTCGATCTTGACCCAACTGCCGACCGGCACCTTGATACGCTTGCGTGGCATCGGTGAAACGGTCACTTACAACCCATTTACCCGCAGCCAAGGCCGGTTCAATAAGGGTACGTACATGCTCAGCTCGCGCAGCAAACATTAAAAGCGTTTCAGTTTCAAGATGCATAGGGGTATTGAGCACCAAAGCTCGAATCGCTTCGCCTACTGCCGTACCGCCTGGCTCACGCGTGCAGACAACTGTTTTACCATGCGACTCAAGCCACTGCACGACCCAATCAACATGGGTGCTTTTACCCGCGCCATCAACGCCTTCGAAGGTTAAAAAGCGACCCCTTACAGTACTCATGGCTTTTTACCCAATATATAGATTGAAACGTTACGGTTGTGTTCTGCTAAATCTTTTGAAAAAGCACTGGTGCCATCACCTTTTGACACAAAATAATAAAACTTGTGATCTTCGGGGTGCAAGGCTGCTTCAAGCGATGCGCGACTGACTGCAGCAATAGGTGTTGGGGGCAAGCCATTACGCGTGTAGGTATTCCAAGCGGTATCGGTTTGAAGATCAATTTTACGAATTTTGCCTTGATACTTTTCACCCATACCGTAAATCACAGTTGGGTCGGTTTGTAATGGCATGCCGACCCGTAATCGGTTGATAAACACCCCAGCTATACGCGCTCTTTCAGCACCAAAGCCCGTTTCTTTTTCAACGATAGAAGCCAAAATAAGGGCTTCTTGGGGCGTTTTAAGGGGTAAATCAGCGGCACGATTTGCCCAAGCTTGGTTTAATATGCGCTGCTGGGCTGAAATGGCATTTTGTAAAATTTCTTTATCAGTCGCCCCGACCGGGAACACATACGTATCAGGAAATACCCAACCCTCAAGGTGATCTAAATTAACATTAAGCTTTTGAGCTAACTCAGTTTGGCTGGTCACTGCGCTTAAGGTCTGCTCAATATCGGGGTGCTCAACTAATGCCGCTCGAATTTGCATTAAATTCCAGCCCTCTATGAACGTCACTTGGCGGTTGGTGACATCACCGTTAGCCATTCGGTCAAGTAAACTTAAAGCCGTTTCACCCGCAACCACTTGATAGCCACCCGCTTTAATCAATTTGTCTTGCCCAGTTATGCGCGCTAACCAAACAAAAGCTTCGGGGGGAAATTCAACACCCGCCTTTTTAACCAGTGCAGCCACTCGGCTAGGCGATGCGCCTGGGGGAATTCGAATATCAACGATAGGTTTGTTCAGCGTAAGGGGTTGATGCACCCAATAATAGGCACCACCTATCATTAGGCTTACTGAAAAACCTATGAATAAAATAAGCGTTAACAACAATTTAAAAAATATTTTCATCACACCGGTAAGTGTACTGGAAGCCGCCCGCTTAATCTGTGTCAAAATCAAAACATGAACACCCATCACCCCATACATGCACTCTTGACAAACGCCTCTTCAAAGGGGGTAAAAGCTGATTTTTTAATCGGAAACGTTTACCGTTGCCCTACATTACAAACCTTCAGCGTCAAAGGGGTTGATGCGACCACATTCCTGCAAGGTCAGTTGACACAAGATATTGTGCAACAAACCTCAGCCCAAGCACAGTTTGCGGGCTATTGCACAGCCCAGGGTCGGGTTTTAGCCACCATGGTTTTAGCGCGTGATGATCACACAGAAGCTCAATTTCGTTGTTTTACCCACGCAACGGTTGCTCAGGCTTTAATTAAGCGTCTACGTATGTTTGTCATGCGTAGCAAAGTGGTGATCACTGAATGTACGGCTGCAACACAATCTGCTGAATTAACTGAAAAACCCACATCAGAAGCGGCTTTAGATGCCTCGCTTGGCATCGTTGGTGTCAGTGCAATTGATGTAACAGCGCTTGAGGGCTTACTTAAGCACGCCTTACCTCAGCAACCTTGGCATCAACAAGAGCATGCCACAGGCATCTGGGTGTGCGCACCCAGCGCAACAGGGCAACCCTTAAGGTGGTGGTGGTTAGCGAGTGCGCAACACCGACTCGCTCTGGCAGCCATTGATGGGCTGGCAGATCATATGGGTATGGCTTCTATGGCAAGCACTGCTTCAGCGACTCTTCAAAGTGCGTTAAGTGCGCAGACAAAGCCTGACATCAGCCAACACGCTCAAGTTGCCCAGACCGTTCACAATAATCAAGATTTTGACATTAATATTTGGCAACTCTTTGACATACAAGCCGGCCTACCTTGGGTTGAACAGGCTACGCAAGATTTGTTCATTGCTCAAACCCTGAATCTTGATTTAATTGGTGCGGTTAGTTTCACCAAAGGGTGCTACCCCGGTCAAGAAGTGGTGGCGCGCTCACATTACCGTGGCACTTTAAAGCGCCGCATGTTTCTAGGGCACATTGACCAAGCACTCAACATTAACCTAGCGTCTGACGTATTTGGCACGACAAACCACAATGAGCCCTGCGGTCGCATCATAAGCTGCGTTGTAACGAATAACAGAACCGACGTGCTATTTGAATCTACCATTGTCGCTGCAACAGAAGATGGGCTTTACATTCCAGCTCAGGCCGAGGGGCTTAAAAACGTAAAAATCGTCATCGATGCGCTTCCCTATTCACTTGAAAAACCGACGCTTTAATTTAAAACGGGTCTGACTCTTGACCCAGTTTTGCCAAAGGGTGTCTAGGGTCAGTCGTTTTGAATGCAAAATAAGGTTTTGACCAATCACCCTCAGTTTCGGCCAACGTTTCAGTAGGCCATTTAGGGTTGCGGTCTTTATCAATCAATAAAGCGCGTATACCTTCTTGAAATGACCCGCTAGCAGAACATTCAACCGCCACGCCGTATTCAATTTTAAAAATTTCAACTAACGACAACAAAGGCGCTTGTTGATATAGCAGCCAGGCTAACCGTGCCGTGCCCGGACACCCACCCTTTAAGTTTTTCACGGCGCGCTGAAATGATTCTTCGGGGTGATTTGCCAGCGTTTGAATCGATTGAATAATACGCTCAAGATCAAACCCTGCACAGACACGATTTATATCATCAAAATATTGCCGAACAGGGCCCACATGTGGCAACTCTGTTTGAAACTTCAAAATTGCATCAGTCGTCAGTTGAAAAGTATGATTTGATACTGATTCGCCTGAAACTGCCTCTTTCGCAGCCAAACCCGTTGGCGTTGCACCCCTCAAATCTGAAACACTAGATTCTGAATCATTGGGATCTGACCAATCAGTTTGTTCAAGCGCAGTTAACAACGCGCCCCAATCACTACGTTTAACGTAATAATCAGCCATGCCACAAAAGATAGAATCGCCGGCATGAATGGTTAAACCCGTTAGCCCTAGAAACAAACCGGTTCGCCCTGGTGCACGCGACAGCAACCAAGACCCCCCTACATCGGGAAACAACCCAACCGTGATTTCAGGCATGGCAAGGCGCGAATGTTCAGTCACAACACGATGCGAAGCACCCATCATGAGCCCCATACCACCACCCATCACAATGCCATCACCCCAACATATGATTGGTTTAGGAAAGGTATGGATCAAATAATCTAATGCGTATTCTTCTGCAAAAAAATCACAGGCAAACGTATTTTTATGACCAGGCTGCCCAACGTTAGCCACCATTGACTTGTAAATACCATGCAAATCACCCCCTGCACAAAACGCCTTATCACCCGCACCACGCATCACAATGGTTACAATTTTTGCGTCGTCACGCCACATTTTAAATTGTCGGTCAAGCAATCGCACCATATCAAGCGACAGGCCATTTAAAGTGCGAGGCATATTTAATGTTGCCACACCAATCTGATGGCCCGACTTCGATGAAAGGGTTTCAAATAAAACCACTTCTGAAGATTCAACGGGGTTTGGGGTCATGCTTTAACCTTCCTTGAGCGGCGGGGTTCTTTTGGTTTTTGAAGTTGGCGCCCACGATGTGCGGCACGACGGCGCCTTGATTCGTTTGGGTCAAAAGCCAAAGCACGATAAATTTCAACACGGTCTTGGTCTTGTACTAAGGTATTTAAGGGCAGTTTTTTTCCAAAAACCCCAAGCCCTGTTTGACGCCAAGCAAAATCAGGAAAATGCGTCGAAAAATGACTGGCTTGAACTGCGTCTGCAAGCGTTGCCCCTTGAGGCAAAGATATTTCTTCAAGCCAAACGGTTTCAGGCAAGGCAAAACAAACGGTTACTTGGTTAGCTGGGCTAAGCGTCATAGCATGACTCAGCACGTTGTGTGAACGAGTCAATAAAGCTGGTGGCAATATGATTAAAAATAGGCCCAACAATCACTTGTAAAGCGCGGCTTGAAAACTCATACTTTAAGCTAAACACGACTTTACAGGCATCATCTGTTATCGGTAAAAAAGACCAATGCCCCACTAACTCTGAAAAGGGGCCATCAACGAGCCTCAATTCAATTGTATGGGGGTAGTCATGAATGTTACGAGTGGTAAAGGTTTGTTTTACCCCAGCCAGAGCAATGGTAATTGAGGCTTGCATGCCGTGTGCATCACTGTTCGTCACAGTGCTGCCCCCACACCAAGGCATAAATTCGGGGTATTTTTCAACGTCGGCTACCAAATCAAACATCTGTTTGTCTGTATAGGGTACGAGTACTGATCGTTCGATTACATGCATAGGTTTGAGCAAGTCGTTAGAATGATGGTTGTAAGTTTAACGTTTTTAATAGCACGGTCAATTATCATGAGCATTATTGAAAACCGCAAGGCCTTCCACGACTATCTTATTGAAGAACGTTTTGAAGCAGGCCTTGTTTTATTAGGGTGGGAAGTTAAAGCCATTCGCGCGGGCCGAGCCCAGTTAAAAGAAAGCTATGTCATTGTCATAGACGGTGCCCTGTGGCTACTCGGCATGCACATTAGCCCCCTTCCAACCGTATCAACCCATGTCGTACCAGACGCCACCCGAACCCGTAAACTTTTACTTAAAGCTGAAGAAATTAGCAAGCTTATTGGTAAAGTCGAACAAAGGGGCTATACACTCGTTCCACTGAATCTTCATTATAAAAATGGTCGCGTCAAATTAGATTTTGCATTAGGCAAGGGTAAAAAATTGCACGATAAGCGTGATGCGGAACAAGAAAAAGACTGGGTTCGCGAACATCAACGCATCATGAAAAACGACACCACTAAAAATCTATCTTAGAGGTGCCGTTTTTTACCATTTCACTTAACTTAAACGTAGCAGTTTAATTAACAGAACTAACAGAACTAACAGAACAATCAGAACTGACAAAAACTAAAAACCAACGAAACTGACGCAGCTGATTAAAAAATAAACCCGTATTCTACAGGTTTATTATCAACCATTAACCCGCAGCAAGCTTCTTCCAGGTGTCAACCACGGTGTCAGGGTTCAATGAAATTGATTCAATACCCTCATCACGCAACCATAACGCAAAGTCTGCATGGTCGCTAGGGCCTTGACCACAAATACCCACATATTTACCCGCTTTTAAGCAAGCTTTAATGGCTCGACTTAACAAGAACTTGATTGACTCATCACGTTCATCAAAGTCTGCCGCCAATAGTTCCATACCTGAATCACGATCAAGGCCTAAAGTAAGCTGGGTCATGTCGTTTGAGCCAATTGAAAAACCATCAAAATGCTCAAGAAACTGATCAGCCAAAATCGCGTTGGTCGGTAACTCGCACATCATAATGATGCGCAAACCGTTTTGACCCCGTGCCAAACCGTGGGCCGCTAACAAATCAATCACTTGCTTGGCTTGTTTAACGGTGCGCACAAAAGGCACCATAATTTCCATGTTGGTCAGGCCCATTTCGTTGCGCACTTTACTGATGGCTTCGCATTCCATTTTGAAGCACTCTGCAAAATCAGCCGAAATATAACGTGAGGCCCCACGAAAGCCCAACATGGGGTTTTCTTCTTCAGGCTCGTAGCGAGAGCCCCCCACCAACTTGCGGTATTCGTTTGACTTGAAATCAGACAAACGGGCAATAACGGTTTTAGGCCAAAATGCGGCAGAAATCGTTGCCATACCATCAGCCAATTTATCTACAAAAAATGACCGTGGGCTAGCATGGCCACGTGCTGCTGATTCAACTGCAAGCTTTAATTCAGCATCTACATTGGGATAATCAAGTACGGCCTTGGGGTGAATGCCGATGTTGTTGTTAATAATGAACTCAAGTCGCGCCAAACCTACGCCTTCATTGGGTATTTGTGAAAAATCAAACGCCAACTGGGGGTTACCCACATTCATCATAATTTTTAAATCAATCGCAGGCATCTCACCGCGACGTACTTCTTCAACCTCAGTTTCGATCAAACCGTCGTAAATGCGCCCTTCATCACCCTCGGCACACGAAACGGTCACTTGTTGACCATTTTTGAGGCGCACTGTTGCATCACCACACCCCACGACAGCAGGAATACCCAGCTCACGAGCAATAATCGCGGCATGGCAAGTACGGCCGCCCCGGTTTGTCACAATGGCCGCAGCGCGCTTCATGACAGGTTCCCAGTTGGGGTCAGTCATGTCAGTCACCAAGATATCACCAGGCTGCACTTGCGCCATTTCAGACAAATCAGTGATCACACGCACTGCACCTGAGCCAATTTTTTGACCAATGGCTCTGCCCGTAAACAAAATTTGACCGGTTGCTTTTAAACGATAACGGTGTTGCACATCGCTAGCGGCTTGTTGCGATTTCACTGTTTCTGGGCGAGCTTGCAAAATATAGATCTTGCCATCAATACCATCACGGCCCCACTCAATATCCATTGGACGCTGGTAATGGTTTTCAATAATGACGGCGTAACGCGCCAATTCAATGACGTCAACATCGCTTAGCGAGTAGCGGTTGCGTTCAGAAGAAGGCACATCAACTGTGCGCACAGCATGTCCACTTTCACGTTTTGCATCAAATTCCATCTTGAGCATTTTTGAACCAATGCGACGGCTAATGATGGGGTATAAACCTTTCGCTAAGGTGGGTTTAAATACGTAATATTCATCGGGGTTGACTGCACCCTGAACCACGGTTTCACCCAAGCCGTAAGACGAGGTAATAAACACCACGTCTTTAAAGCCCGATTCCGTGTCAATCGTAAACATGACGCCGGCGCTACCCAAGTCTGAACGCACCATACGTTGAATGCCCGCTGACAGCGCAACATCTGCATGGGCAAAACCTTTGTGCACACGGTATGAAATGGCGCGATCGTTGTATAACGACGCAAAAACGTGGCGAATTTTATCAATCACATCGTCAATGCCAACCACGTTTAAAAATGTTTCTTGTTGACCGGCAAATGAAGCGTCGGGCAAGTCTTCAGCTGTGGCTGACGAACGCACCGCAAATGACCCTTTACCGTCGGCATCGAGTAACGCAAATGCCTTGCGAATATCTTGATCAAGTTGTTCAGGTAGCGGAGTCTCGACTAACCACTGACGAATTTGCGAGCCAGCCTCAGCCAATGCACGCACGTCTTCAGAGTCAAGCGTTGCCAGACGGTCAGCAATTTTTTTATCAAGACCGGTACCCGACAAAAAATCACGAAATGCTTGCGCTGTGGTTGCAAAACCACCCGGTACACGCACCCCAGCATCTGCCAACTGACTAATCATTTCGCCAAGCGAAGCGTTTTTACCCCCAACTGAGTCAACATCGGTATTACGGAGATTTTCAAATGAAACAACGTACGACATGAAGTCACCTTTTACAATAAATGGAAAGCGAGTTTGGTTAGTAAACAGTGTTTATGTTGTACTAACCAAACTGGCCTTGAAGGTGCTTAACGTAGTGTATGAATGAAGTGCCTTATAAAGTGTCTTATGGTGCGCGGTGCATGATGTGGTGCATGATGTGGTGCATTAATTTGATACTTAATTTAGAGCCCATGCTTGTTATGATGCATGTTGGTGAGTTAACCGTGACACAGAATATGAAACCGCGAACAACACCGGGCAAGACTTAGCTCTTATATAAGAATACTGCACCGCATTGTACTACCCTAAAACCATCTTTTTTACGGATTTTTACTTATGTCTAGCCCGGCAATTGAGCGCACTGTATTTATCATTTCTGACGGCACAGGCATCACGGCTGAAACCTTTAGCCATTCGGTTTTATCGCAATTTGAAAGCGTCAAATTTCATCAGATACGTGAGCCATTTATTGATAGCTTAGAAAAAGCTGATGCCGTGGTTGCTCGTATTAATCAACTTGCCCTCAAACAAGGCGTCAAACCCATTGCCTTCACGACGTTGGTAAACCCTTTAGTATCTACTCGAATAAAAGCTGCTAATGCGTTGTTTTTAGACCTTTTTTCTGGTTTTGTGGAACCTATTGAGTTGGCATTAGGCTTAAAATCAAGTCACTCTATTGGTAAATCACACAAAGCAGCGTCATCTGCGCAATATAGAAGCAGAATGGACGCTATTAACTACAGTTTAGCGCATGATGACGGACAGTTCATAAGTGGGTTAGCACAAGCAGACGTTATTTTAATCGGTGTTTCTCGTTGTGGCAAAACACCCACAAGCTTATATTTAGCCATGCAATATGGTGTAAAGGCCGCTAATTTTCCACTTATTCCTGAAGATTTTGATCGGGGCAGTTTGCCCAATACGCTAAAAAAGTACCGTGACCGCTTGTTTGGTTTGACTATTCAACCTGAACGTTTGTCTGAAGTGCGAAACGAACGCCGGCCTGATAGTACTTATTCGTCTCTTGTTCAGTGCCGCCACGAGGTTGCTGAAGGCGAACGCATGATGCGCCTAGAAGGCATACCGTGGTTATCAACCACCAGCAAATCAATAGAAGAAATATCAACCACCATCTTGCAAGAAGTCAAACTTCACACTTATAAAGCGTATTAAAGTGCTTTTATAATCGTTTGTAGGCTGTGTTGTCGGCTTTGCTCAAACAAACAAATAGCGGCTGCACTGGCTACATTGAGTGAGTCAACCACCGTTTGATCATGCTCGATTTTGACTTTTATATCGGCCAAATCAAGTAATGGCGGGCTAATGCCCTGCCCCTCATGACCAAACAACCATATTGACCGTTTAGGTAACATGATCGTACTCAAAGCGTGTGCATGAACAACTGCCGTTGCCAACACCGATGCTGGGTCAGAAACGTTTTGTCGATAAGCATTGAGCCACTCGACTAAATCTTCTACTTCAACCAGTGTTAAAGCAAAATGCGCCCCTTGCGCACTTCTGAGTACTTTAGGCGACCACACGGCGGCACAGCCCGGACCCAAAATGACATGGCTCACACCCAAAGCAGCACTGAGTCGCAAAATAGTACCCACATTTCCAGGGTCTTGAATCGAATCAAGCAAGACCGCACGATCAAATTCAAACAAGCCTGGCTCAGTTGAATAGCCTTCTATCTTTTCTTGGGTAACCGACTGTGAGTCAGTTTGAACGCCAGACTGATCTGACACTTGTGGTTTCAAATGCTTTACAGAAGAAGAAGCCGTTGCAAGATGTTCAACTAAAAACAAAACCCCTTGGGCTGCTTTAACAGTACTCAGTTGAGCAAATAATTCACTCGACATGACGATAAGATGGGCGGAATCAATTTTTATATAGATACTCGATAAATCAGGCAAATTAATTTTTGCTTGATCAAAAATAGCCCAAAGCGGTTGCCCACGTTTAGTTAACCAAGCTTGGCATAAATGCTGGCCATCTAACCATATCAAATGACCCGGGCGACCTGCAACAGAACGCTGATGCATCCAGTCGCGCCATAATGGGTTTGATCGCGAAGTAATTTCTTTCAAATGAATTCTTTCATGTGTTTGCATTGACCAGTAAAACGCGCACGGTGGCAAAGCTGCGCCGATGTTCGGGGCATGGGCCCCACTCTTTAAGTTTCGCCATATGCAAGGCCGTGCCATAGCCCTTATGGCGATCAAATGCATATTCAGGGTACTTGGCATGCAACACCATTAAGCTGGCGTCACGAGCCGTTTTAGCCAAAATTGAAGCAGCCGAAATTTCAGCTATGGTGGCATCACCTCCAATAATGGTGCGAGTTGGAAAGGCCAACTGGGGGGCACGATTGCCATCAATTAAAACTTCTGTGGGGTTTACGCCCAACTGTTCCACTGCGCGCTTCATGGCCAGTAACGTGGCTTGCAATATATTCATGTCATCAATTTCGGCCACACTGGCTGAAGCAATGGCCCAAGCAGTTGCACGCGCTTTAATAATAGGGGCTAAATAATCGCGTTTCTTTTCACTGAGTTTTTTCGAATCAGCCAACCCATCAATTGCGTACTCTGGCGACAATACAACTGCTGCAGCAAAAACATCACCTGCCAATGGCCCACGCCCGGCTTCATCAACACCAGCAATATAAATCACTGCGTTCTGATGATTACTTGTCATTAAACAACCCGGCAATCGCCTCAGCCACGCGTCGGGGGGTATCGCACCGAAGTGTTTCATGCATAGTCATAAATTTATCTACGATGTATCGACATCTAACAGGGTCTTGGACCATAGCAGTCATTGCGTCAAACAACGCCTGAGGGGTTGCATCGTCTTGCAGCAACTCGGGCACCAAAGACTCATTAGCCAATACGTTAGGTAACCCCACCCAAGGTAAATACGGTTTTGCTTGGCCAGACTTCCAAGCCATTAAACGACGCATCCAGGGTGTAAGCACGTAACTGATCACCATAGGGCGCTTAAACAATGCTGCCTCAAGCGTAGCCGTACCACTGGTTACCAGCGCACGATCACACGCTTCAAGCACTGACCACGACAACGGGTTAGCGTGTTGCTTACCCCCTTCAGTTTGTCTTAAAACATGTAAGCCGGGCACTGGGTACTGCTTTAAAATCGCCATAAACTCTTGGTAACGTTGGGCATTTACCATGGGTACTAAACAAACTAAATTTGGGTTCTGAAGCACTAAACGTTGCGCCGTTTCCAAAAAAAGCGGCGCCATCAGTTTAATTTCAGACGCACGGCTACCCGGCAAAATAGCTAATACTTCTGCTTTTTCAGCAATGTGTAACAGTGCTCGTGCTGCCGCTTGATCAGGTTGCATCGGTATAACATCAGCTAATGGGTGCCCCACATACTTAACCGGTATACCCTCTTTTTCATAAATAGATTGTTCAAACGGGAATACCGTCAACATTAAATCAACCGACGCTTTTATGGTGTGAATTCGCTCGTAGCGCCAAGCCCAGATTGATGGGCTAACAAAATGAACAGTAGGCACACCTTGTTTTTTTAAACGCTTTTCAAGTCGTAAATTAAAATCAGGCGCATCAACACCTAAGAATAAATCGGGTGGGTTGTGTTGCCAGCGTCGACATAAGTCATTAAAAATAGACCATAACTTAGGCAGACTTTTTAGCGCATCGACATAACCAAATACTGACAAGGCATGCATATCATGCCAAATGTGCATCTTTTGTTGGGTAAGCTCTGGGCCGCCAATGCCCTCGGCGATATAGCTTTCATCAGGTAAGGCATTTAAGCCTTGCAAAACGCGGGCAGCAATGAGGTCACCTGAAGGCTCACCCGCAACTAACCCAATACGTCGCGTCATGGTCGAATAATGCCCCGCTCACTTGATTCGAGAAAATCAAGTAGCACTTGCAAAGCCTCAGCTGTCATGGGCTCTTCAGTTTGGCGCGCACGAATTTGATTTTTAGCGTCATCAAGTGACAGACCACGCCGATACAACATTTTGTAGGCATCGCGTAACGCAGCTATTGATTCGGGGTTAAAACCTCGTCGCTTAAGCCCTTCGGTATTCACGCCAACAGGTACGCAAGGGTTACCTGCCCCCATGACGTAAGGGGGAACATCCATATGCAGGGCGCTTTGCCCGCCCACCATGGCGTGTGCGCCAATTTTGCCGAACTGGTGCACAGCTGCTAAACCACCAACGATGGCCCAATCACCCACATGCACATGACCACCCATCTGCACACCATTGGCTAAAATCGTATGGCTACCAATCTGGCAATCGTGCGCGACATGAACATAGGCCATTACCCAGTTGTCGTGCCCTAGCCTTGTAACGCCAACATCTTGTATGGTGCCCGTGTTGAACGTGACGTATTCTCGCACCATATTGCGGTCACCGATTTCTAGCCGAGTGGGTTCACCTGCATATTTTTTATCTTGTGGTGCACCGCCAATCGAGCAAAATCGATAAAACGTATTGTGAGCCCCAATAGACGTATGGCCATCAATCATGCAATGCGGGCCAATCACTGTGCCCTCGCCGACTGACACATTGGGCCCCACAATTGAGTAAGCGCCAACTTCTACTGTTGGGTGCAAAATCGCAGACTGATCAACCAATGCGGTTGGGTGAACCTTGGCTGTCATCATGCTTCCATTGGGCGAATTGCGCACATTAGCTTGGCTTCTGCAACCACATGCCCGTCTACTTTAGCCACACCGGTGTACTTGCAAATAGCGCGACCTAAACGATCGGCCACCACTTCAATATGCAGTTGGTCACCCGGCAATACGGGTTTTCTAAAGCGCGCGCCATCAATTCCGACGAAATAGTAAAGTATTTCTTCATTTTCAGGTTTTAAACCCGTTTCATCTGCAAAAGAAAAAATGGCAGCTGCTTGCGCCATCGCTTCTAAAATCAAAACGCCTGGCATCACAGGGTGATGGGGAAAGTGGCCACTAAAAAAGGGTTCGTTAATTGACACATTTTTAAGCGCATGAATTGATTTACCCGGCACCATATCAATAACCCGATCAATCAAAAGCATGGGGTAGCGATGAGGTATGCGGTCTAAGATCGCTTTTATATCAAGTTGCATGGTAGTTCCCAACGGCGCCTAAGGTACGCCAATATGTTTTATTTTAGTCGCTACTTGATCACGTTGCAGAGCCAACCCTTTCAAGCACTCTTAATCGTTTTCTAAGTTGTGACAATTGACCAATTACGGCCGCATTGCGCTGCCATTGGTCGTGTTTAGCGAACGGAAATACACCTGTGTAACGACCTGGCTCACTTACATTCGAAGTGACAGCTGTGCCACCTGAAATATGCACATCATCAGCTATTTTAAGATGACCAGAGAGCATCGAAGCCCCGCCAATCGTGCATCGCGCGCCAATTTGCGTCGAACCCGCCACACCCACGCATGCAGCCATGGCTGTATGCTCACCAATAACGCAGTTATGGGCAATCATAATTTGATTATCAAGTTTGACACCATTGGCAATCAACGTGTTGTCAAGCGCACCTCGGTCTATAGTGGTGTTGGCACCGACTTCGATGTCGTCACCCATATGCACGCTACCGAGTTGTGCAATTTTGCCCCAGGCACCTTTACCTAAAAGCGGGTTGGGTGCAAAACCAAAGCCGTCTGCACCAATTACTGCACCGCTGTGAATAATGCAACGTTGACCGATTTTTACCGAATCGTATAAAGTCACATTCGGGTAAATAATCGTATCTGCCCCGATTTCAACGTGATGGCCAATGCAGCTGCCAGACTGAATATGAACACCCGCAGCAATTTTAACGTGCGCTTGAATGGTGACAAAAGCGTCTACTGTAGCAGTTGGGTCAATATGAGCCGTTTGATCAACCACCGACATAGGGTGCACACCAACAGGTGTTCTTGGTTGACGATTGCGATCAAACCATTGTGCTAACAATGCGTATAAAAGATAGGGTTGAGGGCAAACCACTTTAACAAATGCGCTTGGCCCAAATTTTTCTTCAACTAAACAGGCTACTTCGTTTGTCATAATAACTACGCAAGCACCCGTCTGCGACAAAGCGTCCAGATACTGCGGGCCTACGACAAACGAAAGCTCAAGGTTAGTCGCTGATGCGAGCGACCCTATTCCTTGAACGGGTGTTAATGAATTGAAAACTTGACCCCGTTCAATTCTTTGAACTAATTTTGAACTCTCAGGAATCTGTTTCAACAAAACTGAAACATCAAGCGCTTGAGAAGAGTCAATTAGAACCGGCATAGATTGTTTACCTTGAGTTACTAAAGTCAGTTACCTAAAGCCAGTTACCTAGAGCCAGTTACCTAGAACCAGTTACCTAAAGAGCCTTACTTTTTAGCCAGCGACTGAATCACTTGGTCTGTGATGTCAACGCGGGGGCTAACGGTGATAGCATCTTGAATAATGATATCGAAATTTTCTTGCTCTGCAATTCGCTTAATTGCTGCGTTTGCTTTTTCCACGATCATGCCAAACTCTTCGTTACGACGACGGTTGTAATCTTCTTGCAACTCGCGCTGCTTGCGCTGCACTTCGATGTCAAGATTTCCTAACTCACGTTGATTTCGCGAACGTTCGCTTTCAGCCATAACCGGCGCATCTTTCTCAAATTTTTGCACTTTGTTACGCAAGTCGTTAATATTTTTTTGTAATTCGTCATTACGCTTCATAAACTCATCATCAATTTTTTTCAAAATCGCAATGGCTGGCTCAGAATCACGCAAAATACGCTGGGTGTTGACAAAGCCAACTTTGGTTGAAGTAAAGCTAGATGAAGCGGCCGCAGCAGCAGGGGGAGTCGCTGCTTTAGTGGCTTGCGCCCAAACTGGCTGAGACAATGCGGCAATTGAAATCAACGTAGCGCCCAAAGCCATAGCCGTTACTTGTGCACGTGTAACCTTCGAAAACAATTGTTTACCGAAATAATGCTTCATAAAAAACTCTCATTAAAATTAAATACGATCTAACAACTAAGATTGTGCCACTTTTTCAGATTTAAAACCCGGTACCAACTTGAAACTGAAACACTTGGGTTTGATCGCCCTCTTTGGCGTTAAGCGCTTTGCCATAAGAAAGTTGCAGTGGACCCATCGGTGACAACCATGACAAGCCAAAGCCAGCTGAATAACGCAGATCGCCTAAGTTAATACTGGTGTCGCCCAAGCCGCCATTGTTACCGTAAACTTGACCGCCATCGGTGAATGCAAAAAGCCTAAGTGTTTTTTCTTTGCTTGCACCTGGAAAGGGCCAGTAAAACTGCATATTGCCCACGACTCGTTTTGAACCGCCTAAAAACGTGCCTGTTAAAGGGTCTTTAGGACCTAATGAGTTAGGTGTGTAACCACGAACTGTACCAATACCACCCGCAAAAACGTCTTTAATAACTGGGTATGGCAAGTCACTGTAGCTATTACCATAATCAAGCAAACCATTAAATGCCAAGGTGTAATCACGACCAATTTGCATAAAGTACTGTTGTTGCGCACTGAGTAAATAATATTTCAAATTGACCGTACCAACGGTTGAACCAAATCGAGTCAACGAACCCTTTGTCGGTGATAAGGCACTGTCACGTGTATCTTTAGCCCAACCTGCATTCAACAGAATTGTGTTGGTTGACGTGCCGTAATCTTGCACATACTGTTGATAAGCAAGTGGCGAATTGCTGTACAAAGATGTTGAATTACTTTCATAATTAATACCAAGTAACACTCGATCAAACTCAGTAACGGGTATGCCAAAATTAAAACCACCACCTAAAGTTTTAACTTCATAATTACCTGGGTTATTTTGCGATGGTGTAACGGTACGATAATAAATCGATGTGCTACGGCTAACACCGTCGTTCGTAAAATAAGGGTTTGTGTGCGAAAGCACAAACGTACGAGCATCTTGGCTGGTATTGACCTGAAACGTTAAGGCGTTACCGCTACCAAATGCATTTTGTTCAGAAATACCTGCACTTAAAATCACACCGTCAGCTTGACCATAACCCACACCTAAGTTAATGGCACCTGTTTGTCTTTCTTTCACGGCCATGGCAACGTCAACTTGATCAGTCGAGCCTGGCACCGGTTCGGTTGAGATATTGACCTCTTGAAAGTAGCCGGTACGCTCAAGCCTTTCTTTAGACAATGCCAACTCACCACCGTTATACCAAGCGGCTTCAAGCTGCTTAACTTCACGTCGTGCAACGGTGTCGCGGGTACGCTCATTACCTGTTATTTGAATGCGGCGAACATAAACACGTCGGCTAGGATCAACAAAAAACGTCAGGGCTGCTTCTTGCTTTTCACGATCAAGCACGGGGTTAGGGTTAACGTTGGCAAAGGCATAGCCTAAACCACCTAAATAGTCTTTGATTGCTTTAATTGTTTCGTTAGCTTTAGCGCCAGAAAAAACCTCACCTGCTTTAATTTTAACAAGTTGCTCAAGCTCGTCATTCAGGCTGAGCAATTCGCCTGCCAGTTTCACGCTACTAACCTTGTAAGCCTCACCTTCGCTAAGCGTTAAGGTAATAAAGATACCCAAGCGGTCAGGCGAAATCGTGACTTGGGGAGGATCCATTCGGTACTCAAGGTAACCCCGATCAAGATAATATGAGCGTATGGTTTCCATATCACGCTCAAGTTTTTCACGCGAATACTTGTCACTATCGGTGTACCAGGTTAACCACCCCGAAGTGGTGAGCGACATCAGACCTAATAATGAACTTTCAGTAAACGCTTTATTACCCACGATTTTAATTTCTTTGATTTTGGCAATTTCGCCTTCGAACACATCAAAATTAATACCTACACGATTTCTCGGAAGTGGCGTAACCGTTGAGGTGATTTCAACCCCATACTTACCTTTACTTAAATATTGTTGTTTAATTTCAAATTCGGCTTGCTCTAGCATGGCTTGATCAAAAATACGCCCTTCACCAAAACCGACTTGGCGCAGCGAATCAAGAATAGTTTTGCTGTCAAACTCGCGCATGCCCGTAAAAGCTAATGAAGCAATAACGGGGCGTTCTTGCACCACAACCACCACAACGTCACCACGCGTTTCAATGCGAACGTCTTTAAAAAAACCTGTACCAAAGAGTTGGCGCACAGCCTCAGTGGCCATATCTTCAGTAAAGCGCTCGCCTACTTTCACGGGAATGTAAGAAAAGATAGTGCCTGGCTCTGTACGCTGTATGCCATCAACCTGAATGTCGCGCACGATGAAGGGCGTAAAGGCAAAGGCCACACAAGGCACTAAACCTAATAAAAAAACGCAGGAACGCTTGATGAGGCCTGACCACACTTGCCTGAGCGAGGTAGCATGCTTAGCGTAAAAACAAGACATCTAACGTTCCTTGGAAAAAACCGAAATAGAATGATGATTAAAAATGACCCAATACAACCCAAAAAAAACTAAAAATAAATAATTGTGTGATTAATACCAATGACATTATTTTAAAGCAGATATGGCTCAGCTGAAAAGGCGAGTTAAATCATTAAAAATAGCTAAAGTCATTAAACCACCCAAAAGCGCTACCCCCACCCTTTGACTGATCATCACCCAGCTGTCGGGTGCTGGCTTACCTCTAATCATTTCAACAATATAAAACATTAAATGACCCCCATCTAGCATAGGTATAGGTAATAGATTAAGTACCCCAATACTGATGCTCACCAATGCTAAAAAAGCAATATAAGAGGCAAAACCAATACGAGCTGTTTGTCCAGCATAATCTGCAATCGTGACTGGGCCGCTTATATTTTTAAGCGATACGTCACCTGTGATCATGCGACCCATCATTTTGACGGAAAACCACGATGTTTCAATGGTGCGCGTCACCCCGAGCCACAAACTTTCAAAAATACCGTGCTCAATGGTCACTGTTGGTATGTCTGATGTAAGAGCCACCCCAATGCGACCAACGGGCTGCCCCTGGTCGTTTAACTGCGATGTTGGTACAACTGTGACATTCGTTAACAGACCCGCCCTTAAAACGGTAACCGGAACAGATTGATCAGGGTGTGACTTAATGTAATCAATGAACGAAGTCACGCTTGGGTTCGACTGATTACCCACTGTTTGAACCACGTCACCCGCCATGAGGCCTGCTTTTTCAGCAGCCCCATTGGCATTAACCGAACCAATACTCGGTTTACCCATTTGCAAACCTAAGCCATAAATAGCCAAGATATCTTGTTCACCCGGGTCAGCCATAGGCGGCAGATTCAGCTGTCTATCTATCTGACCCGTTGCGCGTTCAATTGACACAACAACTGGCCCCCCTGCCGGCGATTTCTGTAATAAAGACCAGCGAACATCTTGCCAACCATCAACAGGTTGACCGTCAATTGAAACGATACGGTCATTCGCTTGAATACCTGCTACGGCAGCGGCCGTGTTGGCTGCGGGTTGTTGAAGTATAGGGGCAGGTTCAACAGTTCCCGCTAAATTTAAGCCTGCATAAAGAAAAGCGGCCAAAATCAAGTTAAATATAGGGCCTGCAGCAACCACAATAAAGCGACGGCTAACCGGTTGGCATGAAAAAGCTTGTTTTTTTTGTTCTAACGTCATGTCGGGTGTGGGGTCGTCAAGCATTTTCACAAAACCACCCAGCGGAATCGCAGCCAGCGCCCAAATCGTGCCGTGCTTATCTACGCGTTTAAGAACGGGCTTGCCAAAACCAACAGAAAACGTCAACACTTTAACGCCACAAGCGCGAGCAGCCCAGTAGTGACCCAGCTCATGAAAAGTGATTAAGATGCCTAGCGCAACCAAAAACGCCAAAATAGTAAAAAACATAAAGGCCCTGTTTATTTAGGAATCAAATTCAATCAAAATTTATGACTTTAAGTATTTAAGACATGTTTCTTGCGCAAAGGTTCTGACTGCTTGGTCAATCATTAAAACATCATCAATTGAAGAGGGAATAGACCAACCTTGCCCAGCTTGCCAATCAAGTGAATGTGCCACAACCTTTGAAATATCTAAATAGCCTAATTGATGCATTAAAAAGGCCTGAACCGCTATTTCATTGGCTGCGTTCAGAACAACACAGGCAGTTTGGCCAGATTTCAAAGCCTGATAAGCCAGCTGTAAACAGGGGTAACGATCAAAGTCAACCGCTTCAAATTCAAGTTTACCTACCGCAGCTAAATTTAGGGGGCTTACCCCTGCATTTATACGGTCGGGAAACCCTAAACCGTATGCAATCGGTGTACGCATATCGGGGTTACCCATTTGCGCCAAAACTGAACCGTCGCTATATTCAACCATTGAATGCACAATACTTTGCGGATGAATCACCACATCGATTTGTTCAGCGGGCATAGCGAATAGCCAATGCGCTTCAATAATTTCTAAGCCCTTATTGAGCATCGTTGCCGAGTCAACAGAAATTTTTCGACCCATGCGCCAATTTGGGTGAGCACAAGCTTGGTCAGGTGTGACATGTTCGAGTAATGCTGGTGCATGCTGTCTAAACGGGCCACCAGAAGCGGTCAAAATAACCCGCGTGACGCCCTTATTATGTTGACTGCTTGGGTTAACTTGGGTCTGTCGATCAAAGCGAGGTAAACATTGAAAAATTGCATTGTGTTCGCTATCAATCGGTAGCAATTCAGCTTGATTATCAATCACTGCTTGCATAAAAAAAGAACCTGCAGCAACCAATGCCTCTTTGTTGGCTAATAAGACCCTTTTACCAGCCTGCGCAGCCGCTAACGCGGCAGGTAAACCTGCAGCGCCTACAATAGCTGCCATGACAATCTGGCCCCGCGATTCAGCTGCTGTGTCTACCAAAGCTTGAGCGCCAACACGCACTTCAGGTTTTTTTGCTGATGTATTGCGCAACGCCCAAGCTGAATCAAAATTTTGGGCTGCCAAAACGTCTGGCACGACAACACAGGCAGCTTGATGTTGCGCAGCTTGCTCAGCTAGCTTTTGCATATTTGAATGCGCTGACAGCGCATGCACAACAAAACGGTCAGGGTGACGAGCAATCACGTCAAGGGTGTTTTGCCCGATTGAACCAGTTGAACCCAAAACGGTTACATCGCGTAAAACAGTGACATCGTGTGAGATGGCGTGATTCATTGCAGGTACACAACCGAAATCAATACAAATGCAACGGGTAGAACCACTACAACCGCATCAATTCGGTCGTATACACCGCCATGCCCAGGCAAAAGGCGACTCGAATCTTTCACCTGCGCACGTCGCTTGAGCAATGATTCAAATAAATCACCCATTACTGACAAAGAACCCAACACAACACCCCAAACAACAACGCCAAACCACGACCATTGATCAAGCAAGTCTTTTGCAAAAGAACCTTCCCAGGCGGTTGATGCGAGTAACCAAACCACTACCGCAAGAAGACCTGCAATAGCCCCTTCACGCGTTTTACCAGGGCTGATGGCAGGCGCCAACTTGTATTTACCCCAACGCCGCCCCACAAAAAAAGCGGCAAGGTCAGCAACCCAAACCAAAATAAGCAGGGAAAGCAGATAAACAGAGCCGCGTTGCACAAAAAGGCTCACAAATACCCACCAGGTTGCCAGCATTGCAAAAGGTGCAAAAAGCGTTAAAACCGAGCTATGTGATGGGTCTGTCGCACGGCCACGAGCCAAAATGAGCGGCATACCCAGCAACCAAATAAATGCACAAATAAAAACCAAAACGTCAAAACTTCTGGAAAACAAATAGTTGTCGTTTTGAATCGACCAAGACTGCGCCATAGCAATCAGTGCCACTAAACTGGGCAGCAGATAAATGACAAAACGGGGACCTTGCCAAGTCAGTCGAACCCATTCCCATGTCGCGCAAGTAGCTAAGACCATGACAAAAAGCATAAATGGCCAGTGGTTATCGATGATGAGCACATCAATCAAAATAAACAATAAAATAACTGCCGTGATAATGCGCTGTTTGAGCATGTATTTAGGCCGTTGTTTGATTTTCAGTCAGTTGAGCGCTGGTTCGCCCAAAACGTCGTTCACGGGTGCGATACCAAACAAACGATTCAAGTAGTTCTGCTTCACCAAAATCAGGCCAATACTTTTCGGTAAAAAATAATTCTGTATAAGCAAGTTGCCAAATTAAAAAGTTAGACACGCGTTGCTCGCCACCCGTACGAATAAAAAGGTCTGGTTCAGGGGCCCAAGCCATACTGAGATATGGCGCAAGTTCGGCTTCATTAATGTGTTCTGGTTGCTGGCAAAAATTAGGGTTTTGAACCAACATGCGACGCGTTGCGTTGAGAATGTCCCACCTACCGCCATAATTTGCGGCAATAGTTAAATGAAAGGCATCATTCTCTGCAGTCGATGCTTCGGCTTTACTCATCATAGATTGAAGTTTGGTGTCAAACTTTGATCGATCACCAATGACCCTCAGTCGCACCCCTTGCTTCTTTAGCTGAGCGACCTCTCGCTCTAAAGCCTGCATAAATAATCGCATAAGCAAGGTAACTTCTTCTTCAGGCCGTCGCCAATTTTCAGAACTGAAAGCAAATAGTGTTAAGTATTTAACCCCATGCGTGGCGGCCGTCTGCACTACTTTTCGAACGCTTTGAACACCTTTGACATGCCCAGCTGTGCGGGGCAAGTGTCGATTAGTTGCCCAACGTCCATTGCCATCCATGATGATGGCTACATGCTGAGGAACAATTTGTGTCTCAGGTATAGATTGTGTTGAACTGATAAAACTCAAAAGAGGTTTTCCTTAGCTTAAAACCTAATCGTTAAACCTTCATCACTTCAGCTTCTTTTTGCACAATCATTTTGTCAATATCTGTAATGAATCGGTCTGTTAATTTTTGAATATCATCTTGGGCACGGCGCTCGTCATCTTCAGATATTTCTTTATCTTTAACACTTTTCTTTAATGCTTCATTGGCTTCACGTCGTTGATTACGAATCGCAATTTTAGAATCTTCGCCTTCACTACGCACAATTTTCGTAAACTCTTTACGACGTTCTTCAGTTAAAGCGGGCATAGGTACGCGAATCGATTCACCATTAGCCTGTGGGTTTAAACCTAGATCAGACTCACGAATGGCTTTATCAACCACCTGGGCCATGTTCTTTTCCCAAACCTGAACATTTAAAGTGCGGGCATCAACCAATGTAACGTTGGCCACCTGTGACAAGGGCACAGGTGAACCATAGTATTCGACCTGAATATGATCAAGAATACCCGTATGTGCGCGACCCGTACGAATTTTGCCAAGCGTAGCAATTAACGATTCTAGCGTCTTGTTCATGCGCGAATCTGTTAACTGACGAATATTTTGAACACTCATAAAAACCCCTTAAACATGAACGAGGGTGCCCTCGTCTTCACCTGCTACAGCACGTTTTAACGCACCGAGCTTATTAATCGAAAAAACTCTAATTGGTAACTTTTGATCACGGCATAAAGCGAAGGCTGTTGCGTCCATCACTTCAAGACGTTTAGAGATTACCTCGTCAAACCCTATTTTGCTGTAGCGTGTTGCGTTTGGGTCTTTATTAGGGTCGGCGCTGTAAATACCATCGACTTTAGTTGCTTTTAATACAATTTCTGCACCAATTTCAGCGCCCCTGAGTGCAGCAGCGGTATCGGTCGTAAAAAAGGGGTTGCCCGTACCCGCAGCAAAAATAACAGTTTTACCTTCTTCTAGGTAACGTAAAGCTTTAGGTCTGATATAAGGCTCAACCACCTGTTCAATATTTAGAGCTGATTGAACGCGCGACTCAACCCCTTGGTGCTTCAAAGCGTCTTGCAACGCGAGAGCATTCATAACCGTTGCCATCATACCCATATAGTCAGCCGTGGCACGGTCCATGCCTTGAGCACCCGGTGCAATACCTCTGAAAATATTGCCGCCACCAATGACGATGGCTAGTTGAACCCCCGTTCTAACAACCTCTGCAACTTCTTCAGTCATGCGAACGATAGTTGCTCGGTTAATACCATAAGCATCTTCGCCCATTAACGCTTCGCCTGACAACTTTAGAAGCACGCGCTTATGTGGCTTAACCAACATGGGGGTTACCTTTACAAAACATCAAATCAAATTGAAAACTATCACAATGCAGTTTAAACGAAAAAAAACCGGACTATTCAGTTGAATGGTGCCCGGTTAATTGTCATGCTAGTTAAGCCGTACCCGCTGCTGCTGCGGCCACTTCAGCAGCGAAATCAGTGGTTTTCTTTTCTATACCTTCGCCCACTACAAATAACTTAAATGCAGTGATCGAGGCATTGTGCTCTTTGAGCACCTGTGCAACCGTTTGCTTGTCACTCTTAACAAAAGGTTGAGAAAGCAAGGCGACTTCTTTAAGGTATTTTTGAACGCTACCCTCGACCATTTTTTCAACAATTTCAGCCGGCTTGCCTGATTCAGCGGCTTTTAGACGCGCAACTGAACGTTCGGCTTCTTTATCGGCTTCTGGCACACCTGACTCGTCGATGGCTTTAGGTTTAGTAGCCGCAATATGCATGGCTAAATCTTTACCTAAATCTGCTTGACCTGCAAAATTTAACAACACACCAATTTTGCCGCTGTGTACGTAGCTTGATAGCGCGTTAGGCGTTTGCATGCGCTCAAAACGACGAATAGATACGTTTTCACCAATTTTGCCAATCAGTTCGCTACGAAGCGCTTCAACTGTGGTTGAACCCATTGGCAAGGCTGAGAGGGCCGCCACATCTACTGGCGCTTTTTCTGCGACGAGTTGAGCCAACGCATTGACGAACTGAACAAAATCGTCGTTTTTGGCAACAAAGTCAGTTTCACAATTGACTTCAATGACAGCACCTTGTTTCGCATCAGGACTGATAAATAAACCAATGAGGCCTTCAGCTGTGACACGACTTGAAGCCTTACTGGCTTTGCTGCCCAGTTTGACACGTAAAATTTCTTCGGCGCGAGGCATATCGCCTTGTGCTTCTGTTAATGCTCTTTTGCATTCCATCATTGGTGCGTCAGTTTTTTCACGCAACGCTTTGACCATTGCGGCGGTAATGTCAGCCATGATTACTCCAACTAATAAGGGGCTAGCCCAACTTCAAATTTGGGTTAATTAAATATATTTACTCAGTAACAAGCTACATCGATGCAGTTCACTCGGTGACACGTTACATCGTTGCCGTTCACTCAGTATCTCGTTAAATCTTTGCAGTTAATTCAGTAGCAAATTACTTAGCTGCCGTTTATGACGTTACAGCTAAGTTAATTTTTGCTAAACAATTAAGATGCGTCTTGTTCGATTTCAACAAACTCTTCGTCACCTGAAATTTCTTGAACCAAACCGTTAATGCTTTGAGCCCGGCCTTCTAAGACGGCATTGGCAACACCTGTTGCGTAAAGCTCAACAGCTTTGGCTGAGTCATCATTGCCAGGAATGATGTAATCAATACCGTCAGGTGAGTGATTGGTATCAACCACACCAATAACAGGAATACCCAAACAAATGGCTTCAGCAATTGCAATTTTGTGATAACCGACGTCGATGACGAAAATTGCGTCAGGCAATTTTGTCATGTCTTTAATGCCGCCAATTGATTTGTTAAGTTTGACGATTTCACGATCAAACATCAACGCTTCTTTTTTGCTCATGCGTTCAAAGCTACCATCAGCTAACAACAGTTCTAAGTCTTTTAAACGCTTAATTGAGCTTTTGACGGTTTTGAAGTTGGTCATCATGCCACCTAACCAACGGCTGTCAACAAAAGGCATGCCACAGCGCGCTGCTTGCTGGGCAATAATGTCGCGCGCAGCACGTTTAGTGCCCACAAACATGATTGAACCGTTTTTGGTCGCAATTTGTTTAATAAATTTAGTGGCTTCAACGTATTTTTCAACCGTTTGCTCAAGGTTGATAATGTGAATTTTGTTACGGTGACCAAAGATGAACGGTGCCATCTTAGGGTTCCAGTAACGGGTTTGGTGGCCAAAGTGCACACCAGCTTCTAACATTTCACGCATTAATGACATTTTTGAGAGCTCCGAGGGTTAGGTCTAATGAGGCGTATGCATCAAGATTTTGGCCTTGACACCCTGTTTACGCCCCATGCGATTTCCCTGCTGTGAATACGTTTTACGGCTATTTACAAGCAGGAAGCCTATAATTCTACTATTTTTTACGTATAAGTACCTAATCAAATATGCCTTTAGTCACACAAACCCAAGAAATCAATCAAATGCGTACGGCTTGCCAAGAGGCGGCGATGGTGCTTGACTACCTTACGCCCTTCGTTTTACCTGGCGTCACCACAGGTGAACTAGACCGTTTGGCACTCAATTTTGTGCAAGATGTTCTAAAAGCTAAGTCGGCAACCGTGGGTTATGCCCCCCCCGGTTACCCGCCTTTTCCTGGCGCTATTTGTACCTCAATTAACCATCAGGTTTGCCATGGGGTGCCTGGCGACAAAGTACTTAAACAAGGCGATATTTTAAATATTGACGTCACCATTATTAAAGACGGCTGGTTCGGCGACACCAGTCGCATGTACTACGTGGGCGAGCCCTCTATTTTGGCTAAACGGCTGACAGAAATCACATACGCTTGCATGTGGCGCGGTATTACGCATGTAAAACCAGGAAATACCCTAGGCGATGTCGGCCACGCCATTCAGCAACTGGCTGAATCTGAAGGGTTTTCTGTGGTCCGAGAATTTTGTGGTCATGGTATTGGCCGCGTGTTTCACCAAGACCCACAAGTTTTGCATTATGGCAAACCCGGTACGGGCCTGCGCCTTGAGCCCGGTCTTATTTTCACAATCGAGCCGATGATTAACGCTGGAAAACGCGATATTCGACAGTTGGCTGACGGGTGGACAGTCGTCACAAGAGACCACAGCCTTTCAGCGCAATGGGAACATAGTATATTGGTAACCGAGACCGGCTATGAGGTATTGACAACCTCTGCTGGCATGCCAGCAGCCCCCGCACCGATTAGAACCTAGCCACCAAAATGGGGTTGTCATGCGTTCAAATGAGAGCATTAGTTTAATAAAACAAAATTATCAGGTGTCGCGTGCAAAATTGGTTGATCAATTTCATGTCAACCATAACCCTGATCAATTTTTGCATGCCTTATGTCAAATCACCGATGTCGCCTTAATTTCCTTACTGGCGCTTTACCCTCTACCAAAGGGGGCTGTGTTGGCTGCTGTGGGGGGCTATGGTCGTGGCGAGCTCTACCCTTACTCTGATGTTGACTTACTTATTTTGCTTGCGCACGAACCCGATGCGTTAGATCAAGCTAAGCTGAGTGACTGTGTCACCGCACTGTGGGATATTGGCCTTGAACCAGGCTATAGCGTTCGAACCATTTCACAATGTATTGAAGAAGCCGATGCCGACATTACGGTTGAAACATCGTTACTAGAATCGCGCTTGATCACGGGCGATACATTGCTGTTCAAAACATTTGAACGCACCATGCTTGATCAACTTGACCCGATGGCTTTTTTTCAAGCAAAGCTTGCTGAAATGAAGCAACGTCATGGTCGTTATCAAGATACGGCTTATGCGCTTGAGCCCAACTGCAAAGAATCTCCGGGTGGGTTGCGCGATTTACAGGTCATTTTGTGGCTCGCGCGGGCAGCAGGTTTTGGCGCAAATTGGCATGAAATTGCTCAAGCAGGTGTATTGACTCCCACCGAAGCACGTGACTTACGGCGGGCTGAATATGCATTTAAACGACTGCGTATTGAAATGCATTTAATCGCCAATCGTCGTGAAGATCGCGTCGTGTTTGACCTTCAAAATAAACTTGCAAGTGAGTATGACATTGAACCCACGGCTACCCGTCGTGCAAGTGAAATTTTAATGCAGCGCTATTACTGGGCTGCAAGATTGGTTACTCAACTTAATACGATATTGGTTGAAACAATTGGGGCGCATTTATTTCCCCCAAAAAATGATGTTGTGGAAATAATTGACAAGGTGTTTGTCAAACGTAACGATCACCTCGATATTGCACATGAAAACGTTTTTTACGACAACCCACAAGAGCTATTACGAGTTTTTCTAGTAATACAGCAACACCCTGACATCACAGAGCTATCAGCTCGCGCCCTAAGAGCCATTTGGCATGGTCGAACGTTAATCAACGCGGCGTTTCGACAAGACCCTGTTAATCAACAAAATTTCATTCGTATTTTGCAGCAACCACAAGGCATTGTGCACGCCCTGAGGCGCATGAACACGCTAAATATTTTGCCACGTTACTTGCCAGTATTTAGGCGTATTGTTGGGCAAATGCAGCACGATTTATTTCATGCATACACCGTTGATCAACACACCTTGCAAGTCATCAGAAATTTACGCCGTTTCACTATGCCTGAGCATGCGCAAGAGTACCCGCTAGCTTCAAAATTAGCTGCTGGGTTGAGTCATTTTTGGTTGCTTTACGCAGCCGCTTTATTTCACGATATTGCCAAGGGTCGCGGGGGCGATCACTCTACGTTGGGCACCTTAGAGGTCAAACGTTTTGCAAAAACGCATCATCTGTCTACCCTTGACAGCGAACTGATTTGTTTCTTAGTTCAAAATCATTTGCTCATGTCACAGGTAGCGCAAAAACAAGACTTATCAGACCCTGAAGTGATTCAAACCTTTTCCCAAAAAGTAGGCAATCTTCGGCAACTCACTGCACTCTACTTGTTAACTGTGGCCGACATACGAGGTACCAGCCCAATCGTTTGGAATACTTGGAAAGGCAAATTGCTTGAAGATTTGTTTAATTTGACACGGGCTGCGCTGGGTAGCGAACCTGAAAATACTGAAACGGTATTACAACAGCGCATGAATGAAGCGGCACGCCTGACGCGTTTAGCTGGCCTTCAAGACAGTAGCCGAGATGTTTTTTGGGATCAGGTTGATGTGGCCTACTTTCTTCGACATGACGCGCCTGATATAGCCTGGCACACGCGTCAACTTTACTACCAGTCAAGCCCTGAAAACGCCATTGTTAAAGCTCGACCAACGACTGGTGGTGATGGTATTCAAGTGATGGTTTATATGAAAGATCAACAAGATCTGTTTGCACGTATTTGTACATTTTTTGGTAGACAACATCTGAATATTCAAGATGCCCGCATTCACACGACTCGCCATGGGTATGCTTTAGATAGTTTCATTGTTCTACCTGCTTCTAACGATACTAATTTACGCGCACAATCTGCACTCATCGAACACGAGTTAGGTCAGGCATTAAATCAAACGCAAACAACGATGCAACCCTTTGCTGCTGGAAAAATTAGAACGTCCAGGCAATCTCGTGCATTTCCGTTCGTGCCTAAGGTTGACATTCAACCCGATGAACGTAATCAAAACTGGCGATTAGCCATTGTTGCCAATGACCGGCCCGGCTTACTGGCTGATGTGGCCCATGTTTTTGTAGATTTTCATGTGTCGCTTGAAACGGCTAAAGTCATAACACTAGGTGAACGTGTTGAAGACATTTTTGTCATAAAAGGCGAAGCGTTGCAAAAACCTCGCTTACAAAGACAGTTTCAAACGGCTTTATTTGAAACGTTAGCGCTTGAGAAAACCCATGCACAACCCCAACCGGCTTAGTAAATTATTAAGTGCTTTTATTTGCATTTCAGCGCTGTTAGCCGTTGTTGTTGCGTTGATTACTCAACATGTGTTTGACATGCAACCCTGCGCTTGGTGTGTATTTCAGCGTTTACTTTTTTTATGTATCGCGCTTTGGGCGGGTATATCTTGGTTCAACACAATATTTAAAGTTAAAACAACATTTAACGCGTTAATTATCTTAACCAGTTTAGGCGGTATCGTGAGCGCGTTATATCAACTCAACGTGGCCTCTAAGCAGTTTTCTTGTGCACAGACGTTTGCAGATATTTTTATGACTCGGTCTGGGCTTGAAAGCGCTCTTCCGCAGTTATTTGGCATTTACGCCACTTGCGCAGATGCCCGCATTACCCTTTTTGGCTTGGAATACGTTCTATGGGCGCTGTTACTTTTTGCTTTACAAGCCATCGCCGCAACAATAGCCATTACATTCAGTTATCGTTCGCGCCATAGCCTAAATTAAACTGTAAGCCACTGCCGTCATGTTTATGGGCACGGTCTTTGGAAAGGCGCTCAAGGTATTCAGGGGTAATATCACCCGTGACGTATTCCCCTGTGAAGCAAGACGTATCAAAAGAAGTCAAAGCGGGGTTTAAGTCAGACACAGAGCGTTGCATATCACCAATGTCTTGGTAAACCAATGCATCAGCACCAATTAAGCGGGCAATTTCGCCGTCTTCTCGACCATAAGCAATCAGCTCTGTTTGTGTAGGCATATCAATGCCATACACATTTGGAAACCGCACAGGGGGTGCCGCTGAAGCCATAAAGACTTTGTTTGCACCGGCTGCGCGCGCCATTTCAACAATTTCTTGGCTGGTCGTACCCCGAACAATTGAGTCATCAACAAGCAATACATTTTTGCCCTTAAATTCCTGCCCAATCGTATTCAGTTTTTGACGTACTGATTTTTTACGAATGGCTTGGCCCGGCATAATAAACGTGCGGCCTACATAGCGGTTTTTAATTAAACCCTCGCGGTAATTTAAATTGAGTCTTGCAGCCAACTGCATAGCAGCAGGGCGAGATGAGTCGGGTATAGGCATGACCACGTCAATTTCACCTAGAGGCAACATTTTAGCTACTTTGTCTGCAAGATATTCACCCATGCGTAAGCGCGATGCGTAAACCGATACGCCATCAATGACTGAGTCAGGCCGAGCAAAATAAACATATTCAAAAATACAAGGCGCATGAATTTTTTTAATAGAAGATTCTTGACTAAAGACTTCACCATCAAGTGAAATAAAAATAGCTTCGCCAGGTAAAACATCACGAACAAACTCAAAACCTGAGCCCTCTAAAGCAACAGACTCTGATGCAATCATGTAGGTGACGCCTTCATCTGACAAATGTCGGCCTAGGCAAAGAGGTCTAATACCATGTGGGTCTCTAAATGCCAACACGCCGTAGCCTGAAATTTGTGCTGTAACGGCATAGGCACCTTTAACACGTTGGTGCAAACTTTCGACGGCCCTAAATATGGCATCAGGGTCGAGCGAAACGCCGTTGGCTGAGCGTTGTAATTCATGCGCCAACACGTTAAGTAACACTTCAGAGTCTGAATTGGTATTGATATGTCGTTGATCAACACGAAATAATGCTTCGCGCAACTCTCGCCAGTTAGTAAGGTTACCGTTATGAGTAAACGTTAAGCCAAACGGTGCATTAACATAGAAGGGTTGGGCTTCTTCAGCACTGTCACTTGAACCCGCAGTGGGGTAGCGTACTTGTGCAATGCCACTAAAGCCTGGTAAAGACCGCATACTGCGTGTGCGAAAGACATCGCGCACCAAGCCATGCCCCTTAAACATATTGAAGTTGCTACCGTCTGATGTGGCAATACCGGCTGCGTCTTGACCCCGATGTTGCAACAGTAGCAAACTGTCGTAGAGCAGTTGATTCACTGGACCATGACTGACAACACCAACAATTCCGCACATAATTGACCTTGGAATAAAACAAAAAATAAATTTAAAAGGGCAGCCACTGATTCATCGGTGGCGGTAGTTTTTTGCCAAGTTGATGAATAATGCCCGTTACTTGTTTTGATAATGAAGCATTTTGCCACCAAGGCTCTTGCGTCAAAGGGGTGTACCCCACTAAAGTCACAATAATAAGCACTAACAGCAAACCTCTTACGATACCAAATAAACCACCCAAGCCTCGGTCTGCCGGCGATAAACCTGTACCCCTAACCATAGCGGCTAGTGCCATATTGACTAAACCAACCGCTAAAAGGGTGGCAACAAATAGCGCAAAATAAGCAATACCGATGCGCAAGTAGTCTTGTGTAACCCAATGCAACAGCCATTGCGCTGACAGCGCAGGGCCCCACCACACCGCAGCTAAAAACGCCAAACCGTACGCCACGAGGGACAAGAGCTCTTTAATAAGACCTCGCATGAGGCCTAAAACAAAAGACACCCCAATGATGCCCAAAACACCGAAATCAAAAGCGGTCACTGTGTAGTAATGAAGCCGTTAGCATACCCAAGGGTACGCAATCTAGCCTGACCAGCCTGTGCGGCCTCGCGGCTTGAGAACGGGCCAACGCGTAATCGAAAAACTTGCTTACCATTGACCGTAACAGGTTCAACATAAGCGTTGGTCACGCCCTCGCCTTTTAACGTATCACTTCGGGCTTGCGCATCGACAAGCGCGCTGTAAGAGGCAATTTGAACCACTAAATTTTCTTTTATGGTGGGTGCAACTTGAGCGACTCTGGCTTCTGGAGGAGGCAAAGTTCTACCCTCTAAAATAGCGCGAGCACGAGCGCCCTCGTCAGCACGGGGCGCTGGCTGAATGAATGTTTTGCTATCAATCTCAGCAGACTTTACTGCCCCAGCAGCAGGCGGGGTTACTACACTAGGGGTTTTAGTTGTTTCGGTTTTCCCCAAATCAACAGGTTTAGCAATAGCAGATTCGGCAGATTGTTTACTCAAGTTTGAACCGGGTGGTGTAATCAAATTAGAACTGTCAGCTTGAACAACAGGCGGTGTTAACTCGGGGTTAAACGGTGCATTTCGACTCGGAATGGTCACTTCAATATTTGCAGGAACTTTCACAGGCTCGCTGTCAAGCAACATGGGCAACACAATAATGGCACATAAAACAATTGCCACCGCACCGGCCAACCGCCGACGCGCCCTAACCCGCAACTCAGCTGCTTGCGCTTCGCTTGAAACAGAAGGACGGGTGCGCCCAACAGGGCGACGTTGCGATGTCGATTCTTTTCTAGAGAAAAAACCCATTAGGTCATGCCTTGTAAAATTGCTGAAACAGTTAAAAACGAGCCAAACACGACAATTCTATCATTCGGGTTTGCCCGAGCTAGAGCCTGCGCGTATGCTTTTTCGGGTGTTTCAAACTGCTCAATAGTCGGTGGGCTGTCAAGCTGATCTTTTGTTAGCACGAGTGCTGATTCAACTCGCTTGACTAATGCTGCACTGGTTAAACCCCTAGGCCCAGGCAAACCACAACAAAACCAACCATCAATGCGAGGGCTAATCGCTTGCACAACCGCCTCAATATTTTTGTCAGCTAACATACCAAAAACGGCGTAGGTATAAGGTGCAAAACCCATATTACTGATGTTTTTTTCAAGCACTGCCGCGGCATGGGGGTTGTGTGCAACATCTAAAATGACTGTTGGTTGCCCCGGCATAATTTGAAAACGACCCGGCAATGCCGCTTGTATGAGCCCTTGCCGAACAGCTTGTTGCGGAACGGCTAATTGATCACTTAGGGCGTCAAGTGCAGCCAAAGCACCTGCCGCATTAAGCAATTGATTTGCCCCCCGCAAAGCTGGGTAAGCTAGCGCACTGCGACGTTTGCTGCGCCCGGCAAATGCCCATTGTTGTTTGTCACCAGAATAATTGAAATCGCGCCCAATGAGCCATAAATCAGAACCTATTTCGTGGGCATAATCTATTAATGATTGGGGTGGCACAGGGTCAGCGCAAATAGCGGGCCTATGTGGTCTATACACATGGGCTTTTTCAAAGCCAATTTTTTCACGCGTGTTGCCCAAGTATTCCATGTGGTCAAGGTCAATACTGGTCACAATTGAACAGTCAGCATCAACAATATTGACCGCATCAAGCCGACCACCTAAACCAACCTCAAGTACCATCACATCGAGTTTGGATTGTGCAAAAACATGCAAAACTGCGAGTGTAGTAAATTCAAAATAAGTCAGTGATTCGTTGACCTGTAAGCGCGCTTGATCAACCTTTACAAACGCAGCAATAAACGTTGCGTCATCTAGTGAAACACCCTGTACACGGGCCCTTTCATTAAAGTCAATTAAATGAGGTGAAGTGTAGAGACCCACACGGTAACCTGCAGCCAGCAGTATTGATTCGAGCATGGCACATGTTGAGCCCTTACCGTTTGTACCTGCCACCACAATTTTGACCGCAGGGGTGTCTAGTGCCAAGTGTTGCGCCACTTTTTTGATACGGTCTAAACCCATATCAATGAGGCTTGGGTGTAAGCCTTCTAAATAATGAAGCCACGCTGATAATGAGGCATTCGCAGCGGGTGTAGCCTGTTTTTCAGTCATTGAAAAGTCAAAACCTTTAGTGTAAAAAATAAAGACTGTCTTAAGACAATCTGGTCATTAACCATAGTTTAATGTGTTGTCTTATCTTAAAAACTATTTTTACCCATGTCTGCTCGAAAAAAAGAACTTGATTTGCTTGCAATATCCTTAATGTTGCTACTTTGCACGCTATGGGGCGGGCAACAATCGGTTGTAAAACTCATTGCGGCTGATATGTCGCCAGTGCTACAAACTTCTGCTCGTTCAGTCATTGGTATAGCGCTACTATCATTGTTTATGTGGCAACAGAAAATTTCTTTTGCTCTTCATCGAGGTCCATGGCGGGCAGGCCTATTAGTTGGGCTCATGTTTACCATCGAATTTTGGTTCATAGGTGAAGGTTTACGCCTTACTAGTGCCTCGCATATGGTGGTTTTTCTCTATACAGCCCCAATATTTACAGCACTTGGCCTGCATTTTTTTGTACCTGAAGAACGTCTTAGCGCCATGCAATGGGGTGGCATTTCGGTTTGCTTTGTCGGTATTACCATCGCTTTTATAGGTGGTTTTTTTAATCAAAAAATTGAAACTGACATACTTTTAGGCGACTTTTTAAGCCTTTTAGCGGGCCTCGCCTGGGGTCTCACCACAGTCGTCTTACGCGCGACACGTTTAAACGAAATACCTGCTGCACAAACTACGATGTATCAACTTATCACAGCGTGCATCGGTTTATTTATTGCAGCCATGTTCATGGGGCAATTACACGTTAACTGGACACCCGCAGTCATCACTGCCGTTGTCGCACAGGGTTTTTTAATATCTTTTTTTGCCTTACTGGTTTGGTTCTGGTTACTTAAACACTATAAGGCTTCAAAACTAGCTACCTTTAGTTTTTTTACACCCATTACCGGTTTTATGTTTGGCGTTTGGTTGTTAAATGAACCGCTTCATACTTACTTTATATTCGGAGCAGCCCTGGTTATTCTTGGGGTTTATATTGTGAATCACCCGCGCGCTCAGGTAAAAAGTGAAACTTACCCATGTGCCTAGCGGTTATTGCGTTTCAAGCACTTACTGATTGGCCTATAGTGATTGTGGCCAATCGAGATGAATATCACGCGAGACCCACATTAAACGCGCAGCCTTGGTTAGAAAACCCACAGGTTTTAGGTGGAAAAGATTTAACAGCCGGCGGCAGCTGGTTTGGGGTCACGCAAGACGGTCAAATAGCGTTACTGACCAATTACCGTGAGCCATTGGTTGCCAAGCAAACATCTACCTCACGTGGCAAGTTGGTTGCAGATTACTTAATACACTCACAAAAACCATTACCCTATCTGGAAACTTTAAAAGATCAAGCATATTTGTTTAGTGGCTTTAATTTGTTAGTAGGTGACCGCTCTGGTCTGTATGTTGCGTCAAATAGACGGCTTCAAAAAAGCACACCACAACATATATCCAAGTTGGGTCAAAATTACTTGAGCGAATTAAATGATAGTTTTTTAATTAAAGGCAATCTAGGTCAAGATACTTTTATAAACCCTGTTTCTGCAGGTGTATGGGGCCTATCAAATGCGTTTTGGAATACCCCCTGGCCCAAACTGGTTCTTACACGTGATGCGGTGAGCGTGTATTTACAACAGTGTGAAAATCAACTCAAACAACCCGTCGCAGCTGAACTAATAAACATCATGCAAAACATCGTACCCGTACCTGATGGTCTGCTGCCCCAAACTGGCTTAACGTTAGAAAGTGAAAGACAACTGGCTACGCCTTTTATTGTCGGGCAAGACTATGGCACACGCTGCACCACGGTGCTGATGCAACACCGTGAGGGGCAAATTTTATTTCAAGAACAAAGTTACGCGCCGGGTTCTATAAACCCAACACAAACCGTTAGCTGGCTGTATTCGCCAGTACAACCTAAATTGGGGTGGCAAGTCTTAGTAAATTAAAGCTATGTTTAACTCTAGAAACTTTGCTTTACTTGGCTTCAATTTAATTAGCTTTGTGTTGAACTTGGCTTTGCTTTGAACTTGGCTTTCTTGAACTCGGCATTAAGCTTTAAAGCTCAGGCTATGAAGCTTCGGCTGCAAAAATCAGTTGAAAAGACTTTTAACGCGTTGCGACAATACCGCCATTTCTGCCCGACCTGCCAATTTTGCTTTGAGTATAGCCATGACTTTACCCATTGCAGCAGGCCCCTCAACGCCCTGCCCTTTAACTTCAGCCATCGCCTGCTCAATTACCAAGGCAATTTCTTCATCGCTTGCCGCTTGCGGCAAAAATTCTTGCAATACAACAATTTCAGCACGTTCTTGGGTGGCTGTTTCAACACGCCCCGCTTTATCGTAAGCAGCAATCGATTCGCGACGTTGCTTAATTTGTTTTTCAATAATGGCGACGACCTGAGGGTCGTCAAGCTCAATGCGCTCATCAACTTCTTTTTGTTTAATCGCTGCTTGTAAAAAACGAAGCGTTGTTAAACGTTCCGACGCCTTAGCCCGCATTGCGGTTTTAACTGATTCAGAAATTTGTAATTTCAACATACTGATACATTCCTAATATTATTTGTTGTTACTTGTTAATGACTGTTTTTTCAGTTGGAAAGTAAGCTGTGCAGCTGGGTACACCAAACTCAATGGCGTCTTTCATGGCAGGTAACGCGCTTTCATTCCATTCATCAACACCAATAACGGCAATTGAAACAAAACTGCTTTTAGCGTCAACTGCCTCAACATCTACCCTTCCATAAGCAATACGGCCAAATTGACCCATTGAACGCACTTCAGCTGTTCGCCCATTGGCCGCAACACTGCCAACGATAGGCAGCCGTGCATCAGTTGACCAGCAATATTTAGCCTGCGCCATGGCACGATCAAAAACGACTTGAACCGAATGATTGATTCGAAACTCGAGAGTGGGTGATTTGCCAGGTACCGCACCACCGCAACCGACAAGCCATAGGGCTGCAATGATGACAAAGACTTTACATACCATTTTCATATCTACTTTCCATTCTTTTAAGCTTAAGGGCATAATACGCTGTGGCCATAAAACTTTCATCTCAATCAGCTTGGTTATTTGTAGCGGGCTTGCTCGGTGCCTCAGGCGTGGCGCTTGATGCCGTGGCTGCACACGCTTTAAATAACCCCACCGCCGCCGAAGCCGTATCTCGGGCAGCAACCTACCAAATTTTACATGCCATCGTGCTTTTTGTTATAGCCAATCAACCCAGCATACCCAGTCGCGTTGCGCGCTGGGGGTTTCTATTTGGTTTAATGCTATTTTCAGGCAGCATTTACGGCAAATACCTGCTGGGTTTCGCAGCGGCAACAAACATTGCCCCAATGGGTGGCATGCTGCTCATTGCGTCTTGGTTGGCGCTAGGTATGACAGCTTGGGCTCGCATAAAACAGTCTACATAGCGATTAAAGCGTCTTTCGTCTCTGACCAAGTTATTAAAGACCGCTGCAAAAGACTGCTTTGAATGGTTTGTCTGCTTTAACTGCCTTAAATACCTTGAATGCCTTGAATCAACCCGCAACTAGGGCCCCTTTGCTAAAAACGTATTCATTGCTTGGTTCAATCTTTGTAACTGCATCTTTACATCAATGTTGCGACCATTCACAAGCAGTTTTCCATCAGCAAGCGAAAACTGACTCTGTAAACCTTTTTCAGAGCGTGTAGCCAAACCTAACATTTGAACAAGGCCTTCGTATTCAGGGGGCATGATCATTCTCGCAACGGTTACCTTACCCTCTGCTTTAACTTGCTTAGCTGCATCAAATGAATTTGGGTTAGCTAGGTTGGCTGACAAATCAAACAGGGAGTTACCTTCTACCATGCCCCGCTCAGTTTGAGCTTGAATTTTAGGTATTGACACAGAAAAACCGTCTGCAATCAATCGTATGGTCGCGGCTTGAACGATTGCTTGCTGTTTCGCCGATAAATTGTCAAAATTACCTGACTCATTCATGACGTTAGACAGTTCATTAATGCTTTGCTGATTTAAATGCTTGACTGATAAAGTGGCATCAACATCAGTCACGGTTTGTCCCACAAACTCAACTTTTTTAATTTGCTTTTCAACTTCAAAGTTTAAATAGCCTTGGTTAAGTGCATTACTTACTTTGAAAGTAATACCATTCACTTGTGTCGTCGGAAATGACACCTCATCTATTGCCAGAACTGAAGCGCCAACACCATTCAAACGATCAATCAGGTTAACTTTGAACGACATGTTTTTGACATTTAAAAAAGTATCTTTACTTTTAATGTCAACTGAGGGTGACTGAACGAGAAAGTTAAAAATCGCCCCATTCATTAACATATCACCCTGCCAAGGCCCAAATGCTAAAACATCAGTACCCTGCTCGTAACGCAGTGCAGGCGCTGCAAAATCACTTTGTGCAACCCCCTGCCAATTAACTGTACCCTGCCCCTCAACATTAAATTCAGTAGTAAACAAAGCTTTTATTTTTTCATCAAACGTATCAGTGGGTGTTAATTTCCAGATAAATGCCGCCATATGCGACCTTGACACATGGTGATCTATTTCATAGCTCATAACGGCAGTAACAAGATCTGGGCGATTTGCGCCTCGCGCCTGAGGGTCTGCATAATGAATGGTGAATTGACCAGTGGAAACCATCAAGCCACGGTTATGCTTTAAATCAACCACTCGCATGGGTGAGCGTGCAGGCAATTCATCAATAAATGCAATTAATGTTTTTTCTACATGAAACCCTGCATAGATGCCAGCACCAGACCATGCACCCAATGCTAAAACAACAATAATTACTGCCGAAATTAAGAATTTTTTCATATCAACTCGAAGTGGATAGATCATCAGATAACTGAATGATCAATTTTACAAAATACAATTTTTTAAAGTCATTTGATCATTTAACAACGGTTAAATCGAAAACAGACCCGTCTGACAGCGATTACTTTTATCAGAAAAAAGTTGATCGTTACAAATTACCAAGCAATTTTTTCGCCTCGGTAATCAAAAAACTGAGCCCCGGCTTGTGGCTTCAAACGCTTTAAAGTGGCTAACATGCCTAAGGTAGATTCTTCAGCGCTAATACTTGCATGCCCACCCGCAAAGGGTGCCGACAAAGGCGAGCTAACCGTACCTGGCTGAAGCGCCACGACAATAGCCGCAGGGCGCTTACGCTGCATTTCAATCGCAGCAGTTTGAAGCAACATATTCAATGCTGCCTTGGCGGCACGGTAACCATACCAACCGCCCTTATGGTTATCGGCAATGCTACCCACGCGCGCAGAAAGTTTGGCGTATATGCAACCCGGCGAGGCCAATAGCGGTGAAAAATGTTTAATGAGCAATGCTGGGCCAACCGCATTAATTTGATATGAACGTAAAAGATGTTCGGTATTTAAAGCACCCAACTGTTTTTCAGGGCCAACGCCATCAATAATTAAGGCGCCCGTTGCATCAATAATCAAATCAAACGGTGCAAACGCATTAAAATGCGCTGCAACCTGTTCAATTGATGCTTCATTTTCTAAACTAAACCCTTCATGCGTTTGACGCGACAACGCATGCACTTGTTTACAGTTTTCATCAGCTTTTAAAGCATTAACAAACCCTGCGCCAATGGTACCGTGCGCACCAATTACCAAGGCACTATAATTTTCAGTATTCATAAATTGATTGTACTGATTTTTACACTCATAACAACATCGTTAAACCAAGCATTGTTAACGCATATTTTTAGCAATGTCAGCACTGGCAAGAGCAAAAGCACGGATTTGCGCAGCAACAAGCGCTTCAATATCTGGGCTTATAACGGCTACGCGTATTAAAGATCGCCCCATTTTGACCTTTGTTTTACCATTTTTATCAGCAATTGAATTTTTAGGCTTGATCGTCCATAAAACATCGAGCACAACACTATCACCCAATTTACTTTCTATGTTTTGTACATCAACCAGAACTTGAAAATCAAAGTTAGTTTGCGTAGTTTGAGAAAAACTCCATACGTTTGAAGTGCCCAAATCACGTGCTAAATTTGCAACAATCACGCGTGCAACATCACTTTTAAGTGAACCTGCCCAACGATGATATTCATATAACTTAACTTCATTGTCACTGCTATGCACCACTAATGGGGGCTGCACTGAGCGTGTAATAAGTAGTCTTGGGTGAACTCATGCAACCACTAAAAAAAAGACCAAGAATGCTACAAATAAAGTTAAGGTTGGTCTGAATAACTCAGTTTAAAGCGCAGTTTTAACGCCTCTGAGTTTTGGTTTTAAAATACTGACATTTTTTTACGAATTTCGATCAAATTTCAGGCATTTCTACCCGTTTAACACCCCGATCAGGGGTGTTGCGCCCGTTTAGGGCGCACTTATCCTACTGGTCTCAATTCATATCTCATCATCCACAAGTTACTCAAGGCAAAGAGCGTAAATATCTGTGCTGTATTTTTAGCCAGGCCTTTGTATCTTACTTTTCTAAACCCAAACTGGCATTTGATGACGCGAAACTGGTGCTCAACTTTTGCTCTGACTGACGCCTTGAGCTTTTCAATCTTTTCAACTGTTTTACTCATGCCTTTATTCTTAATCGCACGTCGCTGGCTGGGTTTCATGGCCACATACCAAGCAGCTTTTATGTGCTCGGTGTCTTCACGCTTGTCAACACCAATGTACCCTGAGTCACCAAAGACGGCTTCTTCTTCGCCATGTACTAAAGCATGTGCTTGAGTAATGTCGTGATCATTAGTCGGAGTAGTCGTCACGGTATGAACCAAGCCCGATTCAGCATCAACACCAATATGAGCCTTCAAACCAAAGTGCCAGTTATTACCCTTCTGGGTTTGATGCATTTCTGGGTCACGTTTAACACTTTTGTTTTTAGTCGAGCTCAGTGCTGCAATAATGGTCGCATCAACGATGGTGCCTTGCTTGAGCAACAAACCACGTTCGCTCAACATCATATTGATTTCGGTCAGCATGCGAGTCGCCAACTGATGGCGCTCAAGTAAGTGGCGAAAGTTCAAAATTGTTGTTTCGTCTGGCAAGCTGCCTTTAGCCAAAGACAGCCCGGCAAACTGACGCATCGATTGGCTGTCATACAACGACTCTTCCATTGCCGGGTCACTCAAACTAAACCACTGCTGCATGAAGTGAATTCGAAGCATCGTCTGCAAAGCGTAAGGTGGGCGGCCCCCTTTGCCTTTGGGGTAAACCGGCTCAATCAATGCTATCAGTCGAGCCCAAGGAATAGCTTGATTCATCTCAGAGAGAAACTTTTCACTTCTGGTTTGTTTACGCTTGGCAACGAATTCAACATCAGAAAAACTAAGTTGGTTCATGATTGTGACGGTTGAGTTTGTAATTCATACAGACAACTAAAGTACAGGAAGGTTCTTTAAAATGAAAGACTTTCACAGAGCTGCCCTAGATAAATATCTAGCATAAACAGCCCTCCGGAAACAGGGGTTGCTGACCAATTGGAGGGTACAACCGCGCTTGACGCCAGGTGGTCGACATTTCTAGTCCGATACGGCAATCGCGACGAGTCTGATGCTACGGTCCGCCTTCAGGCTGCCGCTGCGTCAGACGTAATCGCTTAAGGCGAAACACGTCACCTGCGAGTGCCTTTGCTGACGCAAACCGCAGCGGCCGTCGATGCAAGTAAAACATGATCGCGGCATCGATCCTGACGGAAAATGATGTCGATGATTCGCCTCAAGTGCGGCCATTGTTTGTCCAAATTTTCGGGGAAATCGTTCAGATGACGGTGGACGACGCCTACGATGAAGATCCAATTTCCCAGACAGTCATCGCTCATTGCGCAGACAGCGCGGTGGTCATTCCGCCCCGCGCGACGGCGTTTCTCAGTGCGGGCGCGGCGACCACGCCAAGGAAGCGGGATCAGCATATCGCGTCGATTGCGCAACCGGGACCCCAATATTCAACATCGTGGCCCGGCATGAAAGTGCGATTTTGACGAGATCGGGTAGATTTGGGTAACGGTGTTGACCAACAGTGCGGGGATGGGAAAGTACTTGCGTGTGGGCGTTCATATTTCTTTCTGCTTATTATGTTGACGGCTCACGAGGCTATATCTTCAAGCGCTCGACGACCTTGCCGCCAACCAGATGCGAATCAATGATTTCATCGATATCTTGTATATCGACATAGGTGTACCACGTACTTTCTGGATAAACGACCAGTACCGGTCCTTTATCGCAGCGATCGAGGCAACCGGACGGGTTGATGCGGATATTGCCGTAACCGTCTAGATCGAGTTGCTTGATGCGTTTTTATGCATGTTTCTCTGCTGCCTCCGAGCTGCAGTCGTGACAGCACGGACAACTGTCATCACGCTGGTTCATGCAAAAAAATATGTGCTTCTTAAAATACAAATCGTCAGTCATCTTAGTTCCTGGTGAGCCTTGGGCGCAAGCAGCTCGGCATCGATGGTGATCTCGTCAATAGTGGGCGCTGATGCGTGAACAGGACTCATCGCGGTAGGGCTCCGATCACAAAATTTCCTAGCATCATATGCTTAACCGGGACGAAGTTCACGC
>Ga0209702_10001255_pt1 | contig 49426 bp, 39 predicted proteins | sample FRY01_FD_187210 | JGI IMG/M metagenome (GOLD analysis project Ga0209702, IMG submission 187210) | Freshwater microbial communities from Lake Fryxell liftoff mats and glacier meltwater in Antarctica - FRY-01 (SPAdes) (version 2) | ecosystem: Environmental > Aquatic > Freshwater > Ice > Glacier... | reverse complement strand
CTCGGTCGAGGTAGTGCGCAATTTGCCTATCAATGGAATTTTCATTGATCCCCATTAAACCACTTTCATCCCAAGGGCCCGCAGCAAGAAAACCAGTTGCAATAATCGCTTGTGGCTCATCTGGAAAAAAGCCATCCCCTGCAATTTGTTCTTTAATAAAACGGGCGTAGGGTTTGTCTTCATTGAACGATCGAATCAGATAATCTCTGAAAGGCCAAGCATTGGGCCTAAAGCGATCTTGGTCTTGGCCGTGCGAATCTGCATAGTGCGCTACATCAAGCCAATGGCGAGCCCAGCGTTCTCCGTAACGCGGTGAGGCAAGTAATTTGTCTACTAACTTTTCATAAGCATTTGGTGAATTATCGTTACAGAAAGCTTTAAGTTCAAATGGAGTTGGCGGTAAGCCTGTGAGATCGATAAAAATTCTGCGGGCGAGAATTCTAGGCTCAGATTGTGTTGCTGGTTTTAATCCCTTTGCTTGCAATTTTTCGAAAACAAAGGCATCAATCGGATTTTGAACCCAAGGTTTAAATGCATCTGCCACGGTTGGTATCAAAGGCTTTTTTATTGCCTGAAGCGACCAATGATCTTCACCTGTTTTTGCATTTGTGATCAAACTACCCTTGGAAATAATAGCACCTTGCGAAATCCAGATTCGTATAACTTCTATTTGTTTTTGGCTTAATGCCTCTGCCTTCAGTGGCATTCTAGGCAAACCTTTATCCCCTTGGATTCGGTGCATTAGCAAACTTTCATTCGGTTTATTTATCAGAATAGATAGCCCCGAAGTGCCCCCTGTTTTAATTCCCTCTTCGGTATCTAGGCGTAATCCACCCCTGTGTTTACTTCCGCTATGACATTCAAAACAATGGGCCTTAAGGATGGGGAGAACTTCTTTAGTAAAATCAACGGAAGTATTTTGAAGTTTAGTATCAGCTAAAGTTTTGTAGTTTATTATAAAAAGAAATGCGGTGATACAAACTAGAAGAGTAAAAGTTTTATTAGGAATCTGAGTTTTGAAATTTTGATTTTGCATAGTGGTTTTAATAACTTTGTTTAGATCAGATTAAATAATACCACAAAAAATAAACATTCACTTAGGCAGGTCAAAATCTTTACACGAAATCAAAACTTTATAATAACTGTTAGTTATTAAATAGGCGATTTAATAATAATGAACAAAACGAAATTTAAAAGAATTCGGAGTAAACGCCGTCGGCAGGGGAAATTTGTTAAACAATTATAATTTTGGGGCCTTCAGAAGAAGACCCCAAAATAAACATCCTAGATTCATTAACTTTATTTTTGACGCTCAAGGGCAATCGCTTTGACTTTTTCAAGGAAATCAGGATAAGTTTTAAGCACCCTATCAAAATCTTTCTTCATAAGAATGAAAATATCACAAGTACTACTGGCCCTGATATTGGCACTTCTTGGAGCAGAATTTATCAAACTCATTTCTCCAAAGAAATCACCATCTGCCATAGCTTTTAACACCTTTCCAGATTCATCTATCACTTCAACCGAACCCTTAGAGATAATGTATAAGGCAGTCCCTACTTCACCTTTACGAATGATGAAATCGCCTTCGGCATAGATATCGGGTCGTAAATTGATAGCAAGGTTATGCAATAAGACATCGCTTGCACCTTTAAAGAGAGGAACTTTTTCAAGGACATTGCGGTTGATGATTTCGACCCAATTACGGCCATCTTTTTCGATAAGATCATAAGCGGTTTTAGGACCCCAACCCCCAGCAGGGTAATTAGGGTAATCAGCAGCAGGTTCAGTTTCCCAAACATCAAGAATCGGTTGAGCAATACGCCAAGCAGCTTCAACAAGGTCGGTTCTAGAAAACAGGGTAGCATCACCAGTCATACAACTGTAAAGAAGAACTTCGTAGCCTGTGCCCCTAGAAGCTTCAAAGGATTCAGAGTAGTCAAAACGCAAGTTGATGTTTTGTGTTACCATCGCAGGGCCAGGAGTTTTACCTAAAACACGAAGTTCAATACCCTGATCGGGTTGGATATGAAAGATAAGGCGGTTGGACTCGGTCGAGTTTGCAGAGCTTCCAGAAGAGTTACCCCTGCTAAGTATTTCGGGGGCTTTTTTAAATTGAACCATAATCTCGGTGCCCCGTTTCCAGAGGTTTTTACCGGAACGGAGATAAAAAGGCACACCATCCCAACGCCAATTATCAATAAACAATTTAAGGCAGCCAAAAGTTTCGGTGTTGGAAGTGGGTGAGACATCGAGTTCTTGCCTGTACCCCGGTGCAGGGGAACCATCCGATTTACGACCGGGGCCATATTGCCCACGGACACAATTTTCGCGCACCATTTCTGGCGTCATAATACGAACCGCTTCAAGCAATTCAGATTTTTGATTTCGAATAGCATCAGGTTTGAAAGATGAGGGTGGTTCCATACATAGGTAAGCAAGCATTTGAAACATATGATTTTGAATCATATCACGAAGGATACCCGAAGTTTCGTAGTACTTGCCTCGGTTTTCAACACCCACCGTTTCCGTCACACTAAACTGAATATGATCGATGTTATCTTTATTCCAGAGTGGTTCAAAAATACCGTTCGCAAAACGAAATGCCAAAAGGTTTTGTACCGTTTCTTTGCCAAGGTAATGGTCGATACGATAGATTTGTTTTTCTTTCCAATGTCTGAGAAGTAAGCGATTAAGTTCGATTGCAGAGGGAAGGTCGTGCCCAAAAGGTTTTTCAAAAATAACGCGAACCCACCCTTTATCGGGGTTCTTGATACCAGACTGTTGTAGGTTAGAAGAAACAAGATCAAATACCGAGGGAGGAGTTGCCATATAGAACAGGATATTGCCCTGAGTATCGAATTTTGTTTGGGTTTCATTGATTAAAGAGGCGAGCCGTTTATAAGCTTCGGGGTCCGAAAAATCCCCTTGAGTATAATGCAATTTTGTGACGAAGTTGTTCCAGATATTTTCATCAAAAACTTTGCGAGTGTTAAATTTTTTGATGTCTTGGGTCATTCGCTCGCGAAAAGTATTAGTATCAAGTGAATCGAAAGCGATACCAATAATCACAAAGTTGGGGCTAAGCAAACCATCGCAAAAAAGGTTAAAAATAGCAGGCATAAGAAGGCGTTTAGTAAGGTCGCCAGAAGCACCAAAGATTACCATCACGCAAGGGTCTGCAAGTTTATCCGAATATTTAATAGCGCCTTCAGGGGCATTTATAAAAGAGTTGGAAGCCACAGATAAAACTCCTACTTATAAAAAAAGAAAAGCATAAACATGATTTAAATGTATCAAGAAAATTCTTGTAATGTTAAAAATTTAGCCTATTTTTGTTGTGCCTATTCTAAATCTGATTCTGCGATATTTTGTCGAAGAATTCGTGTAATTTCAGCTATTGTTTGCGGGTGATGATGTAGTTTCATATGCTTTTCTTCAACAATTGCTACGGTATCTGAGTGGGTAGCTAACGCACTAGTAATAGGAACAACCGAATCGCCTTTCCGGTACTCGAAAAACTGGTTTAAATCGCCCACAATAGAATGTACTTGAATATTTTCGGAAGGTCTTAAACTCTGAAATACTTTAAGAAATGGATTTTCAAAACCTAGCATATCAATACTGTTCGGTTGACTTTGCATTCTGAATGCGGGAAGAAAAACACCCGGGTTAGAATCGGCAAGTTCACTGCGAAAATTCTTCTGCCAAGTTGGAATTTTTGCAAAATAAGAACCTAATCTTCCCGTCGCGGTAAAACTTAAAGGCGACCCATTATGTGGCGTACCTATATAAACTATGTGCGAAATATTGCAGTTCGGTTCAAAGTAAAAAGTTTTCCTCGCTAACTCTAACAATGCAGGTTTCCCTTGCAACTGGTTAAAAGAAACTTTAGAAACTCCTTTATATAGCTTATCATCACTATGAACCACTTGCAGTCTAGAAAGCAAACCACCCATACTATGCCCTACTAAAACCATATGCTTAAGAAGCTTATTTTCTTTTTTGGGATCAACTGTAGCTATTGTGCGCTCCAAATTTTCTCTTAAATCGGTACTGTTAAGAAGAATAGAACCTGCCGTGGGGTATAAATAAACCCAGAATTGATATCGATCTCTAATGCCAGGGATTTGATCAAGCTCATTAAGAGTTTCCATCCAAGTTGCAGGGGTTGAAAGTAAACCGTGTACAAAGACAACGGGAATTTTATTTGGTTGAAAAGGTTCTAACATATACAAGCCTTGGAATTTAGATTCACGGTCACCATCTAAAAAGCCCAGCATCCAAAGTCTTGAACTAAGATCTCTTTCTAACATTTCTTCATATTGCGCAGAGAAATCTGCAGCCAAAGGCACCTCTTTGCCATTTACTTTAATAGTAGAATAAATTTTGGGATTAATGATTTCTAAACGACAAAACCCTTTTTCCAAATTGTCGTTAGGAATTAAAACAACCGTTGCTCCTAAAGGGTGCCCGATATTATGATAAATATCGAGTGGCTCTTTTGCGTTAAACTCGGCATTGGGGTGAAAGACGATAGGCAACCCTACACCTTTTCGTGTGTAGTAATTAGAAAGCGAGTAAGCGGTATCAGTCTTGGGGACGGTCAGGCTTTTATATAAGTTCGGCCGTTCTGAAAAACCATGGGAGTAAATTGGGAAGGATGGTATTTTTTCGTGAACTTGCCATTGTCCCGCCATCGTAAAATCTTTATTTTTATTTCCATCTTCAAGCATCCTTGCAAGGCAAGATTCATAAACATTAGTAGCCCGCTTGGTTTTTGGGTCATCAAAACCCTCACGGTCTAGGAATTTCCAAGCAAAGCAGCAGGCATAGGCATAGTATTCGATTGCAATATTTACATCTGTATTATCGGTTAAATCAGCTTTCTCGAAACTTAATTCCATCATAGCTTCAAAGTCTGAGGAATTAAGGTTTTTATCTCGAAGAGCTTTTAATAAAATTTGTGAGTTCACTTCCTCTAGTCTGGAAGGTAATTTGCGTGAACTTAAATACTTTTCTGTTTGTTCCGACCAGCGAGAAGTGGGTAAGGGATAATAACTAGTAGATTTTGTAGAAGTTGATCTACACCCCGATGAAAAAAAAACTACCCATAGAACCAGCCAAATAACTGGAACTTTTTTTAACCCTTGCGGTAACAATAATTCAAGCACTGACTCAAGCCTTTCTTCAAATAATGAAGGATTGATATACAAAGTTTCAGACCGTTTCAACAAGTCCAAATGAAAAAGGGCTTAAAATAGGTAAGCCAGAGGAAGCAAACAGTTGGTTTTACCCAAAATACCGAGACAATATCTAATTGTTTGAAATAAAATTGCCTTAACTAAATCATTCTTTTGTATTCTTAAGAATCTAGTCCGCCTACGAATAAAGAAGAACTAAATATACGGCTTTTTAAGCATATCTAAACCCCTAAAGTATTTTCTGTAAATCGAAGCCAACACTATTACTTCCATTTTTTATTTCAACTTTAAGATTTGTACTATTGGCAACCTTGGAAGGATTAATTCCCGAACAACTTTAGTGTCCGTTCGGCGAATCACTGGTACCAAAAAGCGAATTGAATCAGGTTTTTTAATTATCTGATTGGCAACAGTGTGTGAAGCTCGCTTCGGCAGACTCGGCGACCGATCCGGCAGGTACGGTTGGTGAGCTAGTCAAACCAAACTCCAAGGCTAATATGCCTTGCAAGAAGGGTTTTCACCGAACGGACACAAATTTAGAAGAACCGGAGGGCTAATTCTTTTTTTGGGCAGGGTTCTTTTGATCAGAATAAAAAATATCAAGCCGAAAGAAAGCTCCTTGTTTTTAGAATTGCTTGGGTTACTTCAGATCAAAGTTGATCAAGTTAGTTTTATCTTCAACCTTTGCGGTAAGATTCGATAAGCTTGTATCGCCATAATGCATTGGAATGTTAGGCGGGGGCAAGGGCGCTCGATCTTCAGGCAATCGACCTGTGGTATCTTGAATAGAAATAATCATAACTTTGTGTTCGCCAATAGGGGCCCCTTCGCGATCTACCCCATTAATTCTGGTTTTCATTTTAAACTTACCGTTGGAATCAATAATGCCAACAGAAGAAGGAAGGTTTCCCATAGGGACAAAAACGATGCTGCCATTCTTTAATTTTTTATCAAGGTAGGAAACAGAACCTTCAACGGGTTGAAGTGGGGGACCCTCGGTGCCACAACCTAAAGACAATAAAAAAGATAAAAAACAGAGGAAAGAAAAACAGTGTTTAAAACCCATCGGTAATTTCTCCAGAAGCTTTGGTAGCCAGACTTTGAAGGAGAGTAATAGCGGTGGAATCTTTGATGAATCTTGTACTGCCATCACAAAAGGAAAAGTTAGCCCCGCCGGTATGAGAGCTAGAAAAAGGCATATCGTTAACGCCATAGCTGCCACTATAATTAATACCATAACGAACCATTTTATGGTCAATCATAAGGCAGCCTTTATTTGTATCTTGTGGGTCGTAAGAATAGTAACCCCAAGTCCAAGGCTCAATGCTACCCCAAGCCGTTGCGAGGGGAGCGACACGATTTTTTTTGGAAGAGGTTTCGCCAAAAAGCAAGGTATTGGAAGTGCCATCGGTGATGTCGTTTAACTTGATTTTACTATAAGGAAAAATAACGCCAGAAGTGGTAGTGCCACAATAAGCATTAAGAGGGGCAGTTGGGGTAACGATATTTGCAAGGGCGGAACCCGCATTAGCTCGGTAATGCAGAGCAGCTTGTTCCTTGCCAAACCAAGGAGTTGCTCCACCTGAGGGGGTAGGGTCATCTGGGCTTTTAACACCAAATTCTGAGGAAGGGCAAACAAAAGTTTTAACCGCATTAGTGTAGATAGGGTCTTGGCCAAAATGAGGGTTAGTATTAAATCGAATCGGCATAACCAATCTTAAAGGCAGACTAGAACCACTTAAGGATGCCATTTTACTGATCATAACTTCTTGTTCGATGTAAGGAAAAATCTTCCCCGGCCAGCCAATATAATAGCCTTGTATTGTTTCGGCTCCTGTTGGTAACATTTGAAAGGTTTGCTCGTAATTATGAATCGCCAAACCTAATTGCTTTAGATTGTTTGAGCAGGTCATCCGAGCAGCGGCTTCCCGTACTTTTTGCACTGCAGGTAAAAGTAAACCAATTAATATAGCAATGATTGCTATCACTACTAGAAGTTCGATAAGAGTAAACGCTTTTACGCCAAACTTTCTGCCCATAGTAAAACACTCCAAAAACAGGAGAAAACTTTGGGAGAGGCGGGGATAAATACTTAATTACTTAACTATATTACCACTATTTATACCAAACATACAATCTTAAATATTTTCCCATGCTTATAAGACTTATTACCTTGAACAAATGACTAATAATAGGCAGAATAAGTTTATTCTTTTTTTTTAGGGGACTTGATATGAATCTTTTAATTACTTTTTTAATTACTTTTATTCCCAATGCAGCACCGGTTGAAATTCGCAAACCTAATATTATTCTTGTGGTTGCAGACGACCTGGGTTCTGCAGAACTGGGGTGCTACGGTCAAAATGGACTGCGCTTCAATCGCTTCTATTCTGGTAATGCGGTTTGCGCCAAAATATAAATAGCTTTAAGGAAAGGACTGTTTATTTTTATGGTCTTTCTAGTTCTATGAGAAAATAATTTTTGTTATGCGGTTCGATGTTAATACGAATGGGAGAGGAGGGGAAATCGAGATACTTACGCGCCACAATTTTTGCTCGGTTGGCATAATCGGGGCCATCTGGAATATCGGGGTCAACCCGTACAATTTGTTCTCCTTCTACTGCACCACTGCCTTCTTTAACCGTGCTAAGCGAGAAGCTTCCATCCTGTTTTATATAAGCCATCGAGCGTGTGTGCGGTGGTTTGACGGCTTCGAAATAAATACGGCCTGTAAAAGGTTTCCCATCATTCTTAAAAATAACTTTACCAGTAGTTGGGTAAGTTTTTAGCTCACTTGAACAACCAAATAAGGTAGTGCAGAAAAGTAATATAAGTATTTTAGACTGTTTAATAATCACCAGTAAGTTCCCCATCATCGATAACACAAAGCCTACGAAAAGTGAGAACTGATAGGGAATTATTTACAGATTTGATACTGCCATCGGCAAAACTGAAATTACAAACACCAGAGTGCCAAGAACCAAAGCGGAAGTTTTGATTATAAGCATCATCTTTGTCGGAAGTGATATTATATTCGTTGGTGTATTTACCCGTGGCAGGGTTCAAGGTGCCCGACCAGCCTCCGTAGCGCTGAAACACCGACTGAAGATCTCCGTTATAAGTACTACCTTCGCTGCCTAGTCTTATAGATATCCGAAGATGCTTTTCACCAAACAAGATAGTTGAAGCTGTTCCATCAGTAATATCTTTTATTTTTAATACAGGGGTCCAAGAAACTAGGGAACCTTGCGCAGAGGCGAAAGGCGGGGTCGGGGCCCTAATTAGTCCTGGAAGTGAACCTCCAGATCCGCCTGCACTTCCTTTTATCGATCCTGCCCTACAAAAAGTTCCATCATTATTGTAAGTATCAGTCCCAGCATTTGCAGCGTAATCAGATACCCCTCCTGAAACATTTGCTTGAATGCTCCAACCTGCTGGTGGGGTTGCATCGGTGCGAGCATCGTTGCCAATACTTACCCCTAAAGAAGGCCCTCTTCTGCTAGGGCATAGGTAAAGGGGTACAACAGTTTCTCTTACTGTTGTCGGTTGTGAGTGATACCTTAAAAGTAAATTCCATTGTTTGTAAAGATTTTCCTGCTCTAAATAAGGGAGTAAAATTACCGCCCAAGTTGCCCATTGATCATCGAGGTAAGAAGTGGGGAGCCAACCATCATAAGTAGTTTGATAATTATGAACCGCAAGCCCAAGTTGTTTCATATGGTTTCCGCATTGAAGCCGAGCAGCGGCTTCCCGTACTTTTTGCACTGCAGGTAAAAGTAAACCAATTAATATAGCAATGATTGCTATCACTACTAGAAGTTCGATAAGAGTAAACGCTTTTACGCGAAACTTTCTGCCCATAGGAAAACACTCCAAAAACAGGAGAAAACTTTGGGAGAGGCGGGGATAAATACTTAATTACTTAACTATATTACCACTATATTATACCAAATATACAATCAAAAACATTTTCCCAAGCTTATAAGACTTATTACCTTGAACAAATGACTAATAATAGGCAGAATAAGTTTATTCTTTTTTTTTAGGGGACTTGATATGAATCTTTTAATTACTTTTTTAATTACTTTTATTCCCAATGCAGCACCGGTTGAAATTCGCAAACCTAATATTATTCTTGTGGTTGCAGACGACCTGGGTTCTGCAGAACTGGGGTGCTATGGTCAAAAAATTATTAAAACACCTCATCTTGACTTGATGGCTCAAAATGGACTGCGCTTCAATCGCTTCTATTCTGGTAATGCGGTTTGCGCTCCTTCTCGTAGTGTCCTGATGACTGGCCTTCACTCTGGGCACACCCCTATCCGTGATAATCGTGAAGCTAAACCCGAAGGCCAGCACCCTCTTCCGGATGGAACCCTTACCCTTGCAAAATTAATGAAACAAGCTGGTTATGCCACGGGCGCTATGGGGAAATGGGGCTTAGGTGGCCCCGATAGTAAGGCGCATCCCAACCTTATGGGCTTTGATCTTTTCTATGGCTACAACTGCCAACGAGTTGCCCATAATCATTATCCAAAATATCTTTGGCGTAATGATAAAAAAGAAGAACTCGAGGGCAATGATGCAGGTGTCACAGGTAAACAATTTTCTCACGACCTTATGGAAAAGGAAGCTCTCAAATTCATAAGCGACCAGCAGAGCAAACCTTTCTTTTTATTTCTTCCTTTTATTATTCCTCATGTGGCCTTGCAGATTCCTGATGAGCTTCTCAAAGAATACAAAGGGAAGTTTGAAGACCCAGCTTATGTAGGGGGTAAAGGTTACCAACCTCATCCAAGTCCGCGTGCGGCCTATGCAGCTATGATTACACGGCTCGATAAAACTATGGGTAAAATTAACGCCCTGCTTAAAGAACTTAAACTTGACCAAGATACGATCGTAATGTTTACCAGCGACAATGGGCCTACCCATGGGGGTGTAGGTGGATCTGATTCTGAATTTTTCAATTCTGCTGGCATTTTGCGGGGTCTTAAGGGCAGCCTTTATGAAGGGGGTATTCGGGTACCTTTGATTGCTTATTGCCCGGGGAAAATTCCCGAAGCTAAAATCTGCAACACACCTTTTGGGTTTCAAGATCTCTTACCCACCTGCTGCGAAATTGCAGGTATTGCTGCTCCTAGTAAAATCGATGGAATTAGTATGCTCCCCACCTTCGTCAACAAAGGTGAACAAAGAACGCACGAAATGCTGTATTGGGAATTCCCAGGGTATGGCGGGCAGCAAGCTTTAATCCTAGGTAAATGGAAAGGGGTCAAGCAAAAGATGGGTCAGGGTAATAATACCTTAGAACTTTATGACCTAGAGTCTGACCCATCAGAAAGCACCAATGTTGCATCAAAAAACCAAGAAATTGCAGTTAAAATGGAATTAAATATGAAAGGACAACATACGCCTAACAAAGATTTTCCGCTTCCTATCGTGGATTTCGAGCCCAAAAAGAACTCCTTGAATAAAAAGAAATGATAAGGGTTATTCTTTTTGGGTTTCCTTTGTAACTGCTTTTAAAGGATTTTTACCAATGACCTTCTGCAGCCGTTTTTTCCTCTCTCTTGCAATATTTGCCTGCTACTTATTGCAGCCAAGCATTGCCCAAGCACAGCCCAAAGAACTGGTCTCCTTTGAGGGCCATACCGATGCGGTCAAATGCGTTGCCTTTAGCCCCGACGGAAAGCTAATTGCAAGCGGTGGATCTGACAACCTCTTGCGAGTTTGGGAACCCAGAACTGGAAAGAATTTTTTTATAGGGGTTAGTCATAAAGCTCCCATCTGGGGCGTTGCTTTTAGCCCAGATGGCAAACTCATTGCTACTAGCAGCGATGATATGACCGTGCAAATATGGTCGGCAGCAAACGGCAAAGCTTTGCAGGTACTTAAAGGGCATCAGCGATCTGTTGGCGATGTCAATTTCAGCCCAGATGGGAAACTTCTTGTAAGTGCTTCCAACGATTACACCATCAAACTTTGGGACATTTCTTCTTGGGCCGAAGTTTTGCAATTGCCTGAACACCGAAACTGGGTAAGTAGTGCCTGTTTTAGCCCAGATGGAAAAACCATATTAACTGCAAGCTACGATTTTGATATTCGCATCATAGATGTAAGAAAAGGTGCTGTGTTAAAAAGTTGGAAAGCGCATAGCGATTGGGTGACTTGTGCGGTGTACAGTCCAGATGGGAAAAAAATTGCCAGTTCGGGGGGCGATCGAATTGTCAAACTTTGGGATGCTGCCACCTATAAAGAATTATTCACCTTCGAGGGTCATTCAGATATTGTTCGTACTGTTGCTTATGCTCCCAATGGAAAAACATTAGCAAGTGCATCGGGCGGTGAAAATGCTATAAGAATCTGGAACCCCGAAACAGGGAAACAAATTGTCTACCTCAAAGGGCACTCTCAGGAAATCATTCAAGTTGCTTACAGTCCCGATTCTAAGCTTATTGCAAGTGCGGGATCGGATGGACTGGTAAAGATCTGGAATATTGCAACTATTATAAATAAGCCATAGCGACCGTGGAGAACTAATATAGTGGAAGATTTGTTTGGATCCCTTGAAAAAGAAATCAATGCATCAAAAATCTTGGGGTATCTCAACTTCTCAGATGGAAGATCTGACCCTCGTTGGCAGAAACAATTAAGCGATGCCTATGCTTTTCTTGCAGATAATGGTGATAAACAACCTTGGACAAGCCTATTAGATTGGCTCGAGCAAAAGTTAGAAGAGCTAAAAGCAGAAGGTTCGGTTGCGTTTAAAAACGATAAGCAGGCACGAAAAATCCTTGAGCTGATGCCCTTGTTTTTAGAAAATTACCGAGCCTACCATTCCGATTTATTGGGCCATCTCCCCGATTCAGAACTATTCCTTCCCTTCTTTCTTGCCCGAGCTTTCGAAACACTCTTATCACTCGCTTTAGAAAAAGGGTTCCCCAGACAACCCGAGGCATTCCTCAAAAATGCCATACTTCAATTCAACGACTTCGTTGGGTATCGGCCTGTTGCACTGCTCGAAACCCGACCCTCAGGCGAACCTTATCCCCACGAGAAGTTCCGCTGCGTGCCCCTCTACCTTCGTAACGCTGGTGTTTCTTTTAGTCCCTACAGCGAATTAATTCAACAGGCACTTGCTATTCTCGAAAAGGTTGACCCTTCCTTACTTTCAGAAGCCCATTTTGATTTTAATAACCTCGATGAACTTGCTATGGATGTTCGAGGCTATGATCATTCACACCCGGCCAACCTCAGACCAAATTATTTCTTTGGCGAATGGGATCCACAATATATCGATGAGCAAGGACGATTCCGTAGGTTTGTCGTACGCAAAGCGTTGCTTGATGTTTTAAAAGAGCGGATTAACGAATCTGGAGATAAAAAAGTTGAAAGCGCTTTTGAAGCTGCTGTTGTTCTTTCAGGCACCATTTTGATGGCGGCAACGGTAAGCGGCAGAACCGCAGATACCCACGAGGCTTCTGCCTCCTTGGCAAAATTAATTCCTGGAATTGCCCGAGTAAGAGATACCTTTTATGAATACCTTTTAAAAAAAGCTCCCGAAACACAATTGCAATTCTTGCTTGATGAAAAGACCAGACTTAAGCAAGCGTTTGGCGGGGCTAGGCAGCACCTCAATAATTTATTAGGCAGAAAACGAGCCTCTCATGTCCAACACCGTTTCTTAGGTTTACTTTTAGCTAATATGGGCTACCTCGATGCTTCCCGTGCCCAAGCCAGAAAAATTGAAGCCGCTTCGGGAAGAATGTTTGCTGAAATCCTTGGCTTTCTTCGCCTAGGCCAAGTTGAAATTGATCGCTCGCTTTGGGCTCAAGCTGCCGAACGACCCAATCAAGCCTTTGCCATTTTACAACGAGGTATCGAGTGTGGCGCAGTTGCCGACCCTTGGAATGTGCTTGGTTTTCAAGGGCTTTTTCCTCTCTCTCCCGCTCGGGAAGATAGCACCCGCGACCCTAGGATTGATGAACTACTCATTATTATGGAGCAAATTTTTCTCCTAACTACCAGACTCATGTGTGAGGCCGCTGCCAATGGCGATGAAGCTCTGGTTCAATCTCTCGAAAAAGAAATGGACACCAAAGCCAAGTGGTGGGATCGCTTCGCTACTTATCAAGTTAGTGGCGTAAGGTCGGTTCGAGGGGGCGACGCCCTAGGTTCTGCCAGAATGATTTCCAAGGCATTACTCAAATGGCACCATCGAGGCGAGACACCTGCCGACCTTCCCTTTTGGCGCGAACAACTTTCTTCCCTACGAACCCCCCGCGCTTTTGCTATGGTAGTCGAAATCTTACTGCGCCAAGCCGATCAAATCGCAGCTTTAGGCTTACTTATGAGTTGGCTTGGTCAAGCCGACAAAGTTCCACTCGAAGAGGGCGTTCATTCGTTCCATTCCTTAGCAGCACGCTGGTTACTTGCAACCGCTGTACACCGAGAAAAGCTACCCACGAAACAACTAGAACAAAGGCACCAATCGGTTCGTAAATTCTTCATGCAACTTGAAGCTAATGCTGAAGAATACTGGGGCGTTCCTCAACTCGAGAAACAAGCGAAGCCTACAACCAATAAAAATGATGGTGACATTTTCGATGCCGCATACGATGAGGTCAGTTACCTTGATACCACCAACAATGATGATGAAGATGGAGCGATTTCAGATGGGCCTAGGTATGCACCATTTGAACTTGAAGAGGAAGCATCCACATTAGAAAAACGACTCCGCTTTTTAAACTCTTCTTCTAAACTTTGGCAAGTTGCAGCATATTACCTCGGTTCCAGAACCGAACTTAATCAAGAGGATCGGGTTGCACTTGCTAGTTGGCTTGAGGCTGCTTCCAGCCGAATGGTAAAACTCGACTTCCTCATTGATAGCTTGCACCGGGAAAAAATCCCTGACCCTGGAACCGATCCTGAAACCATCATTGAATATGACAGACAGCGAAGCTTAAAAGAAAATCTGATAATGGAAACCATTTCCACTAGGGTGGAAACGGCGATTGCGGTTAACTCTATGCGTGGGGCTTTAGGCGTTAATGCGGAGAAAGAAACCTACCCTTGGGAACCTTCTTACCAGCTTCTTGAAAATGCCTTACTACGAGGGAATCCAGAAGCTGCTTCCCAAGCACTTAAGCTCTTTCGTAAGGGATTTGCAAAAGAACCCCTAGTTTATACAACGCTGCAAAATGGAGGCGACCCCCACTTAATCGTACGAGTAAGGTTAACCCAAAGTGCGCTTGATTTCCTCCTGATTAATCTGCCTCGGTTGGGGCTTATAAAAGAAAATTTAAACCTTCTTAACCTTGCCAAGGATATGGAGAAAAAAAGACATTCCAAAGCTAGGGGTGTTTCTGAATACAACCGACATTTTCAAATAGGTTTTCGGGCTGTTATCGAAAACATTATCGAAACCGCTGTTGACGAACCAGACCCAGTAGTTCTTGAATTACTTGAAAACACCTGCAGAGTTTTTGAAAAAATTTGGATCGAACATAGTTGGACGGGTCAACTTTCCTCTGCGGAAGGATTCATTCACCAAAAAGCTTTCGACGAAGTCTCTCAATTTATTCAATCCTATGGTAAAGATATTTTTCACGCTCGCTTTATGACCTTTGCTAACCTTAGGGGAGTGATTCATTTAGGAGCCGAACGATTCTTACAAGAAATACTTAATAATCCCGATCCGCTTCAACCTATTAAACTTGCGGACGACCTTGGAAACAAGATTCAGATGAAAGATGCTGCCCGAATCCTTGGCGGTATCATTCTTACCATCACTGAAAATTACCAAGAATTTAAAGATTATAACACCACTTGTACACTCTCAGATTATGGTAATATGCTCCATATTCTGCTTGGTTTCCTAAGGGTAAAGGCACTTTTTGATCGCAAGGCTTGGCTGCTTAAACCCCGTATGATGATTCATGAACAACTTGCAAGGCTAAAAAGAACTAAAGCCGCAAAGCGCTGGCAAGAATCTCTCCATTCCATCACCAAAGATGAAGCTGCTGCACTTTTAGGCCTTCTTGATACTACCGAAAAAGATACTGCTGTTCGCATTGTTTCTATTCGCGATCGAATTGAAGCTGGGTTTGTAGGAAACCTTGCCGCGGATCGACTTTGTTCTTTAGTAGAACCCGCAATGGGTGAGGCACGCAAAAAAAGTGTTCCCCGGGCTTTTCGCACTTTCCTCGAAGAACTTGAACTGCAAGCTTCTAAACCTTCAGGCGTGGGCAGAGATATTCCCGATTGGCTCGTTAGGCTAGAAGCCGAGGTACAACGGGTTCAGATGTCGCATACCGCAATCGTACAACTTGCAGAGGGACTTTATAAAATCAACAAGTTCCCTCTGAATATGGAAAACATTGTTAAACAAATCGAAGAACTAGGCACCGATACTGAACCAACTAAGGCGTAATTAATTCACTTTATTCCGATAAGGCCGTATCGCTGTAAGATAAACGATCACGCCAATACTCACAAAAAGAATGCCCGAGTAAACTTCTGCGTGATGTTTATAAACTATATTGCCAGCGGTGTCGGCGTGAGTTGCAAAGAACATATTGCTTAATACACAGGCAGGTATCACCGCATAAAGCAGTGGTGTAAACGGGTAACCCCAGCATTTGTAGGTCCGAGGCGCATCAGGCATAGTACGCCTAAAAACAAAAATAGAAAGCACGCCCATTGTTTCGAAAATGACCGCACCAAACATCGAAAAATTAGTCAGCAAATCAAAAAGAGATATTCCCATTCCCAACGATGCCCCGATCCCGCCCAGTACGACTAAGATGGAAGACCATGCGCCTAAAACCATAATTGCAACATAAGGCGTTTCATACACCGGATGAACTTCCTGCAATATCTGAGGTGCCATCTTTTCCTGACCCATAGCATAAAGCAATCGAGGGCCAGCTAAAATATTCCCGTTCAGCGAACCAAAAACAGAAATCATAATTGCAAGGGAAGCAAACAAAACCCCAGCAGATCCAAAGCCCGCTTTTAATGCTTCAGTTGCAACCGTAGAACCTGCAGGCATTCGAATAATCGATTCCATAGGTAGTACTAAATGATAAGCAATATTGACCCCAACATAAAGCAAGGTAACTAACCCAACACCACCAAGTAAAGCCAGAGGAATATTTCGCTGAGGGTTTTTAATTTCTTCTGCAACAGGAGCGATATTACCCCACCCGTGATAGGCCCAAAGAATTGCTAAAAAGGCACTAAACAAATTGCTGAATCCAAAGGATCCTTCCTTGGCCCACCAAGGGTTCAAATTCTCTAGAGTTGCTTTTCCCTCGGTAGGCGAGATAAAGAAAAAGTAAAAGGGAATCAATGCGATTAATCCAAGCGATGCTACTTTGATGATAGTAAGAAATACTTGCAAAGAACCGCTGATACGGGTACCACGAACATTAACTGCGGATAAGGAAATTAAAACGCTAATAGTAATTGCAAGCTTACCCCAAAATGGAATGGGGATATTAATGAGGTCACAAAACGAATCGGTAAAAATACTAGCAAGCGCACCTAGGGAAGCAGCTCGGATCATTACAAAATCTACCCAGCCCCAAAGAAAGCCCCACATAGGGCCGTACGCTTCTTTTAGAAAAGTGTAATTGCCACCAGCCCGTGGAAAGAGTGTGACAACCTCTGCATAAGCCAGTGCTCCAAGAAATGTGAAGATACCACCACCTATCCACAGCATAAGAATAACGCCAAAGTAGGGTGTATCTTGAGAAATGGCATAAGCTTTTTTGAAAACTCCAGAACCTATGATGGTGCCCACCACCACAGCAATCGCCATCACTGGGCCAAGTACCCGAGGCAAAGATCTGGGGTTGGCTGCTGATTCTTGATTAGCCATCAAAATATCTCCACAAACTTAATAGGTAAGCAAAGATTCTAACCCAGATCGAAGACAATCTCCAAACTAAGAAAAAGAAAAAGATCAGCCTTTTAGACTGTTCCTTTTAATGTTTAAAGACTTGTTGCAGTTATTAATCAAGGGTCTAAATCATTATCCAATGGCGTAGCAGAGGGGAAAATTCCTTTATCAGGAATAATCTGCGGGACAATTGCAGGGTCCTTAACAGCGGGGTCCTTAACAGCAGGGTCCTTAACCTTGGGATTAGGTACCGGAGTCGTAGCAGCATCCGTGGGGGCATAATCAGGTGAATCTTCTTCAGGACCCTGATAAGTCTGATAATAACTAGGAAAAGAACTTGAAGAATTATAAGTAGCTTCGCTAGGATTAACAGAATAATAAGGAGTGGAATAAGAAGATCCCATACCCATCATGCCCATGCCTAACATACCAATACCTAAGCCCAACCCTAAGCCCAAACCACCGTAGCCAAAGCCGCCATAGCCAAAACCACCATAACGGCCGCCATAGCCGCCATAGCCATAATGTCCGTAGCCACCATAGCCGCCGCCATAGCCACCATGAATATTATTGTAATTATAGTGGTTGCCGTTGTTGCGGTTGCCGTTGCCGTTGCCGTTGCCGTTGCCGTTGAAATCATTGTGATTATGATTTCCATTTGCGGAAGCAGAATGGTTGTTAAGATTGGCACCGCGGTTGGTTCTACCGTTGGCACCAGTATGATTGTTTTGGCCATGATCGGTATGGTTAGCAGAATTTGGAGAATGGGCACCGCCATTACGATTTTCTGTATGCCCAGCATGCGAGGCATTGGTATGGGCACCTGCACCACCAGCGCCAGCACCACCGGTTCGAGCACCAGCGCCAGCACCACCGGTTCGAGCGCCAGCACCACCAGCACCAGCCCCACTAGGGCGAGCGCCAGCACCTGCACCTGCACCTGCACCTGCACCACCACCGGAAGGATGATACCCACCACCAGCAGAGGAAGGATGAGCACCGCCACCCGAAGAATGGGCCGCACCGCCACCGCCGGAAGAATGCCCACCACCACCACCGCCTCCTCCTCTAGCAAAAACAAAAAGGTTGAAGGAAGAAAGCATCGCAAGCGAAAGAGCAGATTTAAAAAGAATAGTCGTTTTGTTCATAGAATGAATTCCTAAATAATAAATTAGTTATCGTCGGATTTTGGAAAAGAACCAAGGGCAGTCTTTGCAGCCTGACTAAGTCCGATATCATCACTCTTTGCAGCTTCCTTGAGGGCATCAAGCACCGTGGGGCCAGCAAACCCAATTGAACCAAGCGCGTGTGCGCATTCTTCCCGAACACCGATATAAGTGTCAGATTTAAGCGCTTCAACTATGGTAATAACCGCAGGCCTAGCACCTGCCCCGATTTCATTTAGTGCATAAACAGCAGCAAGCCGAATATGATCGTTCTTGTCATTACTTAAAATTTCTCCAAGTGCGGTGGAAAGGGCTGCTGCAGCGGGGCCCATAACGCTAACCGCATCGATTGCATCTTTACGAATTTCTGCAGAAGGGTGCTTAAAGAACTTTGCCAATTCTGGAAGTGCTGCCTTTGCATCAGGCCCGATTTCCCCCAAGGCATAAATGCACTCACGAACCACTTCTTGATCTGAATCATTTAATGCAGCTATTAATGCGGGCACTGCTGCCCGGGCATCACGGCCGATTTCTGCCAGAGCATACGCTGCTGCATATCGCATTTCAGGATTCTCTTCTTTTAAAGCCTTGGCAATGGAAGGAACTGCACTTCGCGAAGAGGAGCCCAGCTTGCCCAAGGAAGCAATTGCTGCCTGCCTGACCATTTCTTCCTTATCATCTAAAGCCTTGGTCAAGCCACCGATCGCGGAACGCGAAGCCAGCCCAAGCATACCCAATGCAGTTGCAGTTTGGGCCCGCAAGCTTGCATCTTCATCATTTAAAAGTGCAGACATATCAATGATTGCAGGGCCTGCATTTGCACCAAGATTGCCCAACCCCTGTACTGCGGTCTGCCTGACTATAAGATCTTCATCTTTAAGCATGGCTTGCAAAGTAGGAACGGTTTCTTTTGCAGAAGCCCCGATTGCTGCAAGTGCAGCTGCAACGGAAACGCGCAACCCGGTGTCTTTATCTGCAACAGATTCTGCAAGCGCAGAAGCAGATTGCCTTGCCAATGGCCCCATCGTACTTAAAGCAAATGCACAGGCCCTTTTGACCCTAACATCACTAGTTTTAAAAGCATCAGTAAGAGCAGGAATGGCATTTCTTGCTGCAGGCCCCATATTTCCTAAAGCAATTGCTACAGATCTGCGAACCGTCTGATCTGTATCCTTTAGTGCGGTTATAAGTTCGGGCACAGCGGCCCGGGCGGTAGGGCCCATTCTACCCAAAGAGTAAGCAGCGGCTTTACGAGTTGCAACATCGGTGTTTTTTAACTTCGAGGTAAGATCTTCAACTTGAGCAAACCCTTGTGAAGTAAACAGTACGGTTCCCAGCAATGCAATTCCCGACCAGCGTAAGAATGTAAACATCTTTAACCCTTCTAATTAAAATTCAAACTAATATATCTGATACTATATTATCTGATTCTAACCTGAAAGGAAGTGATAAGCTCCAAACGGTACTCCAAAAAAATGATTAAGAATAAATTATTTCCAAGATCATTCTTGCATCCACCGTCTCGGTCTTCTAACTTGTGCCAATTACACGATAAGGAGTTTTTATGAATCAGATTGATTTAGCTGGAAGAAATGCGGTAGTAACTGGTGGAGTCCGGGGCATAGGATTAGCCATAGTAGAAAGGCTTTTAGCAAGTGGGGCCAATGTCTGTATCTGGGATCGAGACCTTGCAGCGTTAGACCAAGTAGTTCCCGGGCTTAATAAGCAAGGGAAAACTCACGGGGCGCAAGTCGATATCACCCGTGCAGAATCGGTAGAGCACGGCTTGAAATCTGCAGTCAATAGCTTTGGGAAAATTGATATTCTTGTCAATAACGCAGGAATTGCTGGGTCAACTCGAAAGCTCTGGGAACTTCCCCCCGAAGAATGGCGCCAAGTCATCGAAATTGACCTTGTTGGCGTGTACATGTGCTGCAGAACCGTCGTTCCTCATATGATCGAAAACAAGTATGGCAGAATTGTAAATATCGCAAGCATCGCAGGTAAAGAGGGTAACCCCAACGCTTCACATTATAGTGCTGCCAAGGCTGGTGTTATCGCCCTGACAAAATCTCTAGGTAAAGAATTAGCCCAAGCGGGAATTCTGGTTAACTGCATCACCCCTGCTGTTATCGAGACCGATATCCTAAAGCAAGTCACGCAGCAGCATATCGATTATATGCTTTCAAAAATACCTATGGGAAGGTTTGGGAAAAAGGAAGAAGCTGCTGCAATGGGGGCTTGGTTATGCTCGGAAGATTGCTCATTCACCACAGGCTCAACATTTGATTTGTCAGGCGGGCGAGCAACCTACTAACCCCATTCGCCGAAATACCAGCGCTTCTTGTATTTGGGTGCATAGCTAATGCCAAATTGTTTCATCGCAGTATCTCGAATAATCTGCGCTGCTTCTTCTGGTGAATCTGTAACAATAAGTTTGTCTAAATCTTCATGGTCAATGGTTTGCTGTTTTAAAAGAGTATTTTTGATGAAGTCAATTAAAGGGTTCCAATACTCTTTACCCATAAAGATTAAAGGAAAATCTTTAATTTTACCGGTTTGAATTAAAGTCAAACATTCAAAAACTTCATCGAGAGTTCCAAATCCGCCTGGCATTGCAACAAATGCATAAGAATATTTAACCAGCATCAGTTTGCGAATGAAGAAATACTTAAAAGTAACAAATTTATCAAGGTAGGGGTTATGCTTTTGTTCCATAGGCAAGGCAATGTTACAACCTATCGAAGCCCCGTTAACATCCTTCGCCCCACGGTTAGCTGCTTCCATAATACCTGGACCACCGCCTGTCATAACAGTAAACCCAACCTTAGAAAGTTCTTTCCCCATTTCGCGTGCAAGAATGTAATAAGGATGGTCTTCTTTAAAACGGGCAGAGCCAAAAACCGTAACACAAGGCCCAACAAAGTGAAGAGTTCTAAAGCCGCTCATCAGTTCAAGAAACATTTTAAAAGCACGCCAAAGTTCAAAGCCACGGCGTTGGGGGCCTTGAAGAAATTTATTTGTTTCAGGTGCGGCCGTTGATGCATCTTTACCCCAGCGAAAAGGGTTAAGCTGGATCAAGCTTGTCAGTGTTTTTTTATCAGTATCACTTGCCATATTTCTTATCCTTGCCTGCCGAATGTTAGCTATTATATTCTACGGTGGTAAAGGCTAAGCAGCGGGGTATTAAGAAGCGAAAAGAATAGAGAAATCTATCAAATAATAGGTTTGATGTCATAATCGGTATAAAGAATCCAATTTTAAACTACCTTTGAGCCATTCTTGGGAACGATTGCTTTACAATCTTCCTAGAACTTTTGGGTTTTTGCACTTGGGGAAGTTCAAGCCTTTTTGGAGGGAAATCGCAAGAAGCAACACTACTATTGGTATCGTTTAGTATTTCATCTACGGTGGTTTTATGAAACGATTCTTCGATCATAGCCATCGCATTATCAATGCGCATGTGTAAAACGCAAAGTTTTATGCCGTGTGAAGCTAAACCCATTGGGCATGTCTTAATGCGTTTAACGGGGTCAATTGCGTTTATCACTTGCAGAAGAGAAAGTTTTTGCGGAGTAATTGCCAAACTAACTCCACCACCAAGACCCCGCTGAGAATATAAGATTTTAGCTTTAACTAGGCTTTGTAAAACTTTGGACATATAAGGCTTAGGAACTTTAGTGACTTCGGCAATTTCCTCACAGATGCTAGGAATGGGGACATTTTTGGCCAAAAAAACAATAGCGCGTAAGGCATATTCAACTGTTTGCGAAAGCATAAAGCTCTTTATCTGGGCGAAGTGAAATTAGACTAACTCAAACAAATATCGTTCAAAACATCCAACATTAAAGATTATAAACCCTCTCATTAGAAAACCAAGAGGGATTTTTAAATTTTAAAAACTATTTTATTTTTAGGTCAATATGTCTTTTATTACATTCCCGTGGACATCCGTTAACCTAAAATCCCTTCCTTGAAACCTAAAAGATAGCTTTTTATGGTCGATCCCCATTAAATGCAGCATCGTGGCGTGCAGATCGTGCACAGGCACAGGCTTTTCCACCGCACTATAGCCAAACTCATCGGTATTTCCATAAGTCATTCCACCTTTAATTCCACCACCCGCCAGCCACATTGAAAAACCCTTAATATGATGATCCCTGCCATTACCCTGAGCCATAGGTGTTCGACCAAATTCTGTACCAAAAACGATAAGGGTTTCGTCCAACATTCCGCGTTGTTTTAAATCTTCAATAAGGGCAGCAGCGCCACGATCAACTTCCTTGGCGGTACCTAAGGAATGATCTTTTACGGATCCGTGATGATCCCAATCACGGTGATAAAGTTGAATAAATCGTACGCCACGCTCTGCTAGTCTTCTCGCTAACAAACAATTGCTTGCAAAAGAACCATCGCCTGGGTTAGCCCCGTAAGCTTCTAAAACTTTTTTAGGCTCTTTTGAAACATCCATAAGTTCGGGAACACTCCCCTGCATCCGATAAGCCAATTCATACTGAGCGATTCGTGCTTCGATCTCGGGATCAGCAACCACTTCATTTTCTAGTTTATCTAATGATTGGACAGCTTTGATTAATTCTGCTTGCCTAGATTCATCGACCCCTTTAGGGTTACGAATGTAAAGTACGGGCTCGCCAGTACCTCTAAACTGAACGCCCTGAAACTTGCTAGGTAAAAACCCCGAGTGCCACTGCCTTGCAGCAATAGGCTGGCTTTGTCCGAATTTCCCCGTTGAAACCATCACTACAAAACCAGGCAGGCTTTCAGTCTCTGACCCTAACCCATACCAAAGCCAAGATCCCATCGAGGGCCTTCCATTAATCATCGTTCCCGTATTCATAAAAGTATGTGCAGGATCGTGGTTGATCGCCTCGGTGTAAAGGGAACGAATAATACACATATGATCTGCAGCACGAGCACCTAATTCAGGAAAGATACTACTGAATTCAATACCGCTTTTTCCATACTTCTGAAACGGATGCTGCGGGCCTAAACAATTAAGCTTGGCACCCTGCAACTGAGCAATCTGCTGGCCTTTGGTGACCGATTCAGGCATAGGTTGGCCATTCATTTTTGCAAGCGTAGGCTTCGGATCCCAAGTTTCAAGATGGCTCATCCCACCTGCCATATACAAGTAAATCACCCGTTTAACCCGCGGATTATGATGCACCGGATTGATAACACCCTTAGAGCCTACTTGTGAAGCGTATGAAATCTTTGGGTCGAGCATCGAGGCAAGCGCCATCGAACCCAGACCGCCCGCAGAGTATTTAAGAAACGCTCTGCGAGCAAGCCGATCGTTAATAATCTGGTTCATATAAAATAATCCTAGTTTCTGGTGATGGTTTCGTGAAGATTGAAAAGCGCACGAGCTAATCCGCCCCACGCTGCAACTTCAATTTCAGCCAAATCTTTACTTAAAGTCCTATCTCCTACCGCCAGAAAATCCTTAGCGGCTTTAGGGTCTGCGGTAAACGACTTACGATAACTTACAACAAGATTAAGCATAACTTCTTTTTCTTTGGGTTTAGGCAATCTTGAAACAGTTCTGCTAAAGGCGTAATCAACTTTATCAGCATCAGTATTTCCACCTTCTTGCAAAATCTTTTCTGCAAACACCCGGGCAGCTTCTACTTCACAAGGATCGTTTAATAACGCAAGTGCTTGCAATGGCGTATTCGATCGTACTCGATCAGCAGAACACTCTTCTCTGCACGAAGCATCAAAAGCAAGCATAGCAGGGTGAAGGTACTGCCTTTGCCAATGGGTATATAACCCCCTACGATAAACAGACTCTCCATTATCTTTTTGCCATTCCCTGCCGGGGAAGTTTAAATAGGCCCAATAACCAGGAGGCTGAAATGGCTTCACGCTTGGCCCACCTTGTTTGTCTACCAATAAACCACTGATGGCTAAATAATTATCACGGATAAACTCGGCTTCAACCCTAAAGCGCGCTTGCCTTGCAACCCATTTGTTAAAAGGATCTTTCTCTGCAAGCTCCGCACTAGGAACCGAACTCTGCCTATACGCCCCACTCATTACCATCAACTTAATGGTTTTCTTGATATCCCAATTGTTATCAACAAGATAAGAAGCAAGAAAGTCGAGAAGCTCGGGGTGGCTAGGCCATTCACCTTGAGAACCCACATCATCAAGTTTTTTTGATATGCCGGTTCCAAAAAAGAGCTTCCATAAACGGTTGACTAAAACCCTAGAGGTTAAAGGGTTTTCTCTACTCACCAGCCAAATAGCTAAATCCTGACGATCCAACCTTGGCTTATTCGCAGATTTAATTGCGGGTAGAAAAGTGGGAATATTAGGCAACACCACTGCACCAGAATCATCCATCCAGTTACCACGAGCCAAAACCTTGATCGTTCTAGGAGCCCGAGCAACGGTAACTAAAGTCGTAGAGAAAGACTTTTCAATTTCATTTCGCTTATTCTGGGAAGCAATTAATTCCTTGCGTGAGGTTTCTAAAGCTGGTGCAAGAGAGCGATAATGACTTGCAATTTTTTGCTTCTGTTGCTCACTTCGTTTTAAAGGATCAAGTGCAAGAATTACAAGCACATCTGCAGGTAGCGATGCACCTTGCCCCGCTTTAACCGGTTTAGGCGCCTCGGTAATAGAAATACGAAAGTTCCCCAAAGTATGAAACCCTTTGCCATGATTTTGCTCAAGCACTAAACTCAAAACACATTCACCTTTTAAGTTTTCGTTTAATTGAAAGACGGCGTGCTGCGGTTTATTTACCTCGGGAAATATCGCCCAGCCCCAACCATCACCCTTAACATCGCCATCAATCGCAGAACTTGCGGTCCACTTTTTATAAGGATTGGTTTCACCTGCAACATCCTGTTCAAAAGTAGCACTGGCATCGACTAATGCAACAACTTGGGTTTCTGTTTTATTCATCAGATTAACTTTAAATTCAGATAACACGAAGTTACCATTACCTGCCCTTCCAGAACCCCCAGCAGGTAGGGAAGGATGAGGAAGTGCTTCAATTTTTAAAGCGGTAAAGGTTCCCCCGGGAAGTTTTAGGTTAAGGGTGTAGGTATCTTTTTCAGCTTTTTTACCAGATGCAAGAACAGAACCATCATCGGCAATAGTAAGCTTTGCACCGCCCTTTGAAACAGCTTTTTCAGGCTTAAGAATCTGCCAACTGGAAGATTCTCTAACAGATGTTTCCCAAAGTAGTTGCTGTTGTTCAAGCGCAGAAGTATTCATATCTAAAACCTTTTTCAGGCTTAGAATTTTATCATCAAGGGAATCAAGTTGCTGTTGTTGTTCTGGCGAAGGTAAAGATATGCGGGGCCCAAAATCGCTACCATTGTATAACCCTCTTTCAGTAATATCTGCAAAAAACGCTTCCATACTGTAGAAGTCTTTTGCGGTAAAGGGGTCAAATTTATGATCGTGACATTCAGCACATCCTAAGGTGGTTCCCAGCCAAACTCCACTGACATTTCTAACCCTCTCGGATGCATACTTTGCTAAATATTCTTTATCTTGAACCCCGCCTTCTGCGCTCATCATCCCTAATCGGTTATAGCCGCTGGCAGTTTTATTTTCGATGCTTGCATTAGGAAGCAAATCCCCCGCTATTTGTTCAATCGTAAAACGATCGAATGGAGTATTTTTGTTAAACGATTGAATCACCCAATCGCGGAAGGGCCAAACCGTAACTGATTGGTCGCCGTGATAACCCACGCTATCTGCATAGCGCACAAGGTCGAGCCAAAAAACCGACATTCGTTCGCCATAATGAGGCGATGAAAGAAGTTGATCCACCAAATTTTCATACGATTTATCCCCCTTATCCCCAGTAAAACTTTTTACTTGCTCCTTGGTTGGGGGTAACCCTGTTAGATCAAAACAAAGTCTGCGCAATAAGGTGATACGATCTGCTTCCTTTGAATGCTCCAACTTATTCTGTGCTAATTTTTCTAGAATAAATCCATCAATATCATTTCTAACAAACCCTTTCGAATTTATTACCTTTGGCACAGTAGGATTACGCACAGAAATAAAAGACCAATGACCTTCCCAATTGGCCCCTTGTTCAATCCACTTTTTAATCAATTCTTTTTGTTTCTCATCTAATTTTTTATTGCTCTTAGGCGGGGGCATCTGTTCGTGAGCATCTACTGAAACAATGCGCTTATACAATTCACTTTGCATCGCATTGCCTGAAACTACTGCTGTATTTCCTTTTCGCTTAGACTTAGCACCTTCTTCGGTATCTAGCCTTAAGCCTGCTTTTCGAGCTCCAGAATCGGGGCCGTGACACGCATAGCAATTATCTGAAAGAATAGGCCTGATGTCACGGTTGAATTCGATCTTGGCATCTACAGCGTGAGCATTTACGCCAAAAAAAACAAATAGCAAAGCACACGGAAGCGAGATTATTTTTTTCATGTTGGTTTTCATCTGAGACAAAGCTTGAAGGCAGGGTAGCCAAATTCCATAGTTCAATTGTACACGGTCTGGTTTTTATTAAGCAAACTTTTTGTTAATTTCACAAGTGAATTTTTGATCTTACACCCCATACCCTCATGTAACAAACCCACCGACTGCGCTCGGTTGGGTTTCTTTATCTGTGTGTCTGTCGGATTAATTAAATTAAAGCAACCTAGGAGATCCAACCCTAAACCTTGGAGGAAGTAGCATCAAACCCTGAACTTCTAGGTTTGATTTTATAATGTGAGATTTCTGAAGATGATTAGCAACTAAACAAGCTGCTACCAAAACGGCGTTAACAAACTAGCCAGAAACAAATGGTTACTATTTCTTAGGGGCTGGATCTCTAACTTTTAAAGATTTAAGGGCTTGTAACAACTTTTCATGATCAGATTTATTTTCGGATAGTGCTTGTGCTTTGAATGCGGGAAGAAGTTTATCCCAAACTAAATTTAACTGGGCCTGCATATTCCCGGTATTTGCAGTAATTGCAATAACAGCATCTTGTTCAGGCAAAACAATACAAAATTGCCCATCCTTTCCGTCACCTCGGTAAGCGCCATATCTAGATTTCCAAAATTGGTAGCCATACCCCTGGCCCCAATCAGAATTAGGCTTAGGTCCATTTTCAACTTGTTTAGAAGTTGCAACTTCGACCCAATCTTGAGGAATAAGTTGTTTCCCATTCCATTTACCTTTTTGCAAATAAAGTTGCCCAAATTTCGCTATATCTTCAGTTTTGATAAAGAGACCCCAACCGCCAATCGAAACCCCTTGAGGACTTTTATCCCAAGTAGGATTTTTGATACCTAGTGGTTCAAACAACCTAGGTTGCAAATACTCAAGCACGGTTTTACCAGTGACTTTTTGCACAATTGCAGACTGCATATAAGTTGCCTGAGAATTGTAAACAAACTTAGTGCCAGGCTTATGTACCACTGGATGAGCGAGGAAAGTTTTTACCCAAGGTTCTGTTTGAATAGCGGTTGCCCTAGGTTCTTTATCGTGCCCAGTTGACATGGTAAGCAAATCTTTAACTTTCATAGCTTTGAGATTTTCAGAAGGTTCAGCAGGAGCCAACTCAGGGAAAAACTTTAACACCGGGTCTTCAACACTAAGTTTGCCTTCCGCAACAGCAAGACCCACCGCAGTGGAAGTAAAACTTTTACTGAGCGACCAAAGCACATGCTGGGTTTCAGCCGTCTGAGGTTGCCACCAGCATTCTGCAATCACTTGGCCGTGCCTTACGAGCATAAAACTATGCATTGTGTTGATTTCTTTATCCGCAGCTTCGATAAAAGCCTGAATAGCAGCAGAAGAAATCCCCTGGGCCTCTGGTGTACTGCGAGGCAATGCAACAGTTGCGCTATTTTGGGCCCAAGAATTTGGGCAAATTATTAATGCTAGAATCAATGCACACAAAAGGTTTTTACTAGCTATCATTTTAATCCTCATTTAAATTCAAATTAGAGATCAAATTATAACGCAAATAAAAAGCTATTCAACAAATATTATCTTACCATACATTTGTCGAAGTTTGGTTCTAGTTTCATTAAGGAAGAAGTTATGCATTTCACTGGCCTTAAAGTTATTAGCGTCTTATTGGTTTCATTGCTTGTTGCAGAGCCAGAAAAAAACACAGCATTTCAAACACCTTCAATTCGTATAGAGGCAGAAGGCTGGGGTGATGCTTTAACAGTAGACATAAAAAAGGTACTAGAATCTGCGGGAAGAGAGTTATTAAAACGCATTCCCCCAGATAAGCCAATTCGTATTTTTGTAGTTGCTTCTAAAACAGTTCCCCAAGTTGATTTCAAACGAACTGAAGAAGGAGAATTTATTGTTCGCCTAGCGGTAAGAGACAGCTACTGGGCCCAATATGCCTATCAATTTAGCCATGAAATGGGTCATATTGTATGCCATTATGAAAGGCGCAATGATAATAAAATAGGGTCTGAAAATTTATGGTTTGAAGAAACCGTTGCAGAAACTGCATCGTTATTTGTCTTAACCCGAATGGCAGAAACGTGGAAGACGAACCCTCCTTATAATAATTGGAAAAGTTTTGCCCCCGCACTTGATGACTATGTTAAAAAAATCATAAGAGAAGTTGGAGTTCCCACTGTTAATAAAATGCCCTCGTGGTTTAAAGATAACCAAACTGCTCTTCGTGCAGATGGACATCTTCGTGAACGAAACAAAATAGTAGCAATTCACCTTTTCAAAATGATGGAAAAAAACCCGAGTTATTGGGAAGCCTTTCGCTATTTAAATTTAGGCCGACCTGATGCAACTAATAGTTTTGAAAGCTATGTAGAAAATTGGTACTACAGCGTACCTAATGACTACAAACCTTTTGTAAAAGAAGTGGCAGATTTGCTTGGATTAAAAAGCACATTAATCAAGAATCATTCTGAGAAATAAAACTTGATTCACAAAGTTTGTAATTTAATACCCAAGTTACAATTTTAAATAAAAAATTTTACATTCCTACAAACTACTTACAAAAAATCGTTAGGCAAGGAGTTTCATGCCGCTCCAGCAGTGGCGAATAAAAAATATACCTTCTTAATAATCAAAATTTATGGCGCATCACGGCGAATTGATAAAGATGCTCAATTATTTCTTCATCAAATCACAACCAAATTATCTTACTATCGACACATAATTTATTTGCAAACACATCTATAAATATTTTTGCTATCTTTTTTAAACTGTTTTTATCAATTAAGAGGGATTCAAATGAATCGATACCGTTTTCGTAATGCGTTTACTCTCATCGAACTTCTTGTTGTGATCGCTATCATTGCCATTCTTATCGGCCTTTTGCTCCCCGCAGTCCAGAAAGTTCGCGAAGCAGCAGCACGCATGCAGTGCAGCAACAACCTCAAACAACTCGGCCTAGCAACGATGGGTCACGAAGGCAGCTACCAGTACTTCCCGGTAGGGTGGCAGCATCCGACCCCAGGTATCACCCAGACTGGGGTGTCTCAGGACCCGCCGTTTTCAGGCACACCGCGATACACCAACTTGTTCATTGAACTGCTTCCGTACTTAGAACAAGATAATTTGCAGAAGCGATGGGATTACAATGTTGTGGCGAACAACCTCGGCCCCGCTGGGTCTACTGCTTCGCAGGTGATCAAGATTTTACTTTGCCCGAGTAGCCCCCTTGCTGCTCTGCCGCAAGCAACTGTGACTGGGAATGTTTACGGACTTAACAGCTATGGTGGGGTGGCAGGCAAATACTCATTCCGCGCATACACTGCCAGTTCGTTCACGATCTCGAACGATGGTATTTTCTATATCAACAGTCGTATCAAGATCTCTGACATCACCGATGGGGCTAGCAATACGATTATGTGGGGCGAGCGGTACCATAAGGATGCGAACTTCGATAGGATGTACACCAACTATCCGATCATCGGGTGGTCCGGGTGGGCATGGTGTGACCAAGCCAATGCGATTGGTGACTACCTAGTAGGGGCGGCCCAACCGATTAACTGGCAGATCCCAGACACCGCTACTGGGGCGAATAGTTCGTCTAACCTATGGGTGCAACAGCGACTCTCTACGATGGGCAGCGGGCACACGGGTGGGGCGAATGCTGGTCTGGCCGATGGCAGCGTGCGGTTCATCCGTGATAGTGTTCCGCTCGCCACGCTACAAGCGTTGTGCACCCGCGCTGGCGGGGAGATAGCAAACCCCGACTAATGCACCAGCCGCACCGCCATAATTGTCGGTCGAATTCAGAGCCACTTGAGACCCGGTTGGGCTTGGAATCCAATAGTGAATTTTTTTAATAAAGATGGCTTGCCAGCGATCACCTTCCGAACCTATGAATAACATGAAGTTTGGTCCTAATTACATAACTTATGGGTAGTTGGGAATCGTAACCAACTATAAAAGTGTGCTTATTAAGTGTCGGTTTGTTGAGGGCCGGCGGTATCTGCAAATTAAAGATTCATTCGGGGCGTGGCGCAGTTTGGTAGCGCGCCTGGTTCGGGACCAGGAGGTCGCAGGTTCAATTCCTGTCGCCCCGACTTGTTTTTTGCACTATCCAAGCCCCACTGAAGTCAAGCCGCACACTCGTGCAACGAGGACCGCAAATTATGCGTAGGCACGGGGCATACTCGACCTTGAGAAGGTATACCCCAGCTGGGCCGTCCTTAGGTTGCCATTCCACCTGCCACACCGTCTCTCGCATATAACACGAGTTATAGTCGATAAAAAGTTTTGAGTGTTACCCCCATAAGGAATGACCTCGCCTTCACGATGCGAAACATACCAAATGCAGCAGCCTTTTTGAATGCTCAGCAGTCTGGGGAGTACAAGATGGAAAACAAGGTAAATTATTAATTGCCACGGTACGAATTACTTGGCTTCGTAGACTCGGATTTCAGGTCCATCTTGGCCAGCTTGCTTGGGAACGCCCAAGTACACTTTCCCACCGGAAAAGGCACAGGTTCGCGATGATTTCGGTGTTTCGATTTTAGCGGTCACGGCGTACTTCTCGCCTTTCTTCTCGATCACGCAAAGGAAGCCGTCGCCGCACGAAGCGTAAACGCGGTTGAGTGTCTTGTCGAAATGAATGTCGTCGATGCCGGCAGGAATTTCGACCATCTCTAATTCTTTGCCCGTCTTGGCATCAAATACGACAACCGCTTTCTTTGGGCAGCCCACGAAAAGCAGCCCACCTTTGTTATCGTAAGCGACGGGGCTACCTGCGTCCGAGAGCATCAGTGGGTATTTTTCTGTGACCTCATTCTTGGCCATATCGACTACACCGATGAGGCTTGGGCTCGTCAGAATCGTGAAAATTTTCCCGGCCTTGGCATCGATCTTGAACCCGTGTACCGAGCCAGGAAGTTCGATCGTCGTTTTCATTTCGCCGGTCTTGGCATCAAGCATCAGCATCGTTTTGCCACAGCCGACATACACGGCCTTCGTTTCCTTGTTGAAATGCACATTATCCGCTTTCGGAGCCTTGGTACTGAACACAAGCTTGAAATCACTACACGAGAAACCGTTGCAGGTTCCGGCACCATTCCCGGCATAAACCATATCGAGTTCGGCGGAGTAGGCGATGCCCGAGATTTTTCCCTGATCCTTGATCTGCTGCACGAGTTTGCCAGTTTTTAAATCGACAACATCAAGCGTGTTGTTTGGCTTGTTTGCAACAAACAGTCGCTCGCCTTTGGAATGGACGGCGAGGTGATCCAATTTTCCATCGATGCCCTTGAGCGGAATGGTCATCACGAGTTTGAGGGGAGTCTCTTCGGCGGCTTGGCAGAATACTGCACATAGTGTTAACCCAGCGAACAAGAAGAAACTTTTCATCGGGAAATCTCCAAAGGTAAAATTTTAAATAACAAGCACCTATCCACACAATTAGGTTAGTGAATACTCCGAAGCTTTTTATGAAATATCCGAGAAGAGAAATCCAGATCGAAAGGCGCCCCGAAAAACGCCTTTCAAAATAGCTTTAGGACACCGTCGCTCAACCGCCTGCAAAACTCACAAGTACGGTTTGCGGAGGTTGTACGCACTGGCAAAATGATGAAGATGCAATTCAAACGGAATAACCATTTAGGTCGCCCTTACGCATCAGAGTATGGCCCGCTTCAACCTTGAATGGTTGAATAAAAAGTAAACAAATCGCAAGTCAATTCTTAAATAAACATGTTAAATCAGATTTCTTGTGGGGCAATTTCTAGCTTAGAGCATGATTACCTCTGGTAATTTTAAGTATTTAAAAATCTTAATTGTAAGGTGTTAATTGCCATCAATTTATGCCAGTTATTTCAACGAAGGCATGGTTCTTTAAATGAATAATTTTTGGAAATAATAGAAACTATTTTTCCTAAAAATGCCGACCCTCTTGCAATTACCATTTAATAAAGTATCATTATGTGATACCTAATTGGTATAACATAGTAAAACTTGTTTTTGGTAGATTATTTAGTTTAGCAATGCTTTGAATATTTGCGGTTTGTGTCTTTTTCCACATAAGTTCATAGGCAGACGCTGACTAAGGCGCCGTGATTTTCGTGATTAAGGCAGCGTTGAAGTTTAATTGTGCTCATTAATAAAGGGTTGAATTATGCTTAGATTAGGTTTCCCCTTTGGTTTGGTTGCAATGGCCTTCGCACTTTTAGTTCTGGTGGGTTGTTCGAATCAGGCGCGACGACCAGGAAAACTGCGTGTAGTAGTTACCTACAGTGTGCTGGGCGATCTGGTCAAAAATGTTGCTGCAGATTGTGCTGAGATTGTTATTCTTGTCGGCCCGGATGGGGATGCTCACACCTTTGAACCTACTCCGAAGGATGGCATCGGTCTTGCAGATGCTGATTTGGTTTTTGAAAACGGAATTGGATTCGAGCCTTGGCTCGATAAATTACATGCGGCATCAAATTCCAAGGCTAGGCGGGTTGTCGTCACACAGGGTTTAAAAATTCTTGAAGGCGAGTGCAATCATAATGATAAATTAGGCGAAATACATGAACACGAAGATGATCCGCATGTTTGGCATAAAGTCAAAAACTCGATTCATATGGTGGGTATCATTTGTGACAAACTCGCAGAGGCTGATCCGGTCAACTTAGAAAAGTATAAGGCCAACACAACAGAGTATCTTAAACGGCTTGAGGCGCTTGATCTCTGGGTTTTGGCTCAGGTGGAAATATTACCCAAAGACCGGAGAAAACTGGTTACCAGCCACGACACCTTTGGCTATTTTGCAGAAGGTTACGGATTTCAGGTCTTAGGTACTTTGCTAGCGTCTTTTTCTACTGAGGCATCGGATCCTTCCCCAGTTACTTTTGCCAAGCTGGTTGAGTCGATCAAGGCTGCTAAGATACCCGCCATTTTCGCTGAGAATATTCAGAATCCAAAAGTCATGGAGCGAGTGGCGAGCGAGGCGGGCGTGAAATTGGCACCACCCCTTTTTACTGATGCCCTAGGCAAACCGGGCACCCCAGGCGATACATATGAAAATATGATCCGTAGTAATGTAACTACTATTGTGGATGCGCTAAAACAATGAGCGAACCTAGGTTTCCTTATTCAAGCGGTCGTCATGCCGACCCAGTGATAGGCGCACCTTCTCTTCTGGCCGAAGATATAGTCGTTGGTTATCCCGGTGCGCTGACCCCGGCGCTAAGAGGTGTGAACCTAGAGATTCGATCTGGCACTTGCACGGCGCTTGTTGGCCCAAATGGGTCGGGTAAAAGTACACTCCTCAAGGCGGTGGCGGGGTTACTTCCAGTGGTTTCCGGATCTATCCGTGTTTACGGAAATTGCGTTGGGGCTTGCCATCATCGTGTAGCTTACCTGCCTCAACGGGGTGAGATTGATTGGGCCTTCCCCATCTCTGTCGAACGCCTTGTACTTACTGGGCGATATGTTCACCTTGGTTGGTTGCGAATGCCCACCATCCGTGACAAAGATATCGCATCAGCTTCCATTGAGCGCCTTGGCCTTTCGGGGCTCGCAAAGCAGAGGATCGGCAATTTGTCAGGTGGCCAGCAGCAGCGTGCACTACTGGCACGAGCTCTAGCACAAGAGGCCGACCTCTTATTGTTGGATGAACCTTTCAGTGCTGTAGACGCTTCTACCCAAGACACCATCTATGATGCCATGCGAAATCTAAGACAGCAGGGTAAGACCCTTATTGTTGCAACACATGATTTTAATCGATTGACCGGGGCTTTTGATATGGCGGTTTACCTCAAGGCTGGGAAATTGATTTCACAAACTGATGCTTCACCCTGTTTTCTCAATCTGGAAAAGGAGCAGGTATGGACTGGTTGACCGAGCCTTTTCGCTACGCATTCATGCAGCATGCACTAGTCGCTACTTTGCTCGTCGGCATTACCTTTGCCATGCTTGGAGTACATGTGGTTCAGAGGCGGATGGCGTTCGTTGGGGATGCACTGGCACACACCACGCTACCGGGGTTGGTTGTTGCCCACCTCTTTGGAATGAGCCTATCTTTTGGTGGGATTGCTGCAGCTTTGGTGGCAGCCTTGCTTATTGGTTGGGCTTCACGAAGGCAGACGGTCAAGGAGGATACAGCAATTGGTGTTGTGTTTACAGGAATGTTTGCGCTTGGCGTGCTGCTTATGAGTCGAACCCGGTCTTATCGTGACCTTACCCATATGCTTTTTGGGAATGTTTTGGGTGTGACTACTGGCGATTTGTGGTTTATCAGCGGTGTAACTCTTGTTGTGTTTATCGTGTTAGTGCTTTTTCACAAAGAGTTGGAGCTTACCGCTTTCGATCCTACTCATGGGGAAGTTATCGGGCTACATGCAGATCTGATGCGATTTCTCCTTCTCGGACTTTTAGCTCTTGCGGTCATTATTGGTATTCAAACTGTTGGCGTAATACTCACCAATGCGCTGCTGATCACACCCGCAGCAACTGCCGCATTCTTGTCCGATCGCATGCCTTGGCGCATGCTGTTCGGTGCCGTGCTTGCTTCCATTTCCTCGGTTGCAGGCCTTTTATTTTCTTATGCTGTTGAAACCTCCCCTGGTGCAGCAATTGTCCTTTCCTGCACTGTTGCTTTTATTGTTGTTTTTGCTTTCAACTCTGTTTTTAGAAAGTTTAGAACCACAGCCTCTGATTTAGTCCAAGTGGATGAACTAAATGCTGCTGCACTCCCCGAGGATATTTCCCAATGCAATTAACTACGAAGCGGATGGCGCTCGCCCAGATTGTTTTCTGTGAAGGTTGTTGTTGTGGTCATACGGATCGCGGCAAGCCTGAGTTTCCTGCGGATCAGCTTAAAGACATATGGCGGAACGAGAAGCTTAATCGCACGGTGCAATTAACGATTTCTGGGTGCTTGGGGCCCTGTGATCTTACCAATGTCGCACTTGTCTTGACACCGGAAGAAAATGTTTGGCTTGGGGGAATGGCTGGGGAGGAAGTTTATGAGTCGATCGTAACTTGGGCTCGAAGTTGTCATGTTGAGGGTAGGGTGATTCCACTTCCTGAGATATTGACAACGTTGCGGTTTGAAAGGTTTCAAATGAAGGAGGTTTTGTTATGAAAACGATGGGGCTTTCTGGGACAGAAAAAATATCGGCATGGGATACTAAGGCGGTCGCTTCCTTTGATTTCGGGCAAGAAGATATCTTGGTTTTGAAACGGCTGCCCCTGCCTAGGATCGAAGAAGTAGTTGGATCGGCACTCGTGCACGATTTTCGTTCCAAAATCACAAGTTTATCTTCCCTTAGTATTGCAACACAGTCGCTTAAAGCCTTGAACATCAACTGCCCCCATTTTGTATCAGACATCGCATTGCTAGCTGATACCTTTTTGGCTCAATTTGAAGTGGCAGAAGCTTTTCTGAGGGTTGAAGTAGTATCCAAGGCGACTTGCCCAAAATTTCATTGCGACAATGTGAGAGTGCGTTTGGTTGCAAATTACTCGGGCCCTGGGACAGAATATATTCATACAGATTGTTTGGAGGAAGTTTACTCTGCTCCACCTTTCTCGCTCGTTTTTCTCAAGGGGCACAAGCATCCAAACCACGCTGATTCAGTTCATCATCGTTCGCCCAATATTCTCAATGGTTCTAAACGCTTGTGTGTTGTTTTGGATTTCTAAGGTTCTTTTACACAAAGGTTGAAGATCGTGATAAATAAACTTCCCGTAACAGTTCTTTCCGGTTTTCTGGGCGCAGGTAAAACGACATTGCTCAACCATATCCTCGGTAATCGCGAGGGATTGAGGGTTGCGGTGATTGTAAATGATATGTCCGAAGTTAATATCGATGGTGCCTTGGTCAAGGAAGGTGGTGCTGCTTTATCGCGCACCGATGAGAAGTTGGTTGAAATGTCCAATGGGTGCATTTGTTGCACTCTGCGTGAGGATTTACTGAAGGAAGTTGCCCGACTTGCAGAAGAGGGCCGTTTCGATTATTTGCTAATCGAGTCGACGGGCGTCAGCGAGCCGATTCCCGTTGCCGAAACTTTCACTTTTGAAGATGAATCCGGTCAAACGCTTTCCAAGGTGGCACGCCTCGATACGATGGTTACAGTGGTTGATGCTTTTAACTTCTTGAATGATTATCAATCCCTTGACAATCTTGCCGACCGTAATCTCGCCCTTAATGATGAGGATGACCGTGAAGTCGTTGGGCTTCTTGTCGATCAGGTTGAATTTGCGGATGTGATTATAATAAACAAAACAGATCTTTTGACTTTAAATAAACTTAGTAAACTTGAAGGTATATTGAGATCACTAAATTCTTCAGCAAAGATTATTCGTGCCAAGCGGGGCAAGGTGCCACTTGCGGAGGTATTGGACACTAAACGGTTCGACTTTGATCGGGCGTCTGATGCGCCCGGGTGGATGGCAGTCTTGCGGGGTAAGGAACAGCCTGAAACCGCAGAGTATGGAATTACATCTTTTGTTTTTAATGCCAGAAGACCACTGCATCCCAAGCGCTTTTTTTCATTTGTCAACAAAAAGAGTCTTCCCAAGGGGTTGCTGCGTTCCAAGGGATTTTGCTGGATTGCCACTCGCTCCGACCTGGTTGGACTTTGGTCTCAGGCTGGGCAAATTGCTGAACTATCACCCCATGCCTTTTGGTGGGACACGGTTCCCCCCAACGAGTGGCCTGATGACCCCGAGACTCTCGCCTCGATTAAAAACCAATTTGATGGTGAATATGGGGATAGGCGCCAAGAATTGGTTTTCATCGGACGCAAGATGGATGAATTTAGGATTCGCACCGCACTTAACGCATGCCTGTTGACGGATGAAGAGATGAAAGGTGGGCCTGAGAAGTGGGCCACATTCCCTGACCCCCTTCCCAAGTGGATTCTGCCAAATCTCGAGACAGACTTAGAACCAACCAGCGGGAGAAAAGATGATTAACTTATTCCACCAAAAGCCTGCCTGCGACCCTGATGCTGTTTTGCGTATCAAACAGTGGGCAATAGATTTGCTAGGCTTGGGAAGCGATGTTGCGGTGACGGTGATGCAGCTGAGCTGCACAAAGGAGGGTTGTCCCGATGTCGAAACTGTTCTGGGTATTCTTGAGCCAGGTTGCCAGCGGAAGTTCAAAGTTTTTAAACCACTTGCAGAGGTTTTAAGGGATGACCTTGAAAAGGTGATCCAGGAATCTATTAAGGAGCAAGAATAATGGCTAATGTACTTTTACCGTCGCTTGTTTTTTAAGTTTAGGAAGCGACTGTATAAGTGAAACATCAGAGTATCTCCCACAGCATCAAAGTGTGACCTTAAATAAAAGTTCTTTATTGGTTGGGTATATTGCAGAAGTGGAGGTGTTTCGAAGAGGGGTCACCTCATTCGGACGAATCATCGTAACCAAAGATGGTTGCATCCATATCGAGCAATTGGATGAACCTACTGTCCGTTGGTTTCAAGGCATCATTGATCAGATTCCATCATCTACCTCAAGGGGTTGGGATTACCGATCCCTCCGCTCCGGTTCGGTGCGCTGTGTATGGGGGGGGTCTGGCACAAAAAGATGTGCTTGCAGAAATTTATACTGATGATGCTTCGATTAGGGTTTATAAGCACCAACTTTTGCCTAATCGTTAACTTCTTTCATTTTCGAAAGATTAAATTTTTGATGGGAAAGCGTTGTTATTTTACCTCAATTTATCTTAATAACCGTTTTAATTTGCTTCTATAAGCACCATGATGAAAAAAACATTTTGCCATTCAAGTTAAACTTTTTTTTCTAGACTTGCCGACCTTAAGGCTTCTGGTATAATTTTGTAAGACTCAAATAGTATTACATTGTTAGCACGAAACGTATCCATTTAAGCCGTACTTTTAGGAGTTATCACCATGAAAACGAATACCGATAGCAGGGTTCCGGTTACGGTACTAACTGGGTTTCTTGGTTCAGGCAAAACGACCCTTTTAAACCATATTCTTACCGCCAACCATGGCAAAAGAATTGCTGTTATTGAAAATGAGTTTGGTGAGGTTGGCGTCGATCAAGATCTTGTGATCAATGCGGAAGAAGAAATTTTCGAGATGAACAATGGGTGTATTTGCTGTACTGTCCGCGGGGATCTGATTCGCATCTTGGGCAATCTCATAAAGCGTCGCGATCGTTTTGATTACATCCTTGTCGAAACGACGGGAATGGCTGATCCCGGTCCTGTAGCACAAACTTTTTTCGTCGATGAAGAGATCAAGAAAAATACAAAGTTGGACGGGTTGGTTACGCTGGTCGATGTCAAGCATGTTCAGCAGCATTGGGATACGAACGAGGTGCAAGAGCAGATAGCGTTTGCAGATGTCATCATGCTTAATAAGATCGATCTTGTTACTCCCGAAGAACTCAATTCTCTGGAAGCTCGCATTAAGTCGATGAATGCTGCGGCGAAGGTGTACCGAACCCGCAATAGCGTGATCGAGATGGATCGCATTTTAAATGTGGGAGGTTTCGATCTCGACCGTGCAATGGTCACCGACCCTCAGTTTCTTGAGCCCGAATATCCATTTGAATGGGGTGGTGTTTTCGCCCTTGAAGCCGGCGAGTACACTCTGGTTATGCAAGAGGGCCCAGACCCTGCCATTAAACTTGCACTGCTACCAGCATCAGGCGGGTTGGCCTCTGCTGAAGATAATGCAGTATGGTGTTTCAGCGAGCGTGATCCGGTTGAGGTTAAGGGGGCGATTAAGCCTGCCAAGAAATTGCTCGAGGTACCACTGCCTGGCGGGGAAGTTTGCATTTCAGTGCATATAGCCCTTAAGGGTGACTATGCACTTTTCACTGAGCATCACCCAGATGAATTCAAGGCCGTGTTGTGCGGTCAATCTGGAATACTTGGTGTGAAAGAATCGCACGCCTACAAACCAGATCACGAACACGATGATGCAGTTTCCTCGGTTGGGATAACTATTTCAGGTGATCTGGATCAAATCAAACTCAATAAATGGCTAAGCGAATTGCTTCAATCCCAGGGGCAGGATATCTTTCGTATGAAGGGTGTTTTAGCGATTAAAGGGGATGCCAACCGCTTTGTTTTTCAGGGTGTTCACATGTTGTTTGACGGTCGGCCTGATCGTCCATGGGGTAAGACTGTTCGAACAAACAAGCTTATCTTTATCGGTCGTAATCTAAACCGGGTTGCACTGACGGAGGGCTTCCGATCATGTTTGGCATAACCCGCAAGCCTCATTTGAAAAAGAACTGGGAGGGTAGTTTATCAGATCACATCATATCTCTTTTATGGTCGCCTGACGGTTCCCGCATTGCTGCAGCTTCTGTAAGTGGTCCGGTTGCCATTATCGATGCCGTTTCGGGCAAACTTCAGCATATTCTTTCAGGTCATGGCTTTGGCACCACTTCGATCGCATGGATGGATAAATCTACGCTTGTATCTGCTGGTCAGGATGGTTTAGTGCGGTTTTGGGATGTCGCAAGCGGAGGAGAAAAGTTAGCGCTTGACGCTGGGGCTAAGTGGGTTGAGCGACTTGCGGTAAGCCCGTGCGGTTCTTATCTAGCGTCTGCGTCTGGTAAGAAGGTACGGCTCTGGGACCAAAAGGGCATTCTAGTCCGTGACTTTCCTGACCAAGGCAGCACCATCACTGATATTGTCTGGGGGCCAGGCCATTTAGAGCTGACATCTTCGGCTTATGGCGGCATACGCATCTGGTCTCCCAAAAAGAATGAACCCGTGCGGGAATTTAATTGGAAAGGGTCGGTGCTTCGTCTGGCTTGGTCGCCTGATGGCAAATACCTTGCAACCGGAGACCAGGATTCGACGGTGCATTTTTGGATTCGTGCTACTGGCCAAGATTTGCAAATGTTTGGCTACCCGATGAAAGTGCGTGAACTGGCATGGGATTCGGATAGTCGTTTTTTGGCCACGGGTGGTGGTTCTCAAGTTTCTGTTTGGGATTGTTCTGGGAAGGGCCCTGAAGGGACTACGCCATTGCAACTCACCGGGCACGATGAGTCTGCCAATGTCAATGTACTTGCCTACCAGCGTAATGGCGACATCTTGGTATCTGGTGCAGGCGATGGAAAAATTTTGCTGTGGTGCCCTGTCGATGGGGCCCGCAGAAAAGCAGGGGCGAGGTTAAGCGGTGGCGTTACGCAAATTGTCTGGTCGCAGGATGATTCACTTTTTGCAGTTGGTTCAGATGTGGGTGAAGTGGCGGTTTACTCTATATGATCGGTTAAGGCAATGGCCAACTCTTCAATAATTTTGCGTTTGCGAACCTGTTTTCGGGCCTTGGTAGAATACGATTTTGCCCCCAAGTTTAGTGCAAAAGTCCGATGGTTTGTCTACCACCCGCTAGGCGTGCTTACCATTGCAGCCTTCATCTCTTTTTTGTGTGGATTATTTATCCAATCGCAGGGTTTCGTGCTTAGTGGTGGCGTGTTTGCAGTGATGGCTTTAGGCGTAATCTGGCCCTGGCTTTGTTTGCGTGGGTTGGCCGGATCTATTTCCTTTGATCGTTTGCGTGCCTATGAAGGGGATTTTGTCGAGGTAAGACTTACCCTGCGAAATCGACTCCCATGGCCGGCGTGGGGATTGGCGGTGCGAGGCGGGTTCGGTGGCAATACAACCGAGGTGGTTGCTGGAATCGCTGTCACTCCCCGACGCAGAAGCGCACTTTGTCGTTGGACTTTTAAGCCAATTTGTCGCGGTATTTTCCCTGTTGCAACTCTGAAACTGACCACGGGTTTCCCCTTCGGTTTGTGGGACAATTCCAAAGCAATTGCTGTCGAAACTACCATGATTGTCTGGCCTCTTGTGTACCCGGTAGGACCCATCCCACAAATAAATGGCAACCATCAGGTTGAAGGAAATGTGTCTCGAAGCAAAGTAGGTACAACCGGCGATGTGCTGGGTGTAAGGCCCTACCGGCGTGGTGATTCTCCCCGCAGAATTCATTGGGCCCAGTCGGCGAAGTATGACCGGCTCATCGTTTGTGAACTTCAGTCGAATTCCCGTCCTGTTATTCAGATTGTTCTTGATGTTGACCCACGCAGCCACGCTGGTAAAGGAGCAGATTCCTCGCTGGAGTGGGCGATTCGTATTGTTGCAAGTTTTGCCAAGGGGTGGCTTGAAGACGGGGCCCAGATTGGTCTGGTTTATGGTGGAAAAGATATCCCGCCGGCGTCTGGCCAAGCGCAACTCTTCAAAATTCTCGATGCCTTGGCCTGGTTACCCGAAGATTGTGTTAAACCTTTAATCGATGTTCTGGCTTGCCCGAAGTGCAGGGGCTTTCGTGATGGACTACAGGTAATCATTACCACCGACCGAACCCGTGCCCATGAAAATTGTCGTGAGTTGGAGGTCGAAGATCAGCGTTGGGTTGTACTTAAAGCCAACTCATTCTCTGAACCTACTAATCTCGTTCCCTTTGACAACTGTCGCATTGCTCCATGGCTGTACATTGATTCTCCAAAATCAGTACCAGCTCAACTCAAAGGTGGCTGGCGGGAGGCAAGACATGGTTCCTGAAATATCTAGATTAGTTCGCCGTTCTACTTTTGTTCTTATTGTTTTGGCATCGTTTGGCGTTGAAGTTGCTGCTACCGATGGTCGTGCGGTTGGGCAAAGTATTTGTTTTTTATCTATCTGGATTGTGGTGGCTGCGGTGGTCGCCCAGTTTATTCCAATCCCCACCGACCCGCGATCAAAGCCTCCTTTATGGTTATTCTTTTTGCTACTTGGGTTAGCTTTGGCACCCTTTGTTGTAGAACCGCTGCGTAGGAACTGGACTGGGGATGGTTACCCGCTTGAAATCCAGATGGTTTGCAGCTTTCGGAATGTCGGGCTCGGATTTTCTGTTTGCGCCGGTTGGCTTTTGTGCCTCCGACTTGCCTGTGTGACCAGCTTATTCCTTATTCTTTTCTCTGTCTCGATGACCAATCATCCCGCAATGATGGTGGTCCTTGGCATGTATACTGCAACAGGTAGCATATGGCTGATGATTGCTTATTGGTCTGCCTTTCGTTCGGTCTTTGTCGCCCCCGAGAAAACTGTCACTATCGAATTGCATGATTCCTGCGAGCGGGCACCTTGGCTTGGGTTTTCAGTTCTTGTTTTCTTTTTGGGACTGGCATTGGCGTTAGTGTTGGTGGGTCCAAGGCGTGCGTCTTATGCTCTAGGTGAATGGATGCCAACATCGGGGGGAACAGGGGCAACTGATATGTTTGCCCGATTTGGGGTGGGGGATGGCCCCGAAGAAACTGCGGGAGACAATGCCAAGGCTGCAGGCATGGTCGAGACTGATAAAATGATCGAAGATAATAAAAATTCTCTTATAGATGCAGTCAATGATTTATACGGCCCACCTCATAAACCGAATGAGGACGTGGAGAGGATGGTTGCAGCAGGCAAGGTTGATGTGATTCAGTTTCACGGTAAACTTCCAGACAATAAGCGCCCAAGTCGTGACTTTGACACCGGGCGCAAGGGTCCCAAAGGTAATCCGAAGCCTAAGAGTCAGGGTGCCCGTGGAGTGTTTGAAGTGCAGGGCCGAACTCCCTTGCATATTCGCCTAGTTGCTTATGATATTTATGAACCTGTTGAAAAACGATGGCTCGAGGCCCGTAAACCCACGGGTAAGTTAATCGAAGCCCAAGGGGGCGACTGGATGAAACTAGGCTTCTTAAAACCCAATGATTGGTATTTGGCAGATGAACGCCATCGGTTAAAGGTTGCAGAATTAAAGTCGAATCTTGTTCCAACTCCATCGTTATTGATGCACTTTCGCATCAACAAGGTGGATAAATCAGATTACTATGAGTGGGATTATGAAGGGGTTCTAGTCCTAGCTGGAAGAAAAAGTATACCTCCCGGAGTTATAGTAACTACCGATTGCCGTACGGTCGACCCTATGCGGTTACCAAAATCTGCTTTTGGAACAGTGGGTGGAACTAATGGTACATCTCCCAATCTTGGAGATGTACCCTCAATCATTCGTCCCGAGATCTTGAAACTTGCAAGGGAGTGGGCGGGAGATCATCCAAGAGGCTGGCTTCAGATTGATGCAATCCAAAGGAAACTTTTAAATGAGTACACTCTGGATTTGAATGCCACTGCGCCGCCCGAAAACCCCGCACCTGTGTTGTGGTTTTTGAATGAATCAAGGCGGGGACCAGATTATCTGTTCGCTAGTGCATTTGCGCTGATGTTGCGAGCCCTTGATTACCCAACCCGTATTTGCATGGGTTACTATGCATCCCCTGATGCCTATGATCCAGAGACAGCACATACCTCGGTGAAGGTTACCGATTTGCACTTTTGGCCCGAGGTGTTACTTTTAGATGGTCATTGGATGGTGCTGGAACCTACCCCTGGTTATGGGATACTAGGGCCGACCCTTTCATTATTCGAACGCATCCTTGACGCCTTTGCCTTCCTTATATTCTGGTTATACTCGCACATAATAAAATTTACGCTGCTATTCTGCTTACTATTTGCAGGCTGGATAAAACGTTGCGATTTGTTCGATTCGCTTGCCTTCTTGATATGGGCATCGTTTCCTGGAAAGACATGGTGTGAACAAGTGCGGGGCGCAATGGCAATTCTCGAACGCAGGGGAAGGTTATCTGGTAAGGCGCGAAAGTGCCGACAGACCATGTTTTGCTGGCTGCGCGAATCCTTGTTAAAGCCGTCCAAGCCTGATGCCGACCTCTACCAAATTGCCCTTATGGCCCAATGGGCAGCTTATGCGCAAGAAGCCCCACCACCTTGGTCCCAACCCGAAGTTCTGAATGTTTGCCATCGAGTGTTGGGGAGTTGGACCCTGAAGCGTTGGCGTGAGGCACCTCCTGACTTTTTAATTGGAGATAAATCCTGACATGTCCATATTAACAGATGATGCTCAAACAAATCTTGCCTTGAAGGGCACGCTACTTGAGGGGATTCGAGCTGCATTGAACCGAGCGTTGCGTGGAAAAGCGGATGTGGTAGAAAAAGTTATAGCTTGCCTTCTTGCGCGTGGTCATCTCCTGCTCGAGGATTTGCCCGGCCTGGGTAAGACGACACTTGCCAAGGCTATTGCTTTTGCTGTGGGAGGAAATTTTTCTCGAGTCCAGTGCACCCCTGATTTACTTCCGGGAGATATCACCGGCTTCAGCGTCTTTAACCAAAAAACCCGGGAATTTGAGTTCCTTTCCGGCCCGGTCTTCAGCGATGTACTGCTCGCTGACGAAATCAATCGTACCACTCCTCGCACCCAAAGTGCTTTGTTGGAGGCGATGGCAGAGCGTCAGGTGACGGTGGATAATATTAGGCACACACTAACACCAATGTTCTTTGTGGTCGCCACCCAAAATCCCTTCGAGCATCACGGTACTTATCCTTTGCCCGAGGCCCAACTCGATAGGTTTGCTATGAAACTGGCAGTGGGATACCCAGAAAAAAGCGATGAACTCGGTTTGCTTGCTGCAGCAATTGGCTATGTTGATGATCCTTTGATTCAGAAAAGTGTGTTGTTGAAAGGTCAGTTGGCAGGATTGCAAGAACAAGTCTCTAAAGTTTTGGTACAGCCAAATTTGCAGGAGTATCTTGTTGATTTGGGAAGGGCGACAAGGGTTCACCCAAAGGTGACGCTAGGCTTAAGCCCCCGGGGTTTATTGATCTGGCAACGAGTTGCTCAGGCATGGGCTTTCCTCAAAGATCGCCCATTTGTTACACCTGATGATATTCAAGATATTGCAATTCCTGTTCTCTCCGTCCGTCTTGGCCTCGCGCCAGATGAAGCATCAAATATTATAAATCAGTTGCTCGAAACAGTCCCCGTTCCAGTTTAAACTACAGATTTTTTATGAGGAGTTTGACGATGGATATTTTATGGAGCGTGCTGCTTCGAATCGGACAGACTGCGGTCGAGGCATCTTCAACTTTATTTGTCGGATTCTTCGTTGCAGCTGTTATGCGACGGATGTTAGGCCCTGAATCCACCCGAAAATTATTTGGCGGAGAAGGGCTCAAGGGCCTGTTTAGGGCTTGGGTCATTGGGTCTTTGCTACCAGTCTGTTCTCTAGGTGTAATCCCTGTCGCACGAGAAATGCGTAGGGCGGGCGTTCCAGCTTCCACTATTCTGGCCTTTATCTTGGCAGCTCCACAACTTAATCCGCTTTCTTTCCTGTACGGGCTCACTCTTTCAGAACCGATAGTTATCATCTGCTTTGTCATTGCTACAATGCTTCTCGCAATTTCAGGAGGGGAATTATGGAAGCGTATATTCGAAAAACCTTCAGATTCCATAATGCTTTCCGACGAGCCAATGCCTCCCCCAGGTCTTAAAAGATTGATGGCTGTCATCGTATCCGCAGGAAATGAAATTGTTGGCCCGAGCATGGGCTACATCCTTATTGGTATTCTCTTCACCGGATTCTTTTCCGGACTTCTTCCTCATGGTGCGCTTAGCATGACAATGCGCCATGATGATTGGAAGTCGCCTGCATTGATGGCGCTGATAGGACTGCCCGCATATTCTGGAGTGCTCCCCGGCATGATGCGTATTGGCTTGATTTTTGAGCATGGTAATTCAACAGGGGCAGCATTCATACTTTTTGAATTGGGTGTTGGATTCAATCTAGGTTTGATTTTATGGGTCATGTCTGAGTTCGGTTGGAGGCGTGGAATGCTATGGCTGATGATGATCTGTGTGCTGGTAATAAGCCTAGGATATGTTATGGAGCAACCTTTATACTTCGCCAAAGAGGAGGCCGTCCATACGCATGCATTTGATGATTGGACAAGCCCATTCCCATCTGATTCGAATACAAAATGGGATGTGGTTCTTGGTAAACTCATGCAAAAAGTTGAAGTGCTGGAACCGGTTGCCCTTGGTGGATTACTTTTGCTGTTCATTCTTGGTGCTAGTTTGTCCTGTTTCGACCAGGCAGGGCAGGTCGAGAATTGGCTTACCACCCACCCACCTTTTTCTGAAGCACCGGTTGGTGTATGGAATCGCGGTGTGCCGGGTCCCGTGCTGGGCGTAGTTGCATTGTTGGGACTTTTTGTTTTCAGTTTGGTTGCTTTATACATTTATTACCCAGATCCAAAACAGGCGTTTTCAGAGATTAGCCAAGTCCGACCCAATGTTTTTATTGCTGTTCGAACGGGAAAAAAAGATGAGGCCATCCGAAGAATAGAACAATGGGATTTGTTGACCCGTAAATTGCAAGTTGGCGTATTCATAAGAACCGGATCGATGGATCCTAAGGTAGGTAAAATTACCGAGGATTTACGCGAACGCCTCGAAGATCTACGGGACGCTCTTTTGGCAGACGATCTTGCTAAAGCTAAAGAACTACTAACCATTGTTGAAAAAACATACAGCAAGTTTCGTGCCTGCTTTGAGTTTAACGAATAGGTTATCCAAAACCAATAAGCTTCCTCTTGCCTAGCCAATCCCTAGTCATCCTTGCTTAATGTACTGCTTACTTGGGTATTTTTTTTTAAATTAACAAATCGGGTTGAGTCAACTCATTATTGATTTTGGAGAAAGGTTTGTTCTGCATCATCCAATTTTTATTGATAATGGTTGCATGATTGTTAATATTCAATCTTCCACTTTGTAATTTGCAAATATTAGAACCATTAATACTTTCAGATTTAACTTCAAGGATAAAACTTCAATGAGTTATAAGTTAGTTTTTATCGTTGCGTTATTGCTTGGGTTTTGGGTTACGAATGTTCAAGCAGAAGATTCCTTACCATTGCTAAAGGATGGTAAAGTGCCGCAAAACTTGGTTGAACTATGGGGTGGGTATGAACCTAAAAAAGAACCATTAGAAATGGAAGTCAAGAAAGAATGGGAATGTGAAGGCGTGGTCTGTCGGATAGTGCGTTATAAAGTTGGCACATTTAAAGGCGCTCCCTCAATCATGTCCGCCTTCTATGCATTTCCCAAGGGAGCTAAAAATCTGCCAGCTTTGGTGCAGATTCATGGTGGTGGGCAATCACCTTCCAAAGTTGGTTTGCTGTAAACAGGATCTGCAGCAAAGGCAAATCCAACACTTAATACAAAAAGTAAAGTTAGCGTTCGTTTCATATAAAACTTTCAATAGTAAGAGGTTAATCTTTTTCCATTTTTAAAGGGTGGGTGGCATCAATGCCCAGGGCAGCAAGGGCCCCAACAACTTGAACAAGTGCGCAAACATAAAAGACAGCAGACCACCCTGCCATTAAATCATCGGGGTACTTAGATTTAATAAAGATAAAGATTTCAGGTGCGATTGCAGCACCAAAATTGCCCCACATGTTTCCCCAGCCAACGACAGAACCCACATACTTTCCGCCCACATCTTGACACCAAGCCCAAAACCCAGGGTTGCCCATGTCGGTCGCTGCTGCAACAACGCACATCATGATGGTAACTCCGAGGGCATCATCAATATAAAGATAAACATGGAAAAATCATAGGTTCAAAACAAATTGCAGGGGCAATAAGGACTTATACCATCGAAGCTAATTTGGTAAAACCAGAAAAAAATCTGCTGGTTGCTGCCATCGTTAGCAAAAAAGGGCCAAGTGGATTTTGCTCTAACCCCAGCAATATGGTGCTTCGACCTTTAACAAATTCAGGCAAGGATGTGATTAGCTTGGCAGGCATCTGGAAAGGCAAGCCATCGACCAAGCTTGAAGAATTATCTGAAATTCCTACCCCACAAGTAGGGCATTATAAAACCATCACGGGGCTTTATAACGGTATGATTGCGCCCTTGTTTCCTTTTGCAATCAAGGGCACCCTTTGGTATCAGGGTGAAGCTAATGGCCCCTTCTGGATGCAATACCGTCGATTGTTACCAACCTTAATTGCAGATTGGCGCAAGCGATTTGATGTTGGTGATTTCCCTTTCCTTATTGTTTCTCTTGCCAACCTAAATAAGTTACAAACGCTGCCTATCGAACCGGGTTGGGCTGAAATTCGCGAATCCCAATGGCTTACATCTCGCAATGTTCCCAATACCGGCCTTGCTATGACCATCGATATTGGTGACCCAGATAATATCCACCCAAGAAATAAACAAGAAGTTGGAAGAAGACTTTCCCTTATTGCTAGGCATATGACCTATGGCGAAAAAGATCTGGTCTATTCCGGCCCCAACTTCACAAAAATGGAAATTGATTCCACCGATAAGCAAAAAATTCGATTGTTCTTTAATAATACAGGAAGTGGCTTAATGATGAAGCAGGGTGATAAAAAACTTACTGGCTTTATTATCGCAGGTGCGGATAAAAAGTTTGTTTGGGCCGATGCGGTTATTGATAAAGAGACAGTCGTTGTTTCATCTTCCGAAATTAAGGACCCTAAGTTCGTGCGTTACGGTTGGGCTTGGAACCCAATCGTAAATCTTTTCAATAAAGATGGCTTGCCTGCGATCACCTTCCGAACCGATGAATAAAGCAAGGCTTAGTCCTAGTTGCATAACTTATGGATAGTTAGAAATCGTAAGCAACTATAAAAGTGTGCTTATTATTACTTTGTAAACCAAGAAAAGATTTAAAAGTTTAGGAGGTTAGAACCTTAAACTTACTTGTTAGAATCTTTTTTAACTACCTCTTCAGGGAGTAATAATTCAGCAGGAGTTTGGGCAAAATATGGAGGCACCGTAAGAAGTCGTACCGAACCCCTACAATAGCGCACACGCCAAAATTTACCGTCTTCACCGGGGGGAACAGGCA
>Ga0209702_10001252_pt1 | contig 49433 bp, 43 predicted proteins | sample FRY01_FD_187210 | JGI IMG/M metagenome (GOLD analysis project Ga0209702, IMG submission 187210) | Freshwater microbial communities from Lake Fryxell liftoff mats and glacier meltwater in Antarctica - FRY-01 (SPAdes) (version 2) | ecosystem: Environmental > Aquatic > Freshwater > Ice > Glacier... | reverse complement strand
TCGTTGTTAGATCCATGATCTCAGCCTTATCTTGTGCATCCTGCATGTCGAGTGCTGATTTGAGTGCGTCGGCTTGGGTCAGAGACGCCGCCACGATCAGTGGGGCAAGGATGAGGGTTTTTTGTTTAGTATTTATTTTTGAGATTATAACCAAAAATTAGATACAAGCATTAGATCATGAGTAAAACAGAATAGGTGACTTTTATGGATATTTGTGGTTTTAAAGCAACCATGCGCCAATGGAGAACAAGCGCATCCTTTCAGCTTATAATAAACCTATGCTCTGGAAAACCTTAACACTCACTACCTTCTTATTTCCCCTGGCGGTATCAGGGTTGGAAGGATCAACCGACAAGCCATTTCTGGTGGACAAACCTTGTGAAAAGTATGGGGTGATTGAGGGCGTGAAGTACTGTATTCAGGAGAGCAGCATTACCTTGAACAGTTGCGGTAAGCAGAGTGACTGGCCCTGCATGGAAGAGGATGGTTGCCTTAACATTAATCGATGGGTATTAAACGATGAAAAGTCTTAAAGTACAGTTGGTGGTATTGGCATTAGGGGTTGTCGGTGCCGGCTACCTTTTTTTAATCCGTGGAGCAATGCCACGTACTTCTGTATTAATACCAAAACCAATACTGAGGCCAGGATCAACATTGCTTCCTACTATTAAGAGGGCAGGAGGCCACCTTTAAAAACCGTATCGTTGGTTTAGATGAATGCGCGGTGCTCTCTATCATCACCTGCACTATTCATATCGATAAGGATAACGCGGAACTGCTGGTGATCAACACTTCAACCGGTTTGTTACAACACCGTTGGGAGGAATACGAGTCAGGACGCTATGTCTACGACAAGACCCAGGTCATCAAAAATACGCGCGAGGATAGCTATTCCTGTGCGGCCTCTTCGGCCTGACGATCGGCCAATTTCTTGAGCATAATCGCACGCGATACCGGGCTTTCCAGTGAGATGGAACCGAGAATGCCCTGCCGGTAATCATTCAGTAAGGTGGTGGCCGATTTATAGAGATCCATTACTCCACCCTTGACCATAAACCCACGCTTCTTTGCGAGGACCTGTAAGAATGCTTCATCGTCTGGGAAGGGTGGGTCGATCTTGTATTTCTTGCTGATGAGGTCGGCGTAGTCATCTTTGATGGTATGAAACAGGAACATCGCGGTCTCAATCTCGTCATAGGCGTTAATGCCTATGGTGTGGGATGCGGCTAAATAGTAACCATCAATCTCATTAGAAATTTTAGGCCACATCATCCCTGGGGTGTCGGTGAGGATCATGGAGGCATTCAGTATGATCCGCTGCTGCTGTTTGGTGACCGCCGGTTCATTACCCACCTTGGCAATTTTTTTATGGTGCAGGGCATTAATAATGGTCGACTTTCCTACATTGGGCACACCCATGATCAGCATACGTAGCGGCTTGATGGAAGAGTTACGGTGAGGGGCTAATTTACTGCAAAGGGGCAGTATTTTTTTTACGTCCCCAGCCGACTTTGCGGATAAAGTAATCGCGGTGGTATGGGGCATGGCATTGAAGTACTGTACCCACTCCTTAGTGACCTTAGGGTCAGCCAGATCGGATTTATTGAGGATTTTTAAGCACGGACGCTGCCTTTCTTTACGCATCGTATCAATCATCGGGTTGGTTGAGCTTCCAGGAATCCTGGCGTCCAGCACCTCGATCACGAGGTCGTTCGTTTCAAGCGCCTCCTCTGCCTTTTTCTTGGCAGCTGTCATATGTCCGGGGAACCATTGGATGCTCATTTACAGAAATCTCTTTTTTATTAATGATGAATGTACAATTATGACCTAAATCACTTTAGGGTAAACTAATATAATATGCTGCCGTTAGATGAAATAAAACCTCAACAATCCATCGAATTACTCAAGTCGCTGCATATCCTTACCCGTGACGGGAAAATCAATCAGGATTCCCGGCGGAAGCTTAAGCAGGTTTACCACCTTTATCAGTTTATCGAGCCCATATTAACAGAAGTTTCTATTGATGAAGCATCCTTCCATGTCATTGATCATGGGGCAGGGAAATCCTATCTCGGGTTTATTTTGTACGACCTATTTATTAAGCTGACCCAGGGTCGCGTGACGGGGATCGAGATCAATCCCGCCTTAGTAGAAAAATCCCAAGCACTAGCAAAGACCTTAGCCTTTGATCGTATGAGTTTTGTCCAGGCCGATGTGGCGCATGCGATGGAGGTGGTCAATGACCGCGTAGATGTAGTAACTGCACTGCACGCTTGCGACATCGCGACCGATGACGCCATTCATTTTGGCATACACAAGGAAGCGCAATGGATTGTGGTGGTTCCTTGCTGTCAGGCGGAGGTGGCAAGCCATTTAAAAAAAACTAAATCCATGATGCTTGATAATCCGCTCTCCGAATTATGGCGGCATGGTATTCACACGCGAGAAATGGGTAGCCACCTAACTAACGTATTGCGTTGCCTGTTATTGGAGTCACAAGGTTACCAGGTAACAGTCACCGAACTGGTGGGCTGGGAGCATTCGATGAAAAATGAATTAATCATGGCGAAATTTATCGGCCAAAAGAATAATAAATCGAAGCGCCGTATTGAAAAAATGCTGGATGAATTTGGGCTCCAGGCGTTACAATCAAAATTTCTCATATAACACAATGGAAGGAGTCATCATGCAAGGTTGGAGGCTATTATTTTTGGCGTTAGGTTTTGTTGGCACCGGTGCTTTGGCACAAGATTACAGTGGCGTTTATGACTGTGTGGGGATGGACTACAATGAAGGAGAGTTCGCGGGTAAGGTGACCATGACGCTGGAAGAAAGTCATAGTAACGATGATTATCAGAGCTATACCTTTGTCCTTGAAGTGCCAGACTTTGGTGTCTACAACGGATTTGCCGCAGCTAAAGGAGAACATGCGGGCATCTATTTTGCTCTTGATGACAAAGCCAACGACGATTACGGCGTTTCCACTGCGCGCTTCTTCACTGACAGTGAGGGCAGGATTAACTTCCATAAATTTTACTTTGAGCCGAATTACAAGGGCGGTAACACCGGCACAGAAGACTGCGTGATGGTGACTTCACTTGCTAACAAGGTGACTGATAAAGAATAAAATGTTTTGACGGATAACACCTCACTCAGGATTACCTACCCACCCGAACTCCCTGTCAGCCAGAGAGTCGACGACATAAAAAAAATGATACTCACCAATCAGGTCACCATTATTTGCGGGGAAACCGGCTCAGGAAAGACGACGCAATTACCGAAGATATGCCTGGAGCTCGGTTTCGGTAAGCAGGGCATAATTGGGCATACCCAGCCTCGACGGATAGCGGCACGTTCGGTTGCTACCCGCATTGCGGAAGAGGTGCATACCCCGCTGGGGGATGTGGTGGGCTTTAAAATTCGGTTCACCGACCGCGTGACGAAAAATACCGCCATTAAAGTGATGACCGACGGCATTTTGCTGGCAGAAACGCAGAATGATCCTTTGCTGAAACAATACAACGCTATCATTATTGATGAGGCTCATGAACGGAGCCTTAACATTGATTTTCTGTTGGGGTACTTAAGCAACCTCACACGACAGCGCAAAGACCTAAAAATCATCATCACCAGTGCCACCATCGATGTCGATAAGTTTTCAGCGCACTTTAATAAAGCACCCATCATCCAGGTATCAGGAAGAACGTTTCCGGTGGAGGTGGTTTACCGACCGTTACAGAAAATAGTCGAAGATAGTTTGGAGAGTATCGAGGACGGCATTCTTCGGACCATTCATGAGTTGGTCGGAACCTCGGGTGACGTGTTGATTTTTCTGCCTGGAGAAAGGGATATCCATGACTCAAAGAAATTTCTCGCCGATCAGCTGAAAGGTAAGTTTGAGGTGCTACCCTTATTTTCACGACTACCCATTAATGATCAACAAAAAATCTTCCAGCCCGCCGGCATGCGTCGGATCATATTAGCGACCAATATCGCCGAGACTTCGTTGACCGTTCCTCGTATCAAGTACGTTATTGATGCAGGCCTAGCTAGGGTGGTTCGGTATAGTCCCAAGCTCAAGATAGAGCAATTATTAGTGGAGAAAATTTCTAAGGCATCGGCTAATCAGCGTTCGGGGCGGTGTGGACGAATTGCTCCTGGGGTATGCATCCGCCTTTTTGATGAGGAGGATTTTAAGGCAAGACCCGACTTTACGGATCCTGAAATTTTACGTTCCTCATTAGCCTCGGTCATCTTAAAAATGGCTGCCCTAAGATTGGGGCCGGTAGATCAGTTCCCTTTTATTCAGCCTCCAGCCAATCGATTCATCCAGGACGGCTACCAGCTATTGCAAGAATTAGGTGCGGTGGATAAAGATAATGAGATCCTTCCTCTCGGAACGCAACTAGCAAGGCTACCGATCGACCCCTCGCTAGGAAGAATTCTGATTGAGTCCAAAAAAGAAAATTGTGTCGCAGAAATTCTTATCATCATCAGTGCGCTGAGCATATCCGATCCTCGAGAAAGGCCGCTAGACAAAGCAGAGCAGGCCGACAAAGCCCACCTGGTATTTCATGACCCTGATTCGGGCTTTAATATCTATTTAAAACTATGGCAGCAGTTTGTCAAAGAGGGGAAAAAGATCACCAGCAAATCCTTGCGACAGTTCACCCAGAAAAATTTTTTGTCATTTAACCGGATGCGGGAATGGCATGAGTTACACCGCCAATTAAAAAGCATTGTCGATGAACTAGCCTTCAATATTAGCTCAACCGAAGCCACTTACGATCAAGTCCACCGGGCTCTATTGTCAGGCTTGTTGGGTAATATTGGCTTTAAGGATGTCGAGGGACCGAAATACGCCGGGGGCAGGGGAATTAAATTTTTAATCGGTCCCCGTTTGTTTAGGAATAAAAATTTCAAGTGGATCATGGCCGCCGAGATTGTCGACACAGGAAAACTTTATGCGCAATGCGTAGCGAAGATCGACGTCCAGTGGGTAGAGCGATTGGCTCAGCATTTATTAGAATTTGATTACAGCAATCCCCGATGGAATGATAAGTTAAGCCGGGTAGATGCTACCGAAAAGTCATTATTGTACGGGCTTATTATTAACTCGGGAAAGACCGTGCACTTTGGTGCGATTGATCCGGACCAATCCAGAAAAATTTTTATCAGGCAGGGTTTAGTCGAAAAGGGCTACGAAAGTCCAGGGGCATTTTGGAAAAACAACAACAAGTTGATCAATGAAATTGAGAAGTTAGAACACAAAGCAAGGCGGCAAGACATTTTAATTAATGATGATATTTTGTACCAGTTTTATGACCAGCGCATTGAGAAAGGCATTATGAATGGTGCTGGTTTTGAGCATTGGCGGAAGCTAGAAGAAAAGAAGCAGCCTGAGTTCTTATTTCTAACCAAAGAATTTTTAATGCAACGGGAAGCGCAGCAAATTGATGAGGTTCAATACCCCGAGAAGAAAAGGTTTGGCCGTGTGGACGTCAATTTTCAGTACCATTTCGAGCCTGGCCACCCGAGGGATGGTGTGTCAGTGGCAGTCCCGTTGAGTGGGGCAAGCCAAATTAAGGCCAAAGATTTTGGTTGGTTAGTGCCGGGCATGATTCGAGAAAAAGTAACCCATCTCATCAAGAACTTACCTAAAGGTTTACGGGGTCAGTGTGGACACCTACAAGATGCAGTGACTGAATTTCTCTCCACATTCAATCAGGATGATGAGTTTAGCGAGGCCTTCACACAATTTATTCGGATAAAAACGCAATCAAAATACCGACTAGAAGAAAAAGATACGGAGGTATTACCGGACCATCTAAAAATGAACTTTATTATTCTGGATGAGGTTGGTAGCGCTATTGATGAAAGCCGCAACCTAGGTGATTTGCAGCAACAGCATAAAGAGAGAGTAGTGGAGGTGTTAGAAGAAATATCTTTTGGCATAGAGCAAGAGGGAATAACGTACTGGCCAGATATTGCGGTGATTCCGCATACGGTGGAGGCCGATGTGGAAGGAAGTATGGTTGTCGGTTACCCAGCTCTGATAGACCGTGACTCTTATGTGGACTTGATTATTTCTGACCATGAAGAGGACGCACAGACCATCCACCAAGAAGGGATCAAGCGACTTTTAACCTTACAGCTTCATGAAAAAATAAAACACGTTAAGAAATCGCCCCCACGATTTGATCAGTTTGGCATGCGACTGCAAACACATATTCAGGCGGACGCGCTAAAAAGTAATTATGTCGATGTGATCTTCGATGAGATTATGCGCACTCAAAATGAGGCGGTGAATTCTCAGCAAGGCTTTGACCAAATGGTTAGCCATGCTCGCAAGACCTTTACCAGCTTAAGCGATGATCTGTCGATGGCTCTGGCAGAGATAGGCAAGCAATACCATCATCTACAACAGGTTACTGGAGAGTTAAAGCATCTGCCGACATCGTTTCGGGAGGATTATGCGGAGCAGTTGGAGGTATTATTACCCCCTTATGAGAAACCTTTGTTTATATTTGACCAATTACGACACATACCCAGATTCCTAAAAGGCATGCAATCGCGGGCGGAGAAATATGCTGCAAGGGAGCATCAGGACCAAGAAAACATGAGGGAAATTAATCGATTGAAAGAAAAGTGGATAGAGAAAGTGGTAGGATTTGTCGAGGCGGATGAGGCTATACCGCATGGTTATGTGACATTTCAGTGGGCTTTACAGGAATTACGCGTATCCTTGTTTGCCCAAGAGCTTAAAACCAGTTACCCCATATCGGTTAAGCGGATGAACCAGCGATGGGCAGATTTAGTCGATTAAACTTTATGAGTATGCCAAAAAAAACTATTAGCAAATTTTTCTCCTACCAGCAATCACCATCCTTCAATCAATTACAAGAAGAGCCGGTGGAGGTGAGTGAAGTCGATGGGGTCCGGTCCTTGCATATAGGAACTGACACCATCCAAAGCTCGATGAGGATTAAAGACCCTTTTTTCTTAGAATTACATTACACCAAGGTCATGGCGTTGAGTCTCCTATTCAATGACTCTCCAAACAATATTCTCACGATCGGTTTGGGTGGGGCATCCATGCAAAAATTTTATTTTAAACATTGTAAAAAAGCCCACATTACCGCTCTAGAATTACATCAACAAGTTATTAATGTAGCGTACGCTTATTTTGAATTACCCGATGACCCGAGGTTGGACGTGATTCATGGAGACGGTATTAGTTTTATGGTAAAGCATGAAACAAGCTATGACCTGATCCTTTCAGATGCATTTGATGAGTATGGTATCCCTGAAATTTTTACCACCAAAAAATACTATGCTTTATGTAAAAGTCGTCTCACTGAACAAGGACTTTTTATAATCAATCTATGGGGGTCTGACCCAGACACCCCTCAGTATATTAAAACGATTAAACGTGTGTTTAATCAGCAGGTATTTTTTGTTCCGGCAGGAAACCCAGGAAACATTATTGTTATGGCTTTCCGCAAGCCACCAAAAGAACTCCGCATTCCTGTGCTCAAAGAAAAAATAAAAGTCATAGAACAAATGATGGGGGCGGAATTAATGGTATATTTCAATCGCCTTTTAGAGAATAATGCCTCTAAAGACACACACCGACTAAAATTTACTTAAGGCTTATTTTGACACATCATTATTTTGCAAGCTGTCCCAGGGGTTTAGAAGAGGCACTCCAACAAGAATTAACGGATATTCATGCGAGTGATATAAAAAAGGTGGATGGCGGCATGCTCTTCTCCGGTGACAATGAAGTGCTTTATAGAGCAAATATATCAAGTCGTATCGCTACCCGAATCCTGTGTTTGGTCAAGCAAGGCACCTACGAGAATGAAGATGATATTTTTAATGCTGCTCTTGCGGTTGAATGGCCCTCATGGTTTGTGTTAGAAAAAACGATCAAGGTGAGCACTACAGCCATTCAATGCCCACTAAAAAGTATCGACTTTATGACCTTGCGTATCAAAGATGCGGTATGTGATATTTTCCGAGAAAAGACGGGGAAGCGGCCTGATGTTGCGGTAAGAGATCCTGATATCAAGATACATCTATTTTTAGAAAAAAATAATTTCTCGCTCTATATTGATGCCTCCGGTGCGCCCTTGTATCAAAGAGGTTTCAGAACAGCAAGTGTTGAAGCGCCTATTAAGGAAAATTTAGCGGCAGGTATCATTAAATTATCCGGCTGGACCCCTGGTGAACCTTTCTTGGATCCGATGTGTGGTAGTGGAACCTTTTTGATCGAAGCCGCCCTTATTGCCTCAAATCAAGCACCCGGCCTAAACCGAGACTTCGGCTTTATGGTATGGAAAAACTTTGACAAGACCTTATTTACCACGATAAAAACATCGTATCTGGATAAAGTGACAAAAAAAGATTTCTTAAAAATTTATGGCTCAGACAAAGATCTTCGAGCAATACGGGTGAGTAAGAAAAATCTTACTTTAGCTGGATTTGAAAACTCCGTTCAACTGGTATGTAAGCAATTTTCAGAAATAACCCCACCCTATAACGAAGGTGTGTTGGTGACCAACCCTCCATACGGGGAACGTATAGGCGAGGAGTTAGATAGCGCTTATCCCGAATGGGCAAGCAATCTTAAGAAATCCTTTGCCGGATGGCGAACCTATTTTCTTACGAATGATTTTAGGATGCCTAAATTAATGCGCCTTTCACCCAGCAAAAAGACACCCTTGTATAACGGTGCCTTGGATTGCCGTTTATTTGAAATCAAGATGGTTGCCGGAAGCAACCGAAAGTGATGTAACGATTTATTTCAATGCGCTTAGTGCGCTTTCGTAGTTAGGCTCTTCGGTTATTTCTGCTACCAGTTCGCTGTAGACCACGGTGTTGGATTCGTCTAAGATAATCACAGCGCGCGAGGTAAGACCGCGTAAACTAGTATCTTTGATAGCTACACCATAAGCATGGGCAAATCCTGCAATATCCCTGAAGGCAGATAGCGTTTCAATGCTTTCGACTCCCTCGGCACCACAAAATCGCTTTTGCGCAAAAGGTAAATCTGCCGACACACAAAGCACCACGGTATTATCTAATTTTCCCGCCTCATCATTAAATCGTTTGATTGACAAAGCACAGGTCGGGGTATCAACACTAGGAAATATATTTAATATTTTCTTTTTACCGGCATAGTCCTTAAGGCTTACATCCTCACGTTTACTGTTGGCTAGGGTGAAATCTGGCGCAACAGAACCGGGCGCTGGAAAGTTGCCCCCAATAGAAACTGCATCTCCTTTTAGTGTAACTTGACTCATATTGTTCCCCTTAAAAAATAATGTAAATAAATTAGTAATTGAAAACATTCTACCAAAGCTTATCAGGTAAAATAATTTATATGTCAGATTTTGCTCAACCATCCTTTATTCATCTTCGCTGCCATAGCGAATACTCTATTACCGACGGTATAGTCAGGATACCCGAGTACATCAAAAAAGCAGTGGATACCGGCATGCCGGCTCTGGGACTAACCGACCTTAGTAATTTGTTTGGAGCGGTTAAGTTTTATAAGGCAGCAACACAATTAGGGATCAAGCCCGTACTGGGATGTGATGTTTGGATAGAAAATGAAGCCAATCCAGACCAGCCTTATCGGATGGCGTTATTTTGTCAAAATCAGCAAGGCTATATCCATTTATCCGAATTGCTATCCAAAGCCTTTTTAACCAATCAATCGCGTGGTAAAGCGATGTTAAAGAAAAGCTGGATACTATCCTCGCATGAGGGTTTGATTGCATTGTCCGGTGCGTTGTACGGAAATATTGGCCATCTTTTAGATCAAAATAAAATAGACGAGGCTAAAGAGGAATTGTCGGCTTGGAAGATGGTGTTTGGCGACCGCTTTTATTTGGAAATCCAAAGGTACGGATCTGATGGGCTGAAAAAAAAGCAAGAAGAGTACATACAAAAAGCTATGTTTTTAGCCGCCAACAATCAAGTGCCTTTGGTTGCTACGCACCCCATTCAATTTATGCATACCGACGACTTCAGAGCGCATGAATCAAAAACCTGTATTGCCGACGGGTATGTGCTTGCCGACCAAAGACGACCAAAAAACTTTACTCCAGAGCAGTACTTTAAGACCGCAGAGGAGATGCAAGGGCTATTCCATGACATTCCTTCTGCCATTAATAATACGGTCGCCATTGCTAAGCGCTGTAATTTTCAGTTTCAGTTAGGCGAAATTTTTCTCCCCGATTTCCCGATACCGAACGGAACAAAGATCGAGGATTACCTGCTGATTGAAGCAAAAAAAGGGTTAGATCGGCGACTAGAAGATCTTTTTTCGGATCCAAAAATAAGAGAAGATCAGATACCAAAATACCTAGAACGGCTTAACTTTGAAGTCAAAGTGATCAATGAGATGGGGTACGCAGGATACTTTCTTATTGTTGCTGACTTTATTAATTGGTCTAAATCTAATCACATTCCTGTTGGGCCTGGAAGGGGTTCGGGAGCGGGATCGGTGGTTGCTTATAGCCTCGGTATTACTGACTTGGATCCGCTTGCCTATAACCTCCTGTTCGAACGATTCTTGAATCCCGATCGTGTATCCATGCCTGATTTTGATATTGATTTTTGTCAGGAGGGTAGAGACAAGGTGATTGACTACGTCAAACAAAAATACGGGTCGGAATCCGTGTCACAGATCGCCACCTTCGGAACGATGGCAGCCAAAGCGGTACTTCGCGATGTTGGAAGAGTGTTAGATCTCCCTTATAACTTTGTTGATACGATTACAAAATTGGTGCCACTGGAACTGGGCATTACCTTAAAAGATGCTATTGAGAAAGAACCCCAAATTAAAGACCGCATCAAAAAAGAAGAAGAGGTTAAAGAGCTGTTTGATTTGGCCTTACGGTTAGAGGGTTTAGTTAGGAATGTGAGCATGCATGCAGGGGGCGTACTCATTGCCCCAACAAAAATCTCTGCCTTTTCCCCTATTTATTGTCAACCGGGTGCGGAAGGTATTGTCAGCCAGTTTGATAAGGATGATGTGGAGGCGGTAGGCTTAGTGAAGTTCGACTTCTTAGGCCTTAGGACGCTAACCATTGTGGCGATGGCGTTAGAGAATGCTAACCATATCCGATCGCAGAAAAGCGAAGAGCCATTACAATTAGAGTCGATTCCTATTGACGATAAACCAACCTTTGATTTACTGAAAGCATCCAATACCACAGCAGTTTTTCAGCTTGAATCTAGAGGCATGAAGGATATGCTTAAGCAAGCAAAGCCAGACTGTTTTGAAGATATTATTGCGCTGGTGGCCCTTTATCGACCAGGCCCTATGGATCTTATTCCGGATTTTTGTAAAAGAAAGCATGGGCAGCAGCAGGTCAAGTACCCACACCCAGCCACCGAATCTATTCTGAAGGAAACTTACGGCATTGCCGTTTATCAGGAACAGGTGATGCAAATTGCTCAGGTGGTTGCAGGTTATACGCTGGGCGGAGCGGACTTGTTAAGGCGAGCCATGAGTAAGAAAAAAATAGAGGAAATGGATGCGCAAAGGGCAACTTTTGTTGAGGGGGCACAAAAGCATGAGCTTAACCAGAGGCAAGCAACGGATCTCTTTGACTTGTTAGAAAAGTTTGCAGGCTACGGTTTTAATAAATCCCACGCCGCAGCCTACGCCATGATTGCTTATCAAACCGCCTACCTCAAAGCGCATTACCCATCGGCATTTATTGCTGCATCGATGTCTGCTGATATGAACAACACGGATAATGTGCACATGCTGTTTGATGACTGTGCGCTCAATAAAATTACCTTGTTACCTCCTAATATTAATAAGAGTGAATACAAATTTGTTCCAGTAGATCAAAAAAGTATTCTCTACGGATTGGGAGCGGTGAAGGGGACCGGACTTTCTGCCATTGATATCATTATTGAGGAAAGGAATACCCACGGGCCGTTTACCTCACTATTTGACTTTGCCGCCAGACTCGATTTACGTAAGGTCAACCGCAAAGCTTTTGAATCCTTAATCAGGGCTGGCGCCTTTGACGAATTAGAGCCCAATAGAGCGACCTTATTAGCTAGTGTAAATTTAGCTATTACTAAGGCGGAGCAAGCAAATGCCCACCAAGGTCAAAATGCTTTATTCGAAGAGTTTGAGACTACTGACGTACCTTTAGTTGAAGTCGAGGTTTGGGAGGAGAGGAAGCAGTTAGCTGAAGAAAAAATTGCACTCGGTTTTTATTTTAGTGGCCACCCATTTACCTTTTATGAAAAAATGATTAGGCAATTCGTCCCCAATAAATTATCCGAATTAACCCCTAGAGACGCAACGTATTTGATCGCAGGTATCATTTCGACCATCCGTATGCGAATGACCTCCCGTGGCAAGATTGCTATCGTAACGCTGGATGATGGGGTTGGCAGGATCGACGTGGTCATCGGCAATAAAATTTTGACAGAAGCCTATGATTTAGTGAAAGAAGATAAATTGTTGGTAGTAGAGGGAAGGGTAAGCCACGATGACTTTACCGGTGGTAACCGGGTGAGCGCTATGAAAGTGAACGACCTGCTAACCATCCAAAGCGCTAAAGCGGCATTACTTTCTATTGCATTAAAACAGCAAATGGATGGCGCTAAACTTAAGGCGCTACTCAAACCTTACTGTAACGGTGCTTTCGATAATCGGCTTAATAAATGTAAGGTGAGGGTGGAATATGAAAATAGCACAGGCAAGGTCGAACTGCTTCTTGGTTCGGACTGGGACGTCACCCTCCATGAGGAATTAATTATCGGATTATCCAAAACCTTTCATGATGACAACGTCAAAATAATCTATAATTAGTCTTTACGCATCAACCGTATATTTATGAAAAAAACTTACCTAGAATTTGAAAAGTCGATTGAGTCTATTGAAACAAAAATCGACAGCCTAAAGGCTGCACAGGACGATCACCCCTCCATTGATATCAATACCGAACTGAAACAGTTAGAAAACAAAGCAGACAAATCCTTACATGAGATTTATGACAATCTTAGTGCATGGCAGGTTTCACAAGTAGCAAGACACCCACAAAGACCCTACACGTTAGACTATATTGAACATCTTTTTACCGATTTTGAAGAGTTGCATGGGGACAGGGCGTACGCAGACGACCCAGCCATTGTCGGAGGTATTGCCACATTTGAAGGTCGCTCTGTTATGGTTATTGGCCATCAAAAAGGTAGGGATGTGAAAGAAAGGCAATACCGAAACTTTGGTATGCCAAGGCCCGAGGGCTATCGCAAAGCGTTACGGCTCTATAGGTTAGCAGAGAAGTTTAAATTACCCATTATTACCCTCATCGACACTCCTGGCGCCTACCCAGGCATAGGGGCTGAAGAGCGGGGGCAGTCCGAGGCGATCGCTCGAAACCTTTATGTTATGGCTGAGCTTAAGACACCTATACTGGGTGTTGTGATTGGCGAGGGCGGCTCTGGTGGTGCGCTAGCTTTAGGCGTGGTGGATCACTTGATGATGCTGCAGCATGCGATTTATTCGGTTATTTCGCCTGAAGGATGCGCTTCCATACTGTGGAAAGAACAAGAAAAAGCAGCGATTGCCGCAGACAAGCTGGGTATTACGGCAGAACGATTAAAAGATTTTGGTTTAACTGATAGCATAGTTCCTGAGCCATTAGGTGGTGCGCATCGTGACATCCCTAAGGTAATGGAGACCGTTAAGACAGCCATAAAAAGGGAGCTGGATAAACTCACCCAACAACCCATTGATATATTGTTGGATGTTCGCTATCAGAAGCTTATGAGTTACGGCCAAGTTACCGAAAGTGGCAGCTAAAAACGACTTTCTCATTGATGCTGTTCGGGCCTCGTACCTTGCTAATATAACCAAGCAAAATGCACAGCAAAAAATTGATCTTGCCTTGAGTGGTGGTTGCGACTCGATGGTTCTTATGCATGCGCTCAATCAGTTAAAAGACGAGCTCAGCCTTTCAATAAAAGCCCATTACATTCATCATGGATTAAGTGCTAACGCGGACGATTGGCTTGCTTTTTGTATGGCAGCGTGCGAAAAACTTAATATCGCTTTTGACAGCAAGAGTGTCGATACCAAGTCATTACCCGGGCTAGGCGTCGAGGGGGCTGCCAGGAAATTACGGTACGAAGCTTTAGCTAAAGTCAGTGACGGTGTGATCGTAACCGCCCATCATGAAAACGACCAAGCAGAAACATTGCTGTTGCAACTCATTAGAGGTGCAGGCTTAAAAGGTTTGGCGGCTATGCCAGAATACGATAAAGAAAAAAATTTGTGGCGCCCTTTACTCCGCGTTCAGCGTGCAGCAATTGAAGCCTTTGCCGCAACCCATGGGATTGGTTTTATTGAAGACGAGTCGAATGCAGATACTCGCTTTGACCGCAATTTTTTGCGTAATGACATTTTGCCTAGATTGTATGAACGATTCCCCCATGCAGCTAATACGATAGCTCGGTCAGCTCAATTGATAGCGAACGGCCTTGATCTTCATCAATCCATTGCGGAGGAAGATAGCGAGTCATATTTTTCAGAGGACTTAGCCCGGCTTAATTTGTTGATGATGCGTGATCATAGTCAGGAGAGGGCGATCAACTTGATCCGATGGTGGCTAGAGAAACATCATCATAAAATGCCAAGCCTGAAGGTGATGAAAGAAGCGTATAAGCAAATCAAGGATATGCGAAGAGATGCGCAAATCAATATCCATATATCTCCGGATACATCGATTAGGGCCTATAAAAATGAGTTGTGGCTAGTAGAAAATACCAATAGCCCAGCAGACTTTGAAGCCTATTGGCACGGTGAAGACGAGATAATATTGCCTGATGCGAGCAAACTGTCTTTCACCAAAACTACCGGCGATGGTATTTCGATTGATAAATTGGGAACCCATACCATTAGAATACAAAATAGGAGGGGTGGTGAACGGTTTAAACCCATCCACAACCAACCAACCCGCACATTAAAGCACCTGCTACAACAATCCCCCTTACCACCATGGGAAAGAGAGGTGTTACCGATGTTGTTTATCGAAGACCAGCTTATTGCGGTCCCTCACTTTGGCATCCACCATGCATTTCAGGCGCAAAGCCAAGAAGAGTCATACAAAATCAGTTGGTTAAGATAGTATTTCAGGAAAAATTCCTGAAAAAATCACATGATTTGTGTGTAAAGTTACACTTTTGTCTAAGAGCTCATTAAATAATGTACCCAATAATTAAAAAGCTATCTATTTCTACTCTTATTGCACTGAGTTGTAATATATCGGCTGAGGAGACCTATAAAATAGGGACGATTGATGTGTATACCATGACACCACTACCTTCTATTGGCCTTCCAATCGATATGGTGCCATCTAGTATTCAGACGGTGAATGGCCAACAAATTAGTGAGCAAGCGGGCGTCAGTGTCGCAGACTATATGGTTAATAACTTGCAAGGAGTGACAGTCAACGAGGTGGGAGGCAATCCTTACCAGTTAGAAATTAATTTTCGTGGCTATAATGCCACCCCTATAGCAGGAAATCCTCAAGGCCTTTCGGTCTATGTGGATGGTGTAAGAATGAATCAACCGTTTAGTAACACCGTTTTATGGGATCTTATTCCTGACTTTTCAATTGAAAAGATGCAAATGGTGGCCGGATCGAATCCTGTTTACGGACTCAATACTCTAGGTGGTGCGATTTCTATGCAGACGAAAAGCGGCCGTACATTTAATAAAAAAGCGATCGACTTTAGCGCAGGATCTTGGGGAAGACAAACCTCGCTTATGGAGGCTGGTGGTATATCGGAAGACGGAAGTTACGATTACTACATTGGCTACCAACATTTTACCGAAGATGGATGGCGCGATTATTCTCCTTCCCATGTGAATCAATTATTCACTAAAGTGGGGTGGGAGTCAGACACCTCCCGTTATGAGGTGAGCTACTCGGGTGCGCATAACTTGCTAATCGGGAACGGTTTAACACCTAAAGATTTATTAGGTTCCGATTTAGAGGGGATTCATACTCTTGAGGATGAAACGAAAAATAATTACGGAAAATTGGTGCTGTCAGCCACTGAATTTTTGAATGATACCACTATGTTTTCCGGCAATGCTTATTGGTTGCGCTCGGATCGAAAGACCGGAAACGGCGATTTGAACGATGAATATAATGGTGCAGGAAATGTTAATGAAGGCGTTCAAAACAGCACCAGCACCAAACAGGATGCATATGGGGCTAACGGACAAATTACTTTTGATCAGGATTGGCTGGGCAGAAGAAATCAGTTAGTGGTTGGTACTGGTGTTGAGTATTCACTGATAAAATTTATGCAATCAGAGGAAGAGATAGCAACGCTCCTAGCGAATGGTTTTTTTGGTGGGGACCGTGAAGACCCCGAACAAAGTACTGGACTTACGGGAAAAACCAAGACATTCAGCTTGTTTGCTACCAATACGCACGCTCTAAACGATCAGTGGAATATTAATACCGCCGCACGGTATAACTTTATCCAGGTCGACAACTTAGATACCTATAATACTCCCGGTAGCGGGACATCTCTGTCAGGTAAACACCACTATGAGCGAGTAAACCCATCCGTTGGCCTAACTTTCCATCCGACCGATAATTACACTACGTATGCTTCTTACAGCGAGTCGAATAGAGCGCCTACCAGTATTGAGCTTGGATGTTCTAATCCGGCTCAGCCCTGTAACCTTCCCACACAAATGGCCGATGATCCGCCATTAGAAATGGTGGTAGCAAAGACCGTGGAATTTGGGGCGAGAGGAAAAATAGCGAATAATATGAGTTGGAGTGCCGCTATTTACTCTGGGACAAATAAGGATGATATTTTATTTGTGTATGCGAACGCTTCTAATGGATTAGGTTATTTTACCAATGTCGATAAAACCACAAGAGAGGGTATTGATTTAGGCTGGAGAGGACAATTTGATGACCTAAGTTTGGCAGTAAATTATGGTTTTGTTATGGCCCGCTATGGCAGTGATTTCACTATCGCTAACGAAGTTAATACCTCAAGTGATGGTGACGCTATACAGGTAAAAGACGGGGACTATTTGCCTAATATTCCAAAGCATCACATCAAGGTAAGGGCAAATTATAAGATTAACCCTTCATGGCATGTGGGTGCAACGGTGTCGGCGTTCAGTAAGTCGTACATGATGGGTAACGAAAACCAAGGCCATGATTCAAGTCAGGGTCTTCAAGGTGAGACTCCAAGGTATGCGGTGATGAACCTGGATTCGCAATATTATATCGGTGAAAATTGGCAGCTATCCTTAAAGGCGATCAATATATTCGATAATGAATATTACACGGGTGGCCGACTGGCAGAAACACGTGTACAAACAGACAGATCATTTGGCGATGAAAGAAATGTTGCCTCACTCATTCCAGGTGCCCCAAGGGCGGCATGGCTAGGTCTCAGGTATGAATTTTAAAAAAATATTTAACATCTAACAAAGGGCCGCTTCGGTCCTTTTTTATTATGAGGTATATTGTTACTTTTAGTGAGAAACAAAAGCATGAGCTTAAAACGAAGACTGCTAATTTATATCAATGCCTTGTTAGTAGCCGCAATTCTGATTGGCTTAACGGTCACCATGGCTGTGGCAAAGAAAAATGTCCATGAAGAAGTATTGTCAACGCAAGCTTTAGCAGTTTTCGCTATAGAAAATGGCATTAAAAATAACCCAGACTTTTATTTGTTTCATCAGGATAATCCTGCATTTAGTTTATCCGGCTTGTCTGAAATTAGGCACCTTAATATCGCATTCATTAACCTTGATGGCTTAATTGTTGATCAAACAAAACCTCACTTAGATTCAGCTAACGATCCTCCAATATGGTTTCAGTCTGCACTTGCGAAATTATCTACCCCTATTGCATCAAGGAGAATCGATATAGCCCAGGCGAATAAATTAGTCGGCCACATTTATATTCAGCCTGAACCCATATATGAGTATGATGAAATATGGCATCAAATTAAGATGGGGCTATGGATTATTTTTACCTTCGTTATTTTGGTTAATTTTTTCGTTTATCTCTTATTCTCTTATATGATTGAACCGATAAACTCTATCATTAAAGGCTTTGACAACCTTGAGAAAGGTAACTATAAAACACGGGTGAGTAAGTCGGATATTACAGAGCTTAACGTAATCGGGAAAAAATTTAATCGTATGGTTGCTGTGCTAAGGCAAGCCAACCAAAAGATACATAAATTAAGTCAAGACCTTATTAGCGTCCAAGAACAAGAAAAAAAAGAGCTTGCAAGAAACCTTCATGATGAATATGGCCAAGTACTAACTGCTATTCAGGCGGAGGCAGCATCCATTAAAAGTGCTAAAAATGTGCATTCACAAAACAAGTCAGTCGAGAGCATTATTACTCTTTCAAAGAATATGATGCTGTCCATTCGCATTATCATTAAAAATTTAAGTTTAGGCTTTATTGAAGAAATAGGGCTTGAGGATGCCCTTATTGATCTGATAGAGAGCTGGAGAAATCGGTTTAATAAAATTCATCTCACCTACACGATAGATAAAAAAACTATCAATCTAATTAACTCACAACAACAGGCACACGTCTATCGAATCCTTCAGGAATCCCTGACAAATATTGCAAAACATACAAAAGCTAAAAACGTATCTATTAATATATCTCCTTTTGGTCCAGAAAAATACCCTAGAATCGAGGTGATCAACGACGGCATTAAGATAAATGCGAAGAAAAATTTTGGTATGGGTGTGGGATTGCTGAGTATTGAGGAACGTGTCAGACAACTAAATGGTCGCTGTAACATCAGTATTAATCGTGTTTTTAAGATCACCATCGTTCTAGGCAGAAAGCATTGAGCAGGCTCCTTCTTGTGGATGATCATGCCATAGTAAGAGCTGGCTTAAGGCGCTTGCTTGAGAGCATACCCAGCATTAGCCATATCGAGGAGTGTGTCTCCGGAGAGGCAGCATATCAATACCTATTTAGCAACACAGCCGATATTATTCTTATGGATATTTCCATGCCGGGTAAGGGGGGTATAGAATCAACGTCGTTAATCAAAAAGCGTTACCCTAAAACTAAAGTTCTTATATTGTCGATGCATGACAGCACCGCAATGATTCGGAAGGCAAAGAATGCCGGTGCCAGTGGATTTATTCTTAAAAATGAAATTTCAGATAATTTGCTAAATGCGATCCAAAAAGTCTTAGAAGGGGAAGAGGTCTTCCCAATGACTGAATCTGAAGTATATGTAAATATTTTGGAGTGTTTGAGTGGTAAGGAGTTTGAAATTTTTAAATCCATTGCTAATGGTGAAAATTTACATCTTATCTCAGACAAAATGAACATAAGCTATAAAACAGTGGCCAATTATCAGACAGCTATTAAGAAAAAACTAGGCATTAAAAGTATGTTGGATTTTCACTCCATCGCCAAAGAACATCATGTAATTATGTAAATAATTACGGTGGAGTAACTAGACCGTTGTTATAATAGTGCTCATATCATTTACTGAATATTATTACCTATGAATCTTGGAACCCCTCTATCACCATCATCTCTCAAAGTCATGCTTTTAGGTAGTGGCGAACTGGGCAAAGAGGTTATTATTTCGCTGCAAAAGCTTGGCGTAGAAGTGATAGCTGTCGACCGATATGCTAATGCCCCAGGCCATCAGGTGGCTCATCGATCCCATGTTATCGATATGACCGATGCAAAAAAGCTGACAGATATAATCCGACTGGAACAGCCGGATTATATTGTCCCTGAAATCGAGGCGATAAACACTGTAGTGCTGGAAGAAATAGAAAAAGCAGGTAGCGCCATTATTATTCCTAGCGTTAAGGCTGTCCAGCTTACGATGGATAGAGAAGGTATCCGTAAACTAGCATCCGAAACATTGTCGCTTCCTACCTCGAGCTATGGTTTTGCTAGGAGCTTGGATGAGTTACGTGACGTTATTCTCAACACAGTGGGATTCCCATGCTTTATTAAGCCCACTATGTCGTCATCCGGCAAGGGCCAATCAAAAATTCACTCAGAAGCAGAGATAACCAATGCTTGGGATTATGCGGCATCGGGGGGAAGGGTTGATCAGGGCGTAGTGATTGCCGAAGGCATGGTCGATTTTGATTACGAGATAACACTCCTAACCGTCAGAGCAAAAGATAGTAAGGGAGTTATCACTACCCATTACTGTGAACCAATAGGTCATAGACAGGAAAATGGTGATTATGTTGAGAGCTGGCAACCACAACCGATGAGCGACAAAGCTCTACTCAAGTCTAAAGAAATGGCTAAAAAAGTGACGGACGCGCTGGGAGGGCTAGGTCTTTTTGGTGTGGAATTATTTATTAAAGGGGATGACGTGTGGTTCTCCGAAGCCAGTCCTAGACCTCATGATACCGGTATGGTCACGATGATGACGCAAAGACAATCCGAATTTGAACTCCACGCCAAAGCTATTCTTGGGCTACCGGTCGATACTCAGCTCATCAATCCTGGGGCAAGTGCAGTGATTTACGGTAACCTGGATGCCGAAGCTATTATGTTTGAAGGGGTGGATAAAGCCTTGGCCATTAAGGGAGTGGATGTCAGGTTATTTGGCAAACCTCAGTCCTTTAAAAAAAGGCGCATGGGTGTCGTTCTTGCAGAAGGAAAAGATATTAGCGAGGCAAGGTCAAAAGCCCAACAAGCCCAGGCACTCATCAAAACAAAAGTACAATAAAACCTATTTTTCCAGCATCCAAATCACCGCTTATATGCTAAAATCCGCCCTCAATAAATTTTTGGTAGCATTACATGTCTCGTCAGATAAGAAATATTGCAATCATTGCCCATGTTGATCATGGAAAAACCACCCTAGTCGATAAGTTACTCCAACAATCCGGGATTTTTGCTGAGCATCAGCAGGTCAATGAGCGGGTGATGGATTCCAATGACATTGAAAAAGAACGGGGCATTACCATTCTAGCAAAGAATACGGCCGTGAATTATGAAGGTTGCCATATCAACATCATTGACACCCCCGGCCATGCCGATTTTGGTGGTGAAGTAGAGCGCGTATTAGGTATGGTAGACGGCGTAGTGCTTTTAGTCGATGCCGTAGACGGACCCATGCCGCAAACACGCTTCGTAACCAAAAAAGCATTGGCACTGGGCCTCAAACCGATTGTGCTGATCAATAAAATAGACCGCCCTGGTGCACGAACTGACTGGGTTATTAATCACACCTTTGACTTATTTGCTAATCTAGGCGCCACAGACGAGCAGTTAGACTTTCCCGTAGTGTATGCGTCGGCATTAAATGGCTACGCAAAGTTAAAGGAAGAAGACGAATCAGACTCAATGAAACCGTTATTTGAGACCATTATGAGTCACGTAGAAAGTCCTGAAGGCGACCCTACAGCCCCTTTACAGTTTCAGATTTCAGCGCTGGATTATTCCACTTATACGGGAAGAATGGGAATCGGCCGTATTAGAAATGGCGTGTTGAAGTCAGGTAGCCCGGTTGCGGTGATGTTAGGCGATAAAAAAATAGGCCAAGGCCGTATTAACGAGGTATTTTCTTATAAAGGTTTAGAAAAGGTCAGTGTACCTGATGCTCAGGCTGGTGATATTGTTATTATTACCGGTATTGAAGAGGTAGGCATAGGAGTAACCATTGCAGACATTGAAAAACCCGTAGGACTTCCTGTTATTCCGGTCGATGAACCGACGCTAAATATGGATTTTATGGTGAATACTTCACCCCTTGCAGGTAAGGAGGGTAAGTTTGTCACCAGCCGACAGATTAGAGAGCGATTAACTAAAGAGTTATTGGTGAATGTTGCACTAAGAGTTGAAGATACTGATGATGCCGACGTATTCCGTGTGTCTGGTAGGGGAGAGTTACACCTTACTATTTTGTTGGAAAACATGCGACGCGAAGGGTATGAAATTGCTGTTGGTAAACCGCGAGTGGTCTACAAAGAGATTGATGGCGTGAAGTGTGAACCTTACGAAAATCTTACTGTGGATGTCGAGGATGAAACTCAGGGGAATGTGATGGAGGAGCTTGGCCGAAGAAAAGGTGAGCTGACTAATATGGAATCAGATGGTCTTGGCAGAACCCGTCTTGAATATAAAATTCCCGCAAGAGGACTTATTGGCTTTCAGGGCGAATTTTTAACGATGACCAAAGGCACTGGCCTGATGTCGCATGTGTTTGAAGAATACGCAGCGGCAAAATCAGAGATGCCTGGACGACGCAATGGCGTATTGATTTCCTCAGAAAAAGGGGAGGCTGTCGCTTATGCCTTATGGAAGCTTCAAGAACGAGGTCGTATGTTTGTATCTCACGGTGACAAGCTCTATGAGGGCATGGTTATTGGTATACACAGTAGGGATAACGATCTAATTGTGAACCCTATTAAAGGAAAGCAATTAACTAACGTACGATCCTCTGGAACGGATGAGGCGGTGCGATTAGTGCCACCTATTTTAATGACACTGGAATATGCGGTTGAATTTATAGACGACGATGAGCTGGTAGAAATTACACCCAAGTCACTCCGTATTAGAAAAAGATTTTTAGTGGAACATGAAAGAAAGCGTGCCGCAAAAATCTAAAAACAATGTGTGTGCAGCAAGCTAGCCAATCATGTATTATTTTATTCATGCATAAGAGTGTTTCATGATGAAGAATAAAAAAATAGCAATTATTGGTTTGGGTTATGTTGGTCTCCCTTTAGCTGTCGAGTTTGGCAAAAAAAGGGAAGTAGTTGGTTTCGATATTGATAAGAAAAGAGTGCAAGACCTTAAGAGCGGAATCGACCACACGAAAGAAGTATCTCCTGATGATTTAAATAATTCCAAGAACACCTTATTCACTCATGAAATAAGTGATATCTCAGATTGCACTATTTTTATTGTGACGGTTCCCACCCCTGTACATATTAATAAAGGCCCCAATCTATCCCCTCTTATTAGCGCCAGTGAGATGATAGGCGGTGTATTGAAGTTAGGCGATTTAGTGGTATATGAGTCTACTGTGTATCCGGGTGCCACAGAAGAGGTGTGTGTCCCTGTATTAGAAAAAACATCCGGCCTTATTTTTAACCAAGATTTTTATTGTGGCTATTCGCCTGAGCGAATTAATCCAGGAGATAAGGCAAGGCACGTTACGACCATTATGAAAGTGACCTCAGGGTCAACCCAAGAAGCGGCTAAAGAGGTAGATAACTTATACAAAGAGATTATTACCGCAGGGACACATCAAGCCGAGTCCATTAAGGTGGCAGAAGCCTCTAAGGTGATTGAGAATACTCAAAGAGATCTGAATATCGCACTGATTAACGAGCTATCGATTATCTTTGATAAATTAGGGATTGATACGGAATCTGTACTCAATGCCGCCGGTACTAAATGGAATTTCCTCCCCTTTAGACCAGGGTTAGTTGGCGGCCACTGCATAGGCGTTGATCCTTATTACTTAATCCATAAATCCAAAGAAGTTGGTTATACACCGGAACTCATTCTGTCTGGCAGAAAAATTAACGAACATATGGGGCAGCACTTAACTGACCGTGTTTCGCAATTAATGATGAAAAAAAACATCACCATCAGTGGTGCGCGCATCTTAATTATGGGCTTTACCTTTAAAGAAAACTGCCCAGATATTCGCAATACTCGAGTCATTGATGTGTATAACAACTTTAGGAAGCTTGGCTGTGAGGTGGATGTTTTTGACCCATGGGTCGATAAAGCTGAGGTCAGGCGAGAGTATCAAATTGATGTGATTAATACGCCTGAAAACAATAGCTATGACGCCATACTAATCGCGGTTGCCCATAATGAATTTAAGCAATATACCCTGAAAAAATTCAGGGATTTTGCTAAACCCTCTTATGTTTTATTCGACGCTAAGTACTTGCTAGATAAGGAAAATGTTGATGGAAGACTATAATATAAATCAATAACTTATTTAGTTTTCTTGAGAAACTACATAATCTTCATAATTACCTGAATAGTCCATAATCTCATCCTTTTTCACCTCAAAAACACGGGTGGCAATGGAGCTCACAAACTCCCTGTCATGCGTCACAAAGAAGACGGTACCTTTGTATTTTTCCAGCGCGGTATTTAAGGATTCAATTGACTCCATGTCCATATGGTTGGTCGGCTCATCCAGTAATAAAATATTGGGTTGTTCAAGCATCAGTTTTCCAAAAAGCATGCGTCCTTGCTCCCCCCCGGAAAGCACCAAAACCTTTTTCTTAAAATCTTCTCCGGAAAAAAGTAACCTGCCTAGCATGCTTCGAATCACTTGGTCATCATCTTCTGGCTTTGCATACTGTGTCATCCAATCAAAGACTGTTACATCTTTCTCAAAGTCCTCTGTATGATCTTGTGCAAAATAACCTATCTTGGCTTTTTCTGCCCATTTAATTTCGCCGGTATTGGGTGTGAGCATGTTGCCAATAATTTTTAGCAGTGTCGTTTTACCGATACCATTTTCACCGATGATCGCCACTTTTTCTCCAGCCTCAACCATAAAGTTGATGTTGTTAAATAATGGTTCATCAAAAGCATGCGCCATTTTATTAACAATAAGTGCTTGCCGATAAAGCTTGTCTTTTTCGTTATACTCAAAACGGATAAAAGGGTATTGTCTGCTAGAAGGCTTCATGTCTTCTACCTTAATCTTATCAATTTGTTTGGCTCTGGAAGTTGCTTGCTTAGCTTTAGATGCATTCGCAGAAAAGCGTCTCACAAAATCCTGTAATTCAGCTATTTGCGCTTTAGCCTTTTCATTCACCTTTAGCTGTTGGGCTTTAGCCATAGTGCTTGCCGCCATATACTCATCATAATTACCTGGGTAAACGGTTAATTTGCTGTAATCCATATCTGCCATATGCGTACATACTTGATTGAGAAAATGCCTATCATGCGAAATGATAATCATGGTCGATTTTCTCGCATTGAGAATGTTTTCTAACCAACGAATGGTATTAATGTCCAGGTTATTGGTGGGTTCATCTAACAGAAGAATCTCAGGGTCCGCAAAGAGCGCTTGCGCTAATAGGACTCTAAGTTTCCACCCAGGAGCCACCGCACTCATTAAGCCATCATGCTGCTCAAATGGTATTCCAACACCTGCTAGCAATTCACCCGCACGTGATTCTGCCGTATACCCATCAAATTCTGCATACACACCCTCTAACTCTGCAGCTCGCATGTAATCATCATCGGTTGCTTCAGGGTTAGCGTATAACCTATTTTTCTCTTCATTAGCCGCCCACATCTCCTCATGACCCATCATAACTACATCCAGCACACGTGAGTCCTCATAAGCAAACTGATCCTGCCTTAGCCAAGCCATTCTTTCTCCGCTCTCCAGACTCATATTGCCTGCAGTAGCCTCAAGCTCGCCGGCAAGTATCTTCATGAAAGTCGATTTCCCGCAACCATTCGCACCAATTAATCCATAGCGATTACCATCGCCAAATTTAACCGAGACATTTTCAAATAGCGGTTTAGCCCCAAATTGCATCGCAATGCCACTAGTAACAAGCATTCATTTATTCCTTCATTATTTAAATTGATTATATTGTACGACCTGATCAACAGGTAGCTGTCCTGATCGAGGGCGAGGGTCTTGGAGGGCCTTACCAATAGCAACAAACATCACTGGGATATGATCGCTGGGAAAATTGAGCAGTTTTGCTACTGCATCAAAATTAAATCCGTCCATAGGGCAGCTATCATACCCTAAATCCTTGGCAGTTAACATGAGATTCATGGCCGCCATACCGCAGGATCGCATAACTTCATCTCGTTGAATTTCAGGTTTAGATTTGTAATATTCATTGATAGCCGGCATCATAAACTGCTGCACCTCTGCCGGAGCATTTTTCCAGTAACGTTTAGGTGATTTATTCCAAGCCATGGTATCGCCAGCAAGAACAATAAGAAGTGATGCGTCTGTTACCTGAGATTGATTCCAACTTTCTTCTCGTATTTGTTGGCGCAACTGTTGGTCGTTCACAATGATAAAGCGCCAGTGTTGGATATTAAAAGCAGACGATGATAATACGGCTAGCTCTAATAACGTTTTTATTTCACCTTCGCTGATAACGTAATCCGGGTCAAATACTTTTATCGAGCGCCGATTTATAATGGCTTCTTGAAGATTCATTGCTGTCCTTATTTGTTGTAGGTAATATGTTTAACAGTGAATGTAACAGTGGCTTTCGGTTTTATCAGCGTGACTTCATCACCCAGGTTGCTACCCATGACAGATTTTGCAAGCGGTGATAAGTAGCTTATTTTATGAAGCGCGAGGTCTGCTTCATCTTCACCAACTATCTCGTACCTATCAATTTTCCCTTCATCGTTCTCAAGCTCAATCAATGCACCAAACACCACTTTTTTTTGTAGATGCTCATCCGGTTTAATCATAATGGCAGATTTTATGCGAGAAGCGTAATACCGAATATCTCTCTCGATACGCATTTTTTTTTGTTTTGACATAGAGTCATCCAAATCCATTAGCGTATGTCGTTCAGCATCTAAAGTATCTAAGATTGCCTTTATTTGTTTCATCCCATTAGGAGTAACGTAGTTAATCTCCATACTAATAGGGCGCTCCGGTATATCAATACCTGCGTGTTCTAAATCATTTTCTTTGACAAAAGCTCTACTCATATTTTTACTTTTAAAACAGGTATTTAAATACATATATTAATGTATATTATGAGATTATTTAATACCCATTTGTAATAAATGAATATCCCTTAAAATTCTTTTACTTTATTGTTTACAAATGCACCATACAGTCAAAAATACCATAGTTTTTTTATTTTTCATACTCATGAGTGTTGCTGGTTATTCAGAACAAACGACTCATAACGCCAATGAAGATACTCGCCATTACACTCAAAAAGTTTTTCGCAGTCAGGCTGAGTTGGTCATTCAGAAAACTATAAAGGGTGATTGTATGTCCAGTCATCATAGTGACTTTAATGCAACGGATCTGTCCTTAATGCTTTACAGCTCCGTTGATGATTGCCTTAAATCTGGAGGAAGAGCTAGCAAATAGGGTGGGTTAGTTCTCCATGATCATCGTAAGCAGCTGTTTAAATCTTCTTTCTGAAAGGCTTCGATTGGTGATGTACTGGACATGCTCCTCTTTCGTAGCTTCTTTGCTAATCTCAATCCCCCATAAACCCCCGATCTCATTAGGTAACATAGAGTACCTAATATCAACAATGCGACTAGGATTGTCTGGCTGTAATGCCAAGAAATCATCGCTAAACCAACCAAATCGGTGTATGTCTTTATGCTGCTGCGAATTTTTATCCATCCAAGATAGGTCATGATTAAGATCTAGTTTCTTTATTTTTTCTCCCGTGAATATTTTTTTAGTGGGCAAAATACGCACTCCGTCGGTATAAAAGTATCCACCTGATTCGTAGACAATTTTCCAAATTAATAGGTTGGCAAAGGTTGGTTTAGCCACTATGCGCGAGACTGCATGCCCTCTTGTGCCCGCAAGGTCTTTCCCCGCTTGTAGGGCGACATTGTTTAAATATACCCCTAGCAGTAGATAGCATAGCGCCCAAACTAAACCACATCGCCCTAATACCCGTTTTTTTAGATAAACGCTTAATCCGACAAAAATGATGATTGGGAGCGTGAATAAGGGATCAATGACGGAAATATTATTCCATGCAACGCGCTCGAAACTGAATGGCCAGAAAAGCAAGGTTCCATAACTGGTACACGCATCTAATAAACTATGCGTCCCATAACCGATGGTGGTGTAAATCCAAGTTTCGTGAAAAGTGATGGTGCTAAATCTTCTTATGACCCAGAAAAAAATTGAGGCACAAAGCAGACCGCCTATAGGAATAAAAATCAGCGAATGTGTGAATTGCCTATGAAATTCTAAAAAAAGGAGAGGGTCGCTTTGTGAGCGAATAAAAATATCCAGGTCCGGAGCCATACCGGATAAAAAGCCGACGATCGCCAACAAGCCTAGCGAATGGTTATTTCTTTGAATGGTTTGTGCGGCTGTTGAACCAATAATGCCTTGACTGATAGGATCCATTAATTATTGCTTTCTAGACCATTTTTAGCTTTTATAAAAGCCATTTGAAACTCATCATAATTTCGTGTAACCGGAAATTGAGGGAACTCTTGGATAACCTTTTCTGGCGGACAAAATAATATCCCTGCATCCGCCTGTTGCAGCATACCTGTGTCGTTATAAGAATCTCCTGCTGATACGACTTGGAAGTTAAGGCCTTGGAGAGCTTTCACTGCTTTCGTTTTTTGATCACTCTGACGTAGTTGATAGTTAACGATATTGCCTGCATCATCAGTAATGAGTTTGTGGCAAAATAGGGTGGGGTAGCCGAGCTTTTTCATTAAAGGCTGCGCGAACTCATAAAAAGTATCCGACAAAATAATGACCTGAAACTCAGACTTCAACCATTGAAGAAAATCACATGCTCCATCTAGAGGAGAAAGCGTTTCAATGACATCTTGGATATCTTGTAATTTGAGGTTATGTTTTTTAAGAATGGCTAAACGACCCATCATCAGTTGATCATAATCAGGGATATCTCGCGTCGTTAGCTTGAGCTCTTCAATCCCCGTTTTTTCTGCAAATTTAATCCATATTTCAGGGAGAAGGACACCCTCCAAGTCTAAGCAAGCTAACATTTCTCTGTTTCCTTTTATTGTTGTGTTATTTAATGAGATTTATGGGCGGATTATTAAATCGCTACCCACACAAAAAATCAATACTGTCCGCCACCTTATCTATCTTAGGGGATTCAAATTTAAAATCACTTGAGCTTATGACTGCATCCCGACATCGCACCAGTAAAACTTTACCCACCATGCGTGCATATCCAATTCTCAGATCCTTAATGCCTTCATTTATTTCCGCCTTCCAAATTCGGATTTTTGTGTTTCTATTTTGGTCGTAAAGATAGGACCCAGGAAAAGGGAAAGAGCATGATCTTATGATATTTATGACATCAGCTCCTTGCATAATAGAAGGATAAATCCTTCCTGACGCTTCATTGAGCGCGGGAAATTGCATGGCGGGATAATTCGCCTGTTTCGATAAAGGGATTGGCCCATTAGCTGCATCACGAATCAGGCTTAAAGCTGAGTCTTGTATGTGTGCTTTGGCTTTTTCTAGCACATCAGCGATGCAATCATCTTTATTGACCGTGAACCTCAAGGTGTCATAAATTTCACCGGTATCAGCACCTTCGGCATACTTGAAGCAATTATGAAAGACCTCATGCATTCCTAATCTTATGGTCCAGTTTAATGGGGACCGACCTCTACCATTAGGAAGATTGAAGCCTGAACCATGCCAACCAAAAACACCCAACCTGAATGTGTTTAATATTTCTTGTGGAATAAGTCTTTGCCAGCCCGTACAGATTCCAAGGTCGAATGCTTCTTTGGAAAAAAAATCTTGATCGTAAGTGCTTTTTAGTCCGTATGAGGCAGTCCCATAAACATGGATCCCCAAACTTTCAGCTTGACTAGCTATATCCCTGTCAACACCGGATATTTCTAACTGACTAATGTTTTCTTTACTCAGCGTAACAAGGCTGTGAGGTTTAGCGTGATGAGAAGTTAAGTGGCGTAATACCGCACTGGTAGTAGATTTGTTTCCAAACACACATACTTTCATTTATATGACTCTTTGTGTTCAGAAAAATGCTTTGTTTCATCATCCAGGTTTTGGATAAACTCCTCACGATGTTCTTTTATCAATTTATCAAAGAATGCGCTACTATCTCTCTCACCAAAATCCGTCCATTCATCTGGATGAACAAGAATTTGAATCTTACCGTAATTTAAAGCATCCATTGGGTGACCGTAGCTCCATCGATGCATGCTATCAGCGATGTATTTTATTGCTAAAGGATTATCAGCGAATTCAAAAAATGAATCCCCATAAGCGTTAAGTGCCCCGCAGAAGAAATCATCTCGCATTTCTAAGACCCACCGAGGAGGACGATGAAAGCTAAAGACTTCACACTTCAATCCAAGGCCAGCCTCAAATAAGGATTTCTGCAATTCAAACTCCTTAGTAAGATTATCACGATCGTTTTCAACGATATGGGACATATAAAAATGCAAACCGATGGTGTGACCAAGGGACTTTAGCCGCATTATTTTTTCTAGATTACGGGTTGAAAAAGGATTGTATGCGGAAGACCTTACTTGAAAAAAGAAAGTAGATCGTACATCTTCTTTTGCCTCAATTATTCCTATATCTAATGCTCTAGTAACACTAAACTCAACATCATGCCTTAAGATAATAAAGTTATCAGGAGGGGTTTTGCTAAAATTTGCTAGACGAGGCTTTACCTCAGTCAACAGGACTTTGTATTCATTGTGGGAAAATGAATTTTTTACCTCCTCAAAGTTAATCGATGTGCTTTTCAATTATTATATGGCCGATTTTATGATTTTTTTATTCATTTTTAACATTAAAAATTTTTTATAAATTATTGAATTAAAAGTAATTATTATTAATATGTAGGAAGTATAAAGAATAATATTTTTTTAGCTTTTCTAGTCAAATTTGAAGCTTTTTTGCGCTTTAATTCTTACAGATTAGGATAAAAAATTTATATTTCCATTACGTATTAGTAATATTACCACCAAAAAGCTCGGCTTATTTTCCTTAAATCACTCTATAGTCTTGAGACTTCACTTAGCTTCGTGCCTTATGCAGTTTTTTGTAGCTGTCGACTAAACGGTGATGCCTATCGAGTCCTTCTAGCTTCATACTTGTTGGGGTTAGACCAAAAAATCGTATGCTTCCATCGACTGATCCCATAACCGCATCCATTCGTGCTTCACCAAACATTCGGCGGAAGTTGATTATGAAGTCATCCAGTGTCAAGTCGTTATCGAGGATTACCTCCAGCACCACATTCAAGGCCTGGTAAAACAATACACGCTCGAGCGTATTGTCGTTGTACTGTAGGAAGGCTCCCGTTATCTCATGGGCTACCTCGAATTGCTTCAAGGCGATATTGATAAGCAGTTTTAACTCAAGAACTGTCAGTTGGCCCCAGACCGTATTGTCATCAAATTCGACCCCGATCAGCGCTCCCACATCCGAGTATTCATCCAGCTCGCTGTTATCCAATCGCTCGAGTAATGCCACAAGGCTTTGATCATCCAGGCGATGTAGGTTAAGGATATCGGCTCTAAATATGAGCGCCTTGTTGGTGTTATCCCAAACCAAATCCTCGACCGCATAAACTTCAGAATAACCAGGAACTAAAATCCTGCAGGACATAGCCCCCAAATCATCATACGTTGCCGTATAAATCTCTTTTCCCATTCCTTCGAGAATATGGAACAAGGTTTCGGCTTCCTCTGCATTGGAGCTTTTCCCCTTGCCTGAAAAATCCCATTCAACAAACTCAAAGTTTGCTTTGTCACTGAAAAATCGCCATGACATGATTCCGGAGGAGTCAATAAAGTGTTCGACAAAGTTGTTGGGCTCAGTCACCGCATTACTGACAAAGGTGGGCGGGGGTAAATCGTTTAGCCCCTCAAAACTTCGGCCTTGCAGCAATTCTGTAAGACTTCTTTCTAGTGCCACCTCGAAAGATGGATGCGCCCCGAAGGATGCAAAGACGCCACCTGTTCGTGGGTTCATTAACGTGACACACATCACAGGGTACATTCCGCCCATTGAAGCATCTTTAACCAGTACTGGAAAACCCTGCTCCTCTAATCCTTGAATGCCAGCCAGGATAGCTGGGTATTTCACCAAGACCTCGTAAGGCACATCTGGCAATGCCATTTCGCCTTCTATAATTTCACGTTTTACTGCCCGTTCGAAAATTTCAGACAGACACTGAACTTGTGCTTCTGCCAATGTATTACCAGCACTCATACCGTTGCTGACGTATAGATTTTCAACCAGGTTAGACGGAAAATACACCACCTCGCCGTCAGATTTCCGCACATAAGGAAGCGAACAGATACCACGCTCTACATTCCCAGAGTTGGTGTCGATCAGATGCGAGCCCAATAACTCGCCATCAGGATTGAAGATTCTCAGGCAGTACTCATCGAGAATTTCAACTGGAAGCGCATCCTTCGGGCCTGGCTTGAACCATCGCTCGTTGGGATAGTGCACAAAGGGGAGGTTAGCCATATCTTCACCCCAAAAGGCTTCGGCGAAGAAATGATTGTTACTGAGTCGCTCGATGAATTCTCCCAACGCCGATGCTAATGCACCTTCCTTGGTTGCTCCCTTACCATTAGTAAAACACATCGGTGAGTGCGCGTCGCGGATATGCAAAGACCATACATTGGGAATAATATTCCGCCACGATGCGATTTCAATCTTTATGCCTAGGTCCGCCAAAATACCGGACATATTGGCGATGGTTTGCTCCAACGGCAGGTCTTTGCCGGCGATAAAAGTAGTCCCGTCAGTAGCCGACTTCAGGGCCAGTAAGGACTGAGCATCTATATCCAGATTTTCTACTTCCTCAATGATAAAGTCTGGCCCAGCCTGCACAACTTTTTTAACGGTACAGCGTTCAATAGAACGCAAAATACCCTGGCGATCTTTTTCTATTATGTCGGACGGAAGCTCAACCTGAATCTTAAAGATTTGCTGATAACGGTTTTCAGGATCAACAATATTATTTTGTGACAAGCGGATATTTTCAGTAGAAATATTGCGGGTTACACAGTACAACTTAACAAAATACGCTGCACACAAAGCCGAAGAGGCCAGAAAGTAATCGAAGGGACCAGGAGCCGAACCATCTCCTTTATAACGGATAGGTTGATCAGCGATAACCATAAAGTCATCAAACTTAGCTTCAAGGCGGAGTTTATCGAGAAAGTTGACCTTAATTTCCATGAGGACTCTTAAAAATAGCCTTTAATATGTTGTAATTGCACTTAATGGTTGCTTCGCTAGGCTAATAAAACTAAGGCTCTGCCATGCAAGATACCAAAGGGTGGCGAAGACTTTCACTCCCACTCAATCGTAGCTGGTGGTTTACCAGAAATATCATAAACAACACGGTTAATGCCTTTTACTTCGTTAATAATTCTGTTGGAAACCTTGCCTAAAAGACTGTAGGGAAGCTCAGCCCAATGCGCTGTCATAAAATCCGACGTCACCACTGCTCTTAATGAAACAACATACTCATAAGTTCTACCATCCCCCATGACCCCAACCGATTTTACCGGAAGAAAAACCGTAAAAGCTTGAGACGTCTTGTCATACCAGCCACTGGACTTTAGTTCTTCCATAAAGATTGCATCGGCTTTTCTTAAGAGATCAGCAAATTCAATTTTAACTTCGCCAAGGATTCTTACACCAAGGCCGGGTCCTGGGAACGGATGTCGGTAAACCATACTTTTAGGCAACCCAAGCGCCACTCCAAGCTCTCTTACCTCGTCCTTAAATAACTCACGCAACGGTTCTAGTAACTGTAAATTTAATGTCTCAGGAAGGCCACCCACGTTATGATGACTTTTAATGTTGTGAGCCTTCTTTGTTTTTCCTCCTGCCGACTCAATCACATCCGGATAAATAGTCCCTTGAGCAAGCCACTTAACTTCATCAAATTTTTCCGCATGTTCCTGGAATACCTCAACAAAATCTCTGCCGATAATTTTACGCTTTTCTTCTGGATCGGTTATGCCTACCAAGTCAGACATAAATTTATCAGTCGCATCAACATGAATAACCTTGACCCCTAGGTTCTTTTTGAACGTCTGCATGACAATTTCGGCTTCATTGAGCCTGAGCATGCCATGATCTACAAAGATACAAGTTAGCTGATTTCCTATGGCCTTGTGTATTAGGGCGGCAGCTACCGACGAATCCACACCGCCAGACAAGCCTAGGATCACCTCGTCTTTACCGACGGTTGTTTTGATATGATTGACCGCTGTCTCTAGGTAGTCAGGCATATTCCATTCCTGACAGCAATTGGCTATATCGGTAACGAATCGGCTAATAATATTTTTACCTTGTTTGGTGTGCGTCACTTCTGGGTGGAATTGAACACCGTAATACCGCTTTTCTTTATTTCCTATAGCAGCTATTGGAGTGGAAGCATTGCTGGCAATAACATCAAAGCCAGGGGGCAGCCCGACTACCTTGTCGCCATGACTCATCCAAACATCCAGCAAACCATGTTCTTGATCATTAGTTTTGTCTTGTATGTTTTTAAACAGATCGGAATGACCCTGCGCACGAATTTCTGCATAACCAAACTCACGCTGATTGCTGGTCTCTACTTTTCCTCCCAACTGACTTGCCATAGTTTGCATGCCGTAACATATACCAAGAATAGGGCACTGCAATGCAAAAGTAATTTGTGGAGCTTTTGGAGTATCTTCGGCATAAACCGAATTGGGCCCACCTGAAAAGATAATGGCCTTAGGGTTAAATTGTTCAATTCGTTTTGGCTCAACATCATAAGGAAGAATTTCGCAATACACATTGATCTCACGAACCCGTCTAGCTATGAGTTGGGTGTATTGTGAGCCGAAGTCTAATATTAATACCTTATCCACGGACAACCCTTTCACCTACAAAGGCATTATTTTTTATCATTACTTTAATCAACTCGGTAGTTAGGTGCTTCTTTAGTAATCTGGACATCATGCACATGAGATTCACGAATACCCGCGTTAGTGATATGGACGAAGGATGCTTTTTTATGCATTGTGCTAATGGAATCGGCACCGATATATCCCATAGAAGCACGCAAACCACCCATGAGCTGATGAATCACATTAATTACCGGACCTTTGTAGGGCACGCGACCTTCAATACCCTCAGGGACTAATTTTTCTGCATTATCTTCTGAGTCTTGGAAGTAGCGATCACTTGAGCCCTTTTGCATAGCACCAATGGACCCCATACCGCGATAGGATTTATAGGAACGACCCTGATACAACTCCACTTCTCCGGGCGCCTCTTCGGTTCCGGCGAACATACCACCCAACATCACCGATGAGGCTCCAGCGGCGATGGCCTTGGCAATATCACCAGAATAACGGATACCACCATCCGCAATGAAGGGAATACCATGTTTTTTTAATGCTTCGGCCACATTCGATATGGCGGTAATTTGAGGAACACCGACTCCTGCTACGATTCTTGTAGTGCATATTGACCCAGGACCAATACCGACTTTCACTCCATCAGCCCCATGATCCATCAAAGCTTTTGCCGCATCAGCGGTTGCAATATTGCCGCCAATTACGTCTACTTCGGGAAAATTTTTCTTAATCCATCTCACGCGATCTAAAACACCTTTGGAATGACCGTGCGCGGTATCCACCACAATTAAGTCGACTCTTGCCGCCACTAAAAGCTCGACACGTTTGTCGGTGTCTTCACCAACACCCACAGCTGCTCCAACCCTTAGTCGCTCATCTTTATCCTTACAGGCATTTGGATGGTCGCTAGATTTTTGAATATCTTTTACGGTAATCAAACCTTTCAGCTTGTCATTTTTGTCTATTACTAATAAGCGTTCTAAACGATACTGATGCAAGAGCCTCATAACTTCATCTTTACCCGTACCCTCTGGAACGGTAACCAGTCGCTCTCTTGGCGTCATCACATTCTTTACTGGTTGGGCGAGATTTTCTTCGAAACGTAAATCTCTGTTAGTGACGATACCCACAATTTTTCCATTTTCTATGACGGGTAGCCCTGAAATTTTATGTTTTTTCGTAATCTGAATGACTTCGTCGACTGTCATATCTGGGCTGACGGTAATGGGGTCGTTCACAACACCCGACTCAAATCGTTTGACCTTGGAGACCTGCTCAGCTTGCCTTTCAGGTGTCATATTTTTATGAATCACCCCTAAACCGCCTTCTTCAGCGAGAGCAATAGCAAGGTTAGATTCGGTAACGGTATCCATAGCAGCTGATACCAGAGGTATGTTAAGGCTAATATTTTTGGTTAACTGAGTTTGCAGAGAAACATCTTTGGGTAGTACGGTCGAGTGATCTGGAACTAAAAGAACATCATCGAATGTTAGTGCTTGTTGAGATAAACGCATGTGTTTTCCTTATCGCGCAAAACGAAATTATACAGAAAACATTGGGATGAATCGAGGGAAAATTGAAAATTACCCGCCTTTTTTCATATCCTTACCTTCAGCCGCTCTTTTTCGACGTATTTCTTTAGGGTCTGCAATAAGAGGACGGTAGATTTCAACGCGATCTCTGTCGCGTAACGTGTTGTCGAGGCTGGTCAGCTTGCCAAAAATACCTACTTGATTTTGGGCGAGATCAATACCCTTAAATTTACTTAAAATCCCTGATAATTCAATAGCTTGCATGACCGTACAATCTTTGGGAGCTTTGAATGGAATGATGAGTTGTTTTTCAGGAAGGGCGTAAGCAACCTCCACCATAATTTGATCAGGCATGCTCATCCTCGTTGGCCTTAGCCACAAAACTGTCGATAAATGTGTTGGCAATCATATTAAATGCAGGGGCTATTAATTTTTCCAAAAGGTAGTTCTTAAATTCATAGTTTAGCTCAAATTCAATTCTTGAGGATTCTTTATCAATTTCGATGAAACGCCATTCACCTTCTAATCGTTTGAATGGACCATCAATAAGGTTAATGATCATCAGTCCTGGCTGGTCTTTATGGTTTTCGGTAGTAAAGGATTGTTTTATCCCTTTAAGGTGAATGGTTATTTTTGCGCGGGTAATTTTTTCATCGCGATGAAGCAATTCACTTCCCCCGCACCATGGCAAGAAGCTAGGATAATTTTCGACATTATCTACTAGATCAAACATGCGCTCTCTCGGGTGCAATACGATAGCCTGCTTCTTTATTCTGATCATGAAGAAATAATAATATCCATTGTTATAACGTACAATTATACTTTTAATTAGCTTAGCCAACATGAGTATTGTTCAAAATAAAAAGGCATTCCACGATTACTTTATTGAAGATAAGTATGAGGCCGGTATCGTGCTTGAGGGATGGGAGGTAAAAGCCATTAGGGATAATCGCGCCCATATCAAGGAAGCGTATGTCATTATTCAGCGAGGCGAGATTTATCTTCTGGGCTGTCACATTACGCCCATGGGAAACGCCTCCACACATATCAATCCAGAAAATGTTCGTACACGTAAGTTACTTCTCAATAACGATGAGATTTCTAAGCTTATCGGCAAGGTAGAGCGATCCGGTTATACCCTGGTTCCCCTTGACCTTCATTATAAGAAGGGCTTTATTAAGTGTGAGATTGGTCTTGCTAAAGGCAAGAAGCAGTATGACAAGCGCGCGGTAGAAAAAGAAAAAGACTGGAATCGTGAGAAAACTCGTATCATGCGGGCAGCTAACAAAGGAAAGTAGTATAATAAATTTCTTGTTTTGGGGCTGACCAGGTTTCGACGTGGGTTACAAAGCAGAATAGTGCATACCGAGGCTTCTAGGTACCTCGTAAATAAACTAGAAAAACAGTAATCGCAAATGACGATAACTACGCTTTAGCTGCTTAATTCCAGCTAAACGCTGTCCTGATATGTCACTCGCTCAGGTTACAGCGTCATATAGAGAGACTCGGGGATTATTGGGTTACTTAACAATCTCCTAAACATAAGGTAACTCGCTTTTATATTTGCTTGCTTGTTGGTGGAGTAAAAGTTAAACATAAACAACATAGCTAAGTATGTAGATCTATCTGTAGAGGATTTGCGGACGGGGGTTCGATTCCCCCCAGCTCCACCATATACCGATACCGAGAGGTGTCATGTAGTACTAAAACCCTATCAAATTCAAGTAGATAGGGTTTTTTTATGTCTAACACCATCTCATAACATGTCTTTACATTCCATGTTTTTGCGGGTACGATTTGCGGGTACTTTCGATTGTTAATAATCCGTACCCGTAAAAATGGACAAATATGCCAAAGCTTGCAGAACGATTTACAGACATACAAATTAGAAACCTAAAGCCTAGTGTCGTGAGTAAGTTGTTTAAAAAAGCCGTGGGTAATGGTTTGTTTATTGTGATTAAAGCAGATGGTTCTAAACACTGGCATTTTCGCTATCGCTTCAATAGCAAAGAAAATACATTATCAATAGGACGTTACCCCAATGTGGGTTTATCTCATGCTAGAGATGAAGTCGTAAAAGCGCAAAAGCTTATTGTGCAGGGCATCAACCCTAGTGATGCAAAGAAACAAGCAAAACAAGCACGCTATGGTAAGCAAGCTAATAGCTTTGAATTAATTGCGCGCGAATGGGCAGCGTCTTACTTTATGAACAAATCAACATCGCATAAAGAAAAAACATTAAGGCGCTTAGAAGTTTACATATTCCCATGGATAGGTAATAAACCAATATCAGAAATTACCGCGCCCGATGTACTACAAGCAGTTAAGCGACCACAAAGCCAAAACAAACTAGAAACAGCACATAGAGCATTGCAAGCAACAGGGCAAGTGTTTAGATACGCCGTGCAGAATGGCAAGGCCATACGTGATGTAACCGTTGATTTAAGAGGCGCGTTACCCTCGCCTAAAGTTAAGCACATGGCATCACTAACAGAACCTAAAGACGTGGCAGAATTGCTAAGAGCCATTGACGGCTTTCAAGGCACGTTTACTGTTGAGAGTGCGTTACGCCTCGCGCCGTTAGTGTTTACGCGGCCTAGCGAGCTTAGAAGAGCTAAGTGGGCAGATATTGACCTAGCTGCTGCTGAGTGGCGTTACCTTGTCAGTAAGACTAAGACGGAGCACATCGTGCCGCTATCAACACAATCAATAAAGATACTAACCGAGATTCAACCACTTTCAGGCCATGGAGAATTCGTTTTCATGGGTGGTCACGACCCTAAAAAGCCCATGAGCGAAGCGGCGATTAATGCTAGCCTTAAACGGATGGGTTATGACACACAAACACAAATCACAGGCCATGGCTTTAGAGCGATGGCTAGGACTATTCTGCATGAACGTTTGAATATAGACCCTGCTATTATTGAGCATCAATTAGCCCACGCAGTGCCTGATAACTTAGGGGGTGCATATAATCGAACTAAGTTTTTAGATCAAAGAAAAGTGATGATGCAACAATGGGCAGACTACTTGGATGAAATAAAGACTAACAAATGATAATGAACGGAGTTAAATAATATGCAAAATTGGAAAAATTCACGTTTACAGGATTATTTATTATATGACGAATGGCAACCTTTTTTTGGTTGGTGCATATTAGTTGGGTTTGATGGCGAACTAGGTCGTGCAAAGAGTTTCGACTCGGTCGATTTAGCAACTGAATATTTGCTAGATAATACTAGTGCAATCCCAATAAATGACAAATATATTGACAGTGAACAGGTTCAGGCGATGCTGAATGACATAGATAGGCTGCGTGATTTTTGGCAGAATGCTCGTAGGGGTAACGAATGTGAGTCACCGTCATTTTTTATCGATTGGGCATTATCCAAACGCTTCCGCCCTAATTGGTTGGATTGGGCAATAGAGGAAAAGTTATATTTGCCAATGAATGAGCCAAGTAAGGTGCAAACAATTATTTTTGACACTATTACCACATACCCGTCTGAATTGGATTTAGCAAATAAAGCATGGCAAGCAGTAAGCAGTAACGAGGGTAAAGGTAAGCCTAAAGCACAGATTAGAGCATGGCTAGACGCAAACACGAAAGAGCTTTCTAATGAAGCCAAAGAACGAATATCAATAGTTTGTAATTGGGATAAATTGGGTGGTGCAACACGCACTGATTGAAATAAGTTTAAAATAACTTACCCACCCTTTAGCTCAAGCATTGGCAATGCTCTGTGCTAACTTCCCTACCTGTTATTTTACCATCCCAACCAGCCATACCTAGCTATTCACACAAGAATTAGTGCATAAAATGGTTATCCATTGACGGTATGTCACCGTCTCACATGGAGATAAATTTTATGCAACAAACAACAATCAACCCTGCATTACGTGATGCAGACCAATACCCCAATAGCGCAATGGTTCGCTTGCCAGTGGTCAAAGGATTATTTGGCGTTAGTGGTGCAACCGTTTGGCGCATGGTTAAAGCTGGCAAACTAAATACCTATAAGCTAACCGAAAGAACCACCACCTTTAACATGGGTGAGATTCGTGCCTTGCTTAACTCTCAGAAAGAAGAGGGTTAATCAAATGATATACGCAAATCCAAAATACGCGGGTAAGTTTTCTCGTAAAAAATTGCCAAGCTCAATCACTTATTACGAATCACAAGGCATTAAGCTTAAAGGCAATGGTTCATGGCGTGATGCAATTTGTCCCTTTCACAAGGACACGAATCCTAGCTTGCGGGTTAATGCGGAAAAGGGCGCGTTCCGCTGCATGGCTTGCGGTGCACATGGCGGTGATCTGCTTTCTTTTCATATGCATAGGCATGGCTTAGGTTTTATTGAAGCAGCGAAACAGCTAGGGGCATGGATTGAGGCAAAAAATGAATGAAAATTACACTTACGTTGATTCTGAAAATAAAATACTTTTTACAAAACAACGCTACCAAAAAGCGGATTGTTCAAAAGGTTATGCTTATAGCCATGTAAATGATGAAGGCGTAACTGTTAAAACGATGCCTCATTTTGCTAGCGGTTCGCCTCTTTATAATTTACATCTCCTTTCGAAATATCCAGATGAAACAATCTATTTAGTTGAAGGTGAGAAATGTGTTGATTCATTAACTAAACTCAAAATACTAGCCACCACTTCAGGCGGTGCGAGTAGTGATGAAAACGCAGATTTAACTAAACTAGCTAATCGTAAAATTATCACATGGGCTGATAATGATGATGCGGGATTAGCTTTTGAGGCACGTATTACGCTGAAGCTTTCCAACCTTGGTTGCAAGGTGACTCACATTGATATTGATGCGCTAAATTTACCAGTTAAAGGTGATTGTGTTGATTGGCTGCAACAATTCAAGCAAACATACGGACGCGATGCAACAAAGGCAGATGTTGAAGCGTTAGCGTTAAAGCCTGACCTCATGCAAAGCCCTGTAAGCGATTATTTACAGGCAGGTGACACCAAGACATTAGCGCGTGAATATAGCGCTACAGTAAGCCTTCAATGCGCCTCTGATATACAACCAGAAGCTATACGCTGGCTATGGAATGGCTGGTTAGCTAAGGGCAAACTTCATATATTTGCAGGAACAGCTGGCACTGGTAAAACGACCATCTCAATCGCATTAGCAGCAACCATTACAACGGGCGGTTGCTTTCCTGATGGGAGTAAATGCCCTGCTGGTAGTGTTTTAATATGGAGCGGTGAAGATAGTCCAGCCGATACGCTAATCCCAAGACTAATGGCAGCGGGTGCAGATTTAAATAAAGTACATTTTATTGGTGACACTCTTACAGCCGATTATGAAAGCCGAAGTTTCGACCCTGCAATTGATATGCAAGCCCTCATGAATAAAGCCGCCATGATAGATGATTTAGCCTTACTTATTATTGACCCCATAGTAAATGCAGTTGCGGGTGACAGCCATAAGAACGGCGAAGTAAGAAGAGCATTGCAACCAGTGGTAGATTTTGGGGAAAAACTCAATTGTGCGGTGTTAGGCATTACTCATTTTAGTAAAGGTGGGCAAGGTAGAGACCCATTAGAACGTGTCACAGGAAGTCTTGCGTTTGGAGCTTTAGCGCGAATTGTTTTAGCGACTGCAAAAATTGATGATGGAGAGAACACACGCCGTATATTTTGTCGTGCTAAGAGTAATATAGGTAAAGATGATGGTGGGTACGAGTACGAATTAGTGCAAAAAGAAGTACAGCCTGAAATCTTTTCGAGCTATGCGGATTGGGGTGGCGCAATAGAAGGAAGCGCAAGAGAGTTGCTAGCCGAGCCTGATAATCGTGAAACAGGCGAAAACGGGAATAGTGCTATAGATGATGCAAAAGATTTCTTATGTGAATTGCTAGCAGATGGTGAATTATCACAAAAGCAAATTCAAGATGATGCGAAGGGGGCAAGTCATTCATGGCGGACAGTTGAACGCGCTAAAAAAGAGCTAAATATCCGTTCATCTAAAAGTAAGTTAGATAACCGCTGGTACTGGAGGCTTGAAATCAACCCCGCCAAAGATGACCAAGACCGCCAAGGCAGCCATATAAATAAGGTGGCGGTGTTGGCGGACTTGCCTAAAAAAGAGGAAAATTTAGTCGAAAACACAGTCTATGAAAATCAGATTGCGAGGTTTTAATATGTGTGCAATCAATAACGCAAAAGAGTTGCTACAAATTATTCGATTAGGCTTTTACTCAATTGAATTAAATAATGGTTTTATAGAAATATCACCTGCATTTTCGATTGATAATCAGATGACAGATTTAATCAAAACGCACAAGGCTGATTTAATAAAACTTTTAGAAAGTGAGAGTGCTAACAATGCATAAAAACACCGACAAAAACCACCCTCTAACGGTTGATAATGTAAGTGGTAAGGTGTTATCTACCCCATTGAAAATAGACCTTAAATCAATCGACGATGTGCGCTTAGAAATGGCAAAAGTTTACAGAAAAATGAAGTCCCGAGAAATTGAGGCAAGTGATGGTACGAAGCTAGTTTATGTCTTAGGTCAAATAGGCAAAATGATTGAAGTGTATGACATTGAGAAGCGTATCGAGCTATTAGAAGCTAAGCAATTAACAAAAAATGACAGTTGAAGAGTTGATGAAAATTGTATATACAAGGAATAGATATGGCGACTATTAAACAGCGATTGAATGCATTGGAGAGTTCGGCTGAGGTTTATGTTCCGCCACATCTAGTTTTTGTGACTGGGGAACAACTAACAGAGAGTCAACAATTTGAAGTTGATGACGTAGAGCTCACTGGGCGTAAGGTCATTCAGATTAGATTTATAAGTATAGATGCAAAAGTGTAGATGGGTCTTGATAGGTAAGAAATATCCATTTTATTAAACAGGGGGTCAGTTCAAAGCAACAAATAAGTAAAAAAGCAGAAAGTTATTTTTTTTGTTTGCATATTTTTACTTTCTCAGGCACATTGTGATGAATCCTTTTCTATAAATCTGATTGAGGGACGAGTTAATCATAACCGTAACTAGATTTAAGACAGGGATAAAATGACATTTATTAAATTAAAAAAAAAATTCTTAATCACAGCTCACGCACTTGGCTTTGCATTATTTTCAGTTAACACTTTCGCCGATACTGATGTTGTATCTGAATTGGAAAATAAATTAATGAACGCCGCTTCTGCGGCGGTATCTGCATCCGGTCTCTCTGGGTATACGCTGAAAGCCGCAAAGTTTAGCGGTAGTTTTGGAGCAACCCCAATTAATTTGCTGAATGTGACTACACAGTCGAAACCTTTCAGTGCCACATCGCAAGCGATTTGTGCCTGCACCCCAGGAACCTACACTCTCGTTTCTTCCTCAATGGGTCAGGTAGAGACGGGTGAATCGTTTTCGAGCGCCGAGTCCCTGTCCACAGACACGACCGTCACCGTTGAGGGAAATTATGGAGCAGTTTCAGCCAAAGCTACGACTAATATTCAAACCAATCAAGCAACAACTTCATCAAAAACAACCAATACTCTGAGTCAGAGTAACACGGGCTCAACAGCCCAGGTACAGTTGGCGTGCGATAAATATAATCAACCGCAATGTTTTATCGGTTCTGGATCGACAAATCAAATTACCTATGTGGATAGTACTACACAATCAGAAAATGTTAATTACACTTATGATGTTTATCCCGTGAATAATGGGTCAACTGATTTTACTGCGGCAACCTTCACCGCGACTCTTTATAAGGCAGGCACGACAACAGCTGGCCCTGGAACTAATTTTCAGCTTTACGATGGGAAAAATACACAACTGTTCGTACAGCAAACAAACCCTGCACCTAATTGTTATGTGGCCTTTCCTGGTAACAGTGATCCCCTTTTTACGCAAGGCACCTATAAAAAAGTCTCTAGATTTAATATTTCTCAAGGGGGAGATCCTAACGGAAAGGTATCCATTCGTTTTCAAAACAAAAAAAACGAATGGTCAGTTTATCTTAGCAAAATTAATGAGGGTCCAACTGATATTCCCAATGGGTGGAGTGGATCAGATATGGTAGCGGTTGAGTATTGCAACAATTATTACATCACAACGAATGACGATACCCAGACTAAAAATCTTAAAATTTCCTCTGTCATTCCGTATGACACTGCGAAGCATAATGTCACAGGCACCTATAATGCGAATGACATGACCTCGCTTTCAATGAATGTGAATTACACTCAGTATTCATGGAGCAAGCTTCAAAAAAACCCCAATCAATATACATCCACTATTACAGAGTGTGGAAACACTTTAGTGGAAGCAAAACGGACATGGAAAGCAGCATGTTCGTCCCCAACAAAGAAAGTCCTCATGTTTAAAAAGTATGTTAAAGAAAACGGCCCGATAAATCTTCCAGGCGGGGGTAAGTTAATAGGTGGCAAAGGCCAAGGAGGCCGGGATCGAAAATAGTTGTCAATACAAGACGCACACTTTTTTATATTTAAGCGGCCTAGTGTCGCTTAAACTTATTTTCACAAAGACTATATGAGAAGTTATTTAACTTTATTAATCCTGCTTGCCATGACCACGTCATGCAAATCCTTATCAGAATTTACAAACTTTTCTAATCAAACACAAACTTCCTCGGGATCTTCTTCTGTCGACACTTTTACGGTTGATTTAAATAATGAAACCGACATCAATCGAGCTATAGAGACTGGATTAACGCGCACCCAGGTGCTGCTCCGCGGTGGAATAAAATACCTTACCTCAGGAGAGTACGAGCAAGCCAAAAAAATATTTAACACCGCATTGAGCTTTGATGTGGATAATGGACTGCTCCACTTTTTTAATGCTTTTACCTATCATCAGCTCTTCCTAAAAGGGGAGTCAGACCATATTGAGCTCGCCGAAATTGGTTATAAGGTGGCCTCGGTGAAGGAACCGGCTTTAACCAGCATATGCGCACTGCAACTGGGAAGGTTGTATCTCGACACCAAACGCTATGAGGAAGCAGAAATCAATTTAGCCAGAGCCATTCGAGAAGGGCAAGACACCTCCGAGGTCCTTTACGACTACGTGCGTGCCTCTGCACTCAATAACAACTGGACAAAATCACGAGCCGCCATGGACCAGTTGACCCAACGTCAGTGGGACAGCCCATTACTCATTAAGACGAAAGCGATATATGCCGCATCTTTTTCAAATCCTGATGAAGCCAAAAAATTACTTGAAGACTATGCGGCTGCTAAAGTTTCCAAAGAGGAAGTGAATTATCTAAAGTTTCGAATCAATCAACTTCAGAAATTTACCGAAAAGGGACAAAAGGTTGCATTCAATAAGGATTCCTTCAAAGTTGCTGTTGCTGTTGCTGATGATGAGGTTGAGAACTCAAGCATACCAGCCACGCCACCAGATCCCAGTGACCTACCAATAGTTGCTAAAGATCCAAATCCCGAGGCGCAAGCCCCTGGGACGGTGGTCATCCGAACTCCAGACCCAACAGTCGATCAAAAACCTGAGGTTAAAAGTAATAAAGACCCCTCAGCAGATGCTGGAGAACCTGACTCGGCGACTAAGTCTACAAAAAAAAATGTGGCTTTATGGTACCGCTGTGACACGCAAACTAAAATGCCTGATAGTATGACTAAAGATAACTCTTCAACCTATACCGATACAACCACCGTAAGCACGTCAACCGATGAGAATACCACAGCGGTTACCTTGCCACAGGCCTGTCCAGATGAAAATCCAATGACCGCCATTGTCGAAGTGACCATGATGTCCTCCTTGGATACCAACAGCACCGCCTCTGGAGTCAATATATTAGATGGATTAAGGTCAATCCTGACTGTCAGTAACTCAACCGTAAGAGAGTTTGTCACTGGAAGTAACACTGAGTTCACTAAAACCAACACACGTTCATGGGTTCTTGGGGATGCGTCTTCAGACACGAGCCTCGCCTACTCATTAAATATTGCAAATTCTGGAGTGAATAAAAGCCGGGCGTTATCCAAACCAACGATGACCATTATTGATCGCGTGCCCTCGGTATTTTTTTCAGGGAGCACTATCTCTCTGGGCATCACACCCAATGTTGCAAACTCAATACCCAGCATCGTTGATAAAACTATCGGCACCAGCTTGGCGGTCACGCCCACCTTCATTGATGAGGACAGTGTATTGATCTCGTTACGCGTGACAGCTTCAGGCATAAGTAGTGATAACGCCGTCACCACCGCATTGTTACAACAGACACGCAATTCAATGACCACCAGCGCGCTGATGAATTTTGATGACACCTTGATTCTTGCTGGCTTACGCACCGATGTTGAGAAAATTCAATCCTCAGGGGTTCCGATCCTGCAAGACTTTCCATTACTGCAATACTTTTTTAAGAAAACAACCACTGGCATCACCTCGGTTAATGTGATCACGTTTATCACACTAAGAAAGCCCGACAATAGCAAAACTGGCTCTGAGCCAATAGCCTATAAAGACTTAAATGAACAAATCAATGGTTATATCAGGTACGAAGAAAAAGATTTTCAGCCGGTGCCTACCACTGCTAACAAAAAAGTGGTTGAACTGATTGATGACTTAAAACAACTGTTGTATTTTTAGGTTAGTTTTTTATGCCAAAAGCTTTAGTGGACCTAGTCAAAAAAGTGGATAAGCACCCCCTTTAAAGATTTAATCTAACTTTATAGGAGCTAGCATGACAAAACGTTACAGTGAGCAATTCAAGCAAGAATCAATTCAATACTTACAAAGCTACCCATAGCCTGCGTTCAACAATAGTAAACTGGGTTGGCACATTCGATTATGATACTACGTATTACATCAAAATTAAGGGGATCTCTGTTCATTTAATTGACTCGTTCTATTTTATCATTGGTCAAAATATAGCTAACACTGATTTAGCTAGATAATCACATTTATTGCTTAGCTTAAAAAGTTTTATTAACCAAACGATTGTGTGGAACGATAGATGAATACTTTAGTCTTTAATATATAAATTTAACAATTTAAATTATCTGACGCCCTTAAGTACAATTAATTTTATTTAAAAGCAAAGAAAAAAGTGGTGGGATTGGCTAATGTTTTATTGTTATAATCTATATCTGCATTAAATTGTTCTAAAATTACTAGTGAAACTAAAAACGTACAAAAACCCGTACAAAAATAACATCCGAAACTGTAGAGTCTAGTATTTTAGACGGATTGAAGGCGATATTCGAGTCTCTCCGTCGCACCAGCTAGTAGTTTCAAACAGCATCATATCGTATCAAATACCAATAAATACAATGATTTAGCTAACATTACACGCCTCATAGCGTGTTTTGTCGTTTCATAATGTCTCTTTGCATTTGGTGTAAAAAAGGTATAAAGGCTTACCTTCATAAATTTTTATACCTTTTTATGGTAAAGCTAAATGCTTATTTACTAGACGACCTTACAATCAAAGCGGCTAAGTATGGTGATAAGCCAAACCCTCTTAGAGACGGTAGGGGGTTGTTTCTTCTTCTTCATGAAAATGGTAGTAAATACTTTCAGCTAAGAACTACACTACACGGCAAACGTAAACTTATGCAATTAGGTGTTTATCCTCAATTGACATTAAGTGAGGCGCGAGAACTAGCACGCCAAAAGTTAAAGCAAGTAAAGGTTGAGCATAAAGACCCTGTGCTTGAGGCAAAGCTAGTAAAACAGCAAAAAGCTAAAGATGCTGGTAATACCTTTCAGAAAGTTGCAGAGGATTGGCTGGCAATAAAAGAGCGCACGTTAGCACCAACAACACACTTAAAAATCAAACAGACTTTTAGCGCTAATGTTTATGGCGTGATTGGTAAACACCCCATTAGTGAAATTGATAACCAGTTAGTGCGTAAATGTTTATTGATAATGCAAAAACGCGGTGCCTTAGAGTTTATGGAAAAAACACGAGGTTGGATTAAAAACGTGTTTGATTTTGCATTGAGTGACAAGCTCATATCAGAAAACCCAATACCAATAAAAGACGAACGCCTCATTAAACACGTTGGCGGTAAATTCCCTTACTTAGAGTCAATGGCAGATGCTGGCAAACTATTACGCAATCTAGTTGAATATGCCGGCAGTTTTGAGGTGGCATCATGCGTTTATTTACAATTAAGTTTAGCACAACGACCAAGTGAGCTAAGGTGTGCTAAATGGGTAGAGTTTGATTTAGATAATGCAATATGGACATTACCATTAGATCGATCTAAAACACGTAAGCACATGACCAAGCCTCACACCATCATGCTCGCAAAACAAGCCATAGGCACGTTAAAACAGTTAAAGCTATATACAGGTCACAGTGAGTATTTATTTACAGGTAGGCTAGCCAGCAAGCCTGTTTCTGATAAAGCAATTAGCAATGCTTACGATGCTGTATTTGATGATTACCATATCGTGCCACATGGTTGCCGTCACTTTTTCAGTACGCAAGCCAATGAAAGCGGATTGTTTAGAAAAGAAGCCATTGACTCATTTTTGCAGCATAAAGATAAAAATGCCATTAGTGCCATTTATAACCAAGCCACTTATGACAGCGAGCGTAAGCAATTAGCACAATGGTGGAGTGACCAATTAGATATTGCTAGAGACAGTGCAAATTGAATGCCCTTTAATGCCTCTAGGAAGCTCTTAACGGCATTTTAATGGCAATACTACAGCTAACTAACCTCGGTATAAGGGGCAGTAGTTTAGCTCTTTCAGAGACGCGATATTTTGAACTACATAACTACTTTTTATAACAATAATCGACTGCACTCAACGATAGGTTATGTCAGCCAGATAAACTATGAAAAACGATTATTAAGAATTAAGAAAGCCGCTTAACTGGGTTGTATGAAATTAGTTGACCAGATTGCAGTTGTCTGCACGAAATATCAATGTTAATATCAATTTCAACAGAGGGGAGCTTATGTATTTCGAATGTCCCTCCTTATTTTTTTATATATATAGGAATTTAGCAGTTATGAGAAGCGCTAATATTAAAATTTTAAAAAAAGCAGTTTATATAGCCTGCCTTACAGTCACTTCCAACCATGCATTAGCAGGAGTCTGTACTTTTAGTGGAGATACAACTATCTCAGCAGATTGTACAGGGGGGACCATATCTAGTGCTGATAGTTGTTAATTTCAGTGCAAAAATGCACCATATCTCTTAGGGATGTGCGTGTAGAAGTGCACCACCCTATGAGTTGATAAACTCTCGCAATTTGCGAGGCTCACCTAGGATGATCTGTATGGAAACCATT
>Ga0209702_10001245_pt1 | contig 49766 bp, 30 predicted proteins | sample FRY01_FD_187210 | JGI IMG/M metagenome (GOLD analysis project Ga0209702, IMG submission 187210) | Freshwater microbial communities from Lake Fryxell liftoff mats and glacier meltwater in Antarctica - FRY-01 (SPAdes) (version 2) | ecosystem: Environmental > Aquatic > Freshwater > Ice > Glacier... | reverse complement strand
AAGGACCTACATAAGACAGTCCTTTCCGGCAGAAAGGACCTACATAAGACAGTCCTTTCCGGCAGAAAGGACCTACATAAGACAGTCCTTTCCGGCAGAAAGGACCTACATAAGACAGTCCTTTCCGACAGAAAGGACCTACTTTCACAATGATTCGCGACTCCAACTCTTTTCAAAGCCGACGTGACTTGCCGAACCATGGAGCGTGAAGGCGACATTGTTGAGCATGAAGGAATGTAAGATTACCATTCCAAAAACGGGTCAAACTGATTCAACAGCGAGCCGCCCGTTTGAGCTGCTTTTTCTGCAGATCCAGTGGCACCACTTTGGATCAGTGATTTCACAGCTTCCGGAGCCGCTTGTTCAACTCGCTGCCGCAGGTAGTTTTGAGAGGCCGCCGCTCCGTCGCTCAGCACACTGCCAGCTTTCTCGGTCGCCACTGATTGAGCTCGGTTAAGAGCAGCCTGAGCGCGACTTTCCAGCTGGGAAGAGACTTCTTCAAACATCGACTGGCTGGCATCCGAAGCTGCCGGTTTCGCAATCCCGGTGGGCTTTGTTGCGGGAGATGGACTGCCAAACATTTGATCTTCCATCGCTGGTGTGAACAGCGATGTCGATGATGGCTTTGCAGTGGCCGTACCATTTGAATTCAAACCAGCATTCGTCGCCCTGTCAGCGGTGTTGAATGAATCTATTGGACTTCCAGCATCGCTTCGCAGGCCTTCCATGATGTCAGCAGCGGAAAATCGTGACGCTCGTGGTGAAGTCGATGGCACTGCAACCGAACCCGCCGAACCTGAATTGATTGCTCTATCCTCACTCTGAGCCACCTGGGGCGAAAATGGATCAGCAAGCGCTGGCTTCTTTGCGTCACGTGGAAATGGCAGTGGATTCAGATCATCGGAAGAACCAGAATCCACATTCAACGGCTGACGTGATGTCCCTGGAATTTGCAACAAGCCAGCAGCAGTTCCGCCAGCAGTGCCTTGTATAGGTTTGCTCAGAAACGACCGGAGTTGATCCAGCGTCGAATTCTCTTCGGCTACACTGTCCGCCAGAGATGTGGCAACGGATTCAGAAATCAAATCCGACGAACCATGTGCCATCAAAGCCCGCGCCAGTTCAGGGCGGTCGGTCCATTGCGATGGCGTCCAGTTCCGGACGTCCGCATAGGCCAGCCCGACAGAATGCTGCGGCGTGCGTGGCACCATCTGAAATCCGTCGTGCGAATGGACAACATGGTACTGCAGAGCGACGTACATCGCCGACGCACCCAGCAACGTGCCGAAAAGATACGGCTTGGCATTGCTCATCGGTTTCAATCCTGATCTTTGGAAGGTGGGACGCTCGGCAGAGGAAAAGAACCAAATAGTTCTTTCACATTGCCGAATATGGTCGCGGAAATTATGTCGGTTGCCGACACCCGAGCGAACTGCTCAACCCTATCACGTTCCGGCGTGTTGCCTTTGTTGACTTCCGAATTCAGCGACATTTTTGAGGCAAGTCCCCTGACGCCAAGCGGGAATCTCTTCGCAGTCAGCAAACTTTACGCAACAGGCCCTGACGGCATTGGCGGCGTGCTTGGCACCGAGTTTCTGCAGCACCGAGTTTCTGCACGGAACGGCATGCACTGTTGCGAATCGGGAGATCACCCAGCCGTTTATCAGCAACGATGCTGTGGGGTTGCAGACCTGAGGACAGGTCTGCCTACGTAATCCGACCTGTCTCAGGTCGGAATCCATACCGCGTCGCCCGGCTTTTCGTGTCGATCGTCCGGAACGGCATGCACTGTTGCGAATCGGGAGATCACCCAGCCGTTTATCAGCAGTCATGCTGTAGGGTTGCAGACCTGAGGACAGGTCTGCCTACGTAATCCGACCTGTCTCAGGTCGGAATCCTTCACGAAATGCAGGGAAAATGGACTCTGTAATTCATCGTCCTGACCATAATCGTCCTGTCAACCGGCGTTTTGAGAATACCCGGCCTCTACACACCCAAGCCATGTTTTTTGATGTAGGCAACTTCGCGACGGATTCACGTTCAGTCGAGTGATTCCGTGACGGTTTTCGGTATACTGCCGACCAACGCCGTGAAATCCGTTGTCTTAAGTTATTGATGCGAGAAGTCCCGTGATGAAATCATTTCACCTTCCGAAAATTGTAGCACTCCTGCTCTTCCTCGCTGGAGGATTTTTGAACGCCCAGGATGCTGCCACTCCTGCGGCTGAACCGACGACGGCAGCAACTGAGGCGGCCAGCGAGTTTATTTATCCGCTGGCTGTGACTGCCACAGCCGACGGTTTGATCTACGTCGCCGATAGAAATTTGCCAGGGATCTGGAAAATTGAGAACGGACAAAAATCCGTCTTCTTTCAAGGCTCAAAGAAATTCCGCACGCCGCTCAACGCGATTCGTTGCCTGGCAATCGACCACCAAGGCAAACTGCTCGCTGGCGATTCATCCACACGCGATGTTTACCGTTTTGATGACGCTGGCCAGCCGCAACCTTTGACCAGTGGATGGATCGGGATTCCAATGGCGCTCGCCGTTTCGCCGGACGGCACGATTTATACGGCTGATCTTGAATTGCATCGCATCTGGAAAATGCCAGCCGAGGGTGCAAAAGAACCGACGGAATTCGCAGTGATCAATTCTCCGCGAGGACTCACGCTTGATCCTGAAGGTAACCTGTGGGTGCTTTCAACGTCCAGCAAACAGGGACAGATTCAAAAGGTTACACCAGACGGAAAAATTGAACCGTGGATCAAAGATCATCCGTTCAATTTGCCGCATAACATCGTGCGGATGGACGACGGTACGTTCTTTGTCACGGACAACTACGAACATGCCGTTTGGAAAATTGCGGCTGATGGAAAGCCAGAAAAATTCGTCGCTGGCGAGCCGCTGGACCGCCCAGTTGGTTTGTGTCGCAACGGCGAAAACCTATTAATTGCCGATCCGCACATCCGGACGATTTTCTCTCTGGCACCGGATAAAACGCTGACGGTTGTTGCCAGTTCGCCGGTGGATCCGCCGGCGGCTGTGAAACCGTAGGACAGGCTTCCAGCCTGTCAGTTTAATAAGACAGGCGGGAAGCCTGTCCGACTCATTTCTCGATCGATCCTTACTCATCGAGTTTCAAAAGAAAATCTCCCCGTGACGAAGGTTCAGTCATGTCCCGTGTTGTGTGCCTGATTGTCTGCTTAACTATCTGTGCAAGTGTCAGGGCCGAAAACTGGCCGTGCTGGCGTGGGCCGCGCGGTGACGGCACGTCTGCTGAGTCGCGGGTCCCCGTGAAATGGAACGGAGAAACCGGCGAAGGCATTGCATGGAAGGTCGCAATTCCTGGCACAGGCCATTCTTCGCCGATCGTCTGGGAAGATCGTGTTTTCGTTACGACGTGCGTCGAGGAAAGTCACGAACGTTTGCTGCTTTGCGTGAACCGCGATGACGGTAAAATTCTGTGGCAGACTTCTGTGGCGGTGTCTCCACTGGAAAAGAAACATTCTCTGAATAGTTTCGCCTCGGGCACACCAGCGACCGACGGAGAAACCGTCTATGTGACTTTTCTTGTCTCCGGCAATCGTGATGATGAAGCGAAAGCAGCACAGCGGGAAGCCAGCGCCACCGCTGCCACATTGCTTGTCGTTGCGTACAACATGCAGGGAGAAAAGATCTGGTCCGCTGAACCCGGTGGATTCGCAAGTGTGCATGGTTTCTGCAGCTCCCCCGTTATCTATAAGGATCTGCTGATCGTCAACGGTGATCATGACGGTGATTCCTATGTCGCCGCATTGAATCGAAAAACCGGTGAGACCATGTGGAAGGTTCCTCGGGAACATAAGACTCGCAGTTATTGCACGCCACTGATTCGGAACATCAATGGAAAAGATCAAATGGTCATGACTGGCAGCAAGCGAATCGTGAGTCTCGACCCGAACACTGGCGCAACGAACTGGCTGATCGAAGGGCCGACGGAGCAGTTTGTATCGTCGATGGTTTATGATGGGACTGCGTTCTATATGACTGCAGGATTTCCAACGTACCATGTGATGTGCGTTCGACCGGATGGCACTGGCGACGTCTCAAAATCTCACGTAGTCTGGCACAGCGAAGTCGCGCGATGCTACGTACCATCGCCGGTTCTGGTTGAAGATAAATTGTTTGTAGCAGACGACCAGGGAACAGTGAACTGCTTCGACACCGCCACAGGAGATCGACTCTGGAAAGATCGTCTGGGCAATCACTACAGCGGATCACTCGTCACGGCCAACGGACTGGCCTATTTTCCGGCCGATGACGGCAACGTCGCGGTCGTCAAACCAGCAGCAAAAATGGATGTAATCGAAAAGAATGCACTCGGCGAATTCAGCTATTCTTCACCTGCAATTTCCAACGGTCACATTTATATTCGAGGCGAACATCACCTGTTTTCCATCGGTGCCAGCACATCCCAGGCTTTGCCGTAACCTATGACCACCGCTCAACAGTATTTAAAACAGCATTTCGGCTATGATCAGTTTCGCTTCCCACAGGCGGAGATCATTTCGCACATCATGAATGGCGAACATGCTCTCGTGATCATGCCAACTGGTAGCGGCAAATCCATCTGCTATCAGATACCAGCGTTAATGCACTCCAACGTGAACTCGCGAGGCGCAGAACGTAAACCGCTGACGCTGGTCTTGTCGCCGCTCATCGCCTTGATGAAAGATCAAGTCGATTCATTGCAGGCTGTTGGCATTCCAGCGACGTTCATTAATTCATCGCTCAACAAACGCGAACGTGAAACACGTTACAAAGCTGTGGCTCGCGGCGACTATTGCCTGCTGTATGTCACTCCGGAACGTTTTCGCAAGGCCGAGTTTCTCGACGTGATTGCTCAGCGAGACATCAAACTTTTGGCAGTTGACGAGGCCCACTGCATCAGCGAATGGGGCCACGACTTTCGACCGGACTATACTCGCGTCGCGGAGTTCCGCGCGATGATCGGTAACCCTGTGACGATGGCGCTTACGGCAACGGCAACTCCGGACGTGCAACTGGACATCGTTGCACAACTGGGTCTGCAGCCGGGTGAAATGAAGATGTTCCACGAAGGCATCGACCGCCCGAATCTTGATTTGCGTGTCGCTGAAATCTGGGACGCTGATGAAAAACAGGAATCCATGATGACTGTTTTTGAACGATGGCTGCAACCCATGACAACTGGTAGCGGAATCGTCTACTTCACGCTCATTCGCACACTGATCGAATTCAGCGAACGACTACAGGCGGAAGGCATTGACCACGTCTGCTATCACGGCGATTTGGACCGACACGAACGCCGTATGATTCAGGACGATTTTATGAATGGTCGCAGTCGGCTGGTACTGGCCACGAATGCGTTCGGAATGGGCGTCGATAAAGACGACATTCGTTTCGTCATCCACGCAGATATTCCTGGTTCAATGGAATCGTACTATCAGGAAATCGGCCGCGCGGGGCGAGACGGGCTGCCATCCGAATGTGTCCTGCTTTACGACCAACGCGATTTGAATACACGGATGGAATTCATTCGCTGGACAAATCCCGATGCTGAATTCTGCGAACGAACCTATCACCATTTGACTCACAGCACCGAACAGATCCGAGCCTTCGGACTGGATTGGCTGCGTGAAAGATTATGTGATCGGCAGCGGCATGATCGTCGAGTCGAAACGGTCCTTGGCCTGCTTCAGCGTTACGGTGTTATCGAAGACGAAAATGATCTGACGAATCTTGAAGTCCTGGGGCCGCTACCGGAACCATTGTTCGACCAGGAAGCTCGCGCCGCCAAATTACTGCGGGATCAGAAGAAGCTATACGCACTCGTGCAGTATGTTCAAAGTAAAGATCGACGCCAGTTCATTCGCGATTACTTTGGTGTCGCATGACAAGTTCCAGAGACATCGAACTCATTTCTTCAATCGCCTTGGTGCGACAGCAAGCTGGCCGCGTACGCGATTTGAAAGGTTTTCGCAAAGGCCATCAGGTTCCATCCGATGTGTCGGATCATACGCAATCCTTCATCGGAAAAATTGCCGAAGAAGATCTTCGTCTCGATCTGGACGAACGATTCGAAGAATTTCGCAAAACCTTAAAATTCAAACGCGTAGAGATTTCCGTCACTGACCCGATTTCAGGTATCGGACAGATTTCAACGCCGTGGTTCGACTATCAGATATCCGCAATTCACGATTCCAATGATGCCTCTGCTGTAATTTTACGAAAGCAGTTGTCTGAGTTCCGACAAATCGACAAACTGGATTCACCAGAACTCAACTCAGTGTTTGGTTCAACGTTTGATACAGTAGAACTGACGCCACCGGCGGCCATCGACGTCGCCGCGCTGGTCGATCAGATTGAAGACGAAGCCGACGACCGGATCAGTCTGGATTACGACCGTCAGACAACATGGTGTACGGTCAATATCAAGGGAATTGGTGGGCAGATGCGGTTCACATCCGACCGCATCGCCCTTAACATTCACCAGGCTCAACCACCCGGAAAACTTCTTGATTCGTTCTTCAAAGTGCGAACGCGGATCAACGAAATTCAGGGTACATAGAAACTTTTGGCGACCCATTTTATTCAAGACTTCAGGAACTATGGCTAAGAAGAAATTATCGTCGGACGAAATTGAATCAAACGACGTCCAGAATCAAAGCCTTGAAGAATCCATGGCAGAACTGGCATCGATCGTGTCACGACTGGAATCCGGCCAGGAAACACTCGACGAATCCCTGGCGCAGTTTGAACGCGGCATGAAATTGCTCCGCACGTGCCACAGCAAACTGGACGTCGCCGCTCAGAGGATCGAAATCGTGACACAGATGTCTCCTGAAGGTGATGTCAAGACGGTAGAATTCGATTCCACCGCAACCCTTCAGAAACCTGCACCTTCCAGCCGATCTTCCCGCAAGCTATTGTCGGACGACGATGATGATGCCTTACTGTTTTGAACAATAACCCGCAAAAAGCATGAGGGCCATCCAAACCTGGTAGTCTGTGCCGTCAAGTTTACCAGTAGCGAAACTCGTCAAGAGTTTCGGATGCTCCCTAAATCGCCGAAAGTGTTTACGACTTTCGCTACGATCTCCATTAGTAAACTCAATCAAGACAGACTACCAGGAGCATTCCCGAATAGTGTTCCCCACAAACCCCGGATCGGCCCGTTGAGTGCAACCTCAATTTGTACTCAATCCGACTCCCGCATCGATCAGCAACGGCAGATCGTTGGCATCTTCGGTATTCTGTTCGATCGGCTTCTCTGACTTCATGCGGTGAGCCAGGACCTGATCGCGGTAGTTACGCAACGGGCCGATGAGGGCAGCGTTCACAAAACGACGACGGCGATAGAAATCTGATTTCTCAGGATCACTCTGACTGCAGATGTCCTCCATCTGAGCCATCGCACGATTGGCGACGCTGACTGACATGTCTACATCGTTCTGGACTCGAAGCGATGAACGTGGTTCCCAAGCCGTGCGAGCTTCCCAGCGTTCGGTCAATTTTTGCAACAGTGAGTTCAGCATGTCGTAGCGTTCCGTATCATCGGCGATCAGTGATGGCTGATTGACCAATTGCTCCATCGCTGCAATTACGGGACGTACCGATGCGTCCGTTGGCGACGTGAAGAAAACAATGTGCAGGCGATGACGCAATTCTTCGGTTGGGGACGGATGGTTCGACAGTTCATGCAGCCGCACGATTTCGTAGTGTGCAAAATGCGTGATCAGCGGTTCAAAATTCTCAGTGAATGTATCAAGGCGATTGATCAGCGGCAGGCTCAATTCACTTCGACTGGCAGCCGTGAGTGCCTTGCCGAGCGCGATGAAATATCGCTGCCGTAAAACATCCAGTGGATGAGCGACTTTCGTAATTTCTCCGCCTTTAACTGAATCCAACGGTGCCCGAGGACTCTGCTTCATCTCCATCTGCAGTGACTTGCGATACGTCCAGGGCATGTCGGGCATTCCTGCCAGAATTTCCAGTTGCTGCGACAAGGCACTCATGCGACGTTTCACTTCTTCATGGTCTTCCGATGACGGAATGACCGCAAGAATTTGTTGCTGATGTGGACCGAAGGCGGCGTTCAATTCAGCGTGTTTGTCGGCCACACGCATCGCATCATAGGGCGATGACATTGCAAATCCGCAGTTCGCAGCGGAAACAGCTTGCGGCGGCGTTTCGTGACTGAACAGCCCAATTGGATCACGTGCATCCAGGAACGGCAGAAGCGCAACTTGAGCCCAATCCCAGCCGGCTGTAGCAATTTCCTGACGCACGTGTTCAAACTGCAGTCGTGAAAGCAACTCCGGATCGAATAATCCATTTTCCGCGTCAGAGGCCACTAGCAGCATTTCACCGGGAACTGTTTGAACGACTCCGACATTTGTGAACACACCCATCATCGTGGCCGCCGCAGTTTTTATGGATTCTGGTCCCAAATCTGTTTGACGGAAGCGTTGACAGAAGACACCGTCAGACGTCATTCTCGAATGTGCAGCCTGATAGAACTCCATTGAATAGAGACTTGCGGCACAGGGCATTGCCACGCTTTCGCCGGCCACAATCACCACTTCAAATTGTTTCAGTTCTCGACGAGATAAAGCGATCAAGCTCGGCTCGTGTAGTATTTGGACGCGTTCGTCCTGGTCTGACGGCATTTGCTGACCGCTCCAGGTGAATCTGCACGCTAAGTCCGTGATCCTGCGATCCGAGCGAACGGCAACGATTTCCTGAACTGGAAAATGCGAACACGTCCGCAGGCAAACGCCCGTATCGTCTCCCAGCAACAAGACTCGTGCCGGATGGGGATGACTCGCGAGACCAAAGATCGCGGGTAAAAACTCTTCTGCCGGTTGAGGCGATACGGAAGTATCAGTGCTCACTCGCCCCACAGGAACGCCATTCCGTTGAAACTCCAGCACATTCCCGGCACGCCGCCAGACAGTGACTTCGCCAACTGTCGATTGTACGCATGAAATTAAACGACTGGCTTGTGATTGAGCGATCAAATCCCGCTCAACGCCACGCTGCATCGCGGCTGCCGTTCGAGCAGAAAACAGAAGTGACGAAGTGCCTGCGGTATCAACAGAGCCAAACCCAGCCATCATCGAACACATCAAACAAAGGATTGGAAAAATATAGACTCGGACAATTACGTTGCCACTAACAGCGACAACACTCACGCGGTTCTCAGACAAAATCTGCAAAGATTGAGCCGCCACGTAAACCAAAATGCCCGCTGCGAACAGCACAAGCGGAGCACTGCCATTTGAAACCGCCACGACTGCTGACAGGATGCCACCAGCCAATGACAGAATTGTCGCGTGGGAGGAAACTGGCCGCTGACTTTCGTACGCCATACAGACGGCCGGCAAGATCGCAGCCGTTGCAAAAAAGGAGCATTGAACCGATCTTAAGAGCAGTACCAGAAAGGGCGAAAGGCCGCTTGAGTTTAATGCCAGATTTATGCCCGCCAGTGCATCAAAAAGTATTGGAAGTGAAGCCAGAGCAAGAACACCCATGAACTGCATCCCACGGCTAGTCAAGAGTTTTATCGCCAACGGCCGCGTAAGAAAACTCAGCACCAGCGAGGTGATGCAGGCTGTCTGAATGAGAACAGGCAAACTGCAGGGCATCAGTCGACACATGACTTCGGCAATTGCGACAACCAAAATTCCAACCGCTACAAAAGCCAATCCGCCACCAGTCGAGCGGTTCGCAGCTGTCGTGATTGCCAGTTGCCCTATGAAACCATGTTGCTGCGAACCGTGTTGCTGCGAACCAGATACCGATGTTGACAACCGAAGCGCTCCGGCCAGCAGGGCAACACCAATCATCAAAGTGGTCAGTTCAGCCAGCGGCAATCCTGGCAGTCCCAACCAGACAGGAATCAACAACACGATCATTCCGGGTGTTCCAACGAAGACACAACTGATCCACGGGAGATCTCCATTAACGCCAGTTGTGCGGAAGAACAATCCCGCCGCAGCGGTGACGACCACCGCCACAAGTGCGGGAAAGAGCATCGTCAATATCACGGCAAACGGCCATGTTGAACCAATCGTTTCACAACCTGCCAGCAATGTCGCATTCAGCAGCGTGGGCAACGACCAGCTCAACAGAACCAGTGTCAGTGCGAAGGAGAATCGCCACAGTCCGAAGCGTGTCTCATCAACAAGATGCTGAAGAACAAGATTTCCGATCCATCGGAGCAGCATTACGCCACCGGCAATTCCTGTGACCAGAGTTGCCAGGGAATTCAAGGATGTGCCGCACAAGTTGAACCAGCACGCAAACAATTGCCCCATCATTGTCGCAACAGCCGCTGCCGTCGCGATCCAACGAAACGTCAGCCTGATGGAATTTCGATTTGTAGAGATCATGGCATCCTTGCCTGATTTGAATTTAAATGTCCAATTCACACTGATGCGCGGCAGGCATTTGCCTGCTGGAACCAATAGCTCCAGCGCCTGCAAAACCAACTTCTGCCGTTCAGACCATCCATGCCGAACTGACCGCTTTTCGATTTCCGCAGTTTTTACAGGAAAAACATGATTCAACTCAAGACTGAAGGTTGACGCTCAATGAAGGCAAAACCTCCCGTCCAAAATGGGTTTGACTCTCACAAAAACCAGAGTGCCGACACAGCGAAGGCAGCGTTTTCAAATGAATCATGGAAGGATCGAGGCTTTTCGGCGGGGGCATTCTCGCCCGGTTCGAAATTTTGCGACGCTAATACTCGCAACGACATGATAAAAAAATTGAAGAACTAGGGGTGTTTAGGAACAGTCCGATAATAAGTTGCGTTTTTTCACAACCCGAAGCGTGAGTTTTGAAGTTGCGCACGTTGATATCCGGGAAGCTGATTCGGCGGAAATAAACGGCAATTTTCACAACCCGACGGGTCAGCGAGGGATTTTCGGCCACGCAGACGGAATGAAAAAACTCAATCCCTCACTCACGTTTCGGGTTGTGATTTCAAGACAACCGAAAATCGGGAAGTTATTTCGGGACTACTCCTTAGGAGGGCGTTGCCACCAGTGTCTGGCCCGTATCAAATGAGTCTGTGACAGTAATTTCTTAAACAGCCTATTTCGTCAAAGACTCCGAGATGCCACCATAGATCGATTTGATCTCAAACACCTGCAGCGATTTTACCTTACCACTGCTTATCGATGACTCCGCTGAATCCACATCGGCAGGTTTGCGGGCGTTCGAGAAATACTCCCGTCCGCCGTCGATGTAGACCTCGTTGAACGTGCGATCGGTGAAGATGCGAGCGCTGCGGCCGGTGAATGATGCGTCGATGCCGTTGATGATCAGTTCATGTCGCCCCACGTCTTCGAACTCGACAAGCACTTCCGTTGATCGCCCGGCACAGGACGTCAGGTCATCCGTTGCGATGGCCGCAGATGAACGAAGACGTTCTGTTTCTCGCACCGGATTGATCAATATTCGGACACCGGCTGCTGTTTTTCTTAGAGTCAGTTCTTGTGGCAGCGTGAAGGACTGGCTGACGATCTGATCAGGAAAGCGTGCACTGAATGGCGTTGTACGGACCCAGCCGATCTGGATGCGTCGGCCATCGGGAGCGTCGCTGAAGGTCTGTGCCGCATACAACGCCCCGCGTGAGTCGCCGTGTGGGCCGGATTCTTTGACGAAAGTCTTTCCATCAAAGTGACCTGTGAAGTAGCGATTCTGCGCGCCAAGAATAATCCAGCGAGACTCACCGGGGTTGTCTTCAATTGGAAGTTCGAACATTTCCGGGCATTCGAAAACGGCCTCACGGTCGGCATCGGTGAACGCTCCCGTGCGATTCCACTGGCGAAGATTCTTCGATTCGTAGAAAGTGAAATTACGGTTCGTCAGGTCCCTGTTGCTGGCTGGCACCGCTTCCGTTTCTGCACACGCGGTTTCGTCGTACACAATCATCACCCATTTCTGCTCCGGCTTAAACCAGATGATCTTGGGGTCTCGGCCGATGTGCTTGACGACGGGGTTCTCTTCCAGTTCCGTGAAGCTCAAACCGCCGTCTTTGCTGTAGGCCAGACATTCGCCGCGACCGGTGCTGGTGAAGGCGACAAACAGTGTGTCTTTGCCAAGTCCAGCGGTGTTATTGACATCCACAAAGCCACAGCCCGAGAACGCCATGTCCGTCACCGTTTTTTGAAAGAGTGAAATCGGCTTCTCGGTCCAATGCAGCAGATCGGTACTTTCAAAATGCCCCCAGTGCATGTTACCCCAGCCGATGCCAAACGGATTGTGCTGGTAGTACAGATGATACTTGCCATCGTAAAACACCATGCCATTGGGATCATTGTTCCAACCACGACGAGTCGTCGCGTGAAACTGATCGCGATAGGGCTGCTGATAGTCGTCCGCTTCGTTGGCGTCGGACGACGCGCCAACTTTGATGCGATCAAAGGCAGCTTGAGCAGATTCCGGCATTTTGCCCGCTGCATCTACCGGAGCCAGTGTGATCTCTTTGCCGCTCAGACCGAAGTGCTCCAGCGGATAGGCCGCCAGCCAATACGGCTCGTCGCCAAGCGGCAACGCGACGTCGAAGCTCTGTACCAGCGTGTCACTGTGGTAGATGCCGAGCAGCGTTTGCTTCCCCGAATTCGACACGGGCACAATCAGATGCGTAGCGCTCACCTTCAACGTCTTCTTCATCGCAATCAGGTTTGGCGCGGTATTATCATCGGAAAGCACAATGTGATCGACGTTGATATGTCCCCAGCCGCCGGTGTGTTGATCAACGATCTGGAGCACGGCTTTCTTTCCACCAAGGTCCGCGACATCCCAGGAAGCAGAATGCAATTCTTCACTGCCACCGGAAATTGTGTTCGCACCAGCCTCGGTACGCACGACTTTGCCATCGACCAGAAGATTCATGCAGGTCTGGCCTTCATGACCACCTCCACCGATCAGAAAGTTGATCCATGGCCGTTGAATGTTGAATTCGGGCGACGTGAGCGTCCCGGTCGTACCATCTCCTTTGAAGAACGAATTGACAAGCCGCTTGCCCTGAAATCCGGACACCTGCATCTGTCCGGCCAAATTGCCTTCGGCAGGACCGGAGCCGAATGCTTCACCATCAGCTTTCCACTCGCCGTAGGTTTCCGTTTCGAAGTCGGCAATGACCACGTCGGATCGCTTTGCATCCTGCGCCGATGCAACCGCGTTTCCGACAATGACGGTAGTAATCAGGATCACGAAGCTTCGACACGTTGCGAGAAATCTGTTCATAGTTCGGGCGACTTCAAAGACTGTGAAATGTCAGGGTTGTTTGGAACGGCTCCCGAGTGGGAGCAAACCGCAGCGGCAACCGTGCAGGCTGTGAACAGGTTCTGTGGATGCGATTCACCACGCAGCAAGCCCAACAGGAATGCTGCCGTGAATGAATCTCCAGCGCCAACAGTATCGATGACGACGGTTGGGATTCCAGGCTGCTCGATCACTTCGTTGGGCGTCACCAACACCGCACCCTGTGCCCCACGAGTCATGATCACCAAATCAAGATTTTGAGTGTCGATCAATTCACGAAGGATTGCGTTGGGGTGGTTGTGCGAGTCAATCTCCAGCGCGATGCAGACTTCGCTCAGTTCGTCGTCGCTCAGTTTCAGAATACTGGCCAGTTGAATCGACTCCCGAATCATCGTGCTGTCGAAGAACGGCCGACGCAGGTTGATATCCAGAACTCGCGGAACTCCTGCCGTTCGAGCCGCTTCAACACATCGCCGAATCGTATTGCGAGAAACGTCCGAGCGTTGTCCAAGCGTGCCAAAATAGACGGCATCGACTTTAGTCACTCGTGAGTTCAGTTCTTCGTTCCATGAGATTCGATCCCAGGCCGATTCTTCATGAATAGTGAAAGTTGGCCGACCGCCTTCGTCAAGGACAACGCCCACGGTGCCGGTGCGGGTGTCAGAAATCACCTGCAGCAAACTCACATCAATACCGAATCCACGTAGAATCTCAAGCGCTTCACGCCCGTAACGATCATCCCCCACCGCGCTGACCATGGCCACGTCGCCACCCAGGATCGCGGCATGACATGCGAAGTTTGCCGGCGCACCGCCGAAGCTTTCATGATCCGGAAATAGATCCCACAGCACTTCACCCAACGAAATAATTTGAGGTTGTTTCATGCGACGATTTCCAGTCGTGTTTCAACGGTTGCAGCGAACGCCCTTTCGTCTCCGGCTCCATTCTTAATCACAAAGCTGTGAAGATCATAGTCGTGACGATAGCCAATTCTAGCCATCCAAAGGCCCGCCGCACAGCCAACACTTTGTCCGTACGAGCCTGCCCGGCGCATGGAATCGTTCGATGCGTTCAGCAATGTCGGCTGAAGCCGTTACTCTCATAACGCGCCTCCACTGTCATTTTCATCTCCGCGAAACTACGCTTCGCCACGATGCAACAGGCTCATTGATTCGAACCGGCGGCTACACAAATGACTGATTCACTTCCAACTCCATTCAAAAACTTTTCAATCATCACGCCGCCTGATGATAATCGTGATCGCATGGTGTGTGGAGACTGCGGCTGGATTCACTACGAGAATCCTCGCATCATCGTCGGCGCTGTCGTGCGGGCCGGCTCGGATCTGCTGTTCTGCCGCCGCGCCATTCGGCCACGATACGGCTTTTGGACGGTTCCCGGCGGATTCATGGAATTGGGTGAATCTCCGGAAGATGGTGCAAAAAGAGAAGTCTACGAGGAGGCCGGGGCCACCGTCGAAATTCGCTCATTACTTGGGATTTACGCTGTGCCGCGGATCGGGCAGGTGCATCTGATCTACCTTGCCGATCTGGTCGGTGACGAATTCCACGCCGGTGACGAAAGTCTGGACGTGCAGTTGTTTCCCGCGACTGCAGCGGCAATTCCGTGGGATGAACTGGCATTTCCGGTCAATCACTGGACTTTACGCGACTTCCTGTCCCTGAATGGGCGCGAAGTTCTGCAACCTTTTGTGGCAACGGCAGAAGATCTGCTGCAACGAATGTCGAAGGTTGATTACCATCCATTGTTTCCACCGCCCGATGCGGTGATCGAACATAGCTGACGCAACACGGAGTTTGCAAAAACATGATTCAACCTCTTTCCTGTGGATTTTTGATCGTTCGAGGTAAGCCGATCGAGTCGTTCCTGCTGATGAAACATCCCCGCCGGTGGGATTTGCCGAAAGGCCACGTCGATGAAGGCGAAACGGAGATGCAGTGCGCGCTGCGGGAACTTTATGAAGAAACCGGAATTACGGCTGACGATATCGAAATTGATCCGACCTTCATTTACGAAAATCATTACATCGTGAATCAGAAGCGTTACGGCGGAAAAGGTTTCGTCGAAAAGAAACTGCTCGTCTTCCTGGCGTGGCTGAAGAATCCGGTAAGAATTAAGGTTACAGAACACGATGGTTATCGCTGGTTCAACTGGAATCCACCGCATCGTATTCAGGACCTGACAGTGGATTCACTTTTAGAAACGCTTGAACGGCATCTTCAGCAGCAGGAAAAACATGACCAAACATAAGCGGAGAATGCTGTGCTGAAAATCCAACAGATCAGCATCATTCTGCTGTCAGCGATGTTGGTAGGTTCCATCGCTGCTGCCGATCAACCAGCCGTGCCTGGCCAGTTTCGACTCATCGCAGTTCAGAAAGGTGCGCCTCAACCAGGCACAATTCGTTATAAAAACGGGTTGCTGTTGTCTGGCATGTGTTCCAAAGAAACAACGCTGTATCCCGATCTGCCAGATGCAAAACTTGAATTGCGGATGGTTGATCAGCAGGCGAGACAGGTCTTCGCGTCGAATCGTCAGGCTGAACTGCCGGTCATTGATAAGACCCAATGGCCAGCGTTGACGTTTAAGATTCCACAAAAATCGACCGCACACGATGCGCTGCCACCAGGAATTGTCCAGATTGGGCCATTCAATAACGACGGCATCGCAGAAGGCAGTGTGACATTACCAAATGGCAAAGAAGAAACGATCCGGGTTGGCATCATTTCGATCAATGAAATGGTCGCGGAAGTCCGGTCTCTGACGCATCGTTGGAACTACTCGATTTCGTTTGACGCCATTCCTGGTGATAAGCTCGTCAGTATTTTGTCGCACGATCCAGACTACGAAACCAAACCCTACCGCCGCCTGGAAATGATCCGCATGCTGGTCAAAGGCAAGCGCCCACTGGAAGCGGGAAGCATTTTGCAGGCGATGCAACGTGACTTCCCGGAATTCGCCGCTCAGACTGTGCAATTTCAGCAGTCAATTCGTGAAGAGCTGGCTCGCCAGTTTACTTCGATCTTCGAACAGCGCAGTGCGGTCGGACAACATCAGCTCGCGGCTAACGGAGCACGCATTCATCCCAAGCATGATCTGACACCCGAAACACTGGTCCGCGTCGACCGGCTAATGAAGCGATACGACGACATCGATCGCCGGATTGCATCGCTCCGCCTTGCTCTGCCTAAACTCGTCGCCGATGTGGAAGATATGGAATTAAGAATGCAAGCGCAGCAAACGGTGCGAAACGTCATCGCGCAACTGGACGCCGATACGATCGATCGCTTCGCAGCTTATGAACTCACGGCGGATGCGGCGGACGTTCCGGATGCCAACAAATTGGCCATGGCGCTTTCCGGTTGGTTGATGGGCGCTGAGTTTTCAACTGCAACCCTGACAGAAGCAACGTCACTATTCGAAGCCAGGCTGTTGATGATCGATTTTCTGGCGACCGATGAAAACGAATCCGAAGTACGTCGCAGCCTGGTCGATCGCTTGATCAAGCTGGAAGGTATGAATGTCAATCGAGCGGCCGCAATGGTGCGTCATCTTTCGTCTCCGATGCCTATCCAGGTCACGATTGAACAGGAGGGCGGAATCGGACGCTTTGAGATCCCGGCATCAGAAAATTCCGCCGGTGCGATGGGATTTGTCCCGCCGGAATACCATGAGTCGCGTCAGTATCCGCTGGTGATTGCGTTTCCGGGTGAGTTTTCAACGCCTGAAAATTATTTGAAGTGGTGGCAGTCACAGGCCGAACAAAACGGCGTGATCGTGGTGGTGCCTCAATTGTCGCCAGAAGGCAGCATCAATTATGGAGCTTCAGCCGCAGAACATGCGAGATTTTTGAACTTTCTACGCACGCTCAAATTGGGACTAAGAATTGATGACGATCGGATTTTCGTCGCGGGGCATGGCATCGGCGGTGAAGTTGCGATGGACATGGCGACGTCTCATCCGGATCTGTTTGCTGGTGTTGTTTCCATCTGCGGACTGGGGCGCAAGCATTTGCAATGGACTGTCTACAACGCGGTCGATCTGCCGTGGTATGTTGTTGTCGGCGACGCGCAGGGTGGCTGGTATGAACGTGCGGGAATACTTTTCAACAAGCTCCTGAAACGTGCTGATGATACTGGTAAGTTTTGCGATGCAATGATTGTGAAATATCCAAACCGAGGTCCTGAGAGTTATTTCGAAGAAGCCGATGACATCTTTCGATGGATGGACGTGCATCGTCGCGAACGTTTCCCTGAAAAAATCTTCGCCGACATTTTGCGGAGCACCGACTTAAGCTGGTCGTGGGTCCAATTAAAGTCCATACCATCACCGTTCACGAAACTGGATGCTCCCAGCAATGCGAGTGACGACGGATTTCGCCCGGCTCAACTGAGCGCCCATCGGACCAAAACAGGATTTTCCGTGACGCGATGTCCCGGCACTAGCTGTTCCGTGCTGATATCGCCCGAGATGCCAGCCTTTGACATCCAGAAGCCGTGCCTGATCACCAATGGCAGTAAGCGAGAAACCGTGAGCTACGACCCAAGCATTCATGTGATGCTGGAGCAAGTTCGTCTCACCGGAGACCGCAGCCGACTGTGGTTTATGAAGATTGATTTGTGATTTGAACCAAATCGACGTTGATCAGAGGGCAACACGACGGCGTTGAGCAGACGACCGCCCTTGGTTTCGCCTTCCGGCGACATAATTTTGACATCGTTTCGCCGTTTCGCCAATTCGATTGACCTGAATGATGCGTCTGGACGTTTCTGACAGTTTCGCAAACTTGCAAGTTAGTTAAGATCCAACGGATGCCCCACGGAAAATGTGGGGATCGGCTGACTTCTGTGCATTCAAATCAGTGATTTTGACTCACGTCGCTATTCAGGAATACTGATTCCGTGAAATTGTTTCGTTACATTCGCAAAGCATTTACGAATCACTGGAACCTGCTGGGGTTGGCGGGCGGCATCGGTTTTTCTGTTCTGTCGGGTAATCCAGCAGTCGGCATTTCGCTCGTCGCTGCCGCCGAGGTCGCGTGGCTTGGCTTCGTGGGGACTCACCCGAGGTTTCAACGGTACGTGGATGTCGCTGAAAACGAAGAACAACGCTCTCAAGATGCTGCTGCCTCAGACGAACGCATGCGTAAGATGTTCGCAGCGCTGCCGCGCGGGTTACAGAACAGATTCACAGAGCTACTGAAGCAATGCCACGAGCTAAGGTCAATCAGTCAGGGGTATCATGCCGCAAACAGCGCAACGGAAGACGGGACAGTTTCCGAGCTAAGATTGAATGGGCTCGACAAACTTCTGTGGTTGTATTTAAAGCTGCTGTATACCGAATTTTCCTTGAATCGCTTTTTCGAAACGACGGGCGTCGATCAGATTCAGCGTGATCTGAAACAAGTTCAGGAACGGCTTAAACGCGAGCAGGATCGTCCTGCCGGAACTCAACGTGATCGGATCATCGCAACATTGCAGGACAATCTGGCAACTTGTGAGCAGCGTCTGGCAAATTTCTCGCAGGCGAAAGACAGTTACGAACTGGTTCGCGCCGAACAACAGCGTCTGGAAACTCGAATCCGTTCTTTGGCGGAAATGAGTATCAGTCAGGGAGATCCGGGGACCATCTCATCTCAGGTGGACACCGTGGCCGGCAGCGTGGCTCAGACGGAAAAGACTCTGGAAGACCTGAAGTTTGTGACAGGGCTGTCATCATTTGATGAAAGTGTGCCGGAAATTCTTACACGCCAAAAGGTCGCACAGTAAACGGGCGATACCAATTCAACGATATGACTGATTTCGCACATTTGTGTGCAGCAGACGGCCCTCGAGCTCCGGGGTCGTGGAATGCAGGTTTTTGTTGTCGCTGATTGCATCGGCAGCCGTCATGCGGAAGATTCGCGTCGGCAGCCGTCATGCGGAAGATTCACGTCGGCAGCCGTCATGCGGAAGATTCACGTCGAGCGATCGACCGTATGGACAGTGCCTGTGTTGTGATTTCAACGGCTGAAGCCATTGCATTCGAATGGTGCGAACAGGCCGGGACCGAACATTTCAAAACGCTGAATCGACTTGTTCGCGAGCGGGATGTCGCAAAAGTGGGCGACGTGAGCAACTCTTGAAGTTGCGGCTTATACCGCAGGGCGAGCCCAGCTCGCGGGTCGCATCTGTCGATTCTTCCTGTCCAGATTTTTTGCCTGGCCAATTCTCGTGTAAGACTTATCCTTTTTAAAATTCGGGACATGGCCTCTGTTGTCTCCCTCGTGACGTTTGGAATATTTGAGGAATCGATTAAGCTCCGCAAAAGTATAGGGTTTGTCAATATGCAATTGACGAGCAATCGCGTTCATGATGCTTGAGTAAATTCACGCATCCGTAAGTCGATCTACTCCTCAATCAACAGATGTCAAATCCTGACCTTTGTTCAAATCAAGGCCCGGCGAAACAAGGATGAATATATGCGTCATACCGTCTGCTTGATTCTTGGCGGTGGCAAGGGGACTCGACTATTGCCACTCACCGAATATCGATCCAAGCCCGCCGTACCGCTGGGCGGAAAGTATCGCCTGATTGACGTGCCGATTTCCAACTGTATCAACAGTGACATCAGCCGCATGTACGTGTTGACGCAGTTCAATTCGGTAAGTCTGCATCGTCACATTCGTCAGACGTATAATTTTGACCTGTTCCACAACGGCTTTGTGGAAATTCTTGCAGCTCAACAGACGCTCGATGGAGCAGACTGGTATCAGGGCACAGCCGATGCTGTTCGCAAGCAGGTGCGGTTCCTGAAAGAGTATGGCATTAAGTACGTGCTGATTCTGTCTGGCGATCAGCTCTACCGCATGAATTTCAATGAGATGCTGGCGACACACATCAATGCCAATGCCGATGTGACAATTTCCACGGTGCCCGTCCACGCCAAGGCTGCGCGAGACTTTGGTATTATGCAGTTGGATGAAACGGGGAAGGTTGTAGACTTTGTCGAAAAACCCAAAGACGAGGCATCACTGGCAAAGGTTCGTACGCCTGCCGAATGGATTGAAAGCAAAGGAATTGAGGCGAACGGTCGCGAGTATCTCGCCAGTATGGGTATCTATTTGTGGAATCGCGATCTGCTTGTGGATCTGTTGGAATCAACGGCTCACGACGATTTCGGTCACCACATTTTCCCGATGGCGATTAAACATCACCACGTTCAGACACATCTGTTTGATGGATATTGGGAAGACATCGGTACGATCAAAGCGTTCTACGATTGCAATCTGGCTCTCACGGATGCAAATCCTCCGTTCTTGTTTGCTGATCGTCGAGCTCCGATTTTTACGCGTCCGCGTTTTCTCCCATCGACGCGAATGGCATCATGCACAGTGCGAGACAGCTTGATTGCGGATGGTTGTTTTATTGGCACGGGTACGATTATCGAGAGATCAGTGGTCGGTATGAGGACTCATGTCGGAAAGAACGTGACCGTCAAAAACACCGTGATGATGGGAGCGGATTTCTATCCGACGACTGACGATCATCTTTATGCTATTGGAGATTCTGCCGGCACGTGGGGCATTGGTGATGGAGCCTACATCGAAGGCGCGCTGCTGGACAAGAATGTCTGCATCGGTCGAAATGCAAGAATTGTTGCCAGCGAAGCACCGTCCTCGGATTGTGACTTCGGCGAAATTCTGGTCCGCGACGGAATTCCGTGTGTTCGCAAGAACGCGAGAATTCCGGACGGCTGGCGATTCCCAACCACTTAACGCAGAAATTGTGAGTGGCAAGGCCAGCAGGATGTCCGGATACCGTAGCGAAACTCGTCAAGAGTTTCGGCAGCCCGCAGAAAAGGCAGCCGAAAGTCTTGACGACTTTCGCTACAAATTTACAGTCCGGTCGGGACTGCGTGTCTTTCACCATTGGCTTTTTCGGAACGATGGTGCAATTTGCGAATCAACTTCGCGACCAATGCCGTCCAGCCTGTCTGATGCGTCGCTCCCAAACCCGCCCCGGACTCGCCGTGAAAGTACTCGTGGAACAATATCAAATCCTTCCAGTACGGATCGCTTTGATATCGAGTGTCCTGGCCGTGGCACGGACGATTGCCGTCTTCATCAGGCAGAAACAGACTGATTTGACGCCGCATCAATTCTTCGGCAACCTGCCCGAGAGTCATCAGGACTCCTGAACCTGTGGGACATTCCACTTTGAAGTCTTCACCGTAGAATTCGTCGTAGCGTTCCAGAGCCTCGATAAGCAGGTAGTTCAGCGGGAACCAGACCGGTCCACGCCAATTGCTGTTGCCGCCGAACATTGATGAATCTGAATCACCGGGAACATAGTTCACGCGATGTTCATGTCCGTCAACGTGAAACACAAAGGGTTGAGATTCATGAATTCGTGACATCGATCGAATACCGTGCGGCGACAGAAATTCTTCTTCATCCAGCAGGTATTTTAAGATGCGCTCCATGCGTTCACGAGTTGGTATTGCCAGCAGTCGAAGCCCGCGCGCCGGGCGCGTTTCGTCTGCTGCGGCAGATCGCTGCATGAACGTGATGTTTTCGAGCCGTTCGCTGCGATGTTCCATGAACCATTCCATGCGACGACGGAATCCCGGCAGTTTGTCCAGCACAACGTCGCTCAGGATGATCGAGGTGAACAGCGGAATGATGCCCACCATAGATCGCACACGCATCGGAATGTGTTCGCCATTGTTGTACAGATGGTCGTAGTAGAATCCGTCCTGTTCATCCCACAATCCCACGTCCGAATGAGAATTCATGGCGTCCGCGATTTCGATGTAGTGTTCAAAGAACTTTGAAGCCATATCCGCATAGGCCGGATTTTCGCTGGCCAGTTCCAATGCCATCGTGAGCATTCGTGCGCAGAAAAATCCCATCCAGGCAGTGCCATCGGCCTGGTGCAGATGCCCACCGGTTGGCAGTGGCTTTGAGCGATCGAAGACGCCAATGTTGTCGAGTCCCAGGAAACCGCCGGTGAAAACATGCTTGCCCAGCAGGTCTTTACGATTGACCCACCAGGTAAAGTTGACCGTCAGTTTTTGAAACGTGCGTGCCAGAAACAGACGATCGTGGTTTCCGGGAACGCCTGTCTGCTTGTAAACTCGCCAGCACGCCCATGCGTGTACCGGAGGATTCACGTCGCTGAAATTCCATTCGTAGGCAGGTATCTGGCCATTGGCATGCATGTACCATTCGCGCAGAAACAGAATGAGTTGTTCTCGGGCGAAGGTGTTATCGATGTCCGACATTGGCACCATGTGGAATGCCAGATCCCAAGCGGCGTACCACGGGTACTCCCATTTATCGGGCATGGAAATGATGTCGCGGTTGAACAGATGCTGCCAGTCGTTGTTGCGAATGGGCCGACGGGAACCAGGAACAGCCGGCATTTTACTGTCGCCGTTGAGCCATTCTTTGACGACGTAGTAGTAAAACTGTTTCGTCCACATCAGGCCGGAATATGCCTGTCGGAGAATTCGACGTGATTCTTCGGGCAATACTGCAGGGATTTTTCCAGCGTAAAACCCATCGGCTTCCGCCTTGCGACGTTCAAAGATCTCCGCAAAACTGTTTCCAAAGACTTCTGCTGGCGGTGAGTCTGCTTTTGATAATCGCAACTGCAGTGTGACTTCCTGCCCCGGACGAAGCATGAGACGGTACATCGCGGCGGCTTTTGTGCCTTCGTCCTTCGGATTGATGGCGTTGACCTGGCGATGCACGAGATAATTGTGAAACGCATCTTTCGAATACGTGCCACCCAGCTTAGGGTCGTGCAGATACTTTGGATTGGATTCGTTTTCCGTGAACAGCCATCGTACGGGCTTACCTGTTGCACTGGATTCGGCAGCCAACTGATAGCGTCCCAGAGTGAGATGCTCGGCGACAACCTGATTATTTTCGTCCAGTGACATTTGCGGCTTTGGCCAGCCGCCTTCGAATTCTGAACCCCACGTCCATGTGTTTCGAAACCAAAGCGTTGGCAGCACATGAATGGTCGAAAGAGTTGGACCACGATTGGCGATTGTGATTCGAATCAGAATGTCATCCGGTGCCGCTTTTGCGTATTCCGCAAAGACGTCGAAGTAGCGGTTGCGGTCAAAGACGCCAGTATCGACCAGTTCCAGTTCCGGCAGATTTCGACTGCGATACTGGTTTTCTGATACGAGTTTGGTGTAGGGATATTCGGCTTGTGGATACTTATACAACGCCTTCATGTACGAATGCGTCGGAGTGGAATCGAGATAGAAGTATTCTTCTTTGACGTCCTCGCCGTGGTTGCCTTCGTGGCTGTTGACTCCGAACAATCGCTCCTTCAGGATCGGATCGCGGCCATTCCATAGCGCGAGGGCGAAGCACAGACGGCACTGACGATCGGTGATACCTAGCAGTCCATCTTCACCCCAGCGATAGGCACGACCGCGTGCATGATCATGCGGAAACGAAGACCATGGAGTGCCGTCGTGGGAATAGTCTTCACGCACGGTCCCCCATTGTCTTTCCGAAAGATAGGGCCCCCATTGTTTCCAATTCGCACCCTCAGCTCGTTCTTCTTCCTGCTTCAGGCGAATGAGTTCTGCGTGTTTGATGTCGTCGGTTGTAATGTCTGGTTCTTCCATGACGTTCTGACTGAGAGACAGGCGGAAAAATCCGATTGTACACGGAATGGGTGTTGAGGACAGTCTTAACGACCGTTGTTGCAAATCTGCAAACGATGGTGCCGCATGTTCACCTCTTTGCGATCCAGACAATTGAGCCGACGTCGCTAGCCGCGGGCCTGACACTGCCAGTATCGAACCGCAGAGCCCGAGGCTAGCGCCGACGGCTTTCAATTCTTTCCGCGTCTTTCCTTTCATGTCCGACTGTTATACCCTATGCAGCGAACAGTGTACCGCAGGCCATAAAGAGAGCGAGAGAGCCATCAGATGATTCGCAGCCGTCAGATATCGAACCATGCATTAGGCGCCTTCAGCCGCTCGATGGCGCGGATGATGGAGGCAGGCGTTGAGATTCGAAAATCGCTGCAGACATCGTCGAAGCAATCGAGCGATTCGCGACTGGCGTCCAGCGTGGAGCGAATCCAGAAGTCGATCGCCAGTGGTTCATCAATGGCCGATTCGCTGAACAAGGAGGACGATCTTTATCCGCCTCTGTTTCGCGACCTTGTGAATGTCGGAGAACTCACAGGTACCGCACCGGAAGTTTTTGCTTCACTGGCGAAATACTATGAGGCACGCGTGCAGCAGGCTCGGGAGTTTCGAGCTCAAATTGCATGGCCCGTCATTCAGCTAGTCGCCGCGATTGGGATTGTAGGGTTATTAATTTTCATTCTGGGAATGCTGCCGCCAATGCCAAGCGGGAAGCCATTTGATGTCCTTGGTCTGGGGCTGTACGGAACCTCCGGCGCGACGACATGGTTTTTAGGTTGGCTGGGTGTGGTGGCGTTCGGGTTCTTTATGTGGAAATTCATTTCCAACAATGCTGCGGGACAGATGGTGTTGCATCCATTCCTGCTGCGAGTTCCGGTCATCGGCAAGTGTATGCAATCATTTGCGATCTCACGCTTTTCATGGTGCTTCGCATTGACGCAACAAGCAGGAATGAGCATTCGTCCGTCCCTGGAATGCAGTCTGAAGGCAACGGCCAACGGAGCATTTATTGCTGCGGAGCCTCTGATTTGGGAGAAACTCAAAGAGGGCGAAACACTGACCGAAGCGCTCACGTTGTCTCAACTTTTCCCACTGGACTATTTACAGGTCGTTGCCACCGCAGAAGAAACGGGAACCGTCCCTGAACAGCTCGATCGACTCAGCCATTTATTCGACGACGAAGCCCGCCGTGCCATGACTCGGCTGACCGTATTTTTTAGCGGCGCGATCTGGTTGTCGGTCGTGGGATTGATCATCTTTTTCATCTTCCGGATTGCGATGATGTATGTCGGCACTATCAATGACGCCGTGAAAATGGTGAACTGAAGCCTGCTGCTGACATGAGACGGCTCACCTGATACGCTATTGTCCGCGCTTTCAGAATTGTCGACACGAAGGAATATTGGCAGGAAATCGATGGCTCTCGAACCGGACGAACGGCAGTTTTCGGCGGCAATGCCGGAACAAGCGGATTTAAATGATCCCGATGGACCCTTGGATATTCATCGCAAGGACGTCCGCACCGGTGAAGTTGGCCAGACTTTTGATGGCGGTGAAGGCCGTATCTTTCCCTGCGAATCGTGTGGTTCTGATCTGGAATTCAACATCGGCCAGCAGGCTCTGAAATGTCCTCATTGCGGCCACGTCAAGACAATTGCACGACGGCTGAAAGGCGAATTGTATGAGCAGGACTTTCACGCGATGTTGGAACGCATCCGGCAATGGCGTGAGGAAGCTCAGCAAAAGAAAGTCAGCGCTGATCCGGACGCAGCCGAAGCAGAATCGACTCATCGCGAACTGCGTTGTGATTCATGCGGCGGGAACGTTGAATTCTATGGTACGTTGACAAGTGCTTTTTGTCCGTATTGTGGTTCACCAGTGCAGCTTGAGAAAGCACATCAATCAGAAGAAGATCGGATACCTGTTGACGGTGTACTCCCGTTTCAGATTGATCACGCACATGCCAAAGAAAATTTGAACCACTGGATCAGTTCTCGTTGGTTCGCGCCAAATAGTTTTCGTGCGAACGGCGCGGGCGGAAAATTTAACGGTGTTTATCTGTCGTATTTCACGTTCGATTCGATGACGCTGACGGCGTACTCGGGACAACGCGGCGAATACTATTATGTGACCGTTGGTAACGAGAAAAATCGCCGCACAGAACGTCGAACGCGGTGGTATCCGGCCAGTGGAAATTTTCAGCGCTTTTTCGATGACGTGCTGGTGCTGGCCAACACAGGTCTGCGGCGCGATTTCATGCTGGAACTGGAACCGTGGCCGCTGTTAAAAGTGGTGCCGTTTGATCAGCAGATGCTGGCCGGACTGATGGCTCGCACTTACGACATTGAGCTGGACGAGTGCTTCACGGATGGGAAGTCTCGCATCGACGCCTCAATTCAGGCGGAAGTTCGCCAGCGAATTGGCGGCGATACACAAGTGGTGAATTCAGTCAACAGCCGCTTCGACGCAATTACCTACAAGCACTTGCTGCTTCCCGTCTGGTTGCTGGCCTACAAGTTCAACAACAAAACGTATCAGGTTTTTATTAACGCCGCGACTGGAGAAGTTCAGGGCGAGCGTCCCTACAGTGTCTGGAAAATTCTGCTCACGATTCTGCTTGCGATTGCCGTGACAGGTGGAATCTATGCGGCTACGCAGAACAACCAGCAATCCAATTCGCAGCAGTTCCCATCGCCGGATGACAGGCCGGTGATCATTCCTGACGATGCGTTGCCGGCAGAATTGCCGGAGTAAGGTCAACCCTTCCTTGTTCCATCGTGCCAAACTGTCCGTTCCGGTTGGACAAGCCAACCAGAGTGGCCCTGGGTTCGCTTGTCTGCGAACTGTTCTCAAGCACTGTCAGCCTGGAAAGGCTGACGTACTTGAGTTCGAAGTTCGCTCCACTCGCGCCGTTTACGCGAATCACTTCGCCTTTCGAAACGAGTGGCCGGTCTTTAATCCCGCCACAAACAGCACAAGCGCGACGGCTCCCAGAAAAAACACCGTGTCGCCTGGCACGCGCATCCAGCGCAAAGTCTGCATGAGTTCGGTCTGCATGAATTCACTGCTGCGAGCGTACCAATAGCTGTGCTGTACCGACGCATTCGTCTGCAAAAGCCCCACCGGCAACAGGCTCAGGAGACACATCGCCATCAGGCCGCCGTTCAATGACCAGAAGGAGAACTTCAGCAGTCCGTCTTTCCATTCACGCCCCGGAATCAGAACACGCAGGCAAAGCAGCATCAGTCCGATGCCCAGCATTCCGTACACACCAAACAGGGCCGCATGTCCGTGCAGCGGTGTCGTGTTCAGCCCCTGCATATAGTACAGAGCAATCGGTGGGTTGATCATGAAACCGAACAGACCAGCACCCACCATATTCCAAAACGCAACGGCGATAAAGAAGTAGATCGGCCACTTGTACCGTTGCACCCACGGCGACTTTCGTGATCGTCGCAAGTCTTCGGTCGCATCGAAGCCGACCAGCACCAGCGGCACGACTTCCAAAGCGCTGAAGACTGATCCCCAGACCAATGCAACCGTCGGCGTTCCCGAAAAGTACAGGTGATGACAAGTGCCAATGATTCCCCCGGACAGAAAAATCGTGGCTGACAACAATGCGGCAGAGGCAGCGACTCCTGGTCGAATCAGATTCAGGCGCATAAAGGTAAAGGCGATGACCGTTGTGGCAAAGACTTCGAAGAAACCTTCAACCCACAAATGGACGACCCACCACCGCCAGTATTCCACCATCGACAAGTGCGAGTGATGTCCCCACGTCAGTCCTGCTCCGTAGAACAAAGCAATGGCCCCCGATGCAACGGCCAGCAGCGCCACCAGTTGCTTTGTCTCGCCCGTTTTCTGCAACGCAGGTCGCAGGACTCGGAGCATCAAAAATAGCCACAACAGAAGCCCGGCCATCAGGGCAATCTGCCAGACTCGCCCCAGATCAACGTATTCGTAACCCTGATGTCCCAGGTAAAACGAAACAGTGTCGGACATCTTGTTGTGAATACTCAACAATTCGCCGGTGAGTGAACCCACCACGACCAGCAACAAAGCACCAAACAACACGTTGACGCCCAGGCGTTGTCCTTTCGGCTCTACGCCACTCACGAGCGGGCCAATGAACAGTCCGGCGGCCAGCCACGCGGTCGCAATCCAGAACAGGCCCATCTGAACGTGCCATGTTCGCGTCACGCTATATGGCAGCCATTCGGAAAGTGGAAAGCCGTAAAAGCCATCGCCCTCAACGCCGTAATGCGCTGTGACAACTCCGAGCAACATTTGCACAAGAATCAAAGCGGAGACAACCCAGAAATATTTGATGGTGGCCTTTTGGGATGGCGTCGCCTCCCAGAGCGCCAACGGATCGGTCTCTGGTGGAATCGGTTCTTCTTCGTCACTTCTCTTCGACGCATACCACCAGGCCATTGCTGAAATGCCAGCCAGCAGCATGATGATGCTGACGCCGGTCCAGACAATCGTATCGCCGGTCGGCCGATTGCCAATCAACGGTTCATGCGGCCAGTTATTGGTGTAAGTGCTGATATCATTGGGACGATCCGTCGAAGCTGCCCATGCCGTCCAGAAAAAGAACGCTGACAATTTGCGAAGTCGTTCCGGATCAGATACCGCACCCGCATGAATTGCGTAGTCGGCGTTGCCTTTCGAAAAGACTTCCGTGTAGTGAGCCAGGTTGGATTCAAACGCCGCGACTCGAATCGGATCGACGGTAACCGTGCCGGTCGATAAATCATAAGTATTCGTGTGCAGCAGTTTGGTCAGGCGAGCAATAAGTTGAGCCTGCTGTTCGTTGTCAAGCTTGTCGAACTGCGTGCTGTGGTCAGACTCGGCCCACTCGTCCAGAATGAAGATCGCTTCGCGATGCAGCCAATCGGCGGTCCAGTCGGGAGCCACGTAGCTGCCGTGTCCCCAGATAGATCCGACCTCCATGCCTCCCATGGATTGCCACACATTCTGACCAGCAGTGATCTCTCCACTGTCGATGAGCGTCTGGCCATCGGTCGTGACGACCTTGTCCGGAATCGGTGGCATCTCTTGATAAATCCGAGTGCCAATCCACCCGAGAACCAGAAACGAAAAGACCATTACGGCCGTAAAGAGTTGCCAAAGCCGGCGCATAAATTTTGCTTTCAAAAGTTGTCTCGAGTCTGGTTCAATTTCCTCGACGATCACTATCGTTTTTTCACTGAGCATGATTGTTCTGCCGGGGTTTGAAGTTGCGGTGCAAAGCAAAAAACGAATCGGCCGAATCAATCAATCACCAAAAGGTATAGAATTACATTCTATACGTCAAGATGCAGAATTAAATTGGTTCATTTTTCGGGCAAAAGTCATGATTGCGAAGACTGCCGAACAAGCATTACGCGGCGTGACGTGCCTGGCCAGCAGCATTGAAAACACTGCATCGGCTGATATCGTTGCTGAAACAAAAAGTGCCACGTCGCTATCTGACATGTGTTCTTCAGGACCTTGCGAAGTTTTCTTTTTGGAGGTCGTGCCACTTGAGTATTCTTTGGCGGGAAAAGGCCCACTTCTGGTTTTTGCCCGTATCGTCAGGAGCACTAGTTTTCCTATGACGGATTGTTTGCAGCATCGTTTCATGTGTTGCGACATCTTTGTTGAGCAGCAGATGCATCGACAGTCGTTCCTGGCATCAATGACAGCTTCATTTCAAGAGAAGGCCGAGTCGAAGATGGGTTCAGGAGTGGTGTTGGTTCATTGCCTTGAACGCGCCAGTCTGTTGCGATCCGCCATCGTATTGCGTCAAACCAGCTTAACGGATTGAGCTGCAGGGAGTTTGTCATGGAAGATTCAGCGCCACGCGCTATCGTGTGCGGGTTGTTAATGGTAGTTGTTTTGCTTACAGGACGCAGTCCGGCTCTGGCGCAAAACTACGAGCGATATAAGCCACGCACCTTGCCCGAGACGTCTCAGCCGCAGGCAGAGATTCCGAAGCAGGTCCTGCCCGAATCATCGGAAGATAATCGTGTTCTCGTAGAGCGCCTGGATGCGGTCATCATCGTTGACGACGTCTCGAAGATTTCTATGAATCCCGAGATTGATGAATTGGCAGGTCTTCATCGGAAGATTTCAGACTCATCGTCACTCGTGTATCGACGTGACGTGGAGCGTATCGTCGAACAGTATATTGGTCAGCCGATCACTCTGCGTCGGATTAACCTGCTGACTCGCGACCTGATCCGACTTTATCAGCGCTGCGATCGGCCGATTGTGGATGTGCTCGTCCCTGAGCAGCGAATTACTGGCGGCACTCTGCAGATTGTCGTCATCGAAGCCCGAGTCGGACGAGTGATGATTGAGCCGGGATGTGTGTTTGAATGCGACGAACTGGATCGCTGGATCGAATGCACTCAACCGGGCGACCGGCTGCGGGAATCTCGGCTGAAGAATGATCTGTTCTGGCTGAATCAGAATCCGTTTCGTCGCGTGACAGTGGACTTCAAACCGGGCAAGGCCAGCGGAACGACGGACGTCATCTTTGAATCCCATGATGTCACGCCAATTCGCGGATATCTGGGCGCGGATGATTCGGGAGTCGAATCACTTAACTATGGTCGAGTGTACTCGGGGCTGATGTATGGCAACATGTTTGGCCGCGGCGGGCTGCTCAGTTATCAGTACACGACCGACCAGGACTTGAATCGTCTGCATGCTCATTCGTCCAGCTTGAATCAACCGCTCAGTCGAGACTACAGCTTGTCGACTTATGGCAGCTGGGCCGAAGTATCGCCTGTGTTGGGATCCGGTTTGACTCAGGGCGGACAAAGCTGGCAAACTGGCATCGGGATGACTCATCATCTGATTCGATCTTACGAAGCGAGCCAGAATCTGACTCTGGGACTGGACTTCAAATCGACAAACAACAACCTTGAATTCGCTGGCAGCACCGTCGCAAGTTCCAACGCCGATCTGGTCCAGCTGCATCTGGGTTTTGACGACCTGGTGCGAGCTGACGCGGATCAGTATTCGTTGTGGAGGATCGACTCATATGTCGGCCCCGGCGGCGGCATGACAGGCTCGAATTCCGCTGCGGCGTTCCAGACGATTCGGCCCGGCACCTCACCCGACTACATCTACGGACGCATTATGACCGAACAGGCTCAGTTGCTGAACGACAACACATTGCTGGTCGTCCGGCTGACAGGGCAGGTGGCGTCCGAACGCCTGCTGTTCAGCGAAATGCTGGGACTCGGCGGACATGATAGCCTTCGCGGGTACGATCCGAATGCGTTCAACGCCGATCATGGCTGGATCGGAAATTTTGAACTGGGACCAAAGATGTACCGATGGGGACGCGACGAGGATCAGAAAACGCTTCGCCCGTACGTCTTCGTGGACATGGGAAATGGTTACACTCAGAACCCGCAGGCAGGGGAATCTTCCAGTGTGTTTGCAACAAGCACCGGAGTCGGTTTTCGATGCAATGTCAGCGATCGTCTTTCGGCACGATTTGACTGGGGCTATGGATTCGAAGATCTGCCAGGCTCCCCGCGCAGCAACCGCGCTCACCTTGGATTCACCTGGATTCCGGGCAAGCGTCCGTAATCGTTCAAGCGGACTCAGACGACACAGCGACATCCGCAGGGGCTTAATGTCCACTGGTACTCGATTTGACGGCGCATTGTCGTAGCGGAAGCCGCCAAGGCTTTCGGCATCCTTGCCTTTCATTGGCAATCCCCGAAACGCTTGGCGCGTTCCACTACAAATCGAGTGCCAGCCCGCTCGCGCCCTGCGGCTAATCTTGATTCTGCTCTCAGTCTACGCCGTGGAGAATTTAACCGGGAGAGTTTCAGCAGGGAATGAGTCAACTGAGCTTACAACTGCGTGGCGTCCTGCGGCGAGTTCGCATCCGAAAGGTCCGCCGTTTTGATCATGACCTCACCGGCCGTCAATGAAAGCTGGTCTGGAGTGACGATGCTGCCCTGCGGCGATTTCTGGAACCACGCCACGATGCGCTGAAGCCACGTGAACCCAAACCGTTCGACGGTGTTCTGAACGCCCACGCCTGAATTCTGTCCGTCAGTATAACGCGTGTTCGTATCCAGAACTGTCTGGCTGGTTACACTCTGCCCCTTCTTGGTTAGCTCGTTCGAGACCACGTTACCAAACTGCACCTGACCGTCAATATCCTTCACTGTAAACTTTGAACCACGACCGCTGATCGGACCTTGAAAATCATTGTTTGGATTCGACAGATCAACTTCGGCCGGCTTTCCGTTCTGGAATGCGTTGAAAGTTGAACTGCCATCGATCACGAGCCGCGTGGAAGGCAGCTGATTGATTCCGCCGTTGCCTGTGATGACTTCGGCATTGTTTCTCGCAGTGACATCGCCAAGAGTCACGCCACCGTTCGGACTGAGGAGGCGAATATTCCGTCCGGTCAGGTTTCGAACGGTGAGATCTCCGTCCTGTTGATTGACGTTGACGTCGCCATCGACGTTGATCGTGCCGGTTCCGGTCTGCACAAAACTATTGGTCACACCAAACCTGCCGCCAACTCCAAGTATACCGTTATTCTGTTCGAAGTCGCTGACGTTCAGAGCACCGCCGAAGCCAACAGTGCCGCCGTTCTGAGTGAACGTGCCGCCGGTCGTATTGCCGGTGACATCGAGCGAACCGCCGCTGACAGTACCGATGTCGAAGGTGAATGCCCCGCCGATGGTTGTGTCGCCGTCGGTTTGTTCGTATTCCGTCACGTCCAGATCGCCGCCGAAGCCAACAGTGCCGCCGTTCTGAGTGAACGTGCCACCAGTTGTATTGCCGGTCACATCGAGCGACCCGCCGCTGACCGTGCCAGTGCCGAACGTAAACGTGCCACCGATGGTTGTGTCGCCGTCGGTTTGTTCGTAAGTCGTCACGTCCAGATCACCGCGGAACCCAACAGTGCCGCCGTTCTGAGTGAACGTGCCACCGGTCGTGTTGCCGGTGACATCGAGTGACCCGCCGCTGACGGTACCGGTATCGAACGTGAATGTGCCGTCGATGGTTGTGTCGCCGTCGGTTTGTTCGTAAGTCGTCACATCCAGATCGCCGCCGAAGCCAACAGTGCCGCCGTTCTGAGTGAACGTGCCGCCGGTCGTGTTGCCGGGCACATCGAGCGACCCGCCGCTGACGGTACCGGTATCGAACGTGAATGTGCCGCCGATGGTCGTGTCGCCGTCGGTTTGTTCGTATTCCGTCACATCCAGATCACCGCCAAACCCAACAGTGCCGCCGTTCTGAGTGAACGTGCCGCCGGTTGTGTTGCCAGTGACGTCGAGAGTTCCGCCGCTCACAGTGCCGGTGTCGAACGTGAACATGCCGCCGATGGTCGTGTCGCCGTCGGTTTGTTCGTATTCCGTAACATCCAGATCACCGCCGAAGCCAACAGTGCCGCCGTTCTGAGTGAACGTGCCACCGGTTGTATTTCCGGTCACGTCGAGCGACCCGCCGCTGACGGTACCGGTGCCGAACGTGAATGTCCCACCGATGGTTGTGTCGCCGTCAGTCTGTTCGTATTCCGTCACATCCAGATCGCCGCCGAAGCCAACGGTGCCGCCGTTCTGAGTGAACGTGCCGCCGGTTGTGTTGCCGGTGACGTCGAGAGTTCCGCCGCTCACCGTGCCGGTATCGAACGTAAACGTCCCGCCGATGGTTGTGTCGCCGTCGGTTTGTCGGTAAGTCGTCACATCCAGATCGCCGCCGAAGCCAACATTGCCGCCATTCTGAGTAAACGTGCCGCCGGTTGTGTTGCCGGTGACGTCGAGAGTTCCGCCGCTCACCGTGCCGGTATCGAATGTAAACGTCCCGCCGATGGTTGTGTCGCCGTCGGTTTGTTCGTATTCCGTCACGTCCAGATCGCCGCCGAAGCCAACAGTGCCGCCGCTCTGAGTGAACGTGCCGCCGGTTGTGTTGCCAGTGACATTCAGAGTCCCGTTGTTCACAGTCGCATGGTTAAACGTGAACAGGCCGCCCACATTGAACAGTCCGCCATTTTGCGTGTAGTCCGCCAGCGTCGCATTGTGAGCGACGTTCAGTGTGCCACTGTCCATCTGGAAGTTGCCGCCCGTCAACGAATCGATGTCGACCGGCCCGCTGACGTTGCTGTCAAAGATCGGAGTGACTCCGTTCGGAATGATGACGTTCGCAACGTTGGCCAGATCGGGAATTGCTCCACCAGCCCAGTTCGCGGGATCGCTCCAGTTCCCGGAGGCTCCCCCAATCCAGGTGACACTGCCAAGTCGGAGAATGTCGGCGATCGACGTTTGTTGTTTTGTGAACGCATAGTTGTTTACGTCAGCTCCGCCTTCTGTCAGTGTCAGAGTCACGGTCTGATTGGTTCCTACGTTTTTGCTGTGGAACGCACCGACAACATCAACATGCACATGATCTCCAATGACCAGACCATCGAGCAGCATGCTGCTGGTGTTCGATGTGGCAACCGTATTTCCGTCGTACGTCTTGTTGTTCGCGATGACTCCGGAAATCGTCAACGCTTTCGGGGTGATATTGGCCGTTGTGGTCCCCTGATCGGACACGGTGTAATTGCCCAGATCCGTTCCGGAAAAATTATTTGTCAGCAGAACAGTTTTATTGTCGGCGACATTCTTGTCACTGAAGACGCCGGCCGAAGTCATACTCAGGTCGTCGCCAGTGACAATCCCATTAAACTGGACTCCGGAGTTATCCACAATGGCCGCTGTTGTGCCATCGTAGATCCTGTCCATCGCCGTTAGACCACTAACGACGATTGACTTGGCGGTGATGTTGGCAAGTGTCGATGTCTGGTCGGTAATGGCGTAGTTGTTCAGGTCTGTGCCACCAAACGTATTGCTCAACGTGACTGTTTTTCCGTTGGCCACGTTCTTATTCGCGAAGCTACCTGTCGATGAAACAGTGAAGTCATCTCCAGTTAATAAGCCACCATAGTCAACGCCGGATGTGCTCACGGTTACCGATGTCAAAGCGTCGTAGACTTTGTTGGCGGCGGTGATACCCGATATGGTTAGCGACTTCGGCGTAACATTGGCGAGAGCTGTCGCTTGATCGGTAATGCTGTAGTTGTTAAGGTCAGTGCCGCCGTAGGTGGTGCTCAGTGTGACTGTCTTCCCATCGGCAACATGCTTGTTATTAAATGTTCCGGTTGCTGACGCAGTAAGACTATCGCCATTGACGATACCGCCGAAGACAATTCCACTAGTGCTCAGCGTTGCGGAGGTGTTACTGTCGTAGATCTTGTTATCTGCGGTGATGCCGGAGATCGTCAACAATTTGGGTGTGATGTTGGCAAGAGTTGTTGTCTGGTTGGTAATGGAGTAGTTATTCAGGTCCGCTCCACCAAACGTGTTACTCAGCGTGACAGTCTTTCCGTCGGCTACGTTCTTATTTGCAAAAGTACCCGAGGATGAAACGGTGAAGCTATCACCAAATACCAAGCCATTCAAGTTGATACCAGAAGTGCTCACCGTTGCCGAAGTCAAAGCGTCGTAGACTTTATTCGCGGCAGTGATGCCAGAGACAGTCAGCGATTTCGGAGTAATGTTGCCTGTAACGGATGTCGGCGGTGTGAAGCTGTAGTTGCTGGCGGCGGCTCCGGTCAATCCGAGGCCGCTGATCGAGACGTTGATGTTGTTGCCGACGTTCCTGGTCGCGAATGCTCCGGTGGCTGATGACAGTGAGACGGCATCGCTGCCGACTCGGCCGGACAGCGTTGCTCCGCCAGTATTGATCTGCGAGGTGGTCAGGCCGTCATAGATCTTGTCGGATGCGAACAGCCCGGTGACGACGAGCGGTCTAGGTGTGATCGTGGCGGCAGAGAAGGTGCTCGTGCTGGAGAGTGCGTAGTCGCTGAGCAATGATCCGTTGCTGCCGGTGATGCCGGCGAGGGATAAGGCGGAGATCGTCAAGCGATCGGCGGTCGTGACTTGCGAGGTGTTGAAGACGGAGGATCCGAGGTTCAGTGTTACGTTGTCGCCGGTGACGAGGTTGGTGAAGCTGAATGATGGCGTGAATCCCGACGGGGCAGATGTATTGCCATCGTAAACTTTTGTGATCGTCGGATTGGCAAGTTGCGCCGTGATGCTACGTGGCGTGACAATATACGAGCCAGATGTGCTGAACGGATTGAGCGTGAACAGGTTCGCTTCGGTACCGGTCAAGCTCAGGCCGCTGAGGTACGAAACGCCGTTGTGATTTTGGGCTCGGGCGATGTCCCCGATCGTAAAACGCCCCGTTCCGGTGACTCCGTCGATCCCGGCGTAGAGACCGGTTCCGAGGGCGACGGTCGTTCCGCTTGCGGTGACCAGCAAAAAAGTGGGATTGATAAGATCGCCGTAGACACTGGTGCCGCCGGTCACACTGACATAAAGTGCCGTGGCGGGACGCGGGAGAACAATCAGTGTTGGCTGCGCACCGACCGCCCAAATGCTCGGCGACCAGCCTGACGGAAGCTGCGTTCCGTTGTTGGTCGCAGCTGCGAGTTGGCTACCGTTGTAGGATGAAGCCGTGCCAACGCTGCCCGCACCGACGGTGGATTGCGTCGTGTAATTTCTCGCAAAGGTTCCCGTCAATGCAAAGCCAGCGATTCCTCCGAACGATCCGGTGCCGACCACGTTCCCGGTGGAAAAACTGTCCGTCAACGATCCGCCACTGGTGAAAATGACACCAACTAATCCGCCCGATCCGAAGTAGGCGCCGAAAGTACCTTGCACGATCGAGCCGGTCGCATACGAGCGGCTGATATCGAAATCGACGACGGACTGTGTGGTCTGCGTGTGTGAAAACGGATGGGTATTGATCCCGATGTCGCCGACCAAACCGCCCGTTGAGAGATTGCCGGAATAAGAACCCTGGGTGCTGACGTTGCCGCTGCTGAAGGAACGGGTCATGTTCATGAACCCGCCGTTTTGGCTGCCGACCAAGCCGCCGCCGAAGTACAACTGTTGAGTACCGCCTTGTGCCGTGGAAATCACACCGGTGCTCCAAACGCCGTCGATCGTCGTGATGCTGCTGAGCGGCGTACCGGCTCCACCGACGTTGCCGACCAGACCGCCGATGCGATACACCGTACTGCCTGACGTTGAACTGGTGTTGATATTAAAATTAGTGACACCCAAGTGACGCACCGTTGCTCCGTTGAGCTGTCCAAACAAACCGAGGTTGCCGCCGGTGCTGTTGCGGATAATCATTCCGTTTGCGGCGTGGCCAAGTCCATCGAATCTACCGCTGAACGTGCCGTTGTAGATCGCCGTGTTGTCTGTCGTGCCACTAAGATCGAGTCCCCGAGCCAACGCGAAATTGCCCGAAGATGACATCCCAGTGAAGCCGCTGCGCGAATCAATCAGCGTATAATTGACATTGCCAATTTTCAAGCTGGCCGACGTGTTGGCAAACTCGATCGAGCGTTGGTTAGCCAGATCAAGATTGTAATTTCGGCCTGTGGTCGGAGCGGACGTTCCGTCACTGCCGCCGAACAGCAGATTCAACGACGCGGCGGCTCCGCCCACGTCAATGTTGTCCAAGATCCAAATGTCGTTGCCCGCAGCGAGCGTGAGTGCGTTGTTACTCGTCCACGCGATCGGGCCACTGACGGTCAAGTTCGCTGCCGAACCGGCTCGCAGAATCAAATCATCGCTCAGCGTGTTGATGCCGCCGACCGACAATGCTCCCGCTGTGGTATCACCGATCGTAATCGACGAAAATCCGTCTTGCAGTCGACCGAGCGTCGTGTTGTCAACAATGAACGTGCCGTTGCCCGTGCCGATTCCGATCGCCGTGCCGCTGGTTCGAGGTGGCAGCGTAATCGATCCGGTGGAAGCAACGTTGCCTTGCAAGTTCAGTGAATCGGCGATCAACGTCATATCGCGCGTTCCGCCAACGATGGCTTGCGTCGTCAGTTGATTTCCTGTCAGCGTTCGATTACCGCTACCGCCGATCGTGATCGTGCTGCCGTAAGTTTGATTGCCGCTGGTCGTGATGTTGGCGTTGACGTTCGACGTGCCGCTGACATTCAAACTGCTCAGCGTCGATGTGCCGCCGACGATTCCGTTGAACGTCGTCGCTCCGGTGCCCGTGTTAGTTATGAGACTTCGCGTGCCGCCGCTGCTGTCGATGGACCCGCCGAACGTGATGCCGTTGTTGATGGCGGTCAATGTTCGATCGTTTGGAAGCGATACACTGCCCGTGTAACTTTGTGAACCGGTGGACGTGATGTTACTGCCCAACGTAGTCGTGCCGCTACTAGTCGCGAACAGCGCGTTGCCACCGACATTGATTCCCGTGCTTTGAATGGAGACATTTCCCGAACCGTTCAGGCTCAGGCCGCTGCTGTAGGTTTGCGCTCCGGTTGTAATCAGCGAGTTGCCGTTGATCGTGGTGCCCGATGAGGTGACGTTCAGCGATGACAACGCTTTGCCACCGCCAATGCCGCCTTGCACGATGACGCTGCCGGAGCCGGCGTTGATGCTCAGGGCGGACGGAGCCAAGTTCGTTTCGCGGACGTAGCCGAGGACATCGTATTGACTGGCTTGGCTGGCCGCGAAAGTGAAAGACTTGGGCAAGTCGTTCCATTGGCCGGCGCTGCCAAAGAACTGACCGCCGCTTTCGCCTGAGGAATCCAGAGCACCGTTGGGTTCGCCGGCTCCAAAGTTGGAGTACCATCCCGGCAATGCCGTCCCGCCCCCGTTGCCACCACCGTTGCCGGACTGAGTAAAGAAGTGTTGCCCCGCCTCCGGTCCATCGACCCAAGTCCATGCGTTCGAGGACGCCGGGTTGGCGCGGTGCGCTCCGTGCCATGATCCACGATAGCCAGCCGTGATGCCTGCGATGGCATTTTCGAGTCGCGATGTGATCGTGACGAGGTAGCTGTCGCCGAGCGCCGCACCGCCGGCGGTTCCGTTGCGGGCATCCGTCCGCGCCCAGTCCCACGAATGTTGATTGTCGGGACCGTCGACGTAGGTGTACTGATTGCCCGAGTTCAAAACGCCTAGTAAGAGCACGTTGCCGCCGCCGGTGTTGAGCGTCACGCCCGAGGCCGAGGAATTGGCGAGGATCGTTTCGCCATGAACGGTCAGGTTGCCGCCGCCAGTGTCGAACGTTTGTGCAACCGCGCTGCTGAAGTAGACGTCGCCGCCGACCAACACGGACTGACCACCGATCGTTGCGGTACTTCCGTTACCGAAGGTCAGCGATCCGCCGTTGGTCCTGATACTGCTCGAGTTGATGATGTTGATCCCGTCACCCGAGTTGTCTTGGTCGGCCCACAACTGGACGTTCAGTTTTCGCGTGTTGCCGTTCTGCGTCGCGTCGATCACCGCCGTATCAGCCACTTGAATATGGCGATCCGCTCGCAAGGTCAATGTCGCATCACCCGCCATCGCACCGGTGACGATATTGCTGGTGACCGTGATATCACCGAGGTCGCCGCTGTTACCAGAACTGCCATGCGAAGGGTTGTTCGCCGTCGTCGTGACGGTAACGCTCGTTCCGGAGTTCAATGCACTAACGATGTTGCTCGCCGCCGAAGAGTTAATGATATAGTTAAACGGATCGATCAACCACATTCCGCCGCTACCATTGGCTGCACCGGCGTTGACGATAACGCCATCGGTTTCAATCACATGTCCGGAGGTTTCAATCTGTCCACCGTTGCCAAATAGTTGACCCGCGCGTGACAGCAACGTGCCAAACGCTTTGGTCACCGAGTCCAGCTTCGTCACATCCGACCACAACACAATCGTGCCGCCATCGCCTGATTCAGTCGCCGATGCATCAATGGTTGCGCCAGCTTCCATCGTGACAGTCGTGGCTTGCGACATCGTGCCGCCACCTTGCCAGTTGCCACCGACCAGCACGGTACCGCCGCCAAGCGTACCAGTCGCATCGATTGTTGAATTCTCAGCCAGCGTGATTTCATCCGCTTCAAGCTGAACGTGTCCGCCAACTGAGCCGACGGCGCTAGCCGCGGGCCCGTCGTTGTAAGCCGCAAGGCCCGCGGCTAGCGCCGTCGGCTCACGGTGTGCCGCGATCGTCCCATCATGCAGAATCTTTCCATTCGGATTCACCAGATAGACTTCTCCGCCTGACGTGGCCGCTCCCGTGGCGCGAATCATTCCCGTGTTCTGAATCAAACCGGCCGTCGGACTAATTCCACTTGCCAGCGTGTCCAGAGTCGGCTGCACATATGTGACGCCGTTATTCAGAGTGACGCTTCCGCCACCGGACAAGGTAATATTCCCGCCAATGCTCGTGATCGTTCCGTTGTTCGCAATCTGATTCGCAATCAAATGCGCGCCGCCATCACCGGTGTTGATGGTACCGTTGTTCACAATGGCCGCAGCCGAATCACCAGAGAAAGTCAGCGCTCCTCCGGCCATAAACTTGTCGTTCGCGATGTCCAGCGTTGATGCGACAAACGCGTTTGTGTTCACAATACCGCCCGAGCCTACGACGATGCCGCTCGGATTCACCACGTAAACATGCCCGTTCGAATTCAGCGCGCCGTTGATGGCGGACGGCATATCGATTGAGGTCACACGATTCAAAATCGCGCTGCTGGAGTCCGGCAGATTGAAGTTGGCCGTCTGCCCCACGCCGATGTTGAACTGATTCCAGTTGACGATCGTCCGAGTCGACGTGGCATTCACGTCCAGTTGATTGGCTGTCGCACTGATCACCGCATTCCCGGCGACGACATTGGCACCCGTCGGCAACTGAGCCATGACAGTCGCACAGAACGTGGAGTGTATCACCAAATTTGCGACTGCCACCGCAGCCAGTCGAATTGCCCGTTGTCGCAAGCGTGCCTTCCACATTCGCTCACAGAACTCACTCAACGCCCGACGGACTGCCTTTGTCTCAACTCGATATCCCAGGACACTCCGAAGAATCCAAAGTGAAGTACGAGGAACCATCTCTGAGCAGCCTTCTTTGGGTCGGAAAAATCCGACTGACAACTTCCAATTCAGACCAACTCAAACTTCATGAGGTCGTTATCTGAACAGACGCTGAGCGATCGAAGGTCACCGTCAAGGCTTGCCGGGTTTTCCCATTTACCCTTGGGAAGGCATAAACTTTTGTATCGATTACGCAGACTGGTGGCATTTTTTCAACATTGACGCATGACCGAGACATGGCAACGCTGACTATCAAGTTCCCTTTCATAGCGAATTTGGCGTGTAAGTTCCCACTAAGGATCGCTCGATAAATAACTGTCAGTTTTGAAGTGAGCGCCTGGCCGCTCACTTATTGATCGCATGATCCTAAGATGGCCGCAAAATCGGAATCCGCCCCGTTGTGATTTTTTTAGTATCTATCATGCCTTTCAGCGGCTTGCGTCCTTGACTATGGGATTTGTCAGACAACCAATGCCGGTGATCGTGATGGAAACTTCGTCGCCATTTTCCAGCGTGAAATTATCGTCAGGCACGATACCAGTTCCAGTCATCAGAAATGCACCATTTGGGATGTCGTTCTCGCGGAACAGCCAGGCAACAAGTTCTTCTGGAGTACGCTTCATCTGACTCAACTTCGTGGCATCCGATGTCACCACCGTTCCGCCTCGCCGAATTTCCAGTTGGATGTCGATGGCGTCTGGATTGAGCGGACCATCTGCCAGTAGCACGCAAGGTCCAAGTCCGGCACATTGCTTGTACATTTTTGCCTGCGGCAGATACAGCGGATTTTCACCTTCGATGTCGCGGGCCGACATGTCATTTCCGATGGTGTAACCGACGATCTTGCCAGCCTTGTTGATCACCAATGTGAATTCCGGTTCAGGAACACTCCACGCGCTATCGTATCGAACTCGAAGCGGTAAGCCTGGCCCGGAGACACGGTTGGCTGTTGCCTTGAAGAAAATCTCCGGCCGATCAGCCGTGTAAACTTTGTCATAGTGCGATGCAGCCGCTTCGGATTCTTCCATCCGAGCCACCTGGCTGCGTTTATAGGTCACGCCAGCGGCCCAGACTTCCTGCTGATCGATCGGGGCCAGAAACTGCACCTCAGAAAACGGCAACAACTTTGTATCAGGCTTCAGCAGGAAGCGCGCCAAACCGACAGGATCTGCGGAATTCAGAATATCCATCAGCGAATGACATTCATCGATCTGCGTCAGATCAAGCGGCTGAACGGTTTTGTCGTGAACAGCAGCCACACGGAAAGAACCATCATTCAGCCGAATTCGAGCCAGTTTCACGAGTTTATTCCTGCCTGAAAATAGGTTTCAAAAGTAAGTGCGTATCCAGGAGTTGCGGCAAATGAGTCATCTCATTCGTCGGGATACAATCTGAGAATCATTCGAGTTATACTGCAAAGCAACCCAAATGTTTAGTCTTCACGCTGAACACTGTCGCCGATGAAAACGGCAGGCTCCTGTCTTTCCCTGGACGTATACAGAGCATTCCAACATGACTCCTGACATCGCTCGACTTTGCAACCAAACGCGTCGCCACCTGCTACAGACGGCCGGGCTTGGGATCGGTTCCATGGCGCTGCAATCGCTTTTGGCAAAAGACAAGGCCGAGACCTCCGCATCAAGCGATTCAAAGCCGCAGTCGTCGGCCTTAACTGGCCCGAAGCAGCCAATGCTCGCTCCTAAAGCGAAACGCGTCATCTATCTGCACATGGCAGGCTCGCCATCGCAACTGGAGCTGTTTGAGCATAAGCCGGATCTGGACAAACTCCATATGCAGGATTGCCCGGCGTCGTTTCTGGAAGGCAAACGGTTTGCGTTCATCAAGGGTGTTCCCAAAATTTTGGCAGGACAGTTTTCGTTTCGTCAATACGGTGAAAGCGGACAATGGATCAGTGAACTGTTGCCAAACTTTGCATCCGTCTCAGACAGCGCCTGCGTCATCCGGACAGTGCAGACCGATCAGTTCAATCACGCCCCGTCGCAATTGTTCATTCACACCGGTACGCCTCGATTGGGAAATCCGTCGCTTGGTTCATGGATCAACTATGGTTTAGGCAGTGTCAACGAAAATCTTCCAGGCTTTGTTGTGCTTTTGTCGGGCGGCAAAACTCCCGATGCCGGAAAGTCGCTGTGGGGCTCTGGATTTTTGCCCTCGGTTTATCAGGGCGTACAATGTCGGACAACTGGCGATCCGGTATTGTATCTGAGCGATCCGAACGGCATGGATCGAAAGTTGCGACGTCGGATGCTCGACACATTGGCAGAAATGAACGCGGCCGAATTCGAACGCACCGGTGATGCCGAAACACAGACTCGAATTTCTCAATACGAACTGGCCTATCGGATGCAGACATCCGTTCCGGAAGTCATGGACATCTCAAAAGAACCCAGGCACATACTTGAAATGTATGGCGCTCAACCCGGATACGTGTCACCCGCCGAAAGCGCGGATGATCCACGAGTTCTATACAAAGGAGACGATCCGACGTTTCCCAACAACTGTCTACTGGCGCGGCGCTTGATTGAATCCGGCGTACGATTTGTGCAGTTGTACGACTGGGGCTGGGACCATCATGGTTCGTCTTTGGGAGAAAGCATTGACGAAACGCTGCCGATCAAATGTCAACAATCCGACAAACCCATCGCCGCTCTGATTAAGGATCTCGACCAGCGCGGCCTGCTGGAAGAAACATTGATTGTCTGGGGCGGCGAATTCGGTCGTACGCCGATGATGCAGAACAATGTTCATACGGAGCTGAAGAAGGGATACATCGGCCGAGATCATCATCCATATGCCTTTACAATGTGGATGGCAGGCGGTGGCATCAAGGGCGGACTGGCCTACGGCAAGACAGATGAATTTGGTTATTATCCGGTCGAAAATCCCGTCACGATCCGCGACATTCAGGCCACCATCCAACACGTCATGGGGCTAGACCCTTACCGATCCAGCTACATGTACCAGGGACTCGACAACCGCCTGATCGGGCCAACGGATGATGGTCGAATTCTGACAGATGTGCTTGGCTGAAATTGGCGGTCTGCTACTCAACCAAAGGCAACTCGTCGAATTCGTCCAATTCATCGCTGTCGCCATCGTCAACGCCATCGCCTTCAACAAAACATTCGACCAACAGGTCAATAAAGTCAGGCATGGATTCTGCGACCATTTCAAATTCAACGGTATGATGCCTGAACTGCATCACCCCCTGATGTTCACCGACCGTATCGACACAATAATAGTCGCCGTCGCCGGTTTCGCCGATCACCAGAAATGTCATCGGCCAGCAAAACTCGTGGCCATCCGGATTCAGAATGCTTTCTTTTCGCACTTCCAGATTCAGACGTAAAACCGCCTCCGGGTCGGCCAACAGTTCTGCTTCGGACACAAAGCCCTCGGAATCACTTCCGTCATCCGCCCGAGGTACTCCAAGGAGTGCTTCTGGGTAGTCGGTGATTACGGCACGGCAGGCCGACGGTATCGGAGCCTGACAAAGATTTTCCAACTGCGAAATGGCATCAGAATTCATGGAGGCACTTACCTTTAATCTTTGCCGTAGTGTTTAACTTTTTCCCAGTATTCTTCAAACTTAAAGCCTGGGCTATTGTCGCCATCATGACACTGGATGCATGTACTTTCAACTTGCTTAAGTGTCACTTTGACTTCATTGATTGCGGCTTCATCGTTTCCGGCTTCAATGAATTCGATATGGCGATTCCCCGGACCATGACAGTTTTCGCATTGATTACCACCCAGCAGACCCTGGAGCAGTTTTTCGGAATCGTCTGTGGCAAATTCTTCGTTGATGAATCCCGTTTCATATCGAAAATACTGCTCCGGCGCCCAGCCCGTGACGTGGCACGCGATACATTCTGGATCAAATGTTCGTTTCACGCCACGCAGACGTGCGAAGCCCTCGTGTTCATTGGCCGGGTCAAGACTTTCAAACGCATGTGCATGTCGCGTATCTTTCCAAATAGCATGAGCCTCCGTGTGACATTCGCCACACTTGGCGGCACCAACAAATTTGGCCCCTGAAGGATGAGGCATCGCACGGTCCAAACTCGCCACAGATTCGGATTTAAGTCTGTCCTGATATGTCTGCATCAATTGCGTCATACGATCCGAATCAGCAAACAACTCGCCGCTTAATGTGACCAATTCAAAACGAACCGGATTCTCGGCATCTTCAGGATAGAGCCCAATCACTCCTGCGGTTTTGCCCTTTTTGCCGACTTCCAGCATCCGAACATGTCCAACCAATTCCAGTTCATGTTTGCCTTCGCCGAAACCGTTCGATCGCACGATGGCATCAAGACCCGGGAAATCCTCAGCCAATTTTTGCGATTCTTCCAGCGTCGTTTGAGCCAGCAGAATTCTGAACGTGACCGCCGCCGCATCGAAGTCTTTCAGAACAGCCGTCAACGCTTCATTGGGATCACTCCATTGCATCTCCGCGTTTTCTGCCTCCTGCGGTGTCATATCCGGGATGACCGACTTCCGTATCGTATCGCTCATCACACTTGTGACGCCGATTTTCACGCCATTGATTTCGAAAATTACTGAAGACAATGGAGTCCCCAGATCTTTCGATCCAAAGAAAGTCACGTTCGCACTCAGAAATTTCAGCGGCTCCTCGCCATCACTTAAATGTTGCGACAACAGATAGCCAGGTTCAAGTTTCAATTCTTCCGGAGCAAGCCCAAGTGCGACGTACTTGAGTTCTCGCAGAGCTTCCAGAGTTGTTTCGAATTTGAATTTGGCCTGTGTACCGGTACGACGTAAAACGCCGCCACCATCGATGCCGCGAACATCCCAGCCCAGGGAACGAATTTGGTCAAACAGTGATGCTCGACGCGACATTCCACCCAACTGATCCGCCGTGCATCCGCAAGGCTCAAAGTACCCCAGTTGCTCGCCTGTAATGACCAGGGCAACTTTCGGAGTTGGCCATGTTGGAAACGTCAATGGCGCCATAGGCGCGGCGACGTGCGATGCATCGCCGTGGGCTTCCGCTGCAGCCAAGTCACTCGCGGGACTGACAATTGACACAACGGCCGAAATTTCGCTGTCGGGGGTCGTGACATTTCCAGTTTCGGATTCCGCCACGTTACCAGATTCAGCGGCGTCGCCAGATTCAGCGGCGTCGCCAGATTCAGGCAGTCCCGACGTTTCGGCGTTCTGGTTCTGCATCATAAACACGACAACGATAATCGCGGCAGCACATACCAAAGAGAGCAGTGCCAGTATCGAACCACGCATTCAGCCTGTATCCTTCAAGAGTGCGACGTTAAAGATCTATAATAATTTTCCTGTACGGACGATAGTTCCCCGTTGTTTCGAAGTGAACCCCAAACGGCCCAATTCGTCCATTTGGTAGTCCCATTCAGCGAAAACCCAACACATTTCGATCACTTTGCGTATCCAGTGATTCAACAACTTCAGTTTCGCTGAATATCTCGTTAAGCCCGCCAACTGAAAGTAGACGAAGTTTGAATGGCCGGATCGATTCCGATACGATGCAGCCGCAACTTAAAGAGATCGATCTAATACCAACTCGAAGCACCAGTTTTGAAGTTGCGTTATTCGACACTTCTCGCGATCAGTTTGGCCGAAAACAAGGGTGTCTATCATAACCCGAAGAGTCAGCGAGGGATCTGTTGTGATGCAGCCGAAACCCAAAAACTCAATCCCTCACTTACGTTTCGGGTTGGAATAGTGGGAAACGGGCAACTTCAAAATTCAAGCATCAGGTTAGTAAAACTCACTCAATCGACAGCCTGCGTGCTTCCACGAACGTTCACAAAATTAACCAGTTTTGAGCCAACTATGAGCATCTGTAAGAAGGGTATTATCCTTGCGGGAGGTACCGGATCACGACTGTTTCCGCTGACACTTGGGATCAGTAAGCAGATGGCTCCCGTCTATGACAAGCCCATGATCTATTATCCCCTGGCCGCGTTGATGCTCGCCGGAATTCGGGACGTGCTTGTGATCAGTTCACCTCGGGATCTGGGCGGATTCCAGAAACTTCTGGGCGATGGTGCGGGCTGGGGCATGAAGTTTTCCTACGTCGAACAAGCAAAACCGGAAGGTCTGGCTCAGGCGTTTATTCTGGGAGCCGACTTTGTTGGCTCGGATCACGTCGCATTAATTCTGGGCGACAACATTTTCTACGGGAGTGGATTTCAGAAGATCCTCTATTCGGCCGCATCCAATGAAACCGGTGCCACGATCTTTGGCTACGAAGTTCGTGATCCAGAACGTTACGGTGTCGTCGAATTCGACCAGCAAGGCAAAGCCATTTCACTGGAAGAAAAGCCAAAGAAGCCGAAGTCAAATTTCGCGGTTCCAGGCTTGTACTTCTACGACAACTCAGTCGTGGAGATTTCTAAGAACCTCAAACCATCGATTCGCGGCGAACTGGAAATCACGGACGTAAATTCCGAATACCTGCGTCGCGGCCAACTGCGTGTCGAAATGCTTTCGCGAGGATTTGCGTGGCTGGATACTGGCACCCACGATTCTTTGCTCGATGCCGGAAATTTCGTCGCGGCCATCGAAAAACGCATGGGACTGAAGATCTCCTGCCCGGAAGAGATTGCGTTTCGTCGAGGCTTCATTGATCGGATTCAATTGTTCAAGTTGGCCGATTCGTTTCCCAATGAGTACGGCGCATATTTGAAACATGTTGCTCGCTGAGTTTACCTTTGTCGTTGCTGAAAGATTGCGTTCATGTTTTTGATTTTGGGTGGAAACGGCTACGTCGGCAAGGCGTTTCAGAGCCATTTAACAAAGCACAACCTGCCATTTGAAGTGGTCTCTCGTTCGCAGATTGACTATTCAAACGAAGCAGCTCTGCTGCAGTTGATTCGCGATCGACATCCTGAATTTCTAATCAACGCTGCTGGCTACACGGGCCGTCCCAATGTGGATGCCTGCGAACTGCATCGTACAGAATGCCTGGCTGGAAACGCGATGCTGCCGGGTGTGATTCTGTCGGCCTGCCAAAAGGCTGAATTGCCATGGGGGCACGTCTCATCCGGCTGCATCTACACGGGAGCAAAAGCAGACGGTAGCGGATTTGCTGAAGACGATGCTCCGAATTTTTCGTTTCGTCAGAACAATTGCAGCTTCTATTCGGGCTGCAAAGCACTGGGCGAAGAAGTCCTTGCCGGTGCAAACAATTGCTTCATCTGGCGGCTGCGAATTCCGTTCAATGAAGTCGATGGTCCACGCAACTACATTTCAAAGATGATGCGATACGATTGCCTGCTGCAAGCGACGAACAGCTTGTCCCAGTTGGATGAATTTGCCGCAGCCGCCGTCGCCTGCTGGATCAGACGTGTGCCCTTTGGCACCTACAACCTGACAAATCCGGGTGCCGTGACGACCAAAGAAGTCGTCGCCCTGATCAAGCGACATGGCCTGTCACAAAAAGACTTCCGCTTCTTTGATTCTGAAGACCAGTTCATGCAACTGGCCGCGAAGACGCCACGTTCGAATTGTGTATTGGATACAACCAAAGCCGAACAACTGAAATTGCCCATGCGGCCTGTCACAGAGGCACTTGAAGTGGCGATGAAGGCATGGGCCAGGGCATCATAGCGAGCACATCAAAAGGGAGCACATCAGGGGGCTCTTTGATATATCACTAATCTCGAAAACAAAGCGGCATTTGATGCTTTTTGACTCTTGTGATGCTTTCCACTGCTCAGTCTGCGCATTCCTGTGAAGACTTTTTGCGACTGTACTGTTTATTGAGAGAAATTTTTCCTTCCACAGCCAGCGAAGTCAAGAAAGAACGCATCTCCGCTTCACCAGCAGTCTGCTTATGTTGTCAGGGCGATTAGAAACACAAATTGCGATTCATCGTCCTGTCCTCCATCGTCCTGTCAAAAAAACGTCCCCACGCACGACTCGTAAAAACTACATCGCGTCCGCCGGACTCTTTACGGCAATGCCCCGGTTTGTTCATCACGTGCGTATAAATCATCGTCGTCTGAACGTCCTTGTGCCCCAGCAGGTCCTGCACTGTGCGAATATCCGCACCACTCTCCAACAGATGAGTCGCAAAACTGTGACGCAGAGAATGTGGCACCGCGTTCTTTGTGATTCCAGAACGCTCCATCGCCACGCGAAAGGCTTTGGCAAACAAGTCCTCTCCCAACCAGAAACATCAATCGCCGAATCGACTGAAATTCAGGCAACAGTTTCGCGATTTCCTGTCGACTCAAAACAACAGGCAGTCGCTCGGGCTTATCAGCCGACACGATATCCAGAAAACCCACCTCGCGGCTTAACACATGCTGAAACAAAAACAGCAACGCCGACTTGGCCTGACCCTGAGTATTCGGAGCCACATTTCCCTCAACCGCCAGCGAAGTCAGAAAAGAACGAATCCCTGCCTCACTAGCACCCTGCATCATGCGATTCACGCGCTGCAACTGCAGTGCATCGCGAGCCGCATCCGACAACGCACTTTCATCGACCACCGCGACTGCCTCGGACGCATCAGATTCCTTTTCCCGCAAAGCTGTCACACCACAATACCGAAGAAATCGATCGACCCAACCGACATACGCACGCTCGGTTTGCAACGCGTTACCCTGCATCCGCAACTCGCGCCGCATTTGTTGAATGACCAGAGATTCAGAAGAATCAATTTGCCCGACCAGCTTTCGAATGTCGCGAGTATCGGGAGCACCTTCCGCACCAAAAGATCGTTCCTGTTCGGCCAGCTGACCGAGCTTTCGAATCACATCGGACAGTAACGGCTCCTCAGTCTCCAGAATCAGATCGCGGTACACAGCCAGAGTCTTAATAGCCTGCTGCCTCTGTCATG
>Ga0209702_10001244_pt1 | contig 49777 bp, 40 predicted proteins | sample FRY01_FD_187210 | JGI IMG/M metagenome (GOLD analysis project Ga0209702, IMG submission 187210) | Freshwater microbial communities from Lake Fryxell liftoff mats and glacier meltwater in Antarctica - FRY-01 (SPAdes) (version 2) | ecosystem: Environmental > Aquatic > Freshwater > Ice > Glacier... | reverse complement strand
CCCATCGCCCTTTTCACCAGCGCCCTTTTCACCAGCGCCCTTTTCACCAGCGCCCTTTTCACCAGCGCCCTTTTCACCAGCGCCCTTTTCACCAGCGCCTTTTTCCCCATCGCCTTTTTCACCGCCGCCCTTTTCACCAGCGCCCTTTTCATCTGCAGACTTCGAATCCCTTGAGGTTTCGTTGCCGGATTTATTTGGATCGCTTTGGCGGCCAGCTTCTGAATTTATGTTGGCTGGATTTTCGTTTTGCATCGGTGGCTTGTCGCCACCTGATTCTTTGTTCTCTTTGCTACCGGTTTGCTCGGTGGCATCGCCCGGCTTCGGCTCGTCGCCGGGTTTTCCGGTACTCTGCTGGTCGCCGTTTGCGTTCTCCGGGTCGGAGCCGGACTTGTCTGGATCCTTGCCACTGTTATTCGAAGCCTTTTGTGACTTGTCGTCTGATGGCTCGTCCGACTTCGGTGCGCCTTCAGTGTTCTTCGGATCATTGGGTTCATTCATGCCGGGCTTGGCAGGGTCGTCGCCGGGTTTCGGCTCGTCATTAGGTTTTTGCGCAGGATCGCTGCCTGGAGGTTTTTCGGACGAGTCGTCTCCTGGAGAATTTTTCTCCATCGCCTCAGTGTCGTCCCCCGGAGTTTTTTCACTGGAGGTAACAGGACGGGTTTCTTCCGTGCCGGTTTTTGATCCGTCTTCAGGATCACCGGTGTTCATGTCTTCAGCAGACTGATCTACACCCGGAGTTGGTTTTTTCTTGCCATCGTTCTGTTCATTTGTGGCGGGCGCATCGGAAGGCTCGTCTGAATTCTTTTGTGGTTCTTCTCCGACACCTGCGGGTTTGGCTTTGGCATCATCACCACCATTGGCGTTCGGGGTATTTGCCGCTGTGGCACCTTCATGCTCACTGGAACCGCTTTCCTTTTCTGATTTGTCATCGTTATTCGGTTCGGGGGGGTTCCTATCCTTGCTCGTTTTGGATTCTTGTTCTGTCTTATTTTCCGAGCCAGGTCGTCGATCTTCGTTGTTGGGATCGCTGCCGTCAGTTTTGTCGCTGGAGTCTGATTTTTGGCCTTCGCGATTCGCTCGTTCAATAATCTTCTGTAACGCTTTATCTTCGTCCGCGCGACGATCCTGCTGACGGCTGCTGGAACCTTCCTGCCCGAGCTGATTCTGTTCATTGCCCGTTTCTGATTGGTCCGCGTTGCTGCCTGCATCTCGACCATCTTTCTTCTGCCCGCCGCCGTTCTTTGGATCATTCTGTGAACCGTTCGGGTTGCCATCTTTAGTTTCCGGAGACTGTTCATCCTTTGGTTCATCTGGCGTATCTTCGTTCGCAATGGGCTCGTCAGGATTCTCCGCAGACTTTGGCTGTTGTGCCGCCTGATCATCGCCAGGGTTCTTCGGTGCATTGCCGGAATCATTCTTATCCTGCGGACGCATCTGATCCTGCATTTGACGATCCTGAGCAAGCTGCTCCTGCACCTGCTGCTCGCTGACTGGCGCAGTGATCTGTAGATTCAAATCGCCTGTGCGAGACTGATTGCCCAGCGGCGGGCGATTGTCACGTGCTTCCAGATGGAAAGTAACGACATCACCTGGATTTAGATTCAGCGGCTTCAGACGAAATTCCCAGGTATCCGCCCAACGCTTCGTGAGTCCCGTTTGAAAGGCGTCCAACAGCACTTCCGGTGGCTCAATCAGTTTTCCGTTGACCTTATAATGCAGCGTAACGGAACGCAGCAGAAAGTCGGGATCTTCGGCCTCAACCAGCAACGGCACCACGGCGTTGGCAGCGACTTCCAGATCACGCGTCGGATCAATCAGTTTTAAAATCGGAGCCTGATCGCGGCGTACATCCACAGGATAAACGACAGGCTCCAGATCCTTGTGTCCTTCCGGATTTGTCACCTGAATGCGATAGAATTTTGGAAACGTATTGTCTTCGCGGCGAGTCAGTTTCCAGTCTGCTGAAAGCTGAGTCTCCTTGATCTTCATCTGCAGCTCTTCGCCGCGCACAGAGAACGCAGCATCGTCGGACATTTGCAGCACGGCCTCACTCACTGGCTCACTGGCTTCGGCGTGAATTGTCAGCATCGTGTCTTCCCATGCTTCGATCGCACCTGCGGAATCTGTTCGTTCGGGAAGATTCATGTACTTGGGATACACGTACCGCACTTCTGTCACGCGCGCCGTGGGAGGCTGTTCAACGGTGATCGTAAATGTTTCGGATCGAGCATCGCCGGCTTCGATGCGATACGTCATGTCCTGCCGGATACCTCGATCACCATCGCCCACCATCAGGATGCGAAATCGGTGTTCGTCGTCGGTGGTTCGCATCGGCAATGGTTCGTCAACGAATCGACGGTCAGATGTGGAATACAGAACTCGAACATCTTCCGGAATCACGCCCGCAAGATCCGCCACGAATTCCAACTGCGAACCCGCTGGTATGGTCGTGTTGCCTGGCTGGACCGCTTCGATGACCGTTCGCGTAGCAACAGTGGTATGTGCAAACGTCAGAGGTCGCAACAGGCTGATGGATTTTGGGCTGAGGACTGCGTACAGACAGGTGATGAGTGTCACCACAAACAATCCGGTTCCCATCCGCGTGAGTAGTCGCCGATCGATCGCTTCGTCAACGTGTACTTCCGCGAGTTTGACGGCCGCGCGTTTTTCGAGCGTGCGATGAATGGCTCCGTCTGATGCGTGGCCGGTGGATTGCAGATCGATGAGCGCCAGCAGACTTCCCTGAATCTCGGACGACGATCGATCCAGCATCCGCGCGGCATAGAGCGGATTGATTCGTCGAAACCATGGACGGAGGACGTAGCGGTAGAGAATTGCGCCGCACAATATCAACACGACTGCAAGCAGGCTGGCACGTGTCCATGCTCCGAAACCGCCGTCGATCACCCAGTGGTCAAGCAGCGTGAAGACAAGAACGTAACCAACCAACAGCAATCCGGCCAGCACGCCAGCCGTCAGCAGATCGGTGGCTTTAATGCGATTGCGAGCTTTCTCCAGTTGATACTGGATGAATTCATCCGCGTCTGCGTAAGTGTGTTGCGTCTTTTCTGAGACTGTAGCCACTGTGATGATTCCTGTAGCCTGACGCCGTATGTTGAATAGGATGTCGTGTTTTGTCCACGTCGAGTTTACTGGTAGCGAAAGTCGTCAAGACTTTCGAATTCGCCGTCAATCGCCGAAAGTCTTGACGACTTTCGCTACGAGAGCCCGTCACTGATTGGAATTTCGTTAAACGAATAATCCATACCAAGAGTCCTGACGCCGCGAGTTTTCTCTGTCGTTCCCGAATTATTGGAGTTTATCGGCAAACCTTCAATGCGGGCAGGAAAAACGGCGGGAATATAACGATCACGCCGACTTCTGCGGAAAAATGAAATAGAACGGCCCGTTCGAGCATCCTATCGGAATGCCGGAGACAGCAGGTTCGAATGAGTAATTCGATCGCACATGGAATAAATTCCGGCAACCACCATCAATCGGGAGTTTACGCGAATGCAGGTTTTAAAGACGTCTCTGTGTTTTCTGTTGGCAATGGCCGTAACCGTTAGCGTTTCTGCTGACGAACCAAAGGGCAAGAAAAAGGAAAAGAAGACTCCGTCTCCAAGCCAGCGTTTTGTTGAGAAGCTCGAACTGACGGATGCCCAAAAGGAACAGGCCGCCGCAGTTGATAAAGAGTTCGCTCCAAAACTTGCAGAAATCAATAAGACCCGCATGGCAATGCTGACCGACGAGCAGAAACAGGCCGAAAAAGACGCTCAAAAAGCAAATAAAGATGCAGGCAAAAAGGGTCCTGAAGCTCGTAAAACAGTCGAAGAAGCCTTGAAGCTGACTGACGAACAGAAAACCAAAATGAAGGAAATCAATAAGCAGCAGGCCGAAGTGAATGGCCAGCTTGTTGCAGCACTGAAGACATTCCTCACACCTGAGCAACAGGAAAAACTTCCTAAAGTTGGTGGCGAAGGCAAAAAGGGCGGCAAGAAAAAGAAGGACGCCGCATAGAGAATTGGGCTGCACAATCTCGTTCCATGGTTGAATCTCGTTCCAAGGCTCCAGCCTTGGAACGCACTGCCCCGGAGGCTCCTGCCTCGCTTTATTGCCTTTCAAAACTCCAAGACTGGGCCAAGGCGTTTTCAATCATTGGCCGGATGTAGTCGCCTGCGTCAGTCAGGCAGTATTTAAGATATTCAGCGACCACGGATCGTTGCTCTGCAGTCAACAGGGAGAAACGATCTTTGTCATAGTCATTGACGCAAATCAAATAAAACATCAAGTCGACGGTCAGTGTCTTATTCAGTTCCGCAATCAGATACGCGGGAAGATGAAACCGCATACCTGCGGCGTCAAAAAACGACAACGCACTGCTGTATTTGTTCAGTTCTTTAACATTCAGTCGGGACCAGTTCTGAGCTTCTTCGCCCGAGCGCAGTTTCCGCAGAGTGAACTCTGTTGTTGCGTGATCGTCCATGGCCTCTGCCTGGTGCAGGCCAATCCCGTCTCCGAGGACGACTTCTGCAAATGCGATCCGGATTCGCTCGATCAATTCCAGAACCTGCGGTGTTGGCTTTCGGTGTCGCATTTTTCATTCGGCATCCGACGACTGATCAAACTTCGTTAACGATTCTTCAAGATTCGACAACACGCCAAGCTTCTCTGCCCAATGCCGCATGTAGTCCCGATCGAGTTCGCCCTGCATGAAGAGAACGTCCTGAACGTCGATCGCGTCACGGGGTCGAGCTGACAAGGATTTCAGAACAATCAGATCCTCAGGCGAAACAACATCGACATTCAGGTTTTCGTCAACTTCCGCATGTTGCCTCCGCGACAAGACGGTCTGCAGGTAGGATGACTCAGCGAGAAACACATCAATGTCCACGGAACGATCGCTGATGGCCACACCAAACTTCACGAACGGCATTCCGCCGACTGCATCAACCCTACCCGCTCGGTATGCGGCCGGAACAAGATAACCGAGCTGTTCCGCCGCATCGAAGACTTCAGGAAGCCGACTTCGATCCACACCGATTGTAAAATCAACGTCCCATTTCGGCCGGGGGATACCATGAGCTCGAGCCGCCAGCCCGCCAAGGATCGCGTAGGGCAGATTTCGAGACTTAAAAAGCTGAACAAAGTCTCGCACCGCACGATTAAGGCTGGCGTGCATCTGATTCGCTCCGTGTAAGGCCTTCCAGGATGTTCTGAACTCGCATCCGGTTCTCGCGTTCCAATAATACAAACCGGCGTCCTACGACCTCCGTCTTGCCGTAAAGCAGAAATGGTTCGTTTTCGTCGATCGATCGCATCGTCAGTTGCAACCGTTCTCCCGTTGTCATCCGGCGATAGCGTTGAAGTGTTTCTTTACTAAGCATGTTCCATGTTTCTCCTTTACTGCGTTCCGAGGCTGGAGCCTCGGAACGAGATTCAGCGCCAATCTGTGCAGACGTCGATCAAGCCGGGTTGCCCAGCATAGCTTCTCGCACTGGAATAACGCCAGTGTTCCGGCTGATCCACATAGCCTCGACGTAGTGGATTATTGTGGGTGTATTCGATTTTCTGCCACATCACGTCATCTGATTCAATCACCTTGGGATGACTGCCTTCCTGCCATAGCTGATGTTCCTGATCGACTTTGTGGCGAAGCTTGTAATACGTCAATTCCTGGAGCAACGTCTTTGCTCCGATTTCCTCCATCTTGTGAAAGATCTCCTTCGCGGTGAACGACTTGAACTCACCAACGCGTTTGGCAAGCTGCAGCCCGGTCGCGATCCAGTGCAGATGGTTTTCCAAAATCACCCATGCAAGGATGACGATGCTCCGCTCCCGCTGCAGAAACCGCCAACTGTCGAGAATGATGTTTGCATAATCCGGATAAGAAAACACAGGCAGCCAGGCCACGATTGTGTTCGTCATGAAGTGCGGTCGCTGTTCCTTTGAGAATCGATAGCGTGTGCGAGCCATGATTTACGATCCCAATGGTGTTGAATTGAAGATGTTCTCGTTCCGAGGCTCCAGCCTCGGAACGAGTTGGTCGAGTTATTCAGCCATGATCTCCGCAGCGTTCCAGTAGCCGAACTCGTTACTCCAGTCGTTGGCTTTGTTCTGGAGTTCGATTGTCACAGATTGCCCGGCGAAGTTACTGAGATCGACAACTACGTCGCGCCATTCTACGTTGTTGCCGTTGCGTTTGATGATCGACTGATGACGCTGTTCACCGTTGACGTTGACGACCAGTTGCCAGTCACCTTTTTCATGAGGCGCAACGCTTAGTCGCAACGTGACTTTTGCGGCCGTCGGAAGCGTGGTTATTGTCGACAGCGTACAGGGCGTGGACTTTGAAACGGGATGCGTTCGCAGGGCTGGGCGGCCGCGATAATCAGCAAGGATCGCGACGCCGCCTTCGCCCGTTTTGGATGTTGAATAGCCAGGCAACAGTTGTTCGATCAAGGCTGCAAAGTCCTCGGGCTTTGACGATCCACCGGGAACAATGCGCGAACCGATCAGCAATTTCGCATCTGGATCTTCCGGTGGTTTGTCGAGCGTAATAAATGCGAAGAGATCGTGCATTTCCTGAGGTGGAATCTGCTTTTCGAGTCCTTCCGGCATCAACGAGAGTTTGCTCGGCACGATTAATTCGACATCCGAGCGAGCGATGATTTCCTGTTTGTCGCCCTGAACTTTCAGCACGATTCGCTGCGGACTGTCTTCGACCGGCAGACCAGATACCACGCGGCCTTCTTTCGTGACCACCGTCAATGCCTGGTAAGAAGCACCAATGACGAGACTCGGATCAAAGACGTTCGACAACAGTTGCTCAAACGATGCTCGACCGTTGCGAGTGATATCAGGACCAACTTCCGCGCCTTCGCCATAGATCTTGTGGCACTGGCCGCAGACCTTTTTGAAGACAGCTCGCCCAGCCACTGGATCACCGTGATTGGTTCGCAGTTCGTTGCGCATTTTGCTGATGAAATCAACGCGCGCTGGATCGCGTTCGGTGCGAACGACTCCCCAGTGCTTGCTGACAAGTTCGGCCAGGGGTTCGCTTTTCATGCTCAGCATCTTCTGGGCCTGGTTCGCGTTTATCAGTGAAGACGTGATCTTCTTGTCGCGTACAAGTTCGAGCAATTGAATGGCGGAGTCTTCACGATCCGTCAGTGCTTCGATGGCCGCCGGCTGAACATCTGGAGAAAGATCGGGAAGTCGTTTCAGCAAAGTCTGACTGGCGTCCCTGGTGCCGAGGCGGCCGATGGTCTGAACGGCACTTCGGCGTACTTCGGTTGACTTTGACGACGCAAGAATTGCTTCTGCGAGCGGCAGTGCATGGACGTCACCAGCAGTGACAAGTGCATTCAGGATTCGCAGTTTTATTTGTTCGTCGGCTGATTTCGTGAACACATCGTTCGCGGCCAGGATGGCGTCATCCATTTTCAGAGACGTGGCAAGTTCGATGGCGGACAAAGTCGATGCTCGTGTCTGGTTATTCAGCATCGCTGCGGATAACGATGCGTTGAGTTGCGCACGAATGCTGCTCAACGCATCGCCGGTGATTTCGCCCGATCGAATTCTTGCCGTCAGTAGTTGCAGGCAACGATCCGCAGAATCATCCGTCGCTTCTGTGCTGAGCAACAATTTGACGAGTTCCGCCACGGCCAGAGTATCCGGCTTACTTGTTGAAAGAATGCGATCCGCCGCGCGGGGCAGCAGGTCGATGACAGGTTTTGGAAACGTGCCTGAGTCCGCCGCTCGCCGCTGCTGAACTTCCGCGACGAATTCCGCTGTGTGCGTTTCCAAAAGAGGATACAGGTTCTGCCACACAATGCGCGGCACCAGCGGATCATTTCCCGCTTGAGCCAGCACGGCGACGAGAGTTGGGATGGTCGGAATGGATTCCTGCTTGGCGGCAGCGATGGCGACTTGCAGGCGGACTTGTGGTGATGGGTCGTTGCGAAGTTCGAAGATTTGCTCAGCCGTGTCGTCGGAGAGCGACTTCTGATCTCCGGCCGCTCGAACAGCCCACGATTTGTAGAAGTCATTACCGTTCGTTTTGAGCAGCATTTGCGTCTCCGGCGACAGCGGGTGGCTGCTGATGAGTACACCGAACACAGCTTGATCTGCGCCAATCGGTCCCGGAAAAGCAATCGCCAGTGTCAGGTCTTCAATCAGCGCTTTGTGATCGCCGTCGTTCAGCAGTCGTTCCCTCAGCAACCGTTGAGCGATGTCTCGCTGATAGCCGTTGCCTGATCCGAGTCGAGTGACAAGCTCCTGATCATCGAGCTTTGCCATATCCTCCGCCTTTGCTCGCGGCGTGTCCTTGTATCGCAGTCTATAAAGTCGCCCTTTCAGACGGTCGATTCCCGCCGGATCACGGTTCGCGTCCTGATAGCAATGATAGCGGTCGTACCAGTCGAGAATGTAAAGACATCCATCCGGCCCGGTCTTCTGAACCACCGGCATGAACCACGCATCGTTCGCGCTGAGCAGATCGGGTTCGGGAGATGCTTTGTATGTCGATTCAAAGCGTTCGATGCGATCGCTGTTGATGCAACTGCCATGGATGTTGCCCATGTAGAGTTTCTTGCGGTACAGCTCCGGATACGCATCGCTGTCGTACCAGTGAATGCCGCAGTACGCCGCCTTTTGATGTTTGTGACTGACGATGCTTTCGATCTTCCACGTGAACGGCGGATACGGGCCTCCCTGACGATGGTAGTAACCGGTTTCCGTCAGATGCCACAAGTGATCGATAACACATGCGCTGATGAAGGCTTCTCCTTCATCATTGAACGCAATGCCCCACGGATTGCTGGTGCCTTCGCAGAAGACCTGGAACTCGCGAGTCTTCGGATGAATGCGAAACATGGCACAAGTGAAGTCCCACGGCTTCTGACCTTCCTTAAAGTTCGAATTCTTTGGCCCGTACGTCACGTGTGCCGGATTGAAGACTCCGTTGAGCCCATACAGCCAACCGTCGGGTCCCCAGGTCAGTGAGTTCGGAAGTTCGTGCGTGTCATCGCGACCGAAACCAGTGACGACGACTTCTGATGTATCGGCCTTGCCATCGCCGTCGGTGTCCTGCACGAAAAGGATATCCGGCGAGTTTACAATCCAGACTCCGCCGTGCCCAACCGCGATGCCGCTGGGAATATTCAGGCCTTCCATGAACACGGTGAACTTATCCGCCTTGCCGTCAGCGTCGGTGTCTTCCAGAATCTTGACGCGGTCTTTGCCCGGCCCCGACGAGCGTCGCGGATATTCGAGCGACTCCGTAATCCAGAAGCGGCCTCGTTCGTCAATCGTCATCGCGACAGGGTTGACGATGTCCGGTTCCGACGCAACGAGTTCGACCGTGAATCCTTCAGGCACGGTCATTTTCGCGATGGCCTCCGCAGGACTCAACGCTGGCCCAGGCGGCTTGTCCTGAGCATGCGGAATGCGCTCGTCCTGTGCGAAGGCAGGGATTGAGACAAGAACAGTAATCAACAAAGGCAAGCACAGGTTCCGACACTGCATTCGACTGATACTCCCTACTTCGTTTCTTCTCAGGCTGATGACGTCTTCGGTATATTGACAGATGCTCAGGTTCGTGGCAATTTGACCCAACTGTTCAATGCGATGAATCACATGTACGTTAAAATTTCGCCAATCAAAAGACCCACTCTGAATTGGCCAGATTAACAAGACTGCCTGATACGCACATGCGGAATCATCGCGGAATTGGCTGGCCCGAAACAGGCTGGCTGTCCCGGCTGGCCCAGGACACGCCGAAAACTGCCGTAATCCAGATCAATGCTCGTTTTAATCGCGCGATGCTTTCATTTTTCGGCGAGTTCACAACGTGAACGCGGAATTGGCAACGAGCCGGTAGGCTCCTTTGGGTCAAGGGCCAATGGCGTGGACTTAAGCAATTTTCTTGTAGCGGAACTCGCCAAGAGTTTCGGTTTTCCCTTCAAAAACCGGGGTGCCGAAAGTCTTGACGACTTCCGCTACGCCTTAAGTCCACGCCATTGGGGTCAAGGGCTTTCAGCCCTTGTTAGGATTGGGCAAAAAGTTCGGAAAGTGCGGATCAGTCGTGCGTTCCTGGCTCAGCTTAATGGCCGGGACTCAGTGGTCGATACTGAGGTCATGAGCGATGCCACAGCAAAACAGAGCGAATTTGAGCAGAACTGTCTGACAGTTCTCAACTGCTATGCTGTCCGTGACGCGGCCGCCAAATCTGCAACGAAAGAATATGCAGGTTGGCTCGATCGCATTCTGGACATCCAGGGTATCGAAAAAACGATACTGACGTCCATCCACGGATTCTTAATCGCTCAGGGTCTGATTCGTTTTGAATTCAACGGCCGCAGCGTCGGACTTCAATATCAGATCAGCACGCAGGGCCGCGAAGCGATGGCGCGCGAGTCCGTTTATCTCAGCGACGACCCGCACCGCAACGAATCCATGGCGGACAACGAATCCATCAGCCACGCGGCGTGAGCCTTGGAATTCGACATCACAGCTATACATCCTTCAGCCAACCTGCGGCATCGACAGGAAAATCATACGGCTGACCGTCCAAACGCAGGTGCTTCGATTTTTGCACGGCTTCGAAATACGCCTCAGACACCCGCGTGTGCGTGAGATGCAGCGTATCAGAAATCTGAATCACGCGAGCATTTTCTGGTTCGATCATACCGATCGTCTGCAGCGCGCAATCAACGGCGGCAGCATCAGTCGGAAGCGTGATGGGAATCATTGCAGCTTCCGGATGCAGGCCAGTGACGCAGTTGATGCGAGTGGATTCCGCGTCAATCTGGTCGACGCAGTGTTGAGTCGTGAATTCAGACATCCCAATGCCAGTAGCATTGCCATTCGTTTCCTTTGTCAGGGAACGCACAACGATGCGTCGGACGCGAGCGGTATCCTGCGATGTGGCTGCATGATCGTTGTACTTGCGACCGATCACGTTGGCATCCATGCCGACGCCGCTGATGTTCTTGCCAATGCGATCGACGATCAACAGATCGACATCATCAAACGGCAAACGCGGTAGCCAGCGATTGGCCAGGACCAGAAGCTCCGGCTCACGACGGCCAAAGTCATCAGGACGCACGGCTTCAATCAGCGCCGTTTCATCTTCTGCATTCTCCAGAATGGCCATGCCGCCACAGACGCGACAGACCTTTAGAACCTGCTCGGCGACCGCAGCGATGATTTCGGGAAAGCTCATCATCAGAATTCCGCGATGATAGATCTTCGCTCCTTCGTGCTTGCCGAGGCCGATCAGCATCATCTTGTGCAGACCGGATTCCACTGGTCCAACGAAACGTGTGTGAGGCTTCACGCGTCCAACGACAAAGACATGATCTGCTTGCGATGCGTATTTATCAAAATGCACGGGCAGACCATTTGAAGTCTGAGCCACGATGACTGTTTCCATCGTCGCTCGAATAGGCACACGCACGGATTGTTCAGTAATGCCAAGCGTTGTCAGCATTCGAAGCTGACCTTCGGCCGTTCCTCCCGCGTGGCTGCCCATCGCCGGTACAATAAACGGCGCGGCACCGATGGAAGTAAAGTGCGCGGCGATTTCACGCAGGATCAGTCCGATATTGGCGATGCCTCGGCTGCCTGCGGGAATGGCCACGCTTTGTCCCGGTCGAATTATTTTGTGCAATTCCAGCGACTGCATCTGCTGCTGAACGGTCGCTGCGATATCAGCCACTCGGGGAGTGTCGAATGTCTGAATTACATCACACATTCTGGGGAATTGAGCCACAGGGAGAGCCTTTCAAGGAAATAGAAACCGTTGATCGTCACCCAATATACAGTTTCCGGAGTGCCGGATTCTGGTTTTCTCCGCGAGAGAAGTAAAGCCGCGTCGCGCAATCTCCATGAATTGATTCCTGCGCGAACGGCCTTGTTCGGTCGCCCTGCTACAATTCCGCGTTGAAGTACAGGCTGCAGCCTGTCACGTTTCGAATTGGAGAGTGTTTGTGAGTGATGTCTGGAACAAATCCGCTCGTAAAGCGACCGACGAAGGTGTCGTAAACGTACGGATGCCTTACGAGAACGGTCGAATCTTTGCCTTTGCCGTACTGCAGGAATTTGATCGATCTGAACGATTCATTCAGGACATCATGGCCGATCTGGACAGTCGGCATTCTCTCAGCAGCGCGGATCGGTCGCTGGCGCTGGATGTCGCGGCGGGCGTTGTCCGGCGCGGGCGAACGCTGGACGTTGTCATTCAATCACGCATCACGCGGCCACGTCACAAAGTCGAACCGGATCTGTGGAGAGTCCTGCGGATTGGCGCGTATCAGTTGCTGTTTTCAAGAACTCCGGATCACGCTGCTGTGGATTCCACCGTTGGGCTTTGCCGCTTGATCGATCGTCCGCGCTGGACGGGTTTCGTCAACGGCGTGTTGCGTGGAATCGGACGCCTGTTGAGCGACGAACCGGCGACAGAGCCATCACCGTTCACACTTCCGACTTCAGCCGGACAGTGGCGAAGTCTTAACGAAGCGATTCTGCCCGACCCACGATTTGAACGAACGGATTATTTCGCAGACGCGTTTTCTCTGCCTCAGGCTCTGGCGGAACGCTGGACGTCGCGACTGACGGAGACGGAATTGGTCGCGGCCTGTTTTCACTCAATCGATCCGCCAGAAATAACGCTGCGGATCAATTCCATGCGGGCGAATCGCGACGCAGTGTTGCAATCATTGCTCGACGCCGGCTGCAAGGCTTCAGCCGGACGAATCGACGGCAGCATACATTTAGAACAATCGCCGCGACTTGAAACATTACCCGGATATGCAGAAGGTTTATGGAGCGTTCAGGACGAAGCCGCGATGTCCGCGTCGCTGCTGCTTGCGCCGCAGGCTGGTGAGACCATTCTTGATCTTTGCGCCGCACCGGGTGGAAAGACCACGCATCTTGCGGAACTCAGCAACGACAAAGCTACCATCGTGGCCTGCGACGTTGCCAACGGTCGCCTGCAGCGCATTCGTGACAACGCCTCGCGACTGCAACTCACTTCGATTCAGCCGATGGTGATTCCGAAGGACGGCCGGGATTTGCCCGCCGGACCATTCGACGCTGTGCTCGTCGATGTGCCGTGTTCGAACACCGGCGTACTCAATCGTCGTCCCGAGGCACGTTGGCGATTTGACATGAACGGCCTGAATGAACTCGTCGTGCTGCAAACCAGATTGCTGCTTCAGGCGTGTGAACTGGTGCGGCCCGGGGGCCGCGTGGTTTATTCGACATGCAGCATGGAACCTGAAGAAAACCGAGGCGTGGTTGACGCCGTGTTGCAGGCACGCAAAGATTTCCATCTGGAGCGGGAAAATCAGCATCGACCGGGGCTTCCAGCGGACGGCGCTTATCAGGCGTTGCTGATTCGTTCGTAGAAGCCGCTGTGAATCTGGGCGGTTGAGCCAATTTCCAGCATAGAATTTCAAAAATCGTCTTCCAGCGTTCGGCCGAATCTGCTACTTGTTCCGCCGAAGCGCCTATTGATCTCTCCGCGGGAGGCGGAGTTGACGACGGATTTTCCTGGCGCGGGAAGGGATTCCCATGCAAAGTTCTATGTGGAAATTACTGACAGCGGCTGGCATTATTGGCATCGGAACCCTCGTGGTTCTCGAGGTCCAGAATCGACTGCCGTCGCAATCGCAAATCAATCGCCATGCGCAGGCTGCGGCCTCCGGATCGCCGACGGAATCCGATGTGATTCCGGATGCGACGACCGATCTGGATCGCATGCTGGCTGGCGATTCCGGGATGGACGATGCCCAATTCGCGCTCAATGAGCCCAATGTGCCAAACGATCCGGGCCCTTTGGCACCGCCTGCAGAGGAGATTGAAATAGTCGCCGAAGCAGCAATTGTCGATCGAACCGTGCTGAAAGACAGCCTGACCGATGATGCCAATCTCTTCGATCGTTCAGTTGATGCTGACCAAAGTCAGAGATCAGAAAACGTTTTCTCTGTAGCGGAATATTTCGAGCCGGTCGCCGAACCAATTAAAACAGTAAGCTACTCCCCTGAACCAGCGACCGACAAAGCATCACAAGCTAACGTCGCTCCAACTGTCGTTCGACCAGGCAAACCAACAGGCACACCAACGGGCAAATCGACAACTCAGTTTTTCAATGGCAATGCAACGCCAGCGACAGCATCTCCGACGGCAACTGCCCGATCCGCTGCGACGGAACAAACGGCATTGAACGGACAGCCCGCTGCTGCGAGCGTGACTGCGGTCACTGCTGCACCCGTTGCCACGCCACATTTGGACGCATTGCCAGGCCATTCACAAGCACTCAACTCTAATGCCGCTACATCTCCAGGTTTAATGAACAGTATCCAGCCAACAACCGCGCAGGTACATGGCGACGCGCGAGCAACAAGGAGAGTCGGAACAGCCGCACGTTCGCCAAACACAACGAATCAGGCTGACGAACCCCTGGAACCTTTCATCCCGGACGAGCTTCCGGTATTCGGTGGCCTTGATACGGATGCTCCAGACACAAGCAAACCATCCACTCCTCGCAACGTTCCAGCGGAAGACACTCCGCTTATGGAATTGCCGGGGTTTGATACCGATGAAACCAAAGAATTCGAATTTACTCCTGATCCGCAGACTCCAGCCAGACCAAAGCCTGGCACACGCCTCGCACCGCCCATTGATGACGAGAAAGCCGATTTCTTCGACGCCGATCAACCTGTGCCGACTCCTCCCGCAGGAAATTCCGGCGGACGACCACGTTCTCGCCCCAACGAACAGCCTGCTCTGGATGAATTCCCCGAAACAAATTTTCCTCCAACATCACCGCGACCAACGCCCAGGGAAGTTCCAAACGACGAATTTCCGGAACCGACTTTCCCGGACCGAAAATCCGTACCGTCGATCGATGAAGACGCTCCGTTTGGCTCGAACTCAGATCGCAATAATGGACTGGCAGACCCCTACGATCTTCCAGCCGTCAATGATCGCCCTGCACGCTCGACTCCTGGTCGCAGCCGCACGGGTTCGGACAATTCGAGCGAACGCACTGTCTCTGAAGTCATGCGACCTCAGCTAAGCATCCAGAAACGCGCGCCCGACACAGCGACAGTTGGTGTGGCTCATGAATATACAATCGTCGTGACCAATGACGGCGATTCTGCCGCGTACGATGTGATCATTGATGACGAATTGGGCAACGGCGCTCGGCTGGAAAACTCGAAGCCAACTGCGGACTTTGATCGCGTCAGCGGAAAGCTGAGCTGGACCATTCGCGAACTTGCTCCTCGCCAAAAACAGGAGATCGTTGTTCGAATCACACCGACTGGCGAAGGCACGCTCGACGGCATGGCCACTGTTCGTTTCAAAGCGCAAGTGAAATCAGCCACAGTCATCACCGCACCAAAGTTGACGCTGGAAATGACCGGGCCAGCGGCTGTCAAAGTTGGAGATGAAGTCGAATTGCGTTACGTCATCCGCAACAACGGATCGGGTGATGCCAGCAATGTTATTCTGAGAAGCGTGTTGCCGCCTGGACTGAAGCATTCTGAAGGTGGCGACCTGGAATATGAAATTGAGAACCTGCCTTCTGGAGGCCGCGAGGTGATCGACCTGACCGTCATCGCCGCAGAACCCGGCAGCTATCACACGGTATCTGAAGTGACGGCATCTGGAGTGTCTGCCGACAAAGCTTCGACTGACATCAACATCATCGGCTCGCAGTTGACCATTCAACGCCTTGGGCCTGATCGTCGATTTGTTGGTCGTAGCGGAACGTTTCAAAATATTATTTCCAATGAAACAGCGTTTGAAGCAACCAATGCCATCGTGGTCGAACAAGTTCCGGAAGGCATGCGTTTCGTTTCTGCAGACAATGGTGGAACCTACAATCCGCAGAACGGCCGTGTGCGTTGGGATATTGATCGCTTGGCACCGGAAAAGCAGATCACCCTTGAAATCGAACTGGAAGCAATCTCTGCAGGGCCCCAGGAAGCTCTCGTAGAAGTCACGGAAAGCGCGGGGTTCCGTTCGCAGGCCAGAGCGGCCGTTACGGTTGAAGATTTCGAAAACATGACGGCAAATATCAGCCGACAGGATAAGCCAGTGGCGATTGGTGAGTCATTTGGTTTTACGATTACGATTGAAAACCGAGGTACAGCAGTTGCGAAGAACGTTGACATGGTGATTGAGGTGCCAGCGGAAATCTCCGTCAAAGCAGCAGGCACTCGCGAGGTCAAAGCTCGACTCGTGGGCAACACTGTTCGGTATGCCACTGTGGAAGCCATTCAACCCGGCGACAAAATGACCTTTGAACTTAAACTTCAGGGCGAACAGCAAGCCCGCAATGCCCGAGTTCTTGCTTCATTGTCATACGATCAAATGCCGAAACCATTGATCGTTTCCGAAGCCGTGACGATTTTCGATGACAGCCCGTAGTGAGTGGCGTGTCTTCGTCGAATTTACGAGTAGCGAAAGTCGTCAAGACTTTCGGATTGGCGTTGAATCGCCGAAAGTCTTGACGACTTTCGCTACTGGTAAACACAATGCGGATGAACCACTATGGAACCGAAATAACCTGCCAGTGCTCGCCTTTCCACACAGGCTGAGCTTCGAACGGACCCAGAATACGTGTCACGATGAAATCGCAGCCGGTCTCTGAACGAAGTTTTTGTAAATCTGCACTGTCGTAGACGCCATCCATGGAACTGCTTAACGTCCAGTGATGCAGCCACCAGAGTCGTCGATTCCATTCAAGAATCCCGGCTGCATCCTGAGGGCAGTCTTTGTAACAGACAAACTCGGCCCGTTCGGCCAGCCACTTGAACGCGCAGGATTCGCGTGGCGTCAGGATGAGTGCGTCCTTGGGGGTTTCCGTTCGAATCCATTGGCAGGCCTGTTGCCAATCTGCATACTGATCAGCCGTGTAGCCCGGCGGAGTTTCGGATCGATACAACGTTGCTGGCACTAACGGCAGCCCGCAAAAAATCGCCATCGCGAAGGCTTTTGTGGGCAACCTGTGGTTCGCTGAAATGGCGAATCTGCATTGAAGAAGCCGTGCTGTCAGCAGTCCCGCGACGATCGGAAGTAACGCATCGAAGGTTCGAAACGGATAGAACTTCAACAGTGCTGCACGCCACTGCCAATCGTTCATATCGTTCGCGGCCACGAAGTGCCACCCGACCAGAACGCCTGCAAACGCGATGACCACCGATGCCAGAAAGAACTTCAGCAAAAGAGCAATGGCCGCGTTTGATTGTGATAACGAGATCGCCGTGTCATAGCTCGCGGCATCATGGCTCGTCGTTGGCGAATCTAGTTTGTGGCTCGGGAACTCACTGTTCCACCGACTGCGCAATACAGAAGCCACAATCACCGTCGTAGTCAGCAATGCAGCGGCGTACATCCACTGCGAGGACATTAATTCCGTCGGATCCAGATGGTGTTTCAGTCGCCAGAACACCTGAATAAACAATGCCAGTTCACGATCTTTTTGATTCAGCGAATTATCCAGCACCAATCGCAAGGCCGGCACCAGGCCTGGCAGAGCAACGATGATTGTCGCAATCGAAAACGTCACGATCCCGACGATGGACTTCACAACATTCTGCGATCGACTCGTCAGGTACGCCGTGACAAAATTCATCAGCCACGCCATGCAGATGCAGACCGCAATCCAGCCTCCGACAACTGGGTGCAACATCGCACCAGCTCCGCAGCAGACTCCTGCAATTGCCATCCAGCCGGGACACGTTTTCTGCGTGCCAAAAATCCAGAATCCAGCTGCGCAGAGTCCAAGTCCCCAGGCAGCAACTTTTGATTCGAATCCGCCAAGCAGCCATTCGCCCGAAAAACTACCGAGCTGACTCAGGAACGCGAACGCGCCGGCCGCCATGATTCTGGATGCTGCCGATAAACCAATCGCACGGCCGAGCACAGTCCAACCAACAGCCAGCATCAATGCCGAAGTGGCACGCCCGAACAACGCTACGGTGTCGAACGAAAAGTGTTGCGTCAGAGGCCCAACAAGCCAGAAGAAGCAGTAGTGCGCGTTGGTGGACGTCAGGAAAAAGTCGCCATCACACCACCCAGGGTCAGAAAACGCTCGAGCCTTGCACAAATAATGCGGCTCATTCACCCCGGGGATCGGACTGCTCAGTAATGAAACGGCTAAGAACAATCCAGCAACCACAACCATCGACAACAGGCAGAAGCCGATCGGCTCCTGCTGTTGTCCGTTGGATTCAGTTGCCGCTGCAGAAGCAATGATCACTTCGTCTTCTTTGCTGCCTTCTTAGAGGCTTTTTTCGGAGCAGCTTTGGAAGCAGCCTTCTTTGAAGCGACTGCGGCTTCTTTTTTTTCAGGAGCCTTTGTCGCTTTTTTTACACCAGCCGCCGCCTTTTTATCCCCGAACGCCCGATCCCAGTTCTTCCAGAATTCGGGTGTCGTTCCGGTTCGAACAATCGGTCCACTCATTGATTCAGCCTTGTAATCCAACAGAACATCAAACAATTTTCAGACGAAACAACAATCGCACGATACGCTTGCCGTCTCGTCCACATGCCGAAGTTTGACCCGCGCAACGCTTCACGTCAAGGAACTATAGCTCATGCAGCATCTGTGAGATTGTACAGGACGAGCGCGGAACAAGACTCCTCGCTGAGCGGGAAAATTTCAATCAGGCGAGCGGTAGAAACAAGTCTGCCAAATATGTAGCCACGCCGAAGGAATCCGACCTGAGACAGGTCGGACTACGTAAGCAGATCTGTCTCAGATCTGCATCCTTTCAACATGGTCGATGGGAACTGGCGGCGTCTCTGCGCCAATTCATTAATTCCCTCTTGACCGGCTCCCGCTAAATTGTATCATTGTGTTAATACAACAATTGCCAGAGGAGTTTCGCATATGCAGATCAATATCACGACTCATGACAAAGTGCCGATCTACCTGCAGGTCGTCAATCAGATCAAGTATCTGGTTGCGGCCGGTCGGCTGGCGGCGGGTGAAGAGTTGCCTCCGATTCGTGTGCTGGCGGAAAAATTGGTCGTCAATCCCAATACAATCGCACGCGCGTATCGCGAACTGGAACTGGCAGGAATTGTCGAGAAGCGACGAACGGCCGGGACGTTTGTCTCCGATCAGGGTTCGCCTTTGGCTCGTCGCGAACGAATAAAAATCCTGTCGGAGCGGATTGACCAACTCCTGGCCGAAGCTCTGCAGATGGATGTTAGTCTGGATGATGTGATCAAGCTCGTGAATCAGCGAAATACCGTTCTGTCTACCTCTCGATCAAAGGAATCTACCGATGTCTGATCCATTCCCTTCGGCGACACCTCCCCTTGTCGAGGTGCTGCGTTTGACGAGACAGTTTGATAGCAAAGTTGCCCTAAACGATCTGTCACTGGTCGTTCCTCGCGGTGGCGTTTTTGGACTGATCGGCGGCAACGGGGCTGGCAAGACGACACTGATTCGGCACTTGCTGGGGATGCTCCAAGCTCAATCCGGTTCCGTGAGAGTGTTCGGGCTTGATCCAGTCGATTTTCCCGTCGAAGTGCTCGGTCGCATCGGCTATCTATCCGAAGATCGCGACTTACCGAACTGGATGCGAATTCATGAACTCATGCGTTACACGCAGGCGTTCTATCCGAACTGGGATCCAAAATACGCTGAGGAATTGCGGGAGGCGTTTGATCTCGACCCAAAGGCGAAGGTAAAGAGTCTCTCTCGTGGCCAGCGAGCCCGTGCTGGGTTGCTTGTGGCATTGGCGCATCGTCCGGATTTGTTGGTGCTGGATGAGCCGTCGTCTGGCCTGGACCCGGTGGTACGTCGCGATATTCTGGGGGCGATTATTCGGACAATCGCCGATGAAGGCCGCACGGTTTTCTTTTCGTCGCATCTGCTGGATGAAGTGGAACGCGTGGCAGATCGAGTCGCCATTATTCATCAGGGACGAATCATACTGACAGCGTCGATGGATGAGATCAAAGAAACGCACCGCAGGATGACGTTGCGTTTTCAGCAAACGATGTCGCAGGCTCCGGCACTTGTGGGGACGCTGACGTGTGAAGGTGGCGGAGCGGAATGGACCTACGTTTGCAGCGGTGAACCAGCACAACTTCGACGCGCTGCAGAAGCGATCGGCGCGACGGTCGTAGATGATTCGGCGTTGTCGCTGGACGAGATTTTCGTATCGCGGATTCAGTCGTGATGACCGCTTTAAGCCGACAGCGCTAGCTGCGGGCCTTATTCGGGAATTCATCAACAAGTACCGGGCCCGTGGCTAGCGCCATCGGCTTACTGTCGCATTCATTCAAATCCAGCAGGAGTCAACATCATGCGTTCAATACCTCGAGCTCTGATGTGGGAAACTTTCTCGCACGGTCGTTGGTGGATTCTCGGGTTGTTCATGGCCGGCAATCTGTTGCCGATGTTTATTTACTCAGCGCTTGGGCCATTCGAAGTCGATCCAAATGCCACCGAAATTGTGTTAATGCATATCGTATTTCTGCCTCTGATTATAGTTTCATTCGGAGGCGGAAACATGGCCGGACAGGGGCCAATGTCAAGGCTCTATACGAAGCCGATTTCAACAGCGTCGCTGGTGGCATGGCACATGTTCCCAGCGGGCATCCTGCTGGCGATTGAGTTGGCAGTGGCTGGTTGGATGTATCGTTCGATGTATCAGATTAGCTGGCCAATTTTGGGTCCGTCGTTATTTTCTATCGCGGCATGGGCTTCACTGCAGGTGTTGACGTCCGTTTCGCATAAGACGACGACGAGTTTCACGCTTGCCTTTTCTCCGTCGTTTATTTTATTTGCATGGTTGCATTCGCGATACGGTGGCTGGTTCAAGCCGCCGACGCACTACTGGACCGACGTGACACCTCTGGAAATCACAACGCTGACGGGCGTCACAGCGATCGCATATTTTGTAACCGTCGCGGCCATCGAACGCGACCGGTGCGGCGAACCCATGCCGTCACTGGGCGGCTGGAAATGGATCGTGCGAACATGGGAATCGTTCGGAGCAAAATCGCCGATCAGTGTGCGGCCGTTTCAGTCACCAAAGGAAGCTCACTTTTGGTATGAATGGCGATTGAAAGGTTGGGCGATGCCACTGATTGTGATTCTGGGTTATGCCGTTGTTGCGAGCGTGGGTTGCATTCAGATCATCGTTGGGGAGTATGTCGGGAATGCAGTCAAGGATTTTCATGAGGCTAACCTGGCCGGGGGAGCGATGATCCCATTCGTGGCGGGATTCGTTGGATTGCTGATCGGCATTGCGTCAACGGGAAGTTCGAATCGATACCATTCACCTACGATCAGTGATTTGTTTGACCAGAAGAATGCCGAAGAAATGGGACATTTTTTTTCGACGCGTCCATTCACGAATTCAGATTTTGCGAAAACGTTTCTTCGCATGACCGTCAGAAGTCTGCTGATCACGTGGACAATCTGGGCAACCACGTTTGTTGCGTGGCTTTTCTTTGCAGACATCATGCATCGGCTTCCGGATGCCGTTTTTCCGGGGCCGATCGGCGCGTGGTATCTGCCGCTGATTCTACTCGGTTCCTGGATCACGATGGCGAATCTCTCTACGGTCGGACTTTCCGGGCGTGGAACGCGCCTAACGCTTGCTATCGCTGCCGGATTCTTTGTCTACCCAGCAGCGATGGTGCTGGTCAAGGCTCAGTGTTCAGAAAGTACGCAGCAGATTCTGTTTTACGCCAGCATCTGGATTGTATCCCTTGCTGTTCTGATCGTGACACCGTTTGCGTTGTTCAAAGCAGTTCAGCGTGGTCTGCTGAAGAGCAAAAATCTACGAATCCTCTTGATGATAGCAGCGGGAATCGCGTTGATCGTGTTCGTCGTTGAAGCAAAGACATTGCCGATCCTGGCCTACCCGATGATCATGGCATTTTCTGCTTTGTGCATTCTGCCATTCGCGACTATACCGCTGGCCATCCGATGGAATCGCCACCGGTGAGTGGTCGCGTTCGCGAGCGGCAGGACGTTAGTCCTCCGATTACGTCGCGTGGCTCCGATTTTGGCGTGGCGGGTTTGGTGTGGCAAATGCGTGACTGAGCGAAGCGGCGTCGTCGGATCAGGCGACTGACGTCGCACCGCTCGCCGGGCCCCCGCCGTCCGGTCAATCAGTTTTCCCCAGCGCAGCCAAATCGACACTGGCTGGCGGACCTGTCGTCGCCATGTATTCGTCCAATAGTCCACTCATTGTTGTTAAGCGAAACTCGCTCAGCATTCGTGTCAGCTTGCGAGCCGTCGTGGACAGATTCTGATAATGACGGAATCGCGATTTCAGTGACGCGGGAATTCGTGGCTGCTTTACGTCAACTTCCCAGGGATGCAGGTACACATTGAGCGGTCGATTCGCCACTCGTATTTTTTTCAGCAGTCGAGAAGTCATTCGCCAGGGCAGCAATCGCAGATAACCGCCGCCACCGACGGGAACTGTCATGCCCGCGAATGTTCCCGTCATTCCGGGGAATTCGCGAATCGGTCCGCTCGGCGTTTGAATGACATGTGGAATTTTCAATGTACCCGGTATTCCATACCGATCATGTCGCACCGGATAGATGCTCGAATCCGTGTCGAATCCTTCCTCAAGCAGAATCTCCAGAGCCCACAGCGACTTCCTGGTGATTGAAAAGCTTGGAGCTCGATACAAATGCACAGGCTCGCCTGTAATATCCTGTAACGTGTCGCGAGCTTGAATCAAATCGATGCGAAACCGGTCTGGCCCGAATTCATAGACCAACTGATGCCATTGACTGTGGCAGCCGATTTCATGTCCGGCGGAGCGAATTTCCTTCACCAGATGCGGATATCGATCAGCGACCCAGCCTAAAATAAAGAACGTACCGAGTGTTGATTGCTTCGCGGCAATTTCCAGAATCTGCCGCGTATTGTCTTCAACTCGGCATTCGTACTGATCCCAGTCGACGGGCTTAATCACAGATGCGAATGCGGAAACGTGAAAGTAATCTTCCACATCAACCGTGAATGTTCCATCAAAAGTTACTGAAGAGGTATTCATTGATAACCTATGTATTCGTCATCCGGACGACTTCCTGTTGGTAGCCGTACGTCTGTCGCTGGAAATCTGAGTCCGCTCCCACCATGATCGCGCCGAGCAGCGGAACCTGCAGGCTGCGAAGTGAATCTCGAGCTTGGACAACATATCGTACGCGGCTGTAATCTTTACGAGTCGCCAACAGTACGATATCAGCATTTTGAGCCACCATGGAAGGCTCAGCGACAAACAACAGTGGCGATGTGTCAATGATCACAAAATCAAACCGTGACTTCAACTGCTGAATCAAACCGCGTCCGCCGTCGATCGACAGCAATTGAAGAACTCGCTGATCAACCTGGCCGGCACCAATAAAGGTCAAGCCTGGTGCCTGGGTCTGCTGCCCAACTTTGTCCAGTGTTGCTTCACCACGCATTAATTCACTCAGACCCGGACCTTGCTGACCACCCACCATCATGTGAGCCGACGGACGACGCAGGTCACAGTCGACCAATGCCACCCGTTTGCCTGTGCGAGCAAGACTCGCAGCAAGCTGACACGAGACAGTTGTCTTACCTTCGTTGGCGGATGCTCCGGCAATCAAAATCGACGCCGGACGTGAGGGATCAATATGACGCATCAGAAATGTCCGCACGACGTCCATCGATTCCGTCACCGCGCGATTCCATTCATCGTAATCAACTTTGCCGGCAAAGATGCCCATCCCCAACAGGCCGCCGCGATCCGGTGACGGAATCGTTCCGATGAGTCGCAGACCAACTTCGCTGGAGATATCCGTGGCTGCCCCGATGCGATAGGAAAACCATTCAAACAGTGTGAAGCCGCAGACGATGCTGCCGAAAACTGCGAGACCGGCCAATGTGGAAAGCTGGGTCTTTTTCTTAATCTCACGTTCTTCCGGAACGTTAGCGTCCTGCACGGAACTGATTCGATCCGGAGCATTCAATTCGACTTCCTGCTCACGGATTTCCTGAGCGAGAGATTCTCGCATTTTTACGTCCGGGTCAATCTCGCGTTGTTCGCGTTCCAGATCCAGCATTTGCAGATTCTTCTCTGCGAAGAGCTTTTCCTGTTCGGCAATTTCGGCAGCAATTCCATCCCGACGTGTTGTCAGAAATTTCACATGAGAAAACGGAGCTGACGATGCAGTACCATCTGCACTGGGAGTCGTCCCGACGCCCAACAAACTGCGAAGCTGGTCTGCCTCTTTTCGCTTCGCTAGTAAGTCCGGATGGTTTGGATTTCGCGTGTTTGTTTCAAACTGATCGATTTCCTGCAGAACCTGAATCAGACGACCTCGAAAGTCCAAGGGGGATTGTGTGCTGGGAGTCGTTTTACCGGGAGCGTTACCTCGCATTCGCGAAAGATTCGGATCGAGCGACTGTAATCCACCTGACAGGCCCTGAGCCTGCAATGCTTCTTCAGCAAGGATGGAATCATTGAATTCGGCCAGCTTCTTTTCCAAGTCAGAAATTCTCAACTGAATGCGTCCCTGATCATGGATCAGAAGTTTTGGATCGACGCTGCCCAGATGTTTCGCCAGTCGTTCGATGTTTGACTGTGCGGCTCGCACGCGATTGTCAACATAGCGATGTGACTGCTCTGCCTTGCGAAGAGTTTCGATGCGTTTATTGCGTTCGTTGTAGACAACTTCGTTCAGGTACGAGCTTTTGATGGCATTCACAATCAACGCCAGGTCTTCAGGAATATCGCCCTGCAGACTGATCTTTAAAAATTCCGGGCTGACTTGTCCATCGACGGACAGTTCCTTCATCAACCATTCCACGGGATGCTGAATGCTGCTAAGCGTGCGGCATTCCGCAACTTTGGGATTGCGAAGTGCTGATTTCAGAACTCCTCGGCTCTTGATGAAAGCTTTTGCCGTATCTACGTATGTCAGGAATTCAGTGCTGCGATTTCCGTTTCCGAATGCAATGTTCTGTTCAAACTGCTGAATCTTCAGAACGGCCGACGATTCATATTTCGCCGGAATCTGAACCCACACAATCGCGCTGGCCAGCAGTGCGGCCGGGATCGCAAGCATCAAGGCCGGCACCCAGCGTCGTCGCAGTGCCGTAAGAATCCCCATGGCGGTTAACTCGCGCACACCAGAATTCGATCGTGGCGCCGATCCGTCAGGCCGACTACTGATTTTTGGTGGCACCCCAGGCGCTGCGGCAGCGTTGCGATATTCCTGAGTCGTTGTGGTCATGTCGAGTCTCTCCGGCGTACACGGGCAATTCCGTGGATCGGTGACGACAGTCGTCTGACGGGAGGTTGACGCATCAGAGTTCATCGCCAGACTCACAACAGTTGCTGAAATCCGGGAACACCCCGAGCGCAGTGCAAGACCTGTTGAGAATCCTCGGAAACATAACTCCTGAATCAGCGTGAGGCGTTAAAAGACGAAACAATGACGCAGCCTGCAGGCATCACCTGTTCACGAAAGACAACCTGATCCACATGAACCGATTATCGTGATTGGATGGATGAGAGCAATTCGAACCGTTTAGCCCGACTTCCCCAGCCGAGCGACCTGCGTGCATCCTGTTCGCTCGACGACTTCGCCGAAACTCGCCACAATTATGTCTTCCTGACGATCTTCGTGCCACTGGAGCCTCCCGATGATTATTGATTCACATCAACATTTCTGGAAACTAGACCTGCCATTCGACTACGCATGGCTTCACGAGCCAAAACACGAGCCGATTTGTCACGACTATCTGCCGGAAGATCTCAAGCCACATCTCAAGATGTGTGGCATCGACAAATCCGTGTTCGTTCAGACGCAGCACAATCTCGAAGAAAATCGTTGGGTATTGAAACTCGCAGAACAGAACGACTTTATCGCAGGCGTTGTCGGCTGGGTGGACCTGGCATCAGAAAAATGTGAAGAGCAACTGAGTGAATTCATCAAGCATCCGAAATTCGTCGGCATCCGACATATTACTCACGGCGAACCGGACGACAACTTCATCGTCCGCCCGGATGTTCTCCGAGGGCTAAAAGTTTTGCAGAAACACAAAGTCCCGTTTGATCTGTTGTTCTTCACTCAGCACTTGAAACACGCGGTAACGCTGGGCCAGATGCTGCCGGAATTACCGATGGTGATTGATCATTTGTCAAAACCCAAGATCAAAGACCACAAGATCGATGACTGGAAGAAGGATCTGCAAGCCGCCGCGAAGTTCCCGAACATCTATTGCAAACTCAGCGGCATGGTCACCGAAGCCGACTGGAAAAACTGGAAACCTGCGGATCTGAAACCTTACGTGGACGTCGCCCTGGAAGCCTTCGGCCCGGAACGCTGCATGTACGGTTCTGACTGGCCAGTGTGCGAACTCGCCGCCAGCTACGAAATCGCATTCTCTGCGCTGAACGAAGTTCTCGGCGCGATCAGCACGGAAGAACAAACCGCGATCTTTGGTGGCACTGCGCAGAAATTTTATGGATTGAAGTAGAGCATCCGTGCGCAAGTTAGGAAGGTTCCGGAAATAAAGTAAGTCAGCCTTTCCAGGCTGACTTGTTCTGCTTCAAGTCAGGCTGGAAAGCCTGACGTACTTCGAGTGGACGTTTCACCGCTCAGGAATTGTCTGACGATTATTTCGACGCGACGAGTGTCACACAGCCGCGTTATCGCGAGGTAAACGCTGGTGCTTATGGTGGCACCGATCATTGATTGAAACGTTCTCTTTATCAACGTTTGACAGGACGATTGGGGACAGGACGCATAAATCCCATGAATCGCATGAGTCCCACCGGAGTTATCAATGTTTGACAGGACGATTGATGACAGGACGATGAATCGCAATTTGTGTTTCTTATCGTCCTGTCGTCATAAGACGCGAAGTTCAATTAGCGGGAATGAAAAAGATGCTGTGCGTTGTCGTTCATCACAGTTGTCAAACCTCTGTTCCACTAGCGTAAAGCTAGCGGGGACAGACCTGTCGCGTTCGTGCCGCTCCTGCTTAGTTTCCAAACCTGCGGTTCACTGGCACAGGGCCAGTGGGGCCGAAAAGGCACTCGTGCATTTGTAATTTGCTTACACCTACGGCTCGCCGTTAAACGAATTATGCTCGACAACTTGTGCATGGGTGCATATTGCCGCAATTTCCCAATCCTCAGGCTTCAATTCCCGTGCCGAGATGATTTTCGAGATTGGCAGTGCTCCATACAGATGGGGAAACAAATCACTCCCGCGCGAGGGCTCCCATTTCAAGGCGTCGCCAAGAGACTCTGCTTCTATCGTCAGCAGCATGAGATCCGTCTGTCCGGCGTAGTGCTTTTGCAGAGTCCCGGGCAGTTGATCGGCCGTCGAAAAATGCATAAATCCATCACGCAAATCGTGCGGCGATCCACCCCATGAAGTCAGCGATTGGATTTCTTTCCAGACGGCTTTAGAGCAGATTTTGTAGATGAGCATAAACGTTGATCTCTAACTAAAAAACTGACCACGCCCCGTGGCTTCAAAGGCGTTCCGAAAGTGCTGAATCTGCGGTTCGCCTTTATCATCCGGCCATAGGATGGAGACGACGTCAAATCGAGCGGGCTGTTCAAGCCGGTCATATTGTTTCAGCCATGCCAGAGCGATGCGTGTAAGTTTTTCCTGCTTGCGTGTATCGACAGCTTCAAATGGCTGACCATCATTTGTGGATGTGCGTGTCTTCACTTCTACGAAGACCATCGTCTTGCCGTCCTGAGCAATGATATCGACTTCGCCGTAGCTGTTTCTGTATTGCCTCGCGATGATGCGAAATCCCTGCTGCTTCAAATACTTCACAGCCGCCCGTTCACCTCGATCGCCCAACAGCTTGCGGAATAGATTCTTCATTTGAGACTCCGGCACCGTTGTCTCGACTTTTCCAAGTCGAGTCGTAATCAGCGAAGCATGAGCGAAATTTTGCTCAATTTCAGAAAGTTGAGTTTAGGCACTGCGCAGCGAAAAGGCGACAGCCGGAGGAACTCGAAGTCCAGGCTGTCGCCCAACGTGTGTCGGAAGCTTAAGAAACAGAGATCACTAAACGAACATTAACAGGGCTCGGAGGGCTGACGCTCAACGGCACGTGGCTTGACAAAGTAGACGTCATTCTCCCAGTGACGAAGGCCACAAATCTCGACCTGTGGCATTCATCACTCGGAAAGTGATGAATACTATTATCATCGCAACGTACCGGTGGGCTGACGCCTCACCGCTCGCCTAACCCGGTGATCTCATTTGCCCGCGTCGCTGACCTGGACTTCCCATGGCTTCGCGCGGCGTTCTTTAAGACGAGTCGCTTTGCCTGTTCGTTCACGAAGATAGAACAGCTTCGCACGACGCACGCGAGCGTGGCGTTTGACTTCGATGTGAGAGATCTTCGGTGAGTTCACGGGGAACTTGCGTTCCACGCCTTCACCCTGGACGATGCGGCGAACTGTGAACATTTCACGAGTTCCATCACCGTTGCGAGCGATCACGACGCCACTGAAAATCTGGATACGTTCTTTCGTGCCTTCCAGAATTCGCGTATGAACGTCAACTGTATCGCCCACCGCGAACTTCAATTGCTGCTCACGAAGACTGGATTTTTCGACCAGATCCAAGAGATTATTTCGCATAACCGGGTTCCTTTATTCAACACACTTTCAGAACTATTCAAACTGAGCAGCGTCAGCCTCAGATATTATCCAGCAGATCATGGCGGCGTTCCGCTGTTCTCTGCAGGCTCTGATCCCGCTGCCACTCGGCAATTTTTTTGTGATCACCACTCGTCAGCACGTCGGGCACTGTCATTCCACGAAATTCACGAGGCCTCGTAAACTGCGGATGTTCCAGTAAACCTTCATTGCTGAACGAATCATATCGACTGCTGGTTTCATCACCCAGCACACCCGGTATCAGCCGAATCACTGTGTCGATAATCAGCATCGCCGGCACTTCTCCACCATTGCAGATAAAGTCGCCGACAGAAATCTCAGTTGGCTGCAACCCTTGGCGTATCCGGTCGTCGAAACCTTCGTATCGCCCACACAGCAACAGCAATCGAGGCTCCTGAGCGAGCTCCTCAACCAATCCCTGATCCAGTTTTCGCCCCTGAGGGCTCATCATCAACAATCGACCGGGAGCGTTTCCCTGAGTCTGCACGGCTTCGACACAATCGAACACCGGCTGACACATCAGTAACATCCCTGGACCGCCACCGAATGGCTTGTCATCGACCTGCCTGCGGACTCCCGGAGCAAACTCCCGGAAATTATGCCGCTGGATATCCACCAGCCCCCGCTCGATCGCGAGTTTCAGGTGTCCCTGTCCGAGATAACTTTCGAACATCTCCGGAAACAGGGTGAGAATATCAAACCGCATTGACAACTATTCCGCAGCCGTTGCTTCCACAGGTTCCGTGGCCTCGGCGGCTTCTGCTGCCGGAGCTTCTTCCTTAACCTTTGGAGCAAGCATGGCTGGCGGAGCCTGAGCTTTGCCAAATTTGTTTGTCTTCACTTTGCGAATCAAAGCGTTGACTTTTTCGCTTGGCTGAGCACCAACCGACATCCAATAATCGACACGCTCCATGTTCAACTTAACACGTGCGGCCTTGTCCTGAACCATCGGGTCGTAAAACCCAACTTCTTCAATTGCCTTGCCATCGCGCTGAACTCGCGAGTCCATCACGCAAATACGGAAGAACGCACGGTGCTTGCGTCCCATCTTTTTCATTCGAATTCGAACTGCCATTGGAACTCCTGAACTAACAAAAAACTGATGACCCTGTTTTCGTAGCTGAACTCGTGAGAGTTCAGAATCACGTCCGAATTCTTGCGAATCCGGCTACTATTTTTCGATTTCAGCCGAAGCCTCAATGTCTCTTGCAATAAAAAATCTTGCAAGCCCCGAGGAGTGAGCGACTAATTTTTTCGATTTCGCTTCTTCTGCTTTTGAGCTTCTTTCTTCTGTTTTTTCTTTTTGTCGCGAGCCGCCTCTGTATCAAGCGGCCCACGCTGGCTTCGCAACTTCTTTTCGGTGAAGTCAGCTCCCGGATTCATCAAACCGCCGTCAGCCATGCCTTTCACAGCCTTCATTCGGTCGCGAAGCCCCATATTCGACATGCCCTGCATCATTTTTCCCATGGCGGAAAAGTCTTTGAGCAGCTTGTTCACGTCCGCCGCCTGTACACCGCTGCCTTTCGCGATGCGATTACGACGACCACGATCGATAATATCAGGATTTTGACGCTCTTTCAGCGTCATGGAGTTGATGATGCCTTCAATGCGCCGCATGTCGTCTTCAGGGTTCATGTCACCCATCTGATCAACGACACCGCCCATTCCGGGAATCATCTTCATGATTTCCCGCATGGAGCCCAGCTTTTTGATTTGCCCCATTTGCTTGCGGAAATCATCGAGCGTGAACTTGCCCTGCTGCATCTTTTCCTGCTGACGCAGCATGTCTTCTTCATCGAATTCCTTCTGAGCTTTTTCGAACAGCGACACAATGTCGCCCATGCCCAGAATTCGCCCAGCCATGCGGTCGGGATGGAATTCTTCCAGTCGGTCGAGTTGTTCACCGACCCCAATGAATTTGATCGGTACGCCAGTCACGGCCTTGACACTCAAAGCAGCCCCGCCGCGAGTGTCACCGTCCAGCTTGGTGAGAATCACACCGTCGAGCTCAAGCGCTTCATTAAACGCTTTGGCGCTGTTGACGGCGTCCTGCCCCGTCATCGCGTCACAGACAAGCAAGGCTTGGTCTGGCGAGACGCTGTTGTCGATCTGTTGCAGCTCTTTCATCAAAGCCGCATCAACGTGCAATCGGCCAGCGGTGTCGAGAATCACGACCTTCGCACCAACCCGCTTGGCTTCTTTGACCCCGTTCCGGCACACCTGCACCGGATTGCTGTTTTTTGGATCCTCCGAGTAAACCGGACATCCAACCTGGCCGCCAATGATTTTGAGCTGCTCTATCGCCGCCGGGCGCTGCAAGTCGGCTGCCACCAAAAACGGGGCATGCCCCTCTTCTTTGAGCTTTCGAGCCAGCTTTCCGCAAGTCGTCGTTTTACCCGACCCCTGCAGACCGCACATCATAATAATACTAACGCCGTCTCGCTTGATGGCCAGCGAATGATCGACCGGCCCCATCAACTGAATCAAATGCTGATGGACGATCCCGACGATCTGCTCCTCGGGCCGCAGCGATTTCAGGACCTTTTCGCCAATCGCCTCTTCCGTGACCGTCTTGACAAAGTCGGTAACGACATCGTACGCAACGTCGGCCTCCAGCAGAGCCGTGCGGACCTGCTGCATCCCGTCGCGAATGTTGCCTTCGGTGATCTTTCCGGTTCCCCGGAAAGCCGTGAAGGCTTTACCCAGACTTTGTGAAATGGATTCAAACACGAGGAGAGAATGCTTTAAGGAAAAAGGGCATAAAAATAACTTGGAATTCCGGCAAAAGGCACGCCGCACGGGCCACTTAAGTCGTTTAACAGAAACGACTTGCGCGACATTAATGCAGGCAGACGCAGGAACAGAGTGCTCCGCGCATACGAAGGGCCAGAAAAATCGAAACGCGGATCATATCGCCAGCCCAACTCGCTGACAAGCCGTTTGCCCCGTTTGCCTGTGTTTGGGTTGATATCAGTAACCTACGGGCCGTTTCGGGCAATTTTTAATGCAGGCGAGCAGCAAAATGGAGTCACCCTGAAAGATATTACCACGCCGAAGGAATCCGACCTGGGACAGGCCGGAGTACAACGTAGCCAGATCTGTCCTCAGATCTGCATCCTTTCAGCATCGCCCATCGCAATAGATCGACTCACGAAAGCGTTGGCAATTGGTAGTTCTTCTACCGCCGATCCTTTAACGGAGACTGGCGGCGCTCAAGTGCATGCTGCCGAATCACGTCAGCCAATTCCTCTGGCGACTCATTCCCCGTAATTAACAGTTGAGTGCATTCCTGCAGATTACGAAACCACGTATGTTGTCGTTTTGCGAATTGCCTGGTCGAAATCTTGCTCAGCCCGACGGCATCGGTCAGTGATATCTCACCATGAAGGTGCCGTATGAGTTCCAGATAGCCCAGAGCCTGCCTGGCTGTTCGACCTGGCAGAGGATCGGATTCCAACAACTGCCGGGTTTCTTCAAGCCACCCGTCTTCCATCATCATGTCAATGCGTTGGTTGATGCGTGCGTGAAGCCACGGGCGCGGCGGGTGGAGCCAGACGACACACGCAGGCTGCTCTTCCACCGGTCGAGGTCTGTGGCTTTGATCTTCGGAAAGTGGCTTGCCTGTGAGTTCGAAAACTTCGATCGCTCGAATAATTCGTCGCATGTCATTTGCATGCAATCGTTGAGCCGTGGCTGAATCTCGCAGGGCAAGCTGGGCAAGTAGCCAATCCGGCCCGTGCTGAATAGCAAGCTGTTCCCAATGAGTCCGAAGTTTCCAGTCTGCTTCGGGACCTTCGAACATCCCGCGGAGAATTGATCGCAGATAGAGCCCCGTGCCGCCAACAAATAGCGGTGTCATGCCTCGCGAAACGATGTCGATTGCTGACTCATGGGCGAGCCGCACGAATTCCGTGACGCTGAAATCCTGCGATGCGTCAGCAATGTCGATCAAATGGTGACGAACGGCCTGCCGATCGGCGACCGATGGCTTGGCCGTTCCGATGTTCATTCCGCGATAAACGGCCATCGAATCCAGCGAGACAATTTCGGCATTGAGTGTCTTCGCCAGAAGCATTGCTGAGGCAGATTTGCCCGATGCTGTCGGCCCCGCCACGAACCAACATTCATTCAGCAGTGAGACAGGAAAGTACATGATTCATCGGGCCCTTGAGTCGTCCTTGCTGCCCGGATCACCATACGGTTAATTGGCACTTGTTCTGGGTTCGGTCGATGACCTTCGCCAGGCGTCAGAATCTGCAAAAACGCTGGGATTCGAGGTTCTTGCTGCTGGTAAAGATCGGGCAAAACCTGTGTCTGACGCTGCCAGCAATTCACGTGGATTACAATACGGGCATTCGATAGTATAGATGATTTTACCGCAGCGACTACATTCCTTCGGGCCAGCCAAACTGACAGACTCTCTCAAAGACTGATGCCACCCCAGCCGAATCATGCCCAGCAAAACCAGGATCGACAAGATTCCATTCCACGGCGTCAGAAAAAACTGAAAGAAGGCGACACTCATTGCAGCAGCACTGGAAAGGCATAGCAAATAGGGCGACACAATTCGAAAAGCTCTATTCCGGCCATCACGCCCGACTTCCGCCTGCCACAAACGATTCAGAGATTCACGGCGCAGCTCCGATGCACGCCAAGTCTGGTTACTGTTGACAGCGTTTAGCAATCGCTCGACATCATCCAGAACGCGATACGTGTCCTGCTCTGTCAGATGATTCTGATGAGCCCAGCGATTCCTGAAATCTCGCAGTTCACTAATCAGGCTGCGTTCAACAAATGACAAATCGTCGCGGAATAGATCGTTCCAGCGATCCCACATAAAAACGAGAAGAAACTGAGCGTCACCGCGTTCAATATCAGAAATTATTCGGGCATCAAAACGCTTCGCAGAAACCCGTTCTGCAAGATATGGACGCAATCCCGCAGCAAGCAGATCGAGTCCTCTGGAAATTGTGTCGCTCATGCTGTACTTCTTGCAGGAGGAAGATTATTGATTGGACTGTGATTGTTGCAGTCGTGGACTCGAAAAGATGGCCATTTCGCAGCCCCGTTGAACGTTTTTGGGTATCTACGGCACTCTTGACGATTTTTTCGGTTGTAATGGCAGGTTTGCTTTGTGGGATTCAATCTCGAGCGTGTCAGATTCTTAAGGGTGATGTGATGACTCAAAAAACAGTGTTGAGTATTGGACAATGTCGCCCCGATCAGGCGGCCATTTCGCATTACCTCACGTCCCTTTTCGGCGCTCGTGTGCTCACTGCGGATCTGCCGACAGATGCCTATCAACTACTCAGTAACCAATCCATTGATTTGATTCTCGTCAACCGCAAGCTTGACGCAGACTACAGCGACGGAATGGAAATCCTGCAACATCTTTGCACTGACGAATCAACCGCAGAAATTCCTGTCATGCTGGTTTCAAACTTTGCCGAATGGCAGGAGAAAGCGGTGGCGATGGGTGCCATTTACGGCTTTGGAAAGGCTGAACTCAATCGGCCAGAAACGAAACAGCGGCTGAGTGATGTGCTGCAGTAACTTCGGTGGTGTTCAGGAGGGCAATTCTGATACGAATGCTGAATTATATTAGACTGCAGTCCAGATGCTTTCGGTACTGCTCTGCCCCTGAAATCTAACAACAATGCCTGATCAGAATTCCAGATTTCTTAACCGCTCACCGTGGCGACTGCGCAGCGAGAGCTTCCATTTTGATCGAATTGACTGCGCTTCTTTAAGTGTGAGTGTATGTTTGCGATCGACAATCTGCGATAATGTTGAGAGTAAAATGGTCCCCCGGCAGCCAGTTACCGGACCATCAGGAGTTGCAACTCATTGCACGATGGCATCAGGGTCTATGTATGCATTCTCATCATGCCAGATGGTTATGTTTAAGGTTATCAATGACGCAGGCAACGATGTACAAGAGAATGCCTGGCTGTCGGAAACACCAACCGGCTGAAAAGGACTGGGTAAATCTCGACGGCCACCGATCAGTCGCGTTTTTCTTGATTCTGTATGCGTTCATCGTGGTTGGCTGTGATTCTTCTCGTCGCAAGTCCGAGCTTGCATCTGAACCTCAGTCTTCAAAACACGTGAAGTCCATGACGATCTTTGCGGATGTAACCGATGCCGTCGGACTTTCGTTCGTCCACTCCGATGGACCGTCCGAAAGTTATGAGATTCCTCGAGCGATCGGTTCCGGATGTGGCTGGATCGATGCGAATAGTGACCAGCTGCTTGACATTCTTTTCATCGACGGAGGACGGCAAGTTGCCCCCGGAAACACTGGAACGCTGGTTGCCCTGTACCTGCAGACCAAAGACGGAAAATTCCAGAATTTCAGTACCGAAGCCGGGTTCATTGGTACTGGCTATGGGATGGGATTGGCCATCGGAGACATCGATAACGACGGCGATCAGGACGTGTATCTGACAAAGTATGGATCGGATCAACTGTTCCTGAACGATGGTACTGGCCGCTTTACGGATGTCACACGGCAAGCCCGAATTGAGAATCTTTACTGGTCCACCGCAGCGGCCATGACGGATCTGAATCGTGACGGCTGGCTGGATCTGGTAGTTGCGAACTATGTCGATTATTTTCCAGGCACTTTTTGTGGGGACGCAGCCGGACGTCAGGAATTTGGTGGACCTTCGGATTTTCCGGGTACACCCAATCGTGTGTTTATGAACCTTGGTCGATCACCTGACGGCACAGTGAGTTTCGAGGACCGTTCCGCTCAGTCAGGCCTTGCATCTGTTCCCAGCAAAAGTCTGGGACTGGTCTGTCGCGACTTTGATGCGGACGGGGACACGGATATCCTTGTGGCAAACGATGCAGAACCCAACCAACTTTGGATACAGAGTGCAGATTCATTCACGGAAGAGGCAATTCTCCGCGGTGTTGCAGTGAATCGGTTCGGTGAGCCCGAAGGCAACATGGGCACCGTCATGGGGGATTTCACAGGAGATCAGCATCCTGATCTACTGATCACTCATCTTTCAGGTGAGATGAATACACTTTGGCAGGGAGACTCCAATGGCTATTTCTCCGATCAGACTTCTCATTTTCAATTTGGGAAGGCAGGGTTGGCACAAACGGGATTTGGCATTGTCGCTGTCGATGTGGATTTCAATGGCAACCTGGATATTCTGGTGGCAAACGGAAAAGTGAATCGAGATCTTCATCGACTTGCCAGCAGCACTGGTTTCTGGGACGACTACGCGGAACGGAACCAGATCTTCCTTGAGGACGCAGGTGATTTTCTGGAAGTGAATGACGGAGCCTTCACGGAACACGCAGAAGTTTGGCGAGCGCTGGCAGCTGGTGACTATGACCGTGACGGCGATCCTGACCTGCTGGTTACCAGCATTGGCCGTCCAGCGCGCCTTTATCGCAACGATGCGAAAAAAAAAGGGCATTGGCTTTGTATCCAGCCGTTTGATGCTGAACGCCAACGTGTTGCTTTTGGTGCCGCCGTGACCGTGATTTCTGAGAATCATCGCTGGACGGTCGAAATTGTTCCCCATACAAGTTTCCTGAGCAGCCACGAACCCGTCGCCCTTTTTGGGCTCAGTGATGTGACGACGATCAAATCGGTTGAAGTGATCTGGCCAGAGGATGCTTTGATGGTCGAAGAGTTTGCAGCTCCAGAAGTCGATCAGCGTATCCAATTGATTCGGGGGAGCGGTCTTCGTGGTCGATCGGGAACCCTGGAGGGAACCCCATGAAGCAGACTCGCATTTCTTTCAGATCCCGTAGTCTTCAAATCCTGACCGCCACTGGGCTTGCGGCGACGCTTGTGTTCTACGCTTCGATCAGACGCTGGGGACATTCCGAAACGACTGTTGTTACGGCGGAAATGTTCCCCGACAATCTGCCCGTTGGCTTAAAAGAGGACATTTCCCGGGCCCGTCAGAGAATTCAAAGGTATCCCACTGCCGAGTCCTGGGGATCACTCGGCGAACTTTGCGTCGCTCACAAACTTCTACCGCAGGCGGAGTCGTGTTTTCGGAAAGCGTCAATCCTTGCACCGGACGATCCTAAGTGGATTTATCAAATGGCAGTGATGGCTGAGAAAGTGGATCTCGTTCGGGCGATTGAATACTATGACAAGGTTCTTAGCCTCGATCGTTCCGTGGAAGCTGTACACTATCACCGCGGACGGGCGCTTGCCCGAATCGGAAGACTCGATGATGCCGAGCAGTCTCTGAAGACGGCTGGTGAGATGTCACAGCAGCATCCATTGGTGCTCAAAGCAATGGCGCAACTTCGCATGATGCAGGGTGATAGCGACGGAGCATTTGTCTTGATCAAAAAGGCCGTCAGCGACAGTCGAGCCGGATTTGATATCGTCGAAGAAGCCAAACGACTGTTGATACGACAATCTCCACATGATTTGACGGCCGCACCGTCATTGGCGGATGCGAAGTCTTCAAGACCTCAAGTCACTCCGCCGCTTCCGGAGCCGTGGATGGAGGGCGTTGCTCGCCGTTTGCCGCAAATGGCAGAGATTGCAGCACAAGCCAGCGAATTCTCATCCCGGCAACAGCACAAGGCCGCTTTGGCATTGTATGAGCGGCTCATGAGAATCGAGGATCGCAACTCTCGTGCAGCCACCGCCCATGCTGTGGAGTTGATGAATGGAGGAAATGTTCCGCAAGCGTTGGAAGAAATGAAGAAGGTTTGCAAGGAGTTCCCACAGGATGCTTTGGCGTTCAGAACTCGAGGTGCGATCGAGTTCCGGGTTGGTGACATCCCTGCCGCCATCGAGTCATTTGATGAGGCCGTGCAACTCAAGCCTGATTTTGTCGATGTTCATCGAGCCTTGCTCTTGATTTTTCAACTTCAAAAGCAGACCGATCGGATCGAGGCTCAGTTCAGAATACTGCTTGCGCTGCTGCCGGCCGATGAAGAACTCCGGGAGCAATTTGCAACGTTTCAGTGTGATCGTGGCCAGCAACAGGATCGGAACTAAGAGCTGGTAACGTAACGCACATAGGACTTGGCTGACGATTCAACTGTTCAACCCTTTTGCCTACACCGTCTGTTGCAGGCACCTATTTCGAAGGGGTGGCGGTCTCTTGGATGATCAGAGTGTCTTCGATATCGACATTTTCGAGAATTTGAATGATCCCGGAGGGCCAGCGAATTTCTACCCCGACCACAGAGGTGGCCTGTCCCAGTCCAAAGAACTGCCTCGGGTCGCTGGAGGACGCGTAGCTCCCACCGGACTTCACCAGTCGAATCATATGAGGCTGATCGGCAGTCGTCTGAACCCGGATCAGCGCTCCGACCGCATCGCGACTGCTCTTTATCCCGATCAGCCGAATCACAAGGGAGTTGTTGATCCCGGATTCGTTGGACAGAACAGTCATCGGTTCGTTCACCAGTGAGATAGCGAGATCCTGGTCTCCATCGTTGTCCAGGTCGCCTGCAGCGACGCCTCGTCCCATGTGGGGCGTTCGCATGTACTCTCCAGCTGCGGCGGCGACGTTTTGAAACGACGTGCCAGATTCGTTCTGAAACAGCAGAGGCGGTTGTCGTAATGGAACATTCGTTGGGTAATAAATAACGTGGCCGTTTGACACAAAGACGTCTTCATCACCATCTCGGTCGAAGTCGAAGAAGACCGTGCCCCAGCCAACGGCGAGCCCACCGACGGAAGTCACTCCAGTAGAGCGGCTGACATGCTGGAAGAAAAAATTGCCTTCGTTTCTGTACAGAGCAAAGCTCTCGCGTTCGTAGTTAGAGACCCAAATGTCGGGACGTCCGTCGCGGTTGTAATCTCCTACATCCACCCCCATGCTGCCGTCGGGCGTGCCAGAATCACTCAGACTTGTTCCACTCCGTGCCGATGCGTCTTCCAAATGACCATCGCCCTTGTTCCGGTAAAGGAAGTTGGCGACGTTGTCGTTTGCCACGTAGATATCGATATGACCATCAAGGTCCACATCAGCCATCAGAACTCCCAGCCCCTTGCCGTCATTCCGGAGCGGAATCGTGGCACTGATATCAGCGAAAGTGCCATCTCCGTTGCTCTGATAGAAAACATCCGGCAACGGTTCAAATCGCCGTGGCGGACATACGTCGCGCCGACTGGGTTCGGGGCCTGGGCAAATCGGATTGTTGTTCAGTGACCAGTCGACATAATGTGCCACATAGAGATCCGGATTCCCATCGCCATTCACATCGCCCCATGCAGCGCTGCTGCTCCACATTGAATCTGACAACCCAGCGTCCTGGGCAACCTGCCGATACGTGCCGTCACCCTGATTTTGAAACAACAACAATCCACCGTAACCCGTAATGAGAACATCGGTGAATCCATCATTATCAAAATCTCCAACTGCGGCACCATGACTATACCACGGAGCTGATTCTATCCCCGCCTCACTGGCTCTGGCAGAAAATCTCCACCCACCCTCGTTACGAAAAAGGCCGGCTGACAGTCCGGCGATCTCATCGTCAGTCTTGTAGCGACCGCCTCCGGGAACAAATAAATCCATATCGCCGTCGTTGTCATAATCGGTCATTCCGACACCGCCACCCAGCAATTCCAAAATGGCATAGTGACCAGATTCCTGTCCATTGCGATACGTAAAGCGAATTGTTGAACGCTCCGTAACATCGGCAAAGGCAGCGACAGTTGGCACTTTCTGAATGATCGGTGCGTCAGCCCTGTTAACGTCACTTAATGCATCCGCTGATTTTATCGTTGCCGAATCCTGTGCAGGTTTTTCAGATGTACAGCCACTGCACAAGCCGACCAGCAACCACGCGACCGACAGCAGGAGTCGAATCTCGCTCAGTGTTCGGTACCCGTGCTTGAAATTTTGTACAACGAACATTGGTCCGTTCGGTATCCTCAGCACCAGAAGTCTCCAATTGAGCGAATATATTAATGTCCAACAAGGAGGCATGACACGACGACCGACGTACGACAATACTCAGGGCCTGCCTGTCGCTCTTTCACTGGACTCTGCCAGCGTTCGATAATTTTTTTCCAACTGAACGTTGCCGACTCTTCGGTAGTAGTCGGCCAGTGCTGCATAAGCACCAGAATGGCCTGGATCCATGTCGATCACAGTCGTCAGCCAGCGCAGCCCTTCTTCCGGCGATTCATGATTCATGGCAATGATCGCAATTTCATACCGTTGTTTGACCGGGTCCGGACTATTGGCAAGTTCATCCAGGAGTTTCCGTTTCCGGCGTAGTTGTTCTTCGGCCGCATTCACTTGCTGAAACATCTCGGCGGCCTCTTCCGTTTTACCGGCAGCCTGCAGAGACGACGCAAGTGAATACCGAACTTTCGAGTCGTACGGTCGTTCCGCATACAAAGGCCGCAGCATAGACACAGCATCGCTCGCCTTACCGTTCATAAGAAGTATTCCTCCCATGGCGGCTCTTGCGTCGTAATTTTCAGGGTCTATTGCAAGCAGTTGTTCAAAAACGCCAGTCGCATCCGAAACCTTCCCGACTGACAAAAGCATGTCCCCCCATTCAGCAAGGAGTGCTTTTTCCTGCGGCGTCTCTTTCAAGCACTTGCGAAATTCGATTTCCGCTTCGTCGAATTTCAGCGATGCTTTCAGGCAAATGGCAAGCTGTAGCCGAATATCTGAATCTGCGGGCGTGAGCTCAAGAGCCTTTCTATATGCAGCAATCGCTTCCGACCAATGCTCCAACTCCCGAAACCGGCCCGCACGGATCGAGTAAGGCAACGGGTCATCTGGATAATCCGCCTGCCAGGCGTCGATAATGGGCATTGCTTTCAAAATCTGCCGATTTCGAAAATACCCACTCACATAGGACTCACAGATCTCTCGACCATCATCGCCAGGATCCTGAAGAAGCCGGCGTAAATGAGGCTCCGCATCCCGCATCTGCCCGGACTGAGCCATCGCCAGCCACTGCTCTCGTTGCAGTCGCTCCACGGAGAATCCCTGATCATACGCCAATTGAATGTGTTCTCTGACCAGGTCCAGGTCACCGAGTCGTCTGTATGCACGAGCCATCAGGAACTCTGTCTGGCCATCGCTCTGGCGATCCGGAATGCTTTTCAGCCAAGCCACTGCCATTTCCGCTTTTCTTTCCTGCAGAGCCCGCTCTGCGAAGAAAATTCGGGTTCGTTTGTCAGCAGACGGATACCAGAAGACGGTGGCGGCAGCGATCAGAATCAAGCACACGGACAGGAACCTCTTTTTGCTAAGGGAGGCAAGCACTCGCAATTCTAGCACTCCTGCAAGAGGTTAGGTTCTTCAACATCTGAAATGTCGCTCTTACTGCTATTTGCAGTCGCTGGTGACATGCGGCAGTTCATGCGAGTTGGCCAAATCCTAACCGTTCCGTCCGATTGCCAAACCCATCAGCACCGATGGCAGACTCAGCCACATGATGGGACCTGCGGTGGGCTCGAATGCCGGAACCGGCCAGGTGCTGTTCACTGCAGGCAACAGAATCCCGGCCAAGATTGGAAACAGGCAGCCTCCGACCATGCCAACCAGTCCAATCAAAACCGTCGATTCAATGCGAGAACTTCGAAGTCGTATACTGCCCAAAGCAATTCCAAGTCCAATTCCAAGACCAAAGATCATCCATGTGATACTGTGCATGAGCAATGTAATATATTCCGGAGGGCTAGTCGCTCCGGCAGCCATGTTCTGTCGAGAGACCGTGTTAATCCAGACGCCCACAACACCAGCGAGGGCACTAAACAGAGTTCCAGCCAATACAGTTGCGAATATCATCCGGATGCTGGAAAATCCCAGCCTACGGGACAAACAGATAGTGAGACCAAAAAACGTCCCCAAGATGGCCCCGGCAGTTCCCAACCAAATTGCAGCATTCCAGAGGTTGTTTTCATGCGTTGCCGCGAGCACCTCAGCCTGAACCTCAGGTGGAGGTACCTGGCCAAACGCAAGTGCCGCGAGATCCGGTGGCAATACAAAGACCTCGCCGATTAGCTCTATCGCCTTCCATGACAGGATCGCGCCAACGCCGCCTGCGAGAGCAGTAGCAAGTGTGCGGACCACGACAATTCCGGAGTTCAAAACAGGATTTGGCTCTGGCAGCGACTGGTGTTGATCGCTTCCTGAAAGTGAAGTTTCACTTGTCATACGAATGTTTGTCTCGTGGCGTTAATATCTCATTGTCAGGCTTTAAAAAAGGTGTCAGGAACCAATATCCAAATGGCCCAGAGGGTCTCGGCAGTATTGGTTCCTGACCCCTTTTTAACCCCTTTTTAACCCCTTTTTAACCCCTTTTTCAAGCTCGGCTCCATGACAAAAGCCCAGCTTTCAAAAGAAAGCCGGGCTTCGCGGAGAACCAATTGCTTTACGTTTAGTAGAGAAACTTCCTCCAGGGAGTAACTACAACTTGGCCAGATCAAAGTCAAACTTGTTCGGACCTGGTTTGACCTCGAACACCAAACCGCTTGTCTTTGGGTCGTTGAACTTCTCCGGAATATCCGGAGCGGTTGCTGGATTTGAGTCCGCTACAGTTTTGGGCCCGCCACCCTGCATCATCTTCTTGTAGTCGTCCGAAGTACTCATCTCCGTAAGCGGAGCGACAGGAGGCTTCACGGAGACTTCCCATCGTCCGGCCGGAACGCCAACCTTTGGATCAGCAGCAGTGAGTGAGTAGTTACCCAAAGAATCCAGAGTTCCTGTTAGTGTCAAACCTTTCGTCGAATTAAAAAACACGACAAGGCTGCCCAAAGCTACAGGCTTTCCATCGTTGGTTACAGTTCCACTGACCTGTGACTGTGGATCCACAGGGACCGGTTCACCACCGCAACCGGCGGAAAGCAATACCAAACCGCACACCACACTCAAAACTGGAGATCGCATGTTCGAAATGCCCCACAATGCATGTAAGAAAAAATCAAGCGGACCAAAATCATGCCTGAATAATGAAGAATGGGCACGCAGCCAGCTCTTTGGTTGCGTGTCCAGGATGGATTCACTTAGAACTCACCAATAACCTGCCCGTCATTTCTGGCGCACAGGCGTTTCAAAGTCAACATATCGATATTATCGCTGATAAACCGAGCAGAGCCGTCGTTCAAAAGAACCTGAACACCACCAGTGTGGGCAGAGTTCAGTGGGTTATTGCTTCCGAAATTGTCCCCAACGCCCGGCCAGTTCGGATCATTGTCGATGACGGGAGAATTCGGAGGGAAACGAACAGTGGTCAGATTAAATGGACGATCCATCGATCCGCCTCCTCCCCAAGCATCGATCGTAACGGGATGTGGACTGCCCATCATGATTCCATGAGTACCATTAACCTGCCTTGTTCTTGTTCCACCGCTCGCTGGGGCCGCATCAAAGACAAAGTTAGATGCTTCGCCGACCGCCATCGTGTTCGAAGTCCCATCGACCATGTCCTTGAATCCAAATGTCTCAGCGATGGCAAATGTTCCAGATGAAGAAAATACTCCGGTCGCCTGCTGTCCTCCGCAACAACCGCAGCATGTGATCTGCTTGTTTGTTGGATTCGTGTAACCATTGCCGTTTGCAGGCCCAGAAATCCCGTAATACTGAGCATTCGGGATAACATGGTCTCCAGAATCTCGCTTCGCCCTCAATGGGCTGGAAGGACAGATCACGCCGGGAATTGACGATTGCGCCAGCACCCGCCCATTTGCGCCTCCCTCCGCAGTGCCATTCCAAGTCCAGCCATAATGGGTTCCGCTGAAGGTAAGCTGGTTGTAAACGGGAGCTTGCTCAAGGTATGGAAGGATTCGCATATACCATGACATGCCCCAACCCCATTGATCTGATCCCACCGCACCGATTGGAAGTGTATTGTAGACGTCATGGTAATTGTGCAATGCCAATCCAAGTTGCTTGAGATTGTTTTTGCACTGAGTCCGGCGGGCTGCTTCGCGCGCTTGCTGCACTGCCGGGAGCAGCAAAGCGATAAGGATGGCGATGATCGCAATCACTACCAAGAGTTCTATCAGGGTAAATCCACGCTTACGCATTTCAATTTCTCCAGCAACACAAGGAAGAGAACATCATTCTCACTGAAAAAGTTCGCAGACACTCCTACGAGACAAGAGTAACACGCAGGTTGTCGTCAACTGGACAGAATGTCAATGATAAAACGTCGGCTGACTTTGAGAAAATCTGAAAGAATTAACGATTTTCACAAACAGCATGTCGGATTGAACCCTGGAAAACTCCAGCATTTCGCTGCCACATAAACAGACAGAGATTCGAGAATTGCATTTCGGTGGGATGCGGTGGTGCGAGGAAAACATCCGGTGGCGCAGCGCAGAGCCCCGCCTAATCTCTTGAAGCCCTCCGCGCTAATTCGCGGAAGACTTCATCGCCAATTTCGAAGCACCCACGCACAAGTTACCGGGCATGATTCGTTTTACGGCGAGCCGGAGGCGCAGGCAAATTACCAGAAAACCGACGCTTTCGGCTTGCCGTTAAACGAAGAAATTTATGCACAGGTGCTTAGTACGGGGTTCACCCTTTCTTGACAAACGGCGATTTCCAACCGGTGCACTTCGTTTGTCGTTGAATAAATGCCTCTTTGCGTCGGCTGCCTTCATTCCACAACTGAATTGCAAAGTTGAATGGGCAGTTTTCTCCCTTTCACCAGCACAAACTCTGGGCTTTTGGGTGGCATGTTCCACAACTCAACTTCGCCATTCGACCATGTGACCTCGAGTTCTTCGATCACTTCCCCGTTGGGGACGTAAAGCGAATATGTCTGTTCATTGGTCGTCAGGTATCCGCCACCTGCCACTGCCAGTCGAAAATGATCTCGTCCGGCAATTCTGGCTCGGATCGTCGCCCCGCTGCCATCTCTCACTCCTGACGTGGAAATCAAACGCACTACGACAGGATCGCTGGACGATGGCGTTCGATTTGTCACCAGCGAAAATGGAGCGGCAAGATTTGATACGGCAAAATCCGTCGTTCCGTCTTTGTTCCAGTCGAGCGTGGCCAGCCCTCGGCCAAGGTAAACCTGCTGAAAAAACGGACCCAGCAGATCGGTTGGAATCTCTGTAAACGAATTTCCCTGCATGTTCCTGAACAATTGCGGCTGCATTCGATCCTGCCTGGCTGAGTCTACAGGTTTGTCCACATGTCCATTCGTTACGATCAGATCCTCCCAGCCGTCGCCATCTAGATCGGCAAACTGCGTTCCAAATCCAAGCATTCCAAAGCCAGAATCCCGAAGTCCGAACTGCCGAGTGAAATCCAGGAATAATCCATCGGGACTCTGGGAATAAAACGCATTTGATTCGCGCTCAAAATTCGTCACAAACAGGTCAATCTGTCCATCGCCATTCGCATCACTTGCGGCAACTCCCATCGAAGCCTGCGCGTTTCCGTCCGCGTCAAACGCCAAGCCTCGCAGCACGCCTTCCTCGGAAAACTCAGGGATTCCGTCTGAATTGGTGTCAAGGTTGTGGAACAGGAAATTTGCACTTGTGTCATTGGCAACGAACAGGCTGGCTCGGCCATTGCCGGTGAAGTTCCAGGCAATTAAAGCCAAAGCACGGCCGGACGTCTCACGAATCCGGGACACGTCCGTGACATCGCGGAAGCGACCGTCGCCGAGATTCAGATACAGTCTGTCGGATTCAGCAGTCAGAACGTCCGGAGTGCAGGCCATCTGTTCTCCGGTGGAGCGGTGGCATTCCTTGCGAGCAGTTTCGTCTCGCTTTGAATAATTGCCGACGTATAAGTCCGGCAAACCGTCACCGCTGAAATCGGCCAACACGCTGGTAATGCTCCATTCATTTCCCGCGACATCCGCGATGCTGGTCACATCGTCAAATGTCCCATCGCCATTATTGTGAAACAGCCGATTGGCTCCGAGGTTCGAAACAGATACGTCCGGGAATCCGTCCTGATCGAAATCCTCTGCACAGACTCCGTGAGAAAACCCCGGCTCAATGAGATTTGCGACCGTGGCAACATCCTCAAATCGAATCCCGTTTCGATTGCGATAAAGGCTATCGAGTACGACAGGCTGGTCATCGCCTGCTCGCCAGTCATTGGCCTGCGCAATATGAAGATCGGGCCAGCTGTCCAAATCGAAATCCAGGGCCGCCATGCCACCTCCGACGACGTTGAAAATGTGCTGCAGGCGTGTTTCCTCAGTGGTCCCTTCGAAGTAGGTAAAATAGATGCCTGCTACTTCGGCTTCATCAGTGAACTCCCAATTGACCAGGCTGCCTTGTGCCAGGCTCTCCTGCGGGGGCGAGCGAACTCTGGCAGCAGCCTGCCGGCCCCAGTTCGGTTCAGCAAACCGCTCGATGTCGAGTGATGCAATCTGGCCGGCAATTGTCGAATTCTGGTCAGGATCTCTGACCGCAAGGCGACCCCATTGCCAAGGTGTTGGCAAGGTCAGGTCATAGGGAAGATCAAGGCGAGAAACGACGTATAACCAGCCAGCGGCTTCCCAGTACCTCCCGAGCTGCCCCAGCCGGTCCGCAGCCCTGATCATCACCTGCTCATCAATCTTGTCGCGCAGAAGGCTGAGAATCGCATCCAGCTCCGATAGCAATGCCGCTCTTCGCTGAAAAAGCTGAGCAGCCTCAGATTTTCCGATGGATTCCAGACATCCGGCAATCTGCAGATTTGCCGACAAATGATTGGGAGAAAGTTGAATCGCTTTCAGAAAACAATGAATTGCGCCGTCTGTCTGTCCAATGCGACGCGCTTGCAAACCCTGAACAAACCAGACCTCCGGATGATTTCGAGCGGCGTCCGGAAGACTTCCCCGCCACGCCATGAATTCATCAAAATCACCTCGTTCGACAATGATGCGGCCCAGTCGTCCTTGTGCTTCCCCCAACCAAGGAGCGGTCGCGATCACCTGCCGCAACAGTTGCTCGGCTTCCGCATTTCGGTTTTCAAACAACATGGTGCGGGCAGCTCCAAGCAAGGCAACTCCCGATTGCACAGGATTCGATTCAAGCGACCTTCTCTCAAAATCTTTGTCTTCGCGGAAGAATCGTTCGCTCGCGGCGACTCCCATGAGTTCGTCGCCGCGACACTTTCCCCTTCGAAGCTGCATCATGAATGGCTCTGCCGATTCCCAGCTGCGTCCCTGAACCTGCAGCAGATGGCCCAGTCGATGGTTGGCGTCAGCATGAGTAGGATCAAGCCGAAGTACGCTGCGAAGATATTGCTCTTCTTCAAGCATTTGACCTAAAACTCGACTGCGTTTGGCAAGCCCCAGCTCTCGCTGTAACTGCCAGTGCCCTCTGTCTTTCGGAAGTCTGTTGTACAGAGCAAATGCTTGCTCGTGATCATGGGCCTTGCTGGCCAACTCGGCTGCGGCGAAGACAACGACGGGATCATCGGGAAATGCCGCCAGATGAATCTCAACTTGAGCATCGGCATCCGATTTGTGCTCCGCAATTCCAACCAGAAGCATCTTTTGTGAACGGATCTTGGCAGAAGGAAACATTAACGGTTTTAACACAATCACTAGTCCAACCAATAGCGTACAACATGCTACAAGTCGAAACGGCGAATCAATTCGCATTGCCGTGATACCAAATGCCGCCTTTTTGTTCATTGACTATTTCCTGCATCAGAAATATTTTGAACCGAAGTGCGACGTTCCGACGATCGACATTCCGTCAGCAGTCCCCAAAGCATCAGGATGCTGCCAAGGACCAGGAAGACGAGGCTGCCAGGAATCAGGATCGATGATGCAGAGTTTTGATTTGGAAATTGAACCAGGAGCGCATGACCATATGCCTGTTCTGCCCCAACCAAGAGCACTACCCCGCTGAGAAGTTTCATAACCTTTGCTTTCGTCTATTGAGAAAACTATTTTTACGATAAGGATTGTGCATGGCAGCGACGGAGGTTGCAAGCTCTCAAAAACTTCAGATTCAAGCTGCCACGAAAAAGGCTAAACCCATGTGTGTCTCAATAGAGCGAGTATCAGCGATCTCGACAAGCAATAGTCACAACCGAAGACCACCGAATGTGAAAAGCTATGGAAGCGGTTGCGGGCATTCCCCTTTTTTTATTCTAGAAAAGTCTCAACTGCCCGCTGTGCGAAAGTGGTGGCTTGAATTTGCTGGCATCGAGTGCTGGCAGATGTTCAAAACCATACTTGTGACGGAAGAGCTGAAACAGCGAACGGATCTGGTCTGCAATCTCGCCCGTGCCAACCATTCGTTTTCTAAAATCTGAATCGTTGAGCTTGCCGTTGCGAGTTTGCCGCACGAGACTCTCGACCTTCTCTGCTTTAAGAGGCTGCGTTCGCAGAAGCCATTCGCGAAAGACAGGTTCCACCGTCAACGGTAGTCGCAGTAAAATGTATTGAGCGTCAGTCGCTCCCGCTTCCCTTGCTGCTTTCATGATCGCCGGTGCCTCATGGTCATTCAAGCCGGGGATGATTGGTGCGACCATCACTCGTACAGGCACGCCTGCATCCGCCAATATCTTTATGGCCCGAAGTCGTGCGGCGGGAATACTCGTGCGTGGCTCCATCACGCGTGCCAATTCAATGTCCTGCGTCGTGATCGACAAGTTGACGTGTGCCAGATTCCTTGCCGCCATATCCTGCAGCAAATCAAGGTCTCTTAGAACCAGTGCGTTCTTGGTGATGATGCTGATCGGTTGATTGCACTCGTTCGCCAATTCAAGGCATTGTCGTGTCAGCCGAAACTCACGTTCGGCGGGCTGGTAACAATCGGTGACGCCGGAAAAGATGATGGGCTCCGGAAGCCAAGCGTCACGTGCGAGGAATTCCCTCAACAGCCTTAGAGCATCATGCTTCACGAAGATCTTTGTTTCGAAGTCCAGGCCGGCATTCAATCCAAGGTACTCGTGCGAGTTTCTGGCATAACAATAGGCGCACGCATGGACGCATCCCCGGTATGGATTAACGCTGTAGCGGAAGGGAATGTCCGGGGAATCGTTCTCGGACACAATGCTCTTTGAAGTGTCTGAGAGATATTGAATCTTGCGGTCGGTACGTTCCTTCAAGTATTCGTCATCCCACTCCAGATGTTCCAAATCTGATTCGGCATAGACACGTTCAAATCGATTGGTTGGGTCAAGATTTGATCCGTGTGTCATTGGGTGCCTGTTTGAGTGCAATGTTTAACCGGCCGAATGAGTCCCGGCGAAGTTGGCTGTGTTGAAGTTGCGCTATTCGACGTCCCGGGTGATGATTCGGTCGAAAAGAAAGGCAATTATCACAACCCGACGCGTCAGCGAGAGATTTTTGGGCACGCAGCCGAACCGGCAAAACACGATCCCTCACTTACGTTTCGGGTTGCGATATCTAAAAAGACGCAACTTCAAATGTTGCCTGCGGGCGTTTTCTCGCCTTCCTTCAGCAGCCAGGCATTCGCATCAGCAAGCTGCGAATCTTCGAACTCCGATTCCGGAGCTGCCTTCTCATAATCCACGGCGTCGCGAGATATCAACCAGTTTCGCCACTCGTCCTTTGACATAATATGTTCGTGGCCATCATCGGGCTTTACCCCCCACTCATCGTCTGATTTCATACCTTCAGCACGATGAATGTTGACGCCGCTGGGACGAAAGTAACTCGCTGTTGTGAGCTTGAGCAGGCTTCTGCCGGATTCCAGTCGCAGCACTGTCTGTACGCTGCCTTTTCCAAACGTTCGTTCTCCGACAATGATCGCTCGGTGATTGTCCTGCAACGCCGCGCTGAGGACTTCACTGGCCGAAGCACTGTAACGATTGACAAGCACCGCGATCGGCAGATTGGAATACTTTGCCCCACGTTTGGCCTTCCAGGCACGTTCAGGCACCGTGCGACCTTTGACGCTTACGATCGTGCCTTCTTCAATAAACATATCCGATATTTCGATGGCCGCAGACAACAACCCGCCTGGATTGGATCGCACATCCATGATCAGACCTTTAACACCGGCTTCAACCAGAGCATCCATCGTTTGCCGCAAGTCGTCTGCTGTGTTCTTGCTGAAGTGAGTAATTCGCAGGTACCCGATTTTTGCCGTGTCGTCTAATATGAAGTTCCACGAATGATCAGCATTTCGATTGTGCCCGACCACTGTTGGAATCTGAATAACCTCTCGCA